>Ga0070731_10002707_pt1 | contig 16596 bp, 8 predicted proteins | sample Coa_R1_2_FD_66448 | JGI IMG/M metagenome (GOLD analysis project Ga0070731, IMG submission 66448) | Surface soil microbial communities from Centralia Pennsylvania, which are recovering from an underground coalmine fire - Coalmine... | ecosystem: Environmental > Terrestrial > Soil > Unclassified ...
CCGATACTGAGGTGATCGTCCATCTTTACGAGGAGTTTGGCGAGGCTTGCCTCGAGAAACTGAGAGGAATGTTCGCCTTCGCCGTGTGGGATGAGCGTCAACACACTTTGTTATTAGCAAGAGACAGGGTTGGCATCAAGCCCCTGTATTATTCGCTGACGAATAAGTCGATCATCTTTGGCTCGGAAATTAAAGCCATCCTGGCTGATCCGGAAGTGAAGGCCGAAGTCGTTCCCGAAATGATCGACCGATTCCTGACTTTTTTTTATGTACCGGGTGGAGAAACGCTTTTCCGCAATATACACAAGCTCGCACCTGGAAGCTGCCTAACCGTCAAACACGGCAAAGTCACTACCCGTCAGTATTGGGATTTGCAGTTCAAACCTGCAGCTCGAGGTACGAAAAAGGCCGAGGACGAACTGATCGCCTTGCTGGAAGAGTCCGTTCGCCTGCACATGATCAGCGACGTGCCGGTAGGATTTCTTCTAAGCGGCGGCGTGGATTCCACAGCGATGTTGAGCCTCGCTGCGGGGAAGACCGATCAGCGTATCAGCAGTTACACAATAGGCTTTGCCAGTCCGGGTGTGGTTGATGAACGGCCATATGCACGACTTGCTGCCGAGCGCTACGGGGCCGACCCGCACGAGCTAAGTATAACCGCCCAGGAATTTGCAGACTTCCTGCCAAAGTTCGCCTGGTATATGGAAGAACCGGTTTGCGATCCGCATGCCGTGGCGCTCTATTTTGTGTCGAAGCTGGCCAGGGATTTTGTCAAGGTCCTTATCTCCGGTGAGGGCGGAGACGAAGCCTTCGGCGGGTATCAGACTTACCGGGGCATAAAGTGGATGGAGCGGGCCAAGAAGCTGCTGGGGCCGCTGAGTGGACTATTCGCTTCCGTCCTGACAAGGGCAAACGGCGCGCTTGGATCGGAACGCATCAGCAAGTACACGCCGCTGTTCAACCTGCCATTCGAAGATTACTACTACAGCCGTACCTCCAATCCATTTACTTATTTCAACTCTGCATCCCATGAGTTCTATTCAAAGGATTTCGCAAATGCCGTGGACAAAACCGTTTCACTGGCGGCAGTAAAGAAGTGCATGGGAGACAGCAACGGTTCCGGCGTCCTCGACCGCATGCTCTACATCGACACCAAGACCTCGCTGCCCGACGATCTCTTGCTGAAGGCGGACAAGATGACCATGGCGAACTCCATCGAACTGCGGGTTCCGTTGCTCGATCATAAAGTGCTGGAGTTTGCCGCGTCGTTACCGGAAAATTTGAAGGTGAGGAATTTCACCACAAAATTCATTGTGAAATCGGCCTTCCGCAACCGTATTCCCCGGGAAATTCTAAATCGCCCGAAGGCGGGGTTCCCCGTGCCGTACGTCTCATGGTTAAGAACAGAATTGAAAGACTGGCTGCGAGACGTTCTGCTCGATCGCGAGACAATGTCGAGAGGCTATTTCAACAAGCGCGAAGTCGAGAAACTGGTTTCAGAACATTCGGCCTCAGGGCGCTTTTCGAAAGAAGTGTTTTCTCTGGTGGCGCTCGAGCTGTGGCATCGTACGTTCCTGCCTTCGTCGAATCCAGTCGCATCGGACGGAGCTGGCGATCTTGCAATGTCAGCGATGCGAAGTTGAGCTTCTAATCCATGTACGAGACAGAAGCAAATCATAGATTCGAATCGGGAGGCCAGATACCGCCCCGGGTCCTTGCGGAACTGAAGAAGGCGGACAGGCAGTTTGTGGCCCGGACGGTCCTTCCTTGGAGCGAGCATTGCACGGAATGCGTCTGGCCGGCCTGCTATTCCACTTGCGATTTGTACAGCCCCCGCGAGGATGGCCGGTGCCGGCGGTTTGTCGATGGCATGGTCCGGGTGGATGTTCCGACGGCTTTGAATTCCTATCTTCTCAAGATCCGCTTTAAGCGCTGGGGAAAACTCTGGACCCCGGGCAACATTCGCCTTCACGCGGCTGACGAGGCGCGAAAGATCGAGCGTAGAGATTATCTGATTGGCACGACGCTGGTGCAGCTTCCGCTGCCTGCGCCTCTGAAGAACAGGGTCACGGGCAAGCGGTACAGCTTCAAGAAAAGAATCGCAAACCGGGCGGGAACCATGGGCGAATTGCCGACGAGTTTCCTGGTGGAATGTTATAACCCAGAGTCTCAGCCCGTTCCACTCTCTTTGACCATGCGCGCACTCGACACCGAGAAGAAGATCCCGTTTCAGCGCCTCATTGAACTCGCGCCTGGATTTCAACGGGTCCGCATTCCCGTTGGCGAAATCTCGAAGGTACTCGACCTAGGCGCTCCGTTTAGTATCGATCTCATTCCTAACAGCGACGCGCATGAGATAACGCTCTACTTCGGATTGATGGAATTTGTGAAAGAGGCATCCCGGCCGGTTGAGCGCGCCGAAGCAGATCAGACGAAAACAGTAAAATGTCTGGTCTGGGATCTCGATAACACCCTTTGGAACGGGGTCCTGGTGGAAGATGGCCCAGAAAAACTAGTGCTGAAGCCAGGGATCGCTGACATTATCCGGGAACTCGACGAGCGAGGCATATTACATTCGATTGCGAGCAAGAACAATCGGGAGGAGGCGTTGCAAGTTCTCAAGCAATTGCGCCTGGACAAATACTTCCTGTGCCCACAGATTTCCTGGCAGCCGAAGAGCGAATCCATCCGCGCGATCGCCCGCCAGTTGAACATTGGAGCAGACACACTCCTGTTTGTCGACGATTCGGCGTTCGAACGGGAGGAAGTCAGGCTGGCCTGTCCGGAGGTGCGAACGCTGGACGCGCAACTCTACCAAACCCTGCCGGAGATGAAAGAGCTTACAGTTCCGGTGACCGACGAGAGCAAGAGCCGGCGCGCGATGTATCAATTGGAAGCGGAACGCCAGACGGCGGCCGAAGGGTTTGGAAACGACTACTTGGCGTTTCTTAAGGACTGCCAGATCGAGCTGTCAATCACGCCGCTGGCGGAAGAGAATCTCACTCGCGTGCATGAACTAACTCAACGCACCAATCAAATGAACTTCTCCGGCAACCGCTATGACCGGGATGTCCTTGAGAAGGTTCGTCACACTTCCTATCTCGACACTTACGTGATCAGTTGCCGCGACCGTTTCGGCAGCTATGGCGTAATCGGGTTCAGCATTGTGGACAGCCGCGAACCTCGTATGACCGATCTGATGTTCAGCTGCCGGGTCCAGTCCAAGCGGGTCGAGCATGCCTTTCTGGCTCACATCCTCGAAAAATATATTGGAGAGTCCGGCAGGGACTTTTACGCTGACTATCGCGAAACTCCGCGCAATGCACCTTCCGGCCGCGTGTTCGCGGATATTGGGATGGAGAAGGTTGGACTCCGGAACGGAGTGACTAACCTGGCATTCCGCAAGGAAAAACCAGTTCCCGATGACCGTGTCATCCAGGTCCTGTTTGAGCAGGATGCACTGCCAGCGGTTTAGCTTATGGATTTCCGTTCTCGGCTAGGATCATTACGGCTTAAGGTTCGGGAATCGCTTTATTCCCGCAACGCGCCTCTTGGCGATGACGGCCCAATTGTATCGTTCAGCTTCGATGATTTTCCACGTTCAGCCTACACGGTAGGCGGAAGCATTTTAAGGAATTTTGGTGCCCGTGGAACTTACTACACCTCCATTGGCCTCATGAATACGGTCAACGAACTCGGTGAACAATTCCGGCGGTCGGATTTGGAGATGCTTTCCGATGACGGACACGAACTTGCAAGTCACACCTTTAGCCATGTCTCCTGTCGGTCCGTTTCTGACGGGCAGTTCGCAGATGAAGTCGATCGAGGAAGAAAAGCCATTCAGGAAATAACCGGACAAAGCGATTCGGGCAACTTTGCATTCCCTTTCGGCGAGTTCACACTGAGGGCGAGGAAGAATCTCAGCAGCCGATTGGTTAGTTGTCGCAGCATCCGGAACGGACTTAACGGCCCGGAAATCGATTTGAGTTTGCTGCGCGCCAACAGCCTTTACGGCGACGACGATAAGATCGAAGCGGCATGGCAGCTTATTCATCAAAACGAGAAGCAGAAGGGTTGGTTGATTTTTTATACCCACGACGTACGTCCGAACCCTTCCCGATTTGGCTGCACTCCTTCGTTACTTGAATCGGTCGTCTCGTTTGCCAGCCGGAGCGGCGCTCGCATTATGACAGTTGCCGAGGTATTGGCCGAAGTAGGCAGATCAACTTGCCAGGACAACCTGGAGGCCGGCGTTAAGGCATAGAACCACTTTCGTAAACCATCTGGCAGAATCAGGACAAAGACCGAAAGAACCGTTGGAATGGCGAAATCAGCAATGTGGAGTTCAACCTCGCAGATGCCTACGCTAGCCAGTTGTACTGCTCCGGCCCTAACCCGAGTGGTCGAGCAATCCCCGACAGCCGTCCACGAGATCGATCCCCTTGCCGATTCCCGCTGGGAAGCTCTGGTCAACAGTCATCCTCGGGCTTCGGTCTTTCACAGTCCCAACTGGCTTCGGGCGCTGCGCGATGTGTACGGCTATGAATTTGCAGTCATCACCGCTAATTCGTCTGCCGTTCCGCTGACCCATGGGATTGTCCTTTGCCGCGTTCGGAGCCGACTGACTGGCTCCCGCTTGGTATCGTTGCCTTTTTCGGACCACTGCGAGCCTTTGGTCAGCAATGCAGAAGAATTCGACCGCCTGCTTAATTGCACGCAGCGGTATGTGGACTCGGGGCAATATAAATATGTGGAAATCAGGCCGGTATCCTTCGAACCCGGAGCATCCACGCGCTTCGCCAAGCGGTTAACCTATTGTTTTCATCGCCTCGACCTGACCCCCAGCACCGACGAAATCTTCCGGCACTTCCACAAGGATTGCGTCCAACGGAAAATCCGGCGCGCGGAGAGAGAAAAGCTTCGGTACGAAGAAGGTGCATCGGAGGAACTGCTCCAACAGTTCTACCGGCTGATGGTCTTGACCCGCCGGCGTCAATCGTTGCCTCCCCAGCCCTTCGCGTGGTTCCGGGGATTAGCGACCGCATTCGGAAACAAGCTCCAGATTCGAGTTGCATACGCCGGCGATACACCGGTCGCCAGCATCCTCACGCTTTCGCACAAACGAATCATGACCTACAAATACGGTTGCAGCGATGCGGCATTTAACAAACTCGGTGGAACCGCGCTGTTGTTCTGGAAAGCGATTCAAGACGCAAAGGCGGCGGGTTGCCAGGAACTCGATATGGGCCGCTCCGATTCCGACAATCTGGGTCTGATCGCATTTAAAGACCACTGGGGTGCGGCTTCGAGTTTGTTGACTTACTGGCAGTATCCGCAAGCTCCCCCGCCACGCCGTAACGTCTGGCAGCACAAGGTAATCAAACGGTTGATTCCATCCACTCCCTCGATACTTCTGAAGACAATGGGCCGGCTGCTTTATAAGCACATTGGATAATCGTCGTTCCGGTAAATTCGCTGCTCCCTCCACCCAAGCCATCACAAAACCAAAAAGAGTTACCCGATGATTAACAAAGCTTACTACCTGCTCAAGCCAATCATTCCCTGGCGTGTGCGCCTGGCACTCCGGCGCTTGCGCGCCAATTACAAACGGCGGGCCTTTGCCGAGGTCTGGCCCATAGACGAGCGAGCAGGGAGTGTTCCACCCAATTGGCCCGGCTGGCCAGAAGGCAAGCGCTTTGCTCTGATTCTCACGCATGATGTCGAGGGCAACAAGGGAGTGGAACGAATCGAGCGGCTGGTCAGACTAGAGGCAAAGTATGGATTTCGCTCCTGCTTCAACTTCGTTCCGGAAGAGGAATACCGGATCTCCGACAAGCTCCGAGCCACCCTCGAAGCGGCTGGATGCGAAGTTGGCGTGCACGGCCTGGAGCATGACGGGAAGCTCTATCAGTCCAAAGCCAAATTCGCGGCCAAGGCCGCCCGCATCCGTGAGTATGCGCAGCGCTGGAATGCGTCGGGATTCCGGTCTCCACTCATGCAACACCGGCTGGCGTGGCTGCATGAGCTAGGCATCGAATACGACGCGTCAACGTTCGATACCGATCCGTTCGAGCCCGAGCCGGATGGAGTTGGAACGATATTTCCGTTCTGGGTGCCCGGCCCTGAAGGCGGCGGTTATGTCGAGCTTCCGTATACGCTGGTGCAGGACTTCTCGCTGTTCCTGGTGCTTCGCGAGCCAAACATCGATATTTGGAAACGTAAGCTGGATTGGATTGTCGAACGTGGCGGCATGGCGCTCATCAATACGCACCCGGATTACATGCAGTTCGAGGGATGCGAGAGAAAGAGAGATGAATTCCCGGTTTCGCATTACGAAGAGTTTCTCAAGTATGTCCGCGAAAAGTACGAGGGAGTTTATTGGGCGGCTACGCCGCGCGAAGTTTCCCGTCATTACCGGGAAAGCGTGCCCGTTGCATCCCGCAATACCCGCAAGAAGATCTGCATGCTCGCCTACACCGCATATGAGTATGACAATCGGGTGCGGCGCTATGCGGAGACGCTGGCGAAACGAGGCGACCAGGTGGATGTGATCGCGCTGAGCGGTTCGCAATTCCGCGAACCGGTCGAGACCATCTGCGGGGTTAAGGTTTACCGTATTCAGTACCGTGACTGCAACGAACGTCACAAGTGGAGTTATGCATCGCGTCTCCTGCGCTTTCTGCTGCGCTCTTCCTTGGTTCTGGCCAAGCTTCACAAGAGAAACCGCTACGATCTGATTCACGTCCATAACATGCCGGACTTCTTGGCCTTCGCGGCATGGTATCCAAAAATGGACGGCACCAAGATCATCCTCGATATCCATGACCTGACGCCGGAATTATTCGCCAGCAAGTTCGGCACGACGGTGCAGAGCGGGTACGTGAAGATGCTAAAAGGGATTGAACGCGCGGCAGCCTCGTTTGTCGATCATGTCATCGTTTCTAACGATCTTTGGAGCGGGACGCTGATTTCACGTTCAGTTCCAAAGGAAAAGTGCTCGGTATTCATCAATCACGCGGATCCGGCAATTTTCTATCCGCATCCGAAGACCAGAAACGACGGAAAGTTTGTCGTTCTGTTCCCCGGAAGTTTTCAGTGGCATCAGGGATTGGATTTGGCGATCGAGGCCTTCGTCCATCTCAGAGAGAAATTGCCGAACGCCGAGCTTCACCTGTATGGCGGCGGAGGAGGCAACGGGGAAGCCGAACTGAAGCGGTTGTCGCACCGTCTGGGATTGGAAGACGTTGTGAAGTTCTGTGGAGGCGTTTCTCTCGATCGAATCGCCGAGGTCATCGCCAACGCCGATCTCGGGGTCGTTCCGAAGCGGGCTGACTCCTTCGGCAACGAAGCCTACAGCACGAAGATCATGGAATTCATGTCGCAGGGCGTGCCGGTCGTAGTGTCGCGCACAAAGGTCGACACCTACTACTTCGAGGAGGGAACAGTTCACTTCTTTCCCTCGGGAGACAGCAAGGCGCTGGCGGATGCGATTTTGGACGTCGCTAAGGACTCAGACTTGCGGAAAACACTCATCGCGCGCGGTTACGAATACGTCGAGCGCAACGGATGGGGACGAAAAAAACAAGAATACATCGAACTGGTCGATTCGCTCTCTACCGAACGTTTCGACCGCCCAACCATTAAGGATAGCGCCGGATTCACCAGAGAAACGGCGAATCTAGAGTGTGCGGTGGAATTGCCTTCCGGCACAACCAAAGCCATGGGAGCGGCTGCCTCCGACGACAACCGGTTCAGCCTCACCGCTCAGGAACGCGACCGGTAACTCTCCGGTCGATCGGTCTAGAGATCCTGACCTTCAATCGAATGAAAGCATTGACTACTAGCCGGCAGGTTTCGCGTCCCGATATTTCCGTGATCATTCCTACGCGCAACCGGGCAGCCTCGCTCGAGATCACGCTGGAGTGTTTGGCTTCCGCAAATCGCGATGGCTTGCAAGTCGAAATCATTGTGGTCAATAACGCGGGTCAGGACAATACTGAGGATGTCGTGCGGTCCTTCTCGGAACGGATTCCTGTTCGGTATCTTTACGAGTCTACCCTCGGAAATTTTGGGAAGAGCCATGCGCTGAACCGGGCGCTCGATGGCGGAAAACTGGGCGAGATCGTAGCGGTGCTGGACGACGACATGAGCCCGCATTACGACTGGTTTCAGGGAGTCTCTGCAATCGCCAAACGCTGGCCCAGCAAGGATCTATTCACCGGATACACGTACATTATCTGGCCCTGTGACGCAGTGCCGGCGTGGGCGAAGAGGCCGAAATTGCAGAGTTGGCTCTTTTCTGCGGGCCACGTCCGCAATTCCGATGCCCAGTTGAAAGAGAGCCGATGGTTCCTGGGCGGACATTTCTGGTTCCGCTCGCGAGTGCTGGAGAACGGTCGGCGCTTCAAAGACATATGGGTAACCGAGCCTGATTTCCAGTTGGACTTGGTTGAATCGGGGTGCTCCGGCGTGTCGGCGCGGGACGCAATGTCCGGACACCGAATTCAGCCGGAACTGCTGCAAAAAGATGTTGTCACAAAGCGGGCGAAGAAAACCGGCGAGTGCGTGGCCTGGCTGCGGCTTCAGCCTTACCGCAAGAACGTCAGGCAAGCGCGCCTGCTGCACTCCCATCCCATCTTAGGACGTCTTTTCTGCCTGTTCAATCATGGGATATGGTGGATTCTGTATTTTATTTCTTATCTGCTCCCGGCGAACGGCAGCGGCTTCGCGCTTCGCCTCATCGCGATCGAGCGGAAGACGACATACCTCGAGCTTTTCCGGGCAGCGAACCGACTAGGAGCTTACTCGCTTTCACGGCGCAAGCGCGAAAGTGCGGTTCGATCCCAAAGCAAACCAGCCGCCAGACTGCATTCTTCAATTCTTAGTGCACGCGAACTGATAGAGAAATAGAAACTAGGAGCTTTCGATGGAGTCACTGCAAGACACGATGACCACATACGTAGTCGATTCAGTCAGAGCCCGCGCAGAGGAGACTCCGCACGCCGCCGCAATCGTCGACGGTTACAGGCAACTCACCTACGGGGAACTGGATTCGCGCGCCAATCAGCTGGCCCAACAGCTCTGCGAGCGAGGGATTGGTCCGAATGTGCTGGTAGGCCTCTGCATGCGGCGATCGCAGGAGTTCGTCATTGCCGCGCTTGCCATCATGAAGGCCGGCGGCGCTTATCTTCCACTCGATCCCGACTATCCGGCGAACCGGCTCGCGATGCTCTTAAGCGACTCGAGGACACGATTGGTCGTGACTCACAGCAGTTCAGCCCAGCAAGTACCGACCGGCGACTGGGAGACGATCATCCTCGATGCGGTCCGCCACGGCTCGGCTGGCTATCCGCAGACGACTCCAAATGTAAAACGCGATGCTGAGAATCTCGCTTACGTGATCTACACATCCGGCTCGACAGGCCGCCCGAAGGGTGTGGAGATTACTCATTCCAATCTGATGAATCTCGTGAACTGGCATCAGAGAGCTTTCTCGGTCTCGCGCGACGATCGCGCTACTCTGCAAGCCAGTCCGGGATTCGATGCCGCAGTCTGGGAAGTGTGGCCCTACCTCGCCGCCGGAGCTTGTATCCATCTGGTTGACGAGAGAGTTCGAACCGTTCCCGAGGCTCTCCGAGACTGGATGCTGACCAACGGAATCACCATGAGCTTCCTTCCAACAGCGATTGCGGAACAGATGTTGGAACTGCAATGGCCCAAGGAAGCCAAGCTTCGCTTCTTGCTGACCGGGGCCGACACGCTTCGCCGACGCCCTCCAGCCCGCCTGCCCTTTACTTTTGTGAATAACTACGGACCCACGGAGTGCACCGTGGTCTCTACTGCCGGAATTGTGGGTACGGCTGACAGCTATGGAGATTTGCCTACGATCGGGAAACCCATCGATAATGTTCAGGCGTACGTAGTGGACGAGAATCTGCGGCCCGTCTCTGCAGGTACCGCCGGGGAACTGCTCATTGGCGGGGCGAACGTTGCGCGAGGATACCTGCACCTGCCGGAATTAACCGCACAAAAGTTTATTCCCGATCCTTTCAGTAAAGATCCAAAAGCTCGTCTTTACCGCACCGGAGATCTCGTGCGCTATCTGCCTAACGGCGAAATCGCCTTCCTGGGACGGATTGATGATCAAGTCAAGATCCGCGGCTATCGCATCGAACCACAGGAAGTGGCGGTTGCGATAAACCGTTACCCCGGCGTTGAAACCAGCGCCGTAATCGCGCGCAAGGATGCGTCAAACGAAAAACGTCTGGTGGCTTACGTTGTGGCAAAAAAGAATGTCGAACTGAGCGCTCCCGCGCTGCGGGAGGAGTTGGCTGAGAATCTTCCTGACTACATGATTCCGACAGCCTTCGTGCGACTGGAGCGCCTGCCGGTATCCGCGAATGGAAAATTAGACCGCGCCGCATTGCCGGTTCCGACCCCAGAGAATACTCTGAAAGAAAGCGCCTACGAAGCTCCGCAGTCGGAACTGCAGGAACGTCTTTCGGGTATCGTGGCCACATTACTCGGCGTGGAAAGAGTCGGCATCGATGATAACTTCTTTAATATGGGTGGACATTCGCTGCTCGGGGCACAAATGATTGCGCGCATCAGCGACGCGTTCGGAGTGGAACTCTCGCTGTTGAGCGTGTTTGACGATCCGACGGTGAGGGGAATGTCCGCTGAAATCGAGCGGCTGTTTATGGAAAAGCTGGAGAACATGAGCGAAGAGGAAGCGCAGCGCCTGCTGGCTGCGCAGGATGGGAACTAAACGATGACGCCTGTTCAAACTTCGACTTCAAGGCGCAAGCCAGAGGTTCTCGGCCTCTTCCGGTTGCTTGATCCCGAGGTGCTGGCAAATCCGTATCCTCTTTATGCAAGGCTCCGCACCGAGGATCCGGTTCATTGGGATTCGTTTCTGCACGCCTGGGTCGTGACCAGGTATCCGGACGTGATTCGCGTGCTGCACCACTTTTCCGCGAACCGTACGCCAACGCCGGAGCAGTTGAGCGCCATGAATCTCTCGGCGCTGAATCCGATCGCAAAGGTGATGGTCCGGCAAATGTTGTTTCTGGACCCTCCGGACCATACTCGTCTGCGCGCGTTGGCTTCGGCGGCCTTCACTCCGCGGCGGGTTGAACAACTGCGCTCTCATATTCAGGAGATCGCCGACCGCCTGCTTGATGGAATCATCGCCCGGGGCGGGCGAATGGATTTGATTTCCGACTTTGCGGCTCCGCTGCCCGCAATCGTGACCGCGGAGATGCTCGGAGTTCCGGTTGCCGACCATGACAAATTGAAAGACTGGTCCGCCGATTTCGCCGAGATGCTGGGCAACTTCCAGCATAATCCTGAACGTTTCCCGAGAGTGTTGCGCAGTGTTGAAAGCATGGGTGAGTATTTCCGCGCGGCAATGAAGGAACAGCGCGAGCATCCGCGCGAAGGGCTAGTTTCCGCCATGATGGCTGCGGAAGTCGACGGCAGCAAGTTATCCGACGAAGAAATTGTCGCCAACCTGATCGTGACCATGGTCGGTGGCCAGGAGACCACGACGAATCTGATTGGCAACGGAATGCTCACGCTGTTGAAAAATCGCAGGGAGATGGAACAGCTTCGCGCCGATTCGTCAATCATTTCTTCCGCGGTCGAAGAATTGTTGCGCTACGAAAGCCCCAGCCAGCATACCGCCCGGCTCGCTCCGGAAGATCTTGAAATGGGCGGCAAGCAGATTCGCAAGCGCCAGGCAGTCATTGCGGTGATGGGCGCAGCTAACCGCGATCCTGAGCGCTTTCCCGACCCAGACCGCCTCGATTTAACCCGTCAAGACAACCGTCACGTTGCATTCGGATGGGCGGCACATTTCTGTTTTGGAGCGCCGCTGGCGCGAATCGAAGGACAGATTGCATTCGAAACTCTTTTGCGCCGGTTGCCTAACCTTGCCCTCGAACCCGGCAAGCCTCAGGTATGGCGGCCCAACCTCGGCTTGCGGGGCCTGACTGCACTAAACGTGACTTTTTGAAAACCCCGCGCCAACGCCAATCGAAAAAACTTTCCCAGGATTAATGCCTGTGACGGATCAATTATCGGACGCCAAGCGAAGCTTGCTGGGCAAATATTGCGCGGGAAACGCTGCGCTTCCGCGTGCAGGAACAATCCTCCGCAGGCGCGAAGGGGTTCTGGCGCCACTTTCGTTGTCGCAAGAGGAATTGTGGCGAAGAGAACAGCAGGTCCCCATCATCCCACCGCTGTACAACGAGTGTGTGACCGTTCGCATGAATGGAGATCTCGAGATTCAGGCGCTGGAACGCGCGCTCACGAAAATCATCCAGCGTCATGAAATCTGGCGTACTACGTTCGAGACCAGGGCTGGCGCTCCAGTACAGGTGGTTCACCCGGTATCGCCGGTACGGTTGCCGGTTGTAGATATGCGTTCCATTCCCGCAGCAGAACGGAACGATGAAGCAATCCGACTGATGAACGCAGAAACGCGACGGCCATTCCAGCTCGATCGCGAGCCCCCTGTTCGTCCGATGCTAGTGCGCATGGCGAATTCTGAGCATTGGCTTTTTCTAATCGCGCATCTGGTTGTGCTCGACGGCCGGTCGGCGTATCAGATCTTTCCCCTCGAACTGGCTGAATTCTACAAGGCCTTGATGACGGGTCGAGCACCGACCTTGCCGGAGTTGCCGATTCAATGCGCCGATTTTGCCTGCTGGCAACGCGAGTCGTTAACCGCGGGAATGCAAAAGCAACTGGCATACTGGCAAGGACAACTGGGCGCCGAGAATTCTTCCGCCCAATGGCCAAACGACAAGCCCAGGTCTTCTTCCCGAGCCTACCGGGGAGTGATTCGGCCGTTTGCCCTTTTACAAGAGACTAGCCAAAGGCTGAAGCGCTTCAGCCAGCGGGAAAACACGACAGTCTTCTCCACCTTGCTGGCGGCCTGTGCTGCTTTGCTGCACTCCTATTCCAGGCAGCAAAACATCTTTCTGGGAACGCTGTCGCCATCCGGGAGAAAAAGGAGTGAGGTTCTCAACCTGCTCGGCTATTTTCTGAATCCAGTCACTTTGAAGTTCGACTTCGCAATCGATCCTACTTTTGCCGAGCTATTGATCCAGGCTAGGAAGGTTATGGCGGAAGCGATTGGCAGTGACGATGTGCCCATCGAGCACATTGCAAGGCACTTGAAAGCGGGCGATTCGAGCCCAAGCCCATTTTTCCGCGCCGCGATCTCGCTTCAGCCTTCGACGCCGAGTCTTGATCTCGAGTGGAGCGTGACCTCGATGGATGTAGATAGCGGCGGTTCGCCGTGGGAGTTGTACCTCGCGTTCATCGATCGCCCGCAAGGAATGATTGGCCGCGCGCAATTCGATCCAGACGTGTTCGACGAACCCTCCATTGGTCAGATTGTCAAAGATCTCGACAGATTGCTGGCTGAGCTTACCGCGACTCCACAGTGTCGTGTTTCTGATAATTTTCTACGGGCACTGGGAACTGCCTGATGCCAGAACAAGACCCTACACGAAAATCAGCCGGAACCATGAGCAAACTCAATCCCAGTGTCCAGCGTGCGCTTCTCGAAAAGCTGCGGCATGGCCAGTTGGCGCAGAGTACGAAGCAGGAAAGCGCGATCCTACCGCGTCCGGCGGGAGACTCCGCACCTCTGTCGTTTAATCAGGAGCAGATCTGGCTGCATGCGCAGATGGCGAGCGACTCTCCTCTGTACAACGAAGCGATCACCCTCTACCGTTATGGCCCGCTCGATGTTTCAGTATTGCAACGATGCCTGCTGGAAATCGTTCGCCGCCACGAAATATGGCGCACCACCTTCCATGTAGTGGCGGACGAACCCGTGCAGGTTGTCCATCCCGCACCACAAAGCTTCCCGTTGCGGGTGGTCAGCCTTCAGGCCTTGGCAAAGAGTGATCGAGAGAATGAAGCGGTCCGCTTGGCAAGCGAGGACGTGGGCGGCCGGTTTGATCTGGCCACCGGCCCGCTGCTTCGGGCTCTGCTGGTTACACTGGACGATCAAGAACATCGCCTTTACATGACATTCCATCACCTCGTCTTTGACGCGGTGAGTGCCTATCAGGTGTTCACGCCGGAACTGGAAACGCTCTATGAGGCCTTCGCAGCCGGGAAGTCATCTCCTCTGGCTGAGCCTCGCATACAGTATGCGGACTTTGCCTGCTGGCAGCGTCAAAAGACATCCTCTGAGGCATGGTCGTCCGACCTCGCCTATTGGCACGAAAAGCTTGGATCGGAACTTCCAGTCTGCTCCTGGCCGAATGATCGTCCGAGACCGCCAATCGAAAGCCACAAGGGTGCGGTTCAAAGATTCGTATTTCCGGAAGAACTTAGCCGCCGGATCAGAGCCCTCAGCGGCGAGGCTGGCGTCTCCGTCTATATGACGCTGATGGCGGCCTTGGCGGCGGTATTACATCGCTACACCAACGAAACCGAATTTGTTCTCGGCACTCTGACTTCCGGGCGCACCCGCACCGAACTCGAGCAGATGGCGGGCTATTTCGTGAACCCGCTCGCGATACGCCTCGACGTTTCGGGAAATCCATCGTTTCACGACCTGCTGAAACGAACTCGCACTGCGATGCTCGAGGGCATCGCTCACGAACGCGTTCCGTTTTTGCAGGTGGTCAAAGAGGTGCAGCAGAAACACGACCCCAGCCGCAATCCTCTGTTTCAAATCATCCTTTCGCAACAGCCTGTGATGAACCATATCGCGCCCGGATGGGAAGTGGTGTCGGAAGAAATCTCAAATGGCGGCTCGAAGTTGGATTTACTGATCGTTATCGACGATCGCGGAGCCGCGATCTCCGGACCAATCACCTACAATCCGGACCTGTTTGAGGCAGAGACCATTCAGCGCCTGGTCGGCCACTGGAATACGCTGATCGAAGGAGCGGTCACCAACCCGGAACAGTCGGTATCGGATTTGCCCATTCTGAATGCGGATGAACATAAGCGGATCGTCGTCGACTGGAATAACACCGAGACTCACTATCCGCATGAAAATCGATGCCTGCAACAGCTGATCGAGGAGCAGGCAGGACGAACGCCCGACGACATTGCTTTAACTTTTGATGGGCATCGGCTGACCTACGGCGAACTTAACCAACGCGCCAACCAACTGGCGTGGCATCTGAAGAAACTTGAAGTGGGACCGGATGTGCTCGTCGGCGTAATGGCGGAGCGCTCGCTCGAGATGGTCGTGGCGCTCGTGGGAGTTCTCAAAGCCGGCGGAGCTTATGTTCCGATTGATCCGGATTATCCGGCTGATCGCGTTGCATTCATGCTCGAGGATGCAGGGGTGCCCGTACTGCTCACACAGGCGCGGTTCTCCGATCGCGTGCCCGGGCACAAGGGCAAAACATTGTGTCTCGACAGCGAGTGGGAACGGATTTCGCGCGAAGACACTTCGAATCCGGCCCATGAAACTACGCCAGACAATCTCGCCTACATGATTTACACCTCCGGCTCCACCGGCCAGCCGAAAGGGGCGATGAATACGCATCGCGGCATTTGCAACCGGCTGCTGTGGATGCAGGAACAATACGGGCTGACTGGGGCGGACACGCTCCTGCAAAAAACTCCGTTCAGCTTCGATGTCTCCGTCTGGGAATTCTTCTGGCCGTTGTTGCTGGGTGCACGGCTGGTATTGGCCAAGCCTGGCGGGCATCGCGACCCGGCTTATCTGGCAGACCTGATCACAGAAGAACGGATCACGGTCTTACATTTTGTGCCATCGATGCTTGCAATCTTCCTCGACGAACCGAAAGCAAAGCGCTGCGGTTCGTTGCGCCATGTGATCTGCAGCGGTGAAGCATTGCCGTTTAACCTGCAGGAGAAATTTTTCCATCTCATGCCGGCGCAATTGCACAATCTTTACGGACCGACGGAAGCGGCGGTCGACGTTACTTACTGGGCTTGCCAACGTGACAGTGAAAGAAACATTGTTCCCATCGGCCGCCCGGTGGCCAATACCCAAATCTACATACTCGATCAAAACCTGCGGCCAGTGCCGATTGGAGTAGCCGGCGAGTTGCACATTGGCGGCGTTCAGGTGGGGCGCGGGTACCACAACCGCCCGGAGTTGACGAACGAGAAATTCATTCCTGATCCGTTCAGCCAGGATCCTGAGGCGCGTCTCTATAAGACCGGCGACCTCTGCCGTTGGCTGGCCGGCGGGATCGTCGAGTACCTGGGACGAATGGACTTTCAGGTTAAGATTCGCGGCCAACGCATCGAACTGGGAGAGATTGAGGCCGCACTCGGCCGAAATGAAGCGGTAAAGCAATGCGTCGTGCTGGCGCGGGAAGATTCCGCGGGCGACAAAAGCCTGGTCGCATATTTTGAGCCGTGGGCCGGCTCACCGCCGCAGGCCGGCGCTTTGCGCCAGTTCTTGAACCAGCAGTTGCCCGACTACATGGTGCCGGCCGCGTTTTTGGCGGTCGAGAAACTCCCACTTTCTCCCAACGGCAAAATCGATCGCAAAGCTTTGCCGGCTCCGGAGAAAGAACGGACAGCGATTCCGAACAGTTACGCGCCGCCTCGCGATCCCGTGGAACAGGTACTGGTTCA
>Ga0070731_10002708_pt1 | contig 16593 bp, 12 predicted proteins | sample Coa_R1_2_FD_66448 | JGI IMG/M metagenome (GOLD analysis project Ga0070731, IMG submission 66448) | Surface soil microbial communities from Centralia Pennsylvania, which are recovering from an underground coalmine fire - Coalmine... | ecosystem: Environmental > Terrestrial > Soil > Unclassified ...
GCCCGCCACGAGTCGGAGCGCGCGATCAACTGGAAGCTCGCCATCGACACGTTCCTCGAGGCGTACCATCTCACCACGCTGCACGAGCGCTCGATCGGCCCGGCGATAAGCGGCACGAGCGCGGCATGGGACGCGTTCGGCCGCGGCAGTCGCCTGATCGCCCAGCGTCGCTCGCTCGCCGAACTGCGCGAGCTCCCAGAGTCGGAGTGGGACCTCCTCGCACACGCGGTCGTTCTCTACCAGCTCTTCCCGAACACGATGCTGATCCATCAGATCGACCACGTGGAGGTCGTGCAGGCGTACCCGGGCGCGCGCGGCACGGAGAGCGCGCGCGTCGTCTTCATGCTTTACACGCCCGACCCCACGACGACCGACGCCGCCCGGCGCCACTTCCAGGCCAACTTCGACCTCCTCGTGCGCACCGTCGAGAACGAGGATTTCGCGCTCGGCGAGGGCATCCAGCGCGGCTTCCACGGCGGCGCTAACGCGAGCGTCGTGTACGGGCGGAACGAGCCCGCGCTCGGCCACTACCACGCGATGCTCGAGCGCGCGCTGACGGGCCGGTGATGGTCGACGACGACTTCCGTGTCGAGGTGATCGGGCACGCGACGCTGCGCGTGCAGGCCGGTGGCCGCACGCTTCTCACGGACCCGTGGCTCGTCGATCCGCTCGGCTCCAACAGCGCGTCCCACTTTCCGCCGCTCGTGCACGATCCCGCGCGCCTCGCCGCGGAGACCGACGCGATCTACGTCTCGCACGTCCATCCCGACCACTTTCATCGCCCGAGCCTCGCGCTCTTCCCGCGTACCACCCCGATCTACATCGGCGGCTATCGGCGAAAGACGTTCCGCGACGAGCTTCGCCGTCTCGGCTTCCCGGTGGTCGAGGTACCGTTCGACGTGCCGGCGCGGATCGACGGCACGCCGTTCGAGGTCACGGTTCTCGAGCACGACGCCGACGAGATCGCCGCGTTCGACTCGGCGATCGTGATCCGCACCCCGGAGTTCACGGTCTTCGAGAACAACGACTGCTTCCTCCGTCCGGAGCGGTACGCTCGGGTCCGCGCTCGTCACCCCGTCGATTACGCGTTCCTCGGCTACTCGCCGGCGTCGTTCTTCCCGATCGCGTTCGAGCTCGATCCCGTCGAGAAGGCGGCCCTCCTGGTCGCAGCGGCCGACCGGCGGTACGGCGAGTTCATCGCCGCCGCCGAGCGCCTGCGCCCCGGGCTCGTCGTGCCGTTCGCGAGCGGGCTCCGCTTCCTCGCCCCGTCCGCGCAATGGAAGAACGTGCTCTTCAACTCGGCGCCCGAGGCCGCCCGCCGGGCGCGCGCGCGCGGGCTGCGCAGCGAGGTGATGGGCCCGGGTGACCGCATCGCGGTGGACGGCGAAGTGCGGCGCCTGAGCGCGATCCTCGAGCGCGACGCGGAGCTCGCGGCGATCGCACGTCACGCCGACGACGTCGGCGCCTGGCTCACCGAGCTCGCGCGCCGCGAGGCGCCGGCAAACGACGACGTCGTCGAGCGGTTCCGCGACTACGTCCTCGGGCTGTGGCGCGAGACGGGCGCGCGCCTGCCCGGCGTGCGCGACTCGGTGATCGCGTACGAGCTCGTCGGTCCGGTCGCGCGCCGCTTCTACTTCGACTTCTCGCGCGCCGACGGCGACGTCTTCCAGTGGGGCGAGCCGGCGCGCTACGACATGCGCTACCGCTATCCGGCGGGCGCGCTCCAGCAGCGGCTCGACGGCCGCATCGACTGGGACGAGCTGCACTTCGCGAGCGACGTCTCCGTCCACCAGGTCCGCTACGCGAAGGAGTTCTACACGATGCTGCGGAGCGCGACGCTCGACGGCCAAGCGTGATGGATCAGCTCGTGCTGTACGGATCGTACTGTCTCGCGTCCTGCATCCGCTACTTCCTCGTCGCGGGATTGATCTACGGCTGCTTCAACGTCTGGTTCCACCGCCGCTGGGCGGCCGTCCGCATCCAGGACGCGCCGCCGGGCGAGGGCCAGATCGCACACGAGATCCGCTGGTCGCTGTCGACGATCGCGTGTGGCGGGCTCGCCGGCCTCGTCATCTACGACCTGATCCAGCGCGGGTGGACGCGGGTGTACTTCGACGTCGCGCGCTACGGCTGGCCGTACTTCGCGCTCACCGTCGTCCTCGGCATCGTCGCGTACGACGCGTGGTTCTACTGGAAGCATCGCCTCCTGCACACCTCCTGGCTGTTCCGGCGCGCACACCACATCCATCACCGGGTGACGAATCCGACGCCGTTCGCAAACTTCACGCATCACCCGCTCGAGATCGCGCTCAGCAACGTCTACTTCCTCGTGTTCGTCGTGGCCGTGCCCGTGCACCCGCTGGCACTCGCCGCCATCAGCAGCTTCGTCTTCGGCTGGGGCATGGTCGCGCACCTCGGGTACGAGCTCTATCCGCGCCGCTTCTCGCGCGGACCGGCTTTCCGCTGGATCAACAGCGCGACCCATCACAACATGCATCACAGCCACGGCGCGTGTAACTACGGTCTCTTCTTCAATTTCTGGGACCGCACGCTGGGAACGAATCATCCCGCCTACCGCGCGACGTTCGACGCCATCAAGGCGCGCGCGTCGACGGACGTCCGCTACGATCTCGTGGTCGGTGCCTGATCCGCGTGTCACCTGGCGACGTCGGCGTCGACCATCGTCGGCGCGTCCCATTGCGCCAGCGATTGGGGCGAGAAGAAGACGACCTGCTCGTTCCCCGGCCCGTGCAGATAGGCGCGCAGCGCGGAGCCCGGTCGGGTGAAGAAGTAGAACCAGAAGTCGACGACGATCCGCGCCTGCGGGTGGGCGCGCAGGCACTCGATCAGCCGCTCGTCGGAGAACTGGAGCCGGCGCGTGCGCTCGCTCGCGCCGAGAACCGCCTGCCCGAAGGCGCCGTAGGTGTCGGGCGGGTTCGAGAACTCGCACCCCGGCTCGGTTCCGTTCGCCGCGAACATCAGCGGTGAGAACGAGACGACCAGCGGGTACTCGCGGGTGATCCAGTCCGCGCGACCGTAGTACCAGGGATCGACCTGCCGGCCGAGCGTCGCGTCGAAGTTCCACACGAGCGCGATCGTGCCGAGCGCGGTCGCCGCGATCGCGGCGCGCGGCGGGAGCCGCCTCTCGAGCCCGGCGACCGCGCCCGCGACGAGGAACGCCGTGAACGCGAGGAACGGTACGAAGTACTTCGCCGACACATAGTCGAGCACGACGAAGTCGAGCAGCAGGAGCGAGAGCGGCCAGAGGACGGCGAACGCGGCGAGCGCTGGCCGCGTCCGCAAACCCGCACGCACCCAGAACGGCACGCCGAGGAACCCCGCGACGAACAGCGCCGCGGGCAGATGCCGGCGCGGGAAGAGGTAGAAGATCTTCATGCAGAAGAGTCGCCACTGCATCGGCGTCGCGATGCCGAGGATGCGCCGCAGGTCGGAGAAGCCGGTGTCCACGGCCCACATGCCGCCCGTTCCCGCGCCGACGCGACCGGCCGTGAAGCGGAGGACGTCGGCGAATATCCCGTCGCTCAGGACGAACGTCCATGCGAGCGCCGCGATCGCCGCGCCGATGCCGGCGAGCACGAACACGGCCAGGCGACGCCCGTCGCGGGCGTACACGAGGCTCAGCGCCGCGGCGATCGCCACCGCGACACAAGTCGGCTTCACGAGCGCGGCGACGACGAAGGCGACCGCGCTCGCAGCGGCCGACCCGACGAAGAGCAGGACGATCCCGAGGACGGTGAAGAACAGCATCGGTGGCTCGGCCACCGCGCCGAGCGCATGGACCTGTGACGCCGAGAAGAGGTAGACCGCCTGCGCAACGAGCGCCGGCACGGGGCCCGTGAACGCCTGCACGAGCCAGAAGAGGAGAAACCCGGTGCCCGCGACGCTCAGCACGGACAGCATCCGGTAGCCGAAGAGCGTCGGCCCGAAGAGCTTGCCGGACAGCGCGAGCAGGTAGAGGTGCAGGGGCGGTTGGTGGACGGCGAAGTCGACGAAGGGCCGGAGCCCGCGACCGACGAAGCGCGCGCCGAGGATGAACGTGCCCTCGTCGTATTCCGGCGTGAGGACGGCGAGGACGCGCGCGGAGAGGAAGACGAACACGCCGCTCAGAACGACGGCCACCGCGATCGTCCACGATCGTTCGCGCGCAGGCGTCGAGCGATGCACTATGGGTCGGTGACCGGTAAGCGTGCCGAGCCCCGCGTCGCCACCATCGCTCGTCGATTCGCGATCACCGTGCTCGTGCTCTCCCTCTGCATGCCGGTCGCGTGCGCTCGGGGCCGGCGCGGCGCGAAGAAGGTACACCTCGCACGCCTGCCGGCGCAGTATCAAACGATCACGATCTCGGACGACGCGCGCTCGTACGCGTACGTCGAGGCCGTGCGCGAAGGCGAAGGCTTCGTCGTCCACGACGGCAAACACGACGGGACGTTTCCCGCGATGGTCGGCCTCACGTTCGCCCCCGAGACCAGGAAGCTCTTCTACTGGGCCGGCTCGGACATGGACGGATACCTGATCGCGGACGGGACCAAGATCGGCGGCGACCTCGTCCACGAGGGAAAGCTCGTGTTCTCGCCCGACGGACGGCGGTGGGCGACCACGTGCACGGCACGTCCGCAGACCGGCGGCCCGCGGAAGCGCGCCGTCGTGTTCGCCGACGGCAAAGAGCTCGGTCGCTACGCCGGCGCGTCGGTCCCCACGTTCAGCCCGGACGGCCGCCACCTGGCCTACGTCGTCGTCGACGAGGGCGGCAACGCCAGCCTGATCGTCGACGGCGAGCCCCGTGCCAAGTACGCCCCGCCCGACGATCCCTGTGCGGCGCGCCTCGAGGGGACGCCGAGCGAGCCGAGCCTCTGGCCGCAGTTCCAGGTGTCGTACCTTGCCGACGGGAGCCTCGTCACGATGACCCAGGATCCCGACGGCTGGGCCATCTACCGGGGCGCGACGCGGCTCGCCTCGTACGGACCGAGCGTCATTCAAAAGCATCCGGAGGTGAGGGAGAGCTGCCGCGGCACGCCGGCCGTGGCCGCGTGGTCGCTCACGACCGCGGAGAAGGCGCCGGTGGCGGCGTGGTGGGATCGCCTCCCCGGCAGCGAGGAACGATGGCGGGTCGTGGCGAACGGCAAGCCGGTGGACGCGTTCGTCTGTGCGCGACCATGGTCGCGGCAGCCCCCCGAGCTTTCCTCGGACGGCGAGCACATCGCCTATCCGTGCATCGCCGATGCGGACCACATCTTGGTCGTTGTCGACGGCCTGCGGTACGGACCGTACGTCGACGTCTGGGCGTACGTGTGGGCGGACGACGGTGCCGAGCTGGTGTACGCGGCGGCGGACGAACCCGCGCCGCGCCCGTGGCGCTACTACGTCGCCGGTCGACCGCGAACGGGCTTCTTCTCGGCGGTGTGGCGACCCCGCATCGAAGCGGGCAGCGGGCGCTTCGCCTGGGAGGCGGAGCTCGAGCGGGGCGGGCGGAAGGTCCTCGGCGTCGACGATCGTGAGCTGACGTCCTTCGACGACGTGCTGTGGGGACCCGGGTTCCTCCGCCGGGGCTGGGCGACGTGGATCATTCGTCGTGGACGGCGGCTCGTCCGCCTCGACGTCCCGACCGGATGAGTCGTCCGAAATTTCGTTGACGGATGGACGGCATACCGTGGTAGAAGCTGCGCCCGATGTCGGCCCCGGTCGAGGCCGCCTCGCCGGCATGACGCGCCCGGGCGAGCATCCGCGCCGAAGGTCGCTCCCGCTCGCGCTCCTCCGGCCGCCCAAGCTCGTCTCGACGAGCGGGGTCAACACGAACACGTTCGCGCCGCCGCTCAACGTGGCGTACCTCGCCGGAACGCTGCGCCGCCACGGCTACGATCCGGTCGTGGTCGACGGCTGCGGGCTCGCCCCGGACGCGCTGACACCGCTCGAGGATCTGCCCTTCCTGGTGAACGGCCTGTCGCTCGCGGACCTCGTCGCGCGGATCCCGCCGCAGACGCGGCTGATCGGCGTCTCCTGCATGTTCTCGAGCGAGTGGTACTTCCACGTGCGCGTCCTCGAAGCGCTGCGCGCCGCGTTTCCGAGCGCCGTCATCGTCGCGGGGGGCGAGCACATCAGCGCGGAACCCGAGGCGTGTCTCCTCGCCTGCGCGGCGCTGGACGTCTGCGTCGTCGGCGAGGGCGAGGAGACGCTCCTCGCCCTCGCCGACGCCATCGAAGCCGGGACGCCGATCGATCGCATCGAAGGCACGGTCGTGCGGACGCACGGCGGCGAGGTCCGGAACAACGGAAAGCGCAACCGCATCCGGGCGATCGACGACATTCCGTGGCCGGACTGGGGCGGCATCCCGGTCGAAGCCTATCTCGACCGGCGCTGCGCGATGGACGAGCAGGTGAAGCGGACGCTGCCGATGCTCGCGTCGCGCGGCTGCCCCTACAAGTGCACGTTCTGCTCGAACCCCAACATGTGGGGCGTCAACTGGTTCGGGCGCTCACCCGAAGACATCGTCGACGAGATCGCCCACTACAAGAGAACGTACGCGATCGAGCACGTCGAGTTCTACGATCTCACCACCGTCCTCGACCGGAAGTGGGTGGTGCGCTTCACGCGCGCGCTCATCGACCGCGAGCTCGGCGTGTCCTGGGCAATGCCGCCCGGCACGAGGTCGGAAGCGCTCGACACCGAGATCCTGAGTCTGATGGCGCGCAGCGGCTGCTCGAGTGTCACGTATGCGCCGGAAAGCGGGTCGGAAGAGACGCTCGAAAGCATCAAGAAGAAGGTGGACCTCGACCGGATGGTGCAGTCGATCCGTCGCGCCGTGAAGACCGGCCTGCACGTGAAGACGAACATCATCTTCGGGCTCCCGGACCAGACGATGCGCGACGGGGTCAAGACGCTGCGCTTCGCGATGCGGCTCGCGTTCGCCGGCGTCCACGACGTGCTCGTCTTCCCGTTCAATCCGTACCCGGGCAGCGAGCTCTACCAGCGCCTCGTGGCGCAGGGCCGCATCCACCCGACGTCACCCGAGCATCCGCGTTTTCTCCTGAGCGCCGACTACGGCAATACGACCGCCGTGCGCAGCTGGTCGGATCATCTCTCGGCGCGCCGGATCTTCGCGACGTCCGCGCTGACGATGGCCGTCTTCTACGTGCTGCAGTTCGTGCGCCGGCCGCAGCGAGCGCTATGGACGGTCCGCAACCTCGCGCGCGGAACCCCGCAGACTTGGCTCGAACGGATGCTGTTCGGGCAGGCGCGCCGACGTCGTTACCGGCGCACCAAAGCGCGGCATCCGGCGAGCGCGCCCCTCGCCGAAATGCTCCCCGTTGCCTGACGCGATCACTGTCCCGCGCTCGGCGACCGCCGTCCGCGGTGGAGCGATCGCCGACGTCGTCGGACACTGCGTCGTCGTGTTCGCGTTCGTTCCGACGCTGGCCGTGCTGCCCGGATGGCTCCATGCGGAGGCGACGAATCCGCTCAACTGGCACGAGCCCATCGTGCTCGCGTTCCTCCCGGTGCGAGGGATGGTCGCGCTCTGGTCGGGTTTCGACGCCGGCCTCGTGCCCGGGATCCTCGGCGGACTGATCGACGGCATCCTCCTCGGCACGTGGCTCCTGCGCGCCCAGCCGCGCCGCGCGTTCGTCGCCGGGGGCATCTGTGGCACGCTCGCGGGCTGCGGTGTCGTGCTCGCGAGCGTCGCACTCGGAACGTTCCAGCGCGGGTTCTCGCTGCCACGCGCCGTGCCGGTCGCCTTCGAGCTCGCCTCCGGAGTGGTGTGCGGGATGCTCGCCGTCCCGACCGCCGTCCGGCTCGCGAGCGCGCCCCGGTGAACGGGCGTCCCGGTCGCGTCGCCGTCATCCTGATCTACGCGGCTGTCGTGGTCTGGGTGGCTCTTCACCACGAGCCGTGGCGCGACGAGGTCGTCCCGCTCAGCATCGCGCGCAATGCGCACTCGCTCGCCGAGCTCGCCGCGCCACTCCGCTTCGAGGGCCATCCGATCCTCTGGTATCTCCTCCTCTGGTGCGGGTATCGCCTGGTCGGCAGCGTCGCGGTTCTCAAGGCGGCGAGCCTCGGATGCGCGATCGGCGGAATCGGTCTGCTGAACGCCGGTCCGTTGCCGTGGTGGATCCGCGTGCCGTTCACGTTCTCGTTCTTCCCGGTGTATCAGTATTCCGTCGTCAGCCGCGGCTACAGCCTGGAGCTGCTCCTCCTCTTCGCGTTCTGCGCGCTCTTCCCGCGGCGACGCCACCATCCGATCCTCGTCGCGCTCGTCCTCGCTGGGCTGGCGAACACGGAAGCGTTCGGGCTCGTCATCGCGGTCGCGGTGGCAGGCATGTTGACCGTGGAAGCGTTGATGGACCGTCGCGAGCCGCGCGCGGCCGTCCCGCGCCTCGCGATCGCCGTCTTCGTCGCCGGGCTGGCGCTCGCGGCGGCCGTCGCGTCCCCGGCGGCCGGGCACCCGCTCACCGGATTCCGCACCGGCGGCGTGGCGCACATCGCAGCAGCGATCGGGGAAGCGGTGCTCCGTCCCGTCGGACACGCCGGCCAATTCGCCGTCGTCCCGGCACCCTCGGCCTGGATCTGGGCGTACTTCATCTATCTCGTGTCCCGTCCACCCGCCCTCGCATTCGCGGCGATCGGGCTCATCGGCATCGAGGCGTTCTTCAATTTCGTGTACGGGCCGGGGGCCCCGTGGCACGTGGGCAACCTCGTCCTCGTGCTCGTCGCGACGATGTGGCTGGACGCTTCCGGAAGCATCGCCGAGATCCCGACGCTGCTCGTCAGCGTGCGCCGCTGGCTCGGCCGACTGCTCGCCGCGGGCGCGATCGCGATGCTCCTCGGTCAGGCCGTGCTCGCGTACCGCTACATTGCCGCCGACGTCAGGTACGACTACTCGGCGAACCGGCGCCTGGCGGAGTTGCTGCGGAGCAACCCGACGCTCGCGGGGGCGATCGTGACGGGCGAGCCGGACACTCCGCTCTGGTCGCTGTCGTACTACGCCGACAACAGGATCTACCTGGCGCGGCAGCACGTCTTCCGTGCGTGGGGCGCCGCCGGCCCGGAGCGATCCACCGAGTACGACCTGGAGAGCCTGCTCGATGCAGCGCGACGGATCCATGCCGACTGCGGATGTCCGGTCGTGATCACCCTCGGATGGCAGCTCGGCGCGCTCGGAACCTTCGCCAACTTCGCCGGCACGCAGTTCGAGGAACGCTTCACGATCACCGCAGCGGCGCGCGCGGAATTCCTCGCCGCCACGACGCTCGTCGCGCGTCTCGGCCCGACGCTCACCGACGAGAACTACGATGTCTACCTCCTACGCTGAGCGGGCCGTGATCGCCGCGAGCGGCGCCGTCGCGCTGTTGGCGATCGCCGCACGCGTCCACGACGTCGCCGCGTACCCGCCGCTGCACGATTGGGATGCGAGCGGCCACGCCGTCAACGTCGTCGACCTGCACGACCTCCACCTGCCGGATCCGCGCTCGTGGTGCGGCAGCCACCCGCCGCTCTACTACGCGATCGGCGCAGCACTCTGGCGCGTCCTGCCGGCGAGCGTGCCGGTCCACGTGACGCTGCGCCTGGTGTCGGTGGCGGCATGGATCGCGACCGTCGGCCTCGTGTGGCGGTGGTTGCGACGGGTCGCGAGCGAAAGCGATGCCGCCGTGGTCGCCGCGCTTCTCCTCGGCGTGCCGGGATTCGTCATCGCGTCCTGCATGATGACGAACGACGCGCTGTGCACGCTCTTCATCATCGCCACCGTCCTTCGTCTGGCGGAAGCGCCGCGTACCGATTCGCTCCCGGCTCGGCACGCGGCGGTCACCGGCATACTGACCGCGCTCGCGGCGATCACGAAGGCCACGGGCATCGTCGCCGCCGCGATGGCGGCGGCATTCTACGCGTGGCGGTCGCGGCGGCGGCCGGCGTGCGCGCTCCGGAACGTTTTCGTCGTGGCCGGCCTCACCGCCGCGATCGCGGGGCCGCACTATGCGCGCCTGCTCCTCTCGCTGCCCGGATCACCGTACGACATCCTCGCCGGTCGCGTGGCGCGCGAGAAAGCGGTCATTTCGGACGTGGTGGTCGCGGCCAGTCCGGCGAGCGCCCACTTCCCGTCGTACGCCGGGCTCCTGCACTCGGCGATGTGGGGCGATCCGACGGGCGCGTACATGCCGCGCGACACGGGGATGCCGACGCGCGCCATGTGGCTGGCCGGGTTCGTCGTCACGGCCGTAGTGGCGGCCGGAGCGGTCCGTCTCTTCGCCAAGCCCGACCTGTTGCGCGCAGCCGGCCTCGCGCTCGTGTTCGGGATGCTCTACGTCGCCGTGCTGCTTCCGCACGTGTCGACCGGTCCGTACGTCGGGCTCACGAAGACGAACTACATGATGCCCGAGGTCCTCCCGCTCGCGGTGCTCGCCGTCGTCGGGATGGGGACCGTCGGTGGCAAGCCGGCCTCGGCGCTGCGTGCAATCCTCCTGGCGATCGCCGCGGGGGGCGTCGCCTTCACGTGGTTCGGGTGGTGGACACCCGCGCACCGAGCGGCACGCCCGCCGGCCGCCGCTTCGGTCGACGGGCCGCGCGACGCCGTCAGTCGCTACTTCGACGACCGGGCGTTCGACCCGATCCGCGCGCTTCACGTGCTGGCGCCCGACGTCCAGCTCGCGCACGAGCTGCGCCTGGCTCGGATCCTCCGGTTGCCGCTGGCCCCCGAGGAAGGGCTCACCGCCGCGGAAGAGCATTCGCTCGAGCTCGCGCGTGCCCGCGTGGCATGGCTCGAGCTCTACAACCTCGTCGAGTGGATGCAGCCGATCGCGACGGGACTCGCGCCGACGGTCGTCGACGCCGACGGGCGCGGGGACGTTGCCGACGTCCGCGTCCGCGTCGAGGCGACCGGCGCGCTGCCACCCAACGGCGCGGCGGGCGTCGGGCGATGGCCGTTCCCGGCCTTCGAGCAGCATTTCGCGTTGCGCCGCGAGGGCCACGACTGGCGCATCACCGGGATCCGACAGGACGGCGTCCTCGACGACAACGCCGTCGACGCCTTCGTCGCGTATCCCACCCTCGCGGGCCTCGAGCACCTGCGCGCGCTCGGCTGGCATCCGAGCTGGGAGCTGCCGGTCGCCGCCGTCACCGGACGTGCCCGCTGACGATGCGACCCGGACGGGCCTTGCGCGCGGCGTGGTGCGGCGTCTGCGTGGCGCTGCTCGTCCTCCTGATCGGCGTCCGCTGGCTACGGTACGCGGCCCCCGGGATCGATCACGTCCTGGGCGAGATCATGATCTTCGATCAGCAAGCGTTCCTCTGGCCGTGGGCCTACACGACGCTGGACGCTCGCGTCCTGATCGTGGCGCTGGCGGTCTTCGTGGCAGGCGTCCACCGCCGCCTCCCCGGCTGGCTCGTCGTCCGGCGAGCCGATCGATGGGGGCTGACTCCCCTCGCCGTCTGCGTCCTCTTCGGCCTGATGCTGTGGTTCCACTATCTCTTCGATCTGAACCCGACGATCGCGTTCGCGTGCGCGATCTCGTGCGTCCTGCTCCTCCTGGCCGAGACCGGTCGCACGTCGAGAAAGCTCTTCCTCGCGCTGTCCGCGTGCTTCCTCGTCGGCATGGTGGTGCGGGCGCACGACGTCGTCGACCGCATCACGCTCCTCGCCTGGGCGCTGTTTCTCGGCACGACATGGGCCATCCGCGCGCACGTCGACCGGCGCGACCTCGGCCTCGTCCGCATCGCGGCGATCATCCCCGCGAATCTCCTCGCCGCGTCACTGCCGCTGTTCCTCCCGGTTCACGGAGGGACGTTGTTCGGCAAGGGGCTGGCGTACAGCTTCTGCGAGATACCCGCGCGCGCCGCGCTCTACGCCGCCGTGCCGGGCTGTGGATCCGTCGATGCCAGCTACGAACGCTGCCGGGACGGCAGCATCGTCGAGTACGACGTCAAGACGATGCAGGCCAGCGCGCGGTACACGTTCTTCTCGCCGGACTTCCATGGCCGGCTCGAGCAGCTGCTGTGTCTCGACGATGAGGTCCAGGTGGCGGTCCAGGACCTGACGTATCGGGGCCGCAACGTCGTGTCGGGCGTGCTCGCCTTCCCGCCCGACAACCCGAGCAAGTTCGGCGTGCTCACGGCCGACCGGGGCATCGGGGCGACGATCGCGTACGACGCGGCACACGATGCTGTCTTCTACAGCGGCGAGTTCGACAATCCGCTCGTCCGCTACGATCGCCGCACGCGCGCGTTCGATGACGACTTCGCCCCGGAGTTCGCGCGCCGGTGGTACGAACCGATCTCGTTGCAGGCGAACATCGGATCGCTGGCGGTGAGCACGGCCTGTATCCACCCTCGCCGGAACCGGTTGTACGTCACCGAGTGGATGCAAGGCCGCTACGTGTACGCGCTCGACCTCACCACGCTCAGAGTCGTCGCGCGTTACGACGTCGGGAGCGGCGGCGCTCTCGGCGTGACGGTCGATCCGGATCGCGAACGCCTCTTCGTGAGCAGCCTGTGGGGGGTGGAGGTGATCGACCTCGAGACCGACCGGATCGTCGACCGCAAGCGGACCGGGCTCGGCAACCGCCCCGCGGTCCTCGACGCGCGCCGGAATCGGATCTACGTCAGCTCCATGGTCGAGGGTAAGATCCGCATCTTCGATCGTGACACGCTGGAGCTCATCGGTCAGGTGCCGATCGGCTTCGGGTCACGGTATCCGCTGCTCACGACCGATGGCCGCTACCTCGTCGCGAGCTCGCTCACCGCCCACTACTACTGGAACGCCGATTCGCTCGTTCCCGAACAGGCATCGACGCCTCGCTGACGAACCGACACCGCGCGGCGACGCAAGCGCAATCGCGCCAGGCCGTACAGGCTCAGGACGACGTGGAACGGACGCACCGTCGACCGTCCCGCATGTCGCGGCTGGTGACGCACCGGGATCTCGACGATCCGCATCCCCGCGCTCTGCGCGTTCGCGACGAGCTCGGCATTGACGCTGAATCCCGTCGACTCTGGACGGAGCCGGTCCGCGGTCTCCCGTCGCATCAGCTTGAAGGCACAGTTCAAATCTCGGAGCGTCAGGCCGAGCAGTCGACGCGCCAGGAAGTTGTATCCTCGCGACAGCATGCAGCGTAGCCGCGGATCGGCGCGCCGGCGCCGGTACCCGACCGCGAGGTCGGCGCTCGGGATCGCGTTCAACAGCAAGCGAATGTCGTCCGGCTCGTATTGCCCGTCGGCGTCGGTGAAGAAGACGAGCGGCAGGGCGGCGTGCGCGAACCCGTTCACGATCGCCGCGCCGTAGCCGAGGTTCGTGCCGTGGGTGACGACCCGCAGCCGATCGTAGCGGTCAGCGAGCGCACGCAAGACGACGGCCGTGCCGTCCTCGCTCCCGTCGTCCACGACGATGATTTCATATTCACGCGTGCAGCGTCCGAGTGCCGCAGCCCAGCGCTCGACCGTGTCGCCGAGGCTCGCAGCCTCGTTGTACGCCGGGAGGACGCAGGAGACACGGTGGTCCGAATCCATGGCGCCGATCACGTCGTCATGACGGGGACCGCGCGCAGGCCCTCCGTCGAACGGCCCGGCCGGAGAGTCCCGCGTCGCTTGAAGCGCGTCAGCAGCCGGCGCTTCAGGTCCACGAGACGGAGCTCCACGTTCGAGCAGCGCGGCGGCGAGGTACGCGGGACCGATGGGGAGCACGACCCCGACCGTGTACGCGAAGCGCGACGACACGGCCGGCGGTCGCAGGAGCGTGATGTGCTGTCCACGCGCTGCGACCCGGACGGGGTCAGTGTGCTCGTGGATCAAGGCGCTGGTCCAATACGCGTCTCACGGAGTGACCGTCAAGGTGAACTTGAGGACGCGGACCGCGCGTGCAGCGCCATGTGCCCCTTCTGTATGCCGACCGAGCCGAGCGCGCGCAGCGCGGCGAAGTTCTGCGCGAGGCCGACCGACGCGAAGACCGCGGCGAGCTCGCGCGCGGACGTGACCCCCAGCAGCTTCAGGGCGACGCGCGCTCCGGGATGGACGCGCGTCGCGCCACCGACGGTGCCGACCGCGAGCGGAAGCTCGATGCTCCCGCGCAGCGTCCCGTCCTCGACCGACCACTGGGAGAGTGGACGGTAGCGGCCGTCGCGGCACGCGAAGGCGTGCGCCCCGGCTTCGATCGCGCGCCAGTCCTGACCCGTCGCGACGGCGACGGCGTCGATGCCGTTCATGATCCCCTTGTTGTGCGTGGCGGCACGGTACGGGTCGGCATTCGCGAGCCGCACGGCCTGGATCACGCCCTCGGCGATGTCGTCCCCGGACATGCCGGCATCGGCGAGCGCCGGCACCGGTATCCGGCACGACGCGCGTGCAAGCCGGCGGTCGGCCAGATTCGACACGATCCGCAGGTACACCTTGCCGCCGGTCGAGCGCGCGAGGAACGGCGCGATGCCCTCCGCGACGCCGTTGACGACGTTGGCGCCCATCGCGTCGCGCGTGTCGACCAGGAGATGCACGACCAGCAACGGCTCGCCCGACGGTCCCTCGGGCGCGGGCAGCACGCGGACCTCGACGTCCCGCACGCCGCCGCCGCGCCGGCGCATCCGGCGCAGGAGGGCATTCGCCCGCGTCACGATTTCCGCCTTGGCGGCCAGGAGGCGCTGCGACGCCGCGGCCGGGTCGCGACATCCCGCGATCTGCACCTGCCCGATCATCAGCGGCGGGTCGGCGTCGGCGGTGAAGCCACCCGCCCCGCGCACGATCTTGCCCGCGAGCGAAAACGCGGCCACGACCGACGGCTCCTCGACGGCCATCGGGACGACGTAGTCGCGCCCGTTCACGACGAGATTGAGGCCGAGCCCGATCGGCATCCCGAAGATGCCGATCGCGTTCTCGATCATCCGATCGGCGGCCGCGGATCCCACCGCCGCACCGGCGCGCAGCGCGGCGACGTCCGTCGCCGAGAGCCCGAGCCGGCGCGCGGTCTCGCGCAGTCGCTTCCCGATGGGGAGCCTATGGAAATCGGGCCATCGCGAGGTCACGCCATGCCACCGCACGGTCGACACCGGCTGGCCGACCGCTTAACCGGTGGGACACGGTGGACGCAAGGCAAAAGGCCCGGGAATTTCATTGACTCCGGAAGGGTCCACCATGATAGGAACCCGGCGATGTCCGCCCCCGAGGCTGCGCAGCCGTACGCCGCCACGGGCAGGGCGATGCCGCTCCTGCGGGCCCCCGCCGAGACGCTCGCGACGCTGTCCTGGGCGTTCCTCGCCTCGACGCTCCATCGCATTCGCCGTGGCGAAGGCGCCCTCCTCGCCGTGAACCTGTCGCTCATCGCGACCACCGGAACGAGCGCCGCGCGGGCGGCGGCGCAGGCGCTGGTTTCGACGCTCGCGGTGGTCGCGATGTACGCCTTCAACGACCTCTTCGACGCCCCGGCTGACCGCAACAACCCGAAGAAGGACCGGGCGTTGATCGCGACGTACATGACGCATCGACGGCTCGCGCTCGTCGCCGCGCTCGTCATGAAGGTCGGGACGGTGCTCGTCTGCCTCGCGAGCCTCGGACCGCGCGCCGCGGCGGCGGTCACGGGCGTCATGATCGTCAACGTGCTGTACTCCGCCGCCCTGAAGGGCGTCCCCGTAGTCGACATCGCGTGGGTCTGGCTGTGGGGTGCGCTCTACGCCGCCGTCACCGACGCCCCGGCTTCGCTGCTGGTCGTCGTCGGGCTGATGACCGCGGTGTGCCATCTCTTCCAGGCGCTCGGCGATCGCGGGCCGGACACGGCGAACGGCATTCGGACGACGGCCGTGGAATCCTCGGCGCTCACCCGGTACGTCGTCATCGTGCTTTCGCTGCTGCTGTTCGTCAGCCTGCGCGACGCCGTCGGGATGGGCATCGCCCTGACGGCGTTCACGCCGCTCGCGATCTTCTTCGTGACGCGGACCCCGGCGACCGGGTGGATCGCGACGAAGGTCTACTTCGCGTTCATCTGGCTCTACCTTCTCGGGAACGTCGGTGCGGCTGGCTGACAAGCTGGCGCTCGGGTACGCCTACGGGACCAGCCTGCTCGCGTACATGGTCGACGGCCCACCGCGACCGTTCTCGGCGACGTTCGCCGTCACGAACCGCTGCAACCTGCGCTGCGACTACTGCAACTGCCCGTTCATCGATCCGACCAACCTCGACCTCGCGCGCATAGAGATCCTCTTCGACCGGCTCCAGCGGATGGGCGTCCGCCGGCTCGGGCTCGCCGGCGGCGAACCGATGATGCGGCGCGACCTCGGCGACATCGTCGCGCTGGCGAAGGCGCGGGGCTTCTTCGTGAGCGTCAACTCGAACCTCACGCTCTTCGCGCGCCATCCCGAGCGGCTCGCGCTCGCCGACCTCGTCTACACGAGCCTCGATGGCGACGCCGCAGCGCACGTCGCCGCGCGCGGCGACGGCTCGTACGACGGCGTCCTCACCGCGATCGATGCCCTGGTGGCGGCGGGCAAGCCGGTGATCGCGATCTGCGTCGTGACCGAGCACACGCTCGCGCACGTCGACACGCTCCTGCGCCAGGCGGAGGCGCGCGGCTTCCGGGTGCACTTCCAGCCCCAGTGCGTCGATACGGAGGTCGTC
>Ga0070731_10002709_pt1 | contig 16590 bp, 12 predicted proteins | sample Coa_R1_2_FD_66448 | JGI IMG/M metagenome (GOLD analysis project Ga0070731, IMG submission 66448) | Surface soil microbial communities from Centralia Pennsylvania, which are recovering from an underground coalmine fire - Coalmine... | ecosystem: Environmental > Terrestrial > Soil > Unclassified ...
CAAAATCGCGCCGCGCTCGACAAATTTCATCCGTTCAAACAATGGCTGATTCAAGCCGACAATCCGGTGAGCCTCTGTGACAACCTGACCAATCTTCCGCTGCATATTTATCACGGCCAGGACGACGTCACCGTGCTGCCCACGGAAGCGACGCGCATGGACGCCGCGCTGAAAAAGGCCGGCTGCAACACGAAGCTGCAGCTCATCCCCGGCGGCCACCGCGCCTGTTTTGACATGATCCGCGAAGAAGAACCGTTGCGCTGGCTGCTCACAAACAAGCGCAACCCCGCGCCCGCGCAATGCAAGCTCAAACAGTTTTCAATCCAATTTGCGAAGCGCGATGGCGTCGAAGTCACCGCCATCAAAGGCGCGCTCGAACCAATTGAACTCGAATGGACCGAAACGAACGGCCAGAAGAAATTTACCAAAGAAAGCGAAGTCATTCTGCAAAAGAGCGTCAACGGCGCCATCGCACCGCCGCTTGCCGCGAAGCTGCTCAAGTCGCGCGAACTTTGCGGCCCCGTGCGGCAAGCCATCTGCGCGCCATTCACGATTGTCTACGGAACGAAGGGCAACGCGGTCGTGAACAAAGTCAGCGCCGAACGCTTCGCGCAGGAATGGCTCGACTTCACGCGCAGCCCGGCGCGGCTCAAAGCTGATACCGAAGTCACCGACGCTGACAAGCGCGAGCGAAATCTGTTCCTCTTCGGCGAAGAGCAGGACAACGCGATCCACGCACTAATTGCCAAGGATTTGCCCATCTCCGTCAAAAACGGCAGCGTGACCATTGGCGAAAAATCCGTCCCGCTCGCGGGGAAAGGGATCATGTACATTTTTCCCAATCCACTGGCCAACATGAAACGCGCCGTGGTCATCTGCGCGGGACTTCCGTATGGCGAAAAAATCGGCATCAACCACAAGCTCGATTTAATTCCCGATTTTTTACTTTACGATGCACAGAATTTTGACAGCGACGGCACCAGCACCAACAAAGCGATCTGCGCCGGATTCTTCAATGGCGAATGGAAATTCGATCCGAAGGCGATGTGGTGGTTCGGTGAATAACTCATGGCCGCTAGGAAGCCCAGAACTCTCGACGAAAAAGACCTGCGCAAATCCACCGAACGCATCGAACGCGCGTGGGAAGATTTGCGCAAGCACATCCTGATCGGCCCTCTTGTCACACGCGCGAAGTTATTCGTCATCAATTACGAACCGCAAGTTCCCGATATGTTCGTCACCGTCGGAGGCGACGGAAAGATCTTCGCCAATCCCTATAACTATCCGCGCACCGTCCACGACTGGACTTTTGTTCTCGCGCACGCGCTGTTGCATTTGGCTTTCGGGCACACAAAAAACGCGCAGCGCGGCATCGTCTGGAACATCGCCTGCGATTGCGTCGTCAACGAATTCCTGGCGCGCATGAAAATCGGCACGCCGCCCGAAGGATTGCTGCGCCTGCCTGCGGGCATGCCGAACAACGAAGAAAAACTCTTCCAAATGTGGACGCAGGACGGTTCTCCGCTGAAAGGAGAGACCACCAACGGCACTGCGATGGACATGGCCGCGGGCGCGAGCAAAGCCAATTGGGCGGACATTTTCGCGCGCGCGATCCGCAGCGCTGCGCGAAAATCGTTGAGCGCCGCCGGCGGCGACGAACTCACGCAAGCCCAGCAGGCGCGCGCGTGGTTTGTGAAAAACTATCCGCTGCTCGGCGCCGTAATGCAACTCTTCACGCTCGACGAAGACGCGCGATTCTGCGAACGCGTTGGCGTGCGCGTTGCCGCCGTCGCGCCCGCTCAGCGCAAAATTATTATCAATCCCGGCTGGGCGCTCAACGATTTCGAACTCCGCCACGTGCTTGCGCACATGGCGTTGCACGCCGCCTTTCAACACCCGCAGCGCCGCAAGCGCCGAGACCCGTTTATCTGGAACGCCGCGTGCGATTATTGCGTCAACGAATGGCTCGAAAAAATGCCGCCGGTCGCGCGTGCCTCGAAGCCGCCCGGCGAAGGGCATCTGCGCTCAGTGCTTTTCGACGGCCTTTCGCCCGAAGCAATCTACGAGCGCCTGATTCAAAATCCAAAAGCCGCGCACAAACTCGTCACGCTCGCAGGCCAGGACGTCTGCGACATGCTCTCGCCTGGCACATTGCCGTCGCGCGAAACAAGCGCACACACCCGCATCGACCGCCTGCTTCTCGACGCGCTTCTGCGCGGCTATCAAGTCCATACCGAATCCGGCAAAGGCACGCTTCCGCCCGCGCTGCTCGACGAACTTCGGGCGCTCGAACATCCGCCGCTGCCCTGGGACGTTTTGCTTGGCCGCTGGTTCGACGAGCACATCCCGCCCATTGAGCGCGTGCGCACTTATGGACGCCCGTCGCGCCGCCAAAGTTCCACGCCCGACATCGCGCGCCCGCGTTACGTTTGGCCCGACGACGAAACGTTGCTCAAAGGCAGCTTCGGCCTGATCGTCGATGCCAGCGGCGCTCTCGACAAACCGTACGCCGCGCTGGCTCTCGGCGCGATTTCGACCTACGCGCTTTCGCGCAACATTCCGTCCGTTCGTGTTGTGCTCAGCGGCGCGGAATTGATCGACAATGGCCCGATCTCCAGCGACGATCTTCCGGAGCGCTTTCGCATTTCCGTTCGCTCGTCCACAATCATTCAGCCCGCTGTCGAATTGCTCGAAAATGCACGCGACTTCCCGCACGACGCCCCGATTCTCCTCCTTACCGCCGTGCCCTGCGACAAAATTAAAACCACACGCACGCATGCGTACCTGATTCCAGAGGACGGCCGCCTCACCTATCACAGCGACGCGCCCGTCATCGAAATCATGGCAGAGAGCTGAATTTCCGGTATACTGGTTCAATGAATTCCAAGCAGCGCAGCATTCCGATTCACCACAAGTCGAAACAAATTCCGTCCGCGCCCGTTTCCGAAGCGCACCGCGATTTCACGCCCGGTCTCGTGCAAACCAATTATCCCACCGTCGCGCTCGTCGGCCGCCCCAACGTCGGAAAGTCGAGTATCTTCAATGCGCTGCTCAAACGCGAAATCTCCATCACCGACGCGCGCGCCGGCACCACGCGCGACCGCGTACTGCATCCGGTCGTGCTGAGCGGCAAGCCCTGCGACCTTATGGACACCGGCGGCATCGGCATCGTCGATGCGCAGCAACTCTCCGCTGAAATCGAATCGCAGATTCAAAAAGCGATTCACGCCGCGACGATGCTGGTTCACGTCGTCGATGCGCAGGAAGGACTGACGCCGCTCGACCGCGAAGTCTCCGCGCGTCTGCGAAAGCTCAACCGTCCCATGCTTATCGCCGCCAACAAAATCGAAGGCAAGGAAGCGAAAGTTTCGGTGAACGAATTTGCCGAACTCGGAGTCGAGCCGATCGTGCCCGTTTCGGCGCTGCACCGCCACGGCCTCGACGATCTTGAAGAAGCCATCGCCGCAAAGATTCCGATGGTGGACGAGCGCGTTGACGAATGGGAGGAGATGCCGCGCATTGCCGTCGTCGGGAGGCGCAACGTCGGCAAGAGCAGCTTCTGCAACGCGCTCGCCAAAGAGGAACGTACAATCGTTTCGTCGATTCCGGGAACGACGCGCGACTCGGTGGACGTGCTGCTTGAGAAAGACAACCAGCGCTTCGTGCTCGTGGACACCGCCGGCCTGCGCCGCATGAAGGAGCCGGAAGGCCCCGTCGAATTCTTTTCGCAAGTGCGCACCGAGCGCGCGCTGCGACGCTGCGATGTCGTGCTGCTGATGCTCGCTTCGCGTGAGGGCATCAGCACGACCGACCGCAAGCTCTGCGACCAAATCAGCGAGGAATGCAAACCCACGCTGATCGTCGTCAACAAATGGGATGAAAGCAAAGGCGTGCAGACCGGCACGTATTTGAAATACATCGAAGAGCGCTTGCCGTCGCTGCGCCACGCCCCAGTCGCGTTCACGACCGCGATCACCGGCACACGCTGCTGGCAGTCGATTGATGTCGCGCTGGATTTGTACAAAAAAAGCAGCACGCAGATTCCGACGCCCGTGTTGAACAAAGCCATCGAACGCGCCGAATTCGAACACGAACCGCCGGCGGCGAAAGGCTTCAAGCCGCGCCTGCTCTACGGCGTGCAAGTCGCCGTGCGCCCGCCGACGATCGTGATCAACTGCCGTCACGCCGACAAAATCGACAAAAAATATGGGCGCTATTTGCAGAATCGGTTGCGTGAGATTCTCGATTTGGACGAAATCCCGATTCGGATTTTTCTGCGGGATTCTCCGCGGTAGAACGGAGCTCTGCTCCGTTCCGCATTTGGTTGCAGCTAGTTTGAACGGAGCGGAGCTCCGTTCTACGAACAAAAAAAAGGACCGCTTTCGCGGTCCCTTTTTCCCTATGGATTTGCAGAACTGCACGCTACTTCTGCTCAGGCTTCAACGCCGTTTGATAAGGGCGAGCGCCGCCATCCACGTGTGCCAACTGGTCCTTCTGCACTTTCAGATTGTTCGGCAGAATCACAATTTCGACACGGCGGTTCTTGGCGCGGTCAGCGGCGGTTCGCTCGGGCGAAACCAGCGGCTGACGGTCGCCATAACCGGCTGTGTACATGTGGCTCGGAGAAATGCTGCCGCGCTTTGCGAGGAAGTCGTACACCGACGCGGCGCGGGCCTGCGACAGCGCCATGTTGTCCGGATAGCGGTCGCGGCTGTGGACGACCGGCGTGCTGTCCGTGTGGCCTTCAATGCGGATCGCGTGGTTCGGATACTGCGTCTTGAGCGTGTGAGCGATGCGCATCAGCGTATCGTTGCAGCCGGGTTTCAATTCGGCCCGGCCTGGATCGAAGAGCACGGAGCCGGCGACGGCGATGTGGATGCTGCCGTTTTTCGGATCGCGGTATATGTTGCCCGTGCCGCCTTCCTGAATCGGCTGCGCGTTATTCACGACAACAGTTTGCTGCTTGCCCAGGTTGTTGCGGATGGCCTCGAGTTCCGCGGCGAGTCGTGCAGTGTTTTCATTTTCCACGCGCGCGTTGGCGGCCGCGAGTTCGACCTGCCGCGCTGCGAGTTCGCGGTTCTCTCGCGCGATCTGTTCGGCGCGCTGTGCCTGCGCCGAGGCTTGCTGCGCCTGCGCGTCCGCCTGCTGCTTCTGCTGCTCGGCGTACGCGATCTCCTGTTCCTGCCGGCGAATCGTGTCGTCCTTCGCCGAAATGGCCACGTCTTTTTTGGAAGTACAGCCGGCCGACAGAAGGATTGCCCCCGCAGCCAGCGCGCTGTGTGCCGCTGTCTTGATCCAGCTCATGTTTTTTCCCCCCAGCCGGGCCGCTCGCGCATTCGCGTGGTCCAGCCCCCAATAAATGTCCAATGCCCGGCGTTCCCCACGAAGCGCGCAATGTCATTGGCTTTTAATTCATCGGAAAGGGCAACGCCCCTCTAAAGGAGGAAATGCAAATATTTCACGGCGTAACGATATCTTTCATCAAACAATATCGGACGAACCCGCGCGCACGCTTGAGCGAAATTTTTCCGGGATCGGCGGAAAATAGTTTCGCTGTGCCGCAGGCAATTGCGCGCGCGAGCAACTCTTCGTCACTCGTATCAGATTCGAGCATGCTCCACAATACGCCCGCCGTCGCTGCGTCGCCGCAGCCGGTTGCGGAAACAATGTCACGCGCCGGGATTTGTTTTCGAATGAATCCGTGCAGAAGTTTTTCCGCTGTCGCGAACAATGCGCCATCGGCGCCAAGTGTGATCAGAAGTTTTTTCGGCGCGCCCGATTTGTTAAGTGCACGATTCAACGCGCGCCGGTGATCGGCTCGGCTCGCATCAAAGACCTCGCGCAATCCAAGCCACGCGCCAATTTCCGAGGCGTTACCCTTCATCAATTCGATGCCCGCATTTCCAGCGGCGATCAGCGCTGCGCCATTGGTGTCCGCCAGAATCGCGCGCGCGCCGCGCTCGTGCGCGATCTCGAATATTTTCTTCAATGTTGAGCCGCGCGTTTTTTTCGGCGCTGAACCGCACACCGCCACGACATCGCCTTTGCGCACAGTCTTACGCCAGAAATCGAGCAGCGCGCGTTCTTCGATTTCGCTCGGCGCAGGCATCGCTTCCTTGATGTGCGTCTCGCGCCCGGAATCCTCGAGAAACGTATGCGCAAATCGCGTCGCACAGGCGCGAGGGCAAATCGCGCTGTGTACGCCGCTCAAATCGCGGAGGCCCTCGCGAAAAAATCGCTCCTCGTTTTTGCCCGTCCACGCCGCGGTCAAACTCCGCTGCGACGCGCCGCACAATTCGCGCAGCACACGCGCGGTGTTCACGCCCTTGCCCGCAGGAATCGCGAGCAGTTCGCGGGCATCGAAGGTCGCACCGGGGCGCATTTCGTGAATCGAAACGACGCGGTCGATGGCGGGATGCAGTGTGAGCGTGACGACGCGCGGCGGCTTCATGAAGGTTTCTCCGAAAGAACGGATTCAAACAGCCGCGCGTAGTCGTCTGCCATGCGCACGGCCGAAAAGCGTTTCAACGCCTCCGCGCGCGCCGCATCCCCTAACTCCCGCGCACGCAAACCATCGTTCATCATTCCCAGCATCGCCGCCGACAGCGCCGCATCGTCGTTCTTCGGCACCACGACACCTGTTCGCCCGTGCGTCACCAACTCCGGCAAGCTGTCCGCGTCCGTCACGATCACCGGCAGCGCCGTCGCCATTGCTTCGGCTACGGTCAGCCCGAACCCTTCCCAGTTCGATGTCTGCACATACAAATCCGCCGACCGCATCAGCGCGGGCACGTCTTTCACGAACCCCGGAAACTCGACGTGTTTCAATTCCAACTTTTCAGAAAGCGCCCGCAACCGTTCGCCTTCCGACCCGTCACCCGCGATGCACAGTCGCGCGTGTGGAATTGCGCTCTGCACTTGGGCCCACGCCTTCAACAGCATTTGGTAGTTCTTTTGCGGATCAAGACGCCCGACTGACAGGACTCGCGTTGCGCCAACCTTGTCACGCCGTCCTGGTCCGAACGCATCCAAATCAATCCCACTCTCGATCACGCGAAAGAACTCGGCTGGCAACCCCGTCTTTTCGCGCTGAAAACGCTCCACCGCGCGCGACACGCAGATTTCATTCCGTGCGTGCCGCGCGGTCCACGCATCCAGCCAGAAATGCCATGGCCGAAAGCGCCGCTCGGCCACCTGCACCGTCGAAAGAACATGGACGCCAGCGCGTTGCTGCGGTTCCAGCCGCCGTATCGCCAATCGCGCAGAGATGTTCGCATGAAACAGGTGCGAATTCACGATCAGCGGACGCGCCGAGGGAAGCACCTTCACTAAAGCGCGCGCGCACGCATGCAGCCGCCGCCGGCTCAATCGCAACCCGGAAACCGCAATTCCTTCCGCGCGCAGTTCGTCACCGAACCCCGTCCGATCATCTTCAAGACAAACGATCGACGTCTCAAATCCGCGCTTCGGCAACCGCCGCGCCAAATCAACAACGACGCGCTCCGCCCCGGAAAGCTTCATCACCGGCAGAACGAAAAGGACGTGCGCCATGCTTCAAGCCTGTTTTACGCAGTAGATATTCGTCGCGTGAAAATCCGCGCGCATCGTCTTCGGATCAAGCTCCTCGCCCACGCGTCCACGCTTCACCGCGAACAACTTGTAATCCAATTCCGCAAGTTTCGCGCACAGCTCGCGGCTGTCTGTTCCTGCGCATTTCAAATCGTCGGGAGAAACTTCCATCAACAATGCTGGAGAAAAACGCGCCAGCGTCTCCCGGGCGCCGTCAAGAAAAAGCATCTCCGCGCCTTGAATATCGACCTTTACGAGATCGACCCTTTTCAACTGCTCACGCGCGGCAAAATCGTCAAGACGCATCGTCGGCACCTCGATCCGCAGCGGCACATCCCCCGAAGCTGTATTGACCAACGATGCCAGTCCTTGGTTTTCACCGTCCGCCGTAGCGCACGCGAGCGTACATTTCCCGTTCGCGTTCGCAAGTGCCAACGCGTGCGTGCGCACGATCTCATTCGCACGGTTCTTCTCCACGTGCGCCCTCAGTCGCTCATACAATGCCGGTACTGGTTCAAAAGCATGCACCGCGCCCGCTGGTCCTGCAAGCTTTCCCATGTGCAGCGCTACTTCGCCGATATTCGCACCGACATCAAGGCACACCCAGCCGGGTTTGACAATCTGCTCCATCAGTAAGTGTAGGTCTTCGTCGTAGGTTCCGAATACTACGATGCTTCGGTCGAGGTCATAGAACATCGACAAATAAAGATTGGAACCCCATTTATTGCGATGCCATGCGAATGCCGGCGGTGCAAACGCTCGCCGCCCGATGATTCCATAAAGTCGCCGCGGCCGGATTCCGCCGAACGGTTTGCCGAGTGCCCAAATCAGGTAAAAGAGCGCGCGAAAAAACCATTTCATCGAAATGAATCCAAAGTCCAAGGTCCAAAGTTGACGTGCAGGACGCTGATGCGAATTTGCGTCCCACCGTCGTGAGCGAGCCGCGCGGCGATGTTGGCGCTGCTCAACTCAACGCCGACCGCGGCGGTCTCGTCCTCAAAACACAACACCGAGGTTGAAAATCCATGCTGAGGCAAGCGCTTCGCCAATTCGGCGACGATGCGCTCGGCGCCGGCCGGTTCGAGCACCGGCACGACCAGCAGCACTTCCGCAACGGCGCTCATGCCGCCTTCTCCGCGGGGCTGCGCCACCAATCGTAAGCGAGCAGCAGCGCCGAGAAGACGAAAAACGCGAAACTGCCCGCGACCACGGCGCTCGCCGCGCCGATCGCGCCGTTATAGCTTCCGGCCGCGGCGGGAAATCTTGGAATGAGAATGGCCGCGACGGCGAGGCCAGTAAGGAGCGCGAAAATCCAGCACGTGGCGAATGCGCGCAAGCGGTTGAGGCAGATAACCGCCGACGCCAGCGGCGCGCTCGCGAGAATCGGCGCGAGGCGCCAGCCGTCGATGCTCAAGATTTTCGGCGTGCTGTCGGCGAAATTTTGAAACACGTGCCGTACGATGAATCCGCCGATGAACGGGAACGCCAGCGACAACGCGATACCGGCCAGCGCGCACAAGATCGTCGCGCGCAACACGCGCCGCAGGAACGCGCGCCCCTCGCCTTGATGCTGAGCGAGACGAGCGTGAATGATCGCGGCCGGCGCGCCGATAAAACTTGCCGCGCCGATGGTAAATTGATTCGACAGCGTCAGCGCGCCCATTTCGTTGTCGCGCGCGAAATGGCGCAGCAGCGGCAAGCCCATGTAAAACATGGCTTGCTGCGCAAGCATCGCCAGCGCCATCGGCGCGCCGCTGCGCCAAAGCTCGAGCGCATCGCGCGCAGGCGCGGGCCACAAGGCTGGCCCGTAATTCCTTTGAATCCAGAATTGATCCAGCAAGACTTGAACCACCGCGCAGAGCGCATGAATTGAAACTACGGCGGAGGGCGAAAAATAATTTGGAAAGAACCACGCCAAAATCATGAGCGCTCCGAGATACGTTGAGTGACGAAGGAACGCGAAGAACTGCCACGTTGCCGTGCGCCCGCGCGCGTCGAACATCGACGGAATCGTGAACGAGACGATTACGCCGTCCAGCGCGCCGAGAAAAATCAGCGCTCGCTCGCTGCTGCTCTGCGCGCTGAACGCCACGATGCCGCCGCCGGCCAGCGCGACCAGCGCCGCCAATTGTTTCTGACGCAGCAGCACGCCCAATAGGCGGCGCGATTCGTCGGCGCTGCCGCGCGCGAATTTCACCGTGAGAAACTGGTCCATGCCCCATTGAATAAATTGAAACGAGTACACGCCGATGGACATCGCCAGACCGTATTGGCCGTAGCCCTGTTCGCCCAGCCGCCGCGACAACATGCGCATCGCCAGCAACAACAACACCTGGCTGGCCGCGAGCAAAAGTGTCGCCGCGCCAATTTTTTTCAGAATGCTGGCCAACATTATGCGCGATTGTAGCCGCTCGAAGGACGGATTTCCAATTCGCGGCGTTTGTCCCGCCGGCGTTGCAGTTGCCATCTCCCTTCGGGAGAGGGCGGACGCATGTACTCATGCGCGGGGTGAGGGGAATTCGGCATTCCGATAAGATCCGAAAGCCTTCCCCTCACCCCGCGAGCGAGTACGCTCGTCGGCCCTCTCCCAATGGGAGAGGGGAACGCACCGCAAGCCCGGCGGTACAGAGTTCGTTCTCATTTTCGCGGCTTGAGCACAATATCATCGACATAAAAAACAGTCGCAGCATCGGCCAGCGAACTGAAGCCCAGCCAGTTGAGCGCTTTGAATCCCGCGCCGCACGGCAGCTCGTTGAACGTCTGCTTCTCCGCGCCCGGCAGCGTCACGGACAATTCGTACTTTCCCGTCGCGGCCGTGCCGATGCCCACGGCAAGTTCAAGCGTCACCCATTTTCCATGTGGGATTTTAAGCAGCGTTTTTCCGTTCGCTGTCAGATTTCCCTCGCCGTCGATTTTGAGCGACGGACCGATTTTGTACGGCTTGCCGTCGTCGCGCCATTCGTACATCAGCATCGCTCCAGGTTCCATGCGCAAACTGAAACCGCCGTCGAGCACGCAGTCCGCGAATTCCGGTTTGTAAAACATGTGCGGATTGAAGGCCGCTTTTTGTTTCGGCTCGTCGGTGAATTTCAGCGAATGCTTTCCCGACGCCGCGGTTTCATCCGTCACGCGAATCGTTGCGGTGGCGTTTTCTTCCGTGACGCGCGCCAGCGTGGGTTTTGAGCCGACGGGCGTGTCTTCAAAATCATCGGCGATGGGCAGCGGCGGCAACTTCTCGTTGTCGGGCCGGGGCGGAAACGCGCGCGGCCAATTCTCGTTGCGAACGCGCGCGCGCGCGGGACCGACGCCGGTCAGGTCAATCGGTTTGAAGCCGATTTTCAGCACTGGCGAATTTTCTTTCAGATGGAAGTCGAATTTCTCCGGATCGGCGAATTGCGGATCTTCAATGATCGAATGCTGATCGTAGCCCTTCGCGCGCCATTGTTCGAGTGTCGTGTTTCCCGCGAAGCGCACGCCTTTGTGGCCGGCGTTCCAATAGAGATTATTGTCGAGCGCGAATTTTCCGCCGGTCCAATTGCTGCCGAGCAGATTCGCATCGTTGTAAAAAATGATGTTCCGCTCGAATGTGACCGTGAGATGTTCTTCGGGACGCGTACGCATGAGCTGATTTTCGGTGCCGTACGCAAAGATATTGTTGCGGACGACGTTCTCTTTTCCATAGTGCTGATGAAATCCCGCCGACTTGCAGTTGTAGACGATGTTGTCTTCGGAAACGATGCCGGTGCTGCCTTCGTCGTAATAAATCCCCCAGCCGCCGTAGTCGTGCGATTCGATGTCATGAAACAAATTGTGATGAATCACCGTGCCCGGTGAAACGCCCAGCGTGTAAATCGCGCCCATGTCGGTCAGCACACCCTGGCCGATTTTGTGAACGTGGTTGTAGGCGATGGTGTTGTGATGCGCGTTGCTGTTGCCATAACCCCACGTCCAGCCGACTGAAAAAGCGGAATAATAAAAATCGAAAATCTCGTTGTGCTCGAGCGTGTTGTTCGGCGATTGGCCCACCCAGATTCCAATCGCCGCGGGAAAATGCCGCCCGCCGTAGGCGATGAAACAATTTCGCACGGTGTTGCGTTCGGCGATGTCGCCGGCGTGCGCCGCGTCGCGATAGCGCGTGTCGCCAAGTTTGACGCCGCCGGCACCGAGATCGGTGAGGTCGCAGTCGTCGATGAGATTGTCTTTACAGCCCGCGGCGAGTTCGATCGCATAGCCGCCAACTTGCGAGACGGTGCAATGTTCGAATGAGCAGTGCTGCGCGCCGACGGCAAAAATCGCACCCGGAATCGGCACTTCGGCTTGAGGACTCGCGTAGCCTTGCGGTCCAAACTTCACGCGGCAGTGTTTGAACGTCAGCCCGGAAAAGTGAATGTGGCTGGCGTTTTTGATGTCGATGAGGCGTTCGAGGCGCGGGGCGATGACACTCGACTGATTAAATAAATCGCCGCGAAGTTCGGGGTGTTCATCTTCGTCACCCTTGCGTGAAACGATTATTTCATGCACCGGCATTGGCTGATATGTCAAAACTCCGCTCTTGTTATCGAGATACCATTGCCCTTCTTTTTCCAACGCTTCAAAAACATTCTCCACCAAATATCGCCGCCCTCGCGCGAGGTTTTGATAATCCGGCCGATTCGGCGTTTTGCTGCTGAGTGTCAGCGCGTGCCGCGCGTCATCGACTTCGTTAATGCGCAGGCGCGACATCGTCCAATTGTGAAACGGCAGAATCTCGACATCGTTGAGGTTGCGCCAATTCTTATCAATCTCGCCTTCGGCAAATGTGAATCGGTCGAATCCTTTCGCATCGAGCGGCAATTGACTCGTGATGAAATAAAACGATTCCTTCGGCAAGCGCGGACGAAACCGGCGAAACCCGTTCACGAACAATTCCGAAAACGTCCATTCGCCGCGTTCGACCTCGGGAATTTTCAATTGCCAACGCTTTTTCTCATCCAGCGTGAAGCCCGTGAGCTTCACTCCACCGCTGAGCACGGTTCGTTCGCCGGAGTAAAAAATCGGCATCGCCTCCGTTCCGGAATCCTGCGTTTCGAAGGCCAGCGTCTCTTTCAAAAAATACTCGCCCGGCAAAATCCGCACTTCGATGCGCCGCGGCGTTTTTTCGAGGCTCGCCTTCAATTCGCGCACGGCTCTTTGCGCGCGCGCCACTGTCGTGAACGGCCCTGCGCCTTTGCCGTCGGATTTTTCAAGCGTGCCGGTCCACGTGTCGTTGCCGTTGGGCGCAACAAAAAAATCAGGCTTCGTCTCGCCCGCGCCGGCGCCCACGCAAACCACCAAAAGGAAAAACGCAAATATTTTCAGGTTTTCGATAACCATTTTGATTCTCGCAATCATTATTCTGCACAAAGCTGATGAGTGGCATATCCATTAATACGCCGTTTAGAGCGGGGAAACGTGCCTATTCTTGCCATGGTCGAATTTAAATCGGGCGACAAAGTCGTTCATGCTCTCTTCGGCCCCGGGGTCGTGCGCACCGTCGCGGGGGCCGGATTGGACGCGCGTATCGTCGTCGATTTTTCTTCCAGCGTCGGCCAGAAAAAACTCGTCGCCGGCGTGGCCCATCTTCAGCTCCTCAATTCAGATTCCGCCTCCTCCAATTCCTCCGCCGTCTGGTTCGATTCCTTCACGTCCACGTGCCGCCCCCGCGCCGGCCGGCACCATCGGGAATCCGAACTGCATCCGCGCATCCGCGCCGAAGTGCGCCGCCCGGATTTCTGGATCGAAGTCCGCGAGCGCATGCGCGGCCGCGGCTTGACGCCAAAAGTCGTCGACGCGCCGAACGGCCGCATTTCGGTAACTTGCGACGGCCTGCTCACGCTGAACATTCGCGTCCAACACGATTCGATCGACGACGCGCGCACCGCGCCCGCGGGCGGCGCGATCTTCGACTCGCTCTGCGCGCGCCTGCTGGTCGATTTCGAAGGCTTCACGATGCAGAAGGAATTCGGCATGCAATTCCCGCTGATCGCCGACGACATTGTGACGGTCGAAGAACCCGAAGTTGGCGATCTGCCCAACCGCAGCCCGCTGCGCCGCCCCAAGCGCGTCATGCCGCGCGGATACATTCGCCCGGCGATGGGAAAGCGCAGCGACTTTTAGAACAATTCCAACTGCGCCCCCTTTAATAGCGGCCGCGTGAACGTCTTCGGCGGCTCCGGGTCCTGCATGTCCCCGCGCACATTCAGCCCCAGGCGTTTGCACGTCAATTCGAAAAGCCAATCAATCGCCTGCCATCGCTCGCCTGCGCCGTTTCCGCGCACGCCGAAGCGGCTGTCGTATAACTTACCGCCGCGCATCTCTTTAACCGCGTTCAGCACTTTGTTCGCGCGATCTGGATACGCCGCTGTCAAGCGCTCAATGAACACCGGCTTCACTTCCGCCGGCAGCCGCAGCATCACCCGAAACGCCGCCGTCGCTCCTGCATCCTTCGCGCGCTCAAGTACTTCAGCGACTTGCGTGTCGTTCAACCCCGGTATGATCGGCGCTACCGCGACTCCCACCGGCACCCCTTCCCGCGCCAGCGACCGCATCGCCCCGAAACGCGCCTCCGGCGACGGCGCATTCGGCTCGATCTTCCGCGCCATCTCATTGTCGGCAAAGGCGATACTGATGTGCACATGCGCCTGAGCCTCCCGCGCAATCGCGCCGATCAGCGCCGCGTCGCGCTGGATCAGCGCCGATTTCGTGATCATTCCAATAGGATTGCGGAACTCACGGCAAACTTCGAGGCACGCGCGAGTTATCCCGTAAGACGCCTCGAGCGGCTGGTAGCAGTCCGTGTTCCCCGAAAACACCACCCGCTCGCCAACCCACGACTTCTTCCAGAATGCCTCGCGCAACTTCTCCGCGGCGTTGATCTTAACAATAATCTTCCGCTCAAAATCCGTTCCCGCGCCAAAGTCCCAATATTGGTGTGTCGGCCGAGCGTAGCAGTAAGCGCAGGCATGGAAGCACCCGCGATACGGATTTAAGCTCCAGCGAAACCCCACGTCCGGACTGTCGTTCTCCGACAGCACCGTCTTCGCCTCCTCCTCATAGATTTCCAGCTTCGCCTCCGGCGGCGGCGCGTCAATCCACTCCACATGCTCGCTGTGCCAAGGGTTAGGCGGATTCTGAAGCAGCTTCAACGCCATTGCATTTCTCTCTTGCAAAAGTGCACATCGTTCGAGTCCTGCTTTTAGGCGGCTGGCAGCGCATCAAATTTCCGAGCAAAAGTTGCACAACGTGCTGACAATTCCTTTTCGCTAACCTAACTAAAATTAGCATACCCTATTAAAATGCGATTGTCAAGCCAGAACTCTGAAACCTTGAACCTACTTTCGCGGCGCATAAACCCTCAACCCCCAAATCGCATCGCCCCCCTCAATCTCCAACACATGCTTCCCGTTCGCCAACCCCTGCGCCAGCGTCACACTCGCCTCTACTCCCGCCTCGCTTTTCGGCACCACAAATTCATCCGCAAAATGCGGCACCACCGACCACTTTGCCGTGAGTTTATCCGGCGCCGGCTTCACTCCCGACAGCATCAGCGCGAACTCCACACCCCAACTCTCCGGCGCAATCGCCATCCGCCCCGATTTCGAAACGAAGCGCTGATCGCTCCGCCCCTCGCCATCGGGCCCCGTCTTCGATCCGCTCAGCGCAAACGTGTAGACTTTCTTCTCCAGCTTGGACGCCGCCGGATCAGCTTGCGCCTCCAATGTCCATTCCTCCAGCAGCGGCAGCGCTTGAATCTGGATCGGCGCAATCGGCGGCCACTTCCCGCCCGGCTTCGAAAGCGCCCGCGTCAAGCCGTACAATTCTTGAAACTCCGACGGCTTCTTCCCGTCGATCCGCACTGCCGCCTTCGCCGCGTCGCCGCTCCTCGAAATCGCATCCACGCGCGTGCCCGTAAATTCCACGCGCAACTTCCCATCTTTCCACACCACATCTTTCCCCACGACCAACGTCTTCACCCACTGCTCCGCTGGCGACGGCCCCAGCGCCGGATCGTAGCGCAAATACGACTTCACGCACTCCGCCATCAAAAACTCCCCGTGCGCGTTCAAATGCACGCCATCCTTCAGCAGCGCTTTCGGCTCCAGTTTGTAATCGGTGAGGTACTGCTTCCAAATCGCACGCTGATCGCACAATTCCGTCCAGTATTTCTTCGACATCGCCGGCAGCCAGTTGTGATTCATGAACGCATCCCAATGCGTCCCCTTCGGCGGCAGCTTGGCCGGATCGGTCTCTTCGGTGAACGCCTCCGGCTTGGTGACGTGATCGTTCTGCTGCAAAATCTCCGCCGTGGTTCGCTCGCGCGTCAGCCGCATGATGTCCTCGTATTTGTCATGCGCGCCATACACCTGAAAAATCAGCAGGTCCGGTTGAAATGGATACAAATCCGTCTCCGCCGTCTTCACCAGCAACTGCGACGCGTACCCGCCCAGCGCGCGATTCTCGACGATCAAATTCGCATTCGGAAAGCGCGCCCGCAAATCGTTTGCGACCAGCTTCCACCAGCCTTGTTCGGTGATCGACTGCCCATAAAAAAGCACCCGCACCGTGTTGCGATGCTCCGGCGTGCTCTCCGCCAAAAGCCGCATCGTCCGCTGCACATTCCGCCCGCGCCCGGTGACATCGCCAAAGTTCTTGACCGGCGGAAAATCCTCGGCCGAGCAATCCGTTGAATTCCAAGATGCAGCCAGCGCAAAAATAAAAACCACCGCAACGCGTCGCGACACTCGATGCTCCTCATAAACGGGTTCTAAGGAGCGGTACCCCGCTGATTGCTGCGGCGAGCACCCAATTTCAATTTTTCAGACGGTAAATGGCCAACCAGCCGCGATCACGCATAATTCTTCGGAAGCGAATTCACAATTGCCACGGTTTCCACACTCACACGCACAACCTGCCCAACGAGGCGGACGATGTAGTCGGGGTCGTCTTCGCGGTTGGGGTCGGATTTGATGCCGCTGCGTTTGTCTTCGGTGATTTGGTATTGGT
>Ga0070731_10002710_pt1 | contig 16590 bp, 15 predicted proteins | sample Coa_R1_2_FD_66448 | JGI IMG/M metagenome (GOLD analysis project Ga0070731, IMG submission 66448) | Surface soil microbial communities from Centralia Pennsylvania, which are recovering from an underground coalmine fire - Coalmine... | ecosystem: Environmental > Terrestrial > Soil > Unclassified ...
GTCGACGACGGCAAGTCGACGCTGATCGGCCGGCTGCTCTTCGACACGAAGCAGATCCTGGCCGACCAGCTCGAGCACATCGAGGATGCGTCCAGGCGGCGCGGTCACGACTACGTCGACCTCGCACTGCTGACGGACGGCCTGCGCGCCGAGCGCGAGCAGGGCATCACGATCGACGTTGCGTACCGCTCGTTCGTGACGCCGCGCCGCCGCTTCCAGCTGGCGGACGCGCCGGGGCACGTCCAGTACACGCGCAACATGGTCACCGGCGCGTCGACTGCCGACCTCGGCGTGATCCTCGTCGATGCGCGCAAGGGCGTCGTCGAGCAGACGCGGCGCCACTCGTACATCCTCGCCATGCTCGAGCTGCCGCACGTCGTCTACGTGGTCAACAAGATGGATCTCGTCGGCTTCGACGAGGAGCGGTTCGACGAGATCGCGCGTGAGCTCGCCGAGCTGTCGTCGCGGCTGCAGCTGCACGACGTCGCCGTGGTTCCCGTCTCGGCGCTGCACGGCGACAACGCCGTCGACCGCTCGGCCTCGATGTCGTGGTACGCCGGGCCGACGCTGCTCGAGCACCTCGAGGCGGTAGAGATCGCCGGCGATCGCAACTACGAACTGCGCCGCTTCCCGGTGCAGTGGGTGATCCGGCCGATGGCGGACCAGCACCACGACTTCCGCGGCTACGCGGGTCAGGTGGCGAGCGGCGTGTGGCGCGCCGGGGACGAGGTGGTCGTGCTCCCGTCCGGGTCGCGGACGCGCGTGGCCTCGGTCGAGACGGCGGTCGGGCCGCTCGACGAGGCCGTGCCGGGTGAGTCGGTCACGATCCGGCTCGCGGACGACGTCGACGTCGGACGGGGCGACCTGCTGGCCGATCCCGGCCGGCCGCCCGTCGTCGCGCGTGAGCTTCTCGCGCGGCTGTGCTGGATGAGCGAGCGACCGCTCGAGCCCGGGGCGCGGCTGCTCGTCAAGCAGACGACCCGTACGGCGCCGGCGCTGCTCGACGCGATCGTCTCGGTGGTCGACATCGGATCGCTCGAGGACAGGCCGGCGCCGCCGCGGATGACCCTCAACGATCTGGGGCTGGTGCGACTGCGGCTCGGCGAGCCGCTCGCGGTCGACCCCTACCCGGAGAACCGTGTGACCGGCGCCTTCATCCTCATCGACGCGGCGTCGAACGACACCGTCGCCGCCGGGATGGTCGTCGAGGCGTCATGACCTGGCAGTTCGTGATCGCCGGCCTTGCCGTCGGGATCCTCGTCGGCATGACTGGCATGGGCGGCGGCTCGCTGATGACGCCGATGCTGATCCTCATCTTCGGCTTCGACCCGAAGACCGCCGTCGGCACCGATATCCTCCACGGCGCCGTCTTCAAGTCGTTCGGCGCCTGGCGGCACCGGAAGCTCGGCAACGTCCATGTGCCCCTGGCCGCGTGGATGCTGCTCGGGTCGGCGCCGCTGTCGCTCGTCGGCGTGCAGATCGCGAGCTCCTTCTCGGACGGGACGCAGTCGACGATGGGCCGAGTCGTCGGCGCCACGCTGATCGCCGGCGGCTTCGGGTTCCTCGTCAAGACGTTCATCCGCGGCGTCCAGACGGACACGGAGCTCCACCTGACGCGGCGCGACAAGGCCGCCGCGATCGTCATCGGCGCCACGTTCGGCTTCGTGGTCGGGCTGACGTCGGTCGGGTCGGGGACGTTCTTCGGGCTCGCGATGCTGCTCGTCTATCCGCTCACCGCGCGGCGGATCGTCGGCACGGACATGCTCCACGCGGCGGCGCTGCTCTGGGTGGCGGGAGCGGGCCATCTCCTCCACGGCAACGTCGATCTGCACGCGATCGGGTGGCTGCTCATCGGGTCGATCCCGGGCGTTCTGCTCGGCTCCCACCTCTCGGTCCGCATTCCGGAGCAGGCGCTGCGGATCGCCTTCGCCTTCGTGCTGGTGCTGTCCGGTGTCAAGCTCGTGAAGCTGCCCGCCGCGACGACGATCATCGAGGTCGGGGCCGGCGTGGGCGTCCTCGCGCTCGTCGGCTACTCGCTGCGCGAGCTCAGGCAGCGCCGGATGCTCGCCGAAGAGCCCGCGTAGAATCGGCCGGGCGTTGGCCCGGGTCCTGTCGACTGCAACGGTCCTCGGATTGCTCGCGGCGACCGCCGTTGCGTTTGCGATCACGGAGAAGGCGAAGCTGACCCGGTCGCCGATCGGCGGCACCCGCGTGACGAAGCTGTTCTCGCCGCAGGCCCGCTCGACGGCGTTCCGGCAGGCGGACGTCGAGTTCCGGCTGCGCACCAGGGAGCGGGTCACCGTCTGGATCGAGGACGCACATGGGACGAACGTCCGGACGCTGCTGCCCGCCCGGACCGAGACGCGCGGTGCCCACCTCGTGCTCGCGTGGGACGGGTTCGGCGACAACGGCGTGCTCCTGCCGGACGGCGTCTACCGCCCCGTCGTGAAGCTCGAGACGTCGCATCGCACGATCGTGCTGCCGAACCCGATCCGGATCGACACGAAGGTGCCGGTGATCTCGGTGCCGCATCCGCTCCATCCGGTGCTGTCGCCGGACGGCGACCACCACGGCGACAACTTCCGCGTGCACTACCGGATCAACGAGCCTGCTCACGCCGTGCTGTTCGTGCGCGTGCGCGGCCATGTGCGTCAGGTCGTGTTCACGCGCACGCACAAGGTGAGCGGCGAGCTGGACTGGAACGGCAAGTACGGCGGACGTCCGTTGCGCCCCGGGGCCTATCTGCTCAGCATCGCCGCGCAGGACCTCGCCGGCAACGTCTCCAAGCCGAAGCCGTTCGCAGACGCGAACATCCGGTACGTCTCGCTGGGCCGTAAGCGCGTCACCGTCCGGCCCGGCGGCCGGTTCGCGATCAGGGTGTCGACCGACGCGCCGACGGTGCAGTGGAGGTTGCACGGCCGCTCCGGTATCGCCCGACGCGGGACGCTCCACTTCACCGCCCCCAGACAGGCGGGCGTCTTCTTCCTCTACGTCTTCGTTGGCAACCACGCGGCGCGGTGCGCGGTGGTGGTGGGATGAGGCGTAGGCTCGACGGAGCCTCTCAAGTAACGGAGGTGCCGGCTTTGCCGGCGCCGGAGCGGAAATGAGCCCGGAGCTCGCGCGTGTCTTCGGCGCGGTCGGCGGTGTCGGGCTGGCGGTTCTGCTCGTCACTGCGCGCCGCGACCTGCGCGTCCTCGGCCTCGCCGGCTGGGCGGCGGGCTGCCTGCTGCTCGCGATCTACCTCGCGCCGCACGGCCACCACCGCGTGCTGGCCGCGGCCGCGGTCGTCGGCGCGATCCTGGCGGTCGGCGGCGCCTGGCTCGTCGTGCGGGTGCCGTGGCTGCTCGCCGTCGCCACGCTCGCCTGTGTGCCGGCGCGGATCCCTGTGCACGTCGGCTCGACGCAGGCGAACCTGCTCCTGCCGCTGTACGCCGTCGTCGCCGTCGCCGCGCTGGCCCTCGCCTGGGAGCTGTACGGCGACGACACGCGCTCGCGCGAGCTCGGCCCGCTCGCGTGGCCGCTTGCGCTGTTCGTCGGCTGGGAGGGTCTCTCGCTGCTCTGGTCCCAGGACGTGCGCCAGGGCGCGATCGAGCTGCTCTTCTTCGTGCTGCCCTTCGGTCTGCTGAGCGTCTGCCTGGCGCGCCTGCCGTGGTCGCGGACCTGGGTTCTGACGATCTACGTGCAGCTGGCGGTGATGGCCCTGACGTTCGCCGCGATCGGGATCGTCCAGTACGAGAGCCGCAACATCTTCTGGAACCCGAAGGTGCGCGTCGACAACGCGTACGCGCCGAACGGCTGGTTCTACCGGGTGAACTCGGTGTTCTACGACCCCTCGATCTACGGGCGCTTCCTCGTCGTCGCGCTCGTCGCCAGCCTGGCGGTCGTCTTGTGGCGGCGGCTCGACCCGCTGTGGGCGACGGCGATCGTCCTGACGGCCGGGATCACGTGGGCCGGCCTGCTGCCGTCGTTCTCGCAGTCGAGCTTCGTCGCGCTGATGGCGGCCGTGATGCTCGCCGCGATCGTGGTCTGGCGGAAGCGGAGCCTGTTCCTGATCGCAGCGACGATCGGCGTGCTGATCGGCGCGACCGTGGCGTCGCCGACGGTCCGGCACAAGGCGTCGTTCTCGCACATCACGAGCGGCCGCTCGACGCTCGTCTCGAAGGGTGCCCGCGTCGCCTTTCATCATCCGGTGATCGGGGTTGGAGTCGGCGGGTTCAAGCATGCCTACGGTGTGCTCGCCCACCTGCACGGCAAGGAGCCCAAGGCCGCGGCGTCGCATACGACACCGATCACCGTCGCCGCGGAGACGGGCTTTCCAGGCCTGCTCCTGCTGCTCTGGCTCGTGGGAGTGGCGCTCGCGGTCGCGTTTCGCAGGGTGCGGCGCGGCTTCGACGGCGCTGCCCGCCTGGCGTTCGGTTTAGCCTTGGTCGCGATCCTCGTGCACTGCCTCTTCTACAACGCGCTCTTCGAAGACCCGACGTTCTGGGGGCTGCTCGCCCTGGTCGTCGTCGGCGGCCGCGCAACGGAGACGGTGGCGTGATCGGAGACGTCCAGCGTGCGCTCGTGCTGGCGCCGCACACGGACGACGGCGAGTTCGGCTGCGGCGGCACGATGGCGCGCCTGGTGGAGGCCGGCGCCGAGGTCCGCTACGTCGCCTTCTCGATCGCGACGCGCTCGCTGCCGGATGGATTCGCTCCGGACACGCTCGCGCGCGAGGTGCGGGAGGCGACGACGGAGCTCGGCATTCCCGAGCAGAACCTCACCGTCCACGACTTCGACGTGCGCACGTTCCCGGAGCACCGGCAGGAGATCCTCGAGCTGCTGATCGCGATCTGGAACGAGTGGCGGCCCGACTGCGTCTTCCAGCCGTCGCTCCACGACGTCCATCAGGATCATCAGACGATCGCGAGCGAAGGGCTGCGCGCGTTCAAGCGGACGACGATCCTCGGCTACGAGATTCCCTGGAACAACTTCGACTTCTCGTACCAGGCGTATCTCGCGCTCGAGCACCGGCACGTCGAGCGCAAGGTTGCGGCGCTCGAGAAGTACGCCTCGCAGCAGCATCGTCGCTACGCCAACGCCGACTACGTCTGGAGCGTCGCGCGCACGCACGGTACGAACGTGAACCGCGAGTACGCCGAGGTCTTCCAGGTCTACCGGCTGGTCGGCTAGCGGCGGCGGCAGTTGCCGACGTCGCGGTTTCCCCGATCGGGGGAATGCGCGGACGGGACGCAACCGGTATACCCGACGGGCAGGTGACCGAGATCGTCGTACGCGAGTCTGCTCGAACCGGTGAGGTCGATCCGAGCTGGTTGCGGCTGCTCGAGCGCGTGCCGCTGTTCGCCGAGCTCGGGCCTCGTCAGCTCCGGCGGGTCGCCGCGCTCGGGCGGCTGAGGCGGTTCGACGCCGGCGCCACGATCGTGCGTCTCGGCGCGCACGGCGACGCGTTCTACGTGATCCTGGCGGGCCGCGCGCTCGTCGTCCGACCGACCGGGCGACCCTTGAAGCTCGGTGCAGGCGACTTCTTCGGCGAGCTGGCGCTGATCGAGGACGCACCTCGATCGGCCGACGTGATCGCGGCCGACGACGTCGTCGCGCTGACCATTGGCCGCTCTGCCTTCACGAAGCTGCTCCGCAGCGAGGCGGCGGTGACGTACGCCGTCCTCCGCACGGTCGTCGGGCGTCTGCGAGCCGACGAGCGCTCTCCCGTCCGGCACCTGGGCAACCTCTCTGCCCGTGGTGCCGTGCGGGCCGCGTGAGCTACGTGTCGCGGCGGACGAGGAGCACTGCTGCGATCGCGATCGCAGCCGCGCAGTAGCCGATGAAGAGGAGCACGCCCGGCAGCGGGTGCAGCTGGTGCGCGCCTGTCGTCAGCGAGAAGACCGCGCGTCCCGCGGAGTCCGGCAGCCACGGCGAGATGGCGTTGTTCCAGCTCGTCGGCAGGACGTTCAGGAGCGGCGGGATCACGAAGAAGATGCCGGCGAAGAGCGCGATCCCGCCCGCGGTGTTGCGGACGATCGCCCCGAGGGCCATCGCGAAGATCCCGACGAGCATCAGGTAGACGGCGCCGCCGATCACCGCGCGCGCGACGCCGCCGTGCGTGAACGAGATCTGCAGGATGTCGTGCTTGGCGAGGATCGCCTGGCTGGCGAAGAACGCCACGATCACCGACGGCAGGCTCAGCACGAACGAGACGAGCGCGTACACGCCGACCTTGGCCCAGAGCACGGGCAGGCGCTTCGGCACAGCGATGAAGCTCGCGCGAATCATCCCGGTCGAGTACTCGGCCGTGATCACGAGCACGCCGAGCACGGCGATCGCGAGCTGCGACACGTTGACGCCGGCGAGCGCGATGTCGAGCGGGTGCCGGTCGGCCCGTTCGTGCGGGCTCATCGAGCCCCAGTGCGACGACGTGACGGCCGCGAAGAGCAGCGGGAAGCCGATCGTCAGCAGGACCGCGATCAGCAGCGACCAGCGTGTCGAGCGGACGGAGCGCAGCTTCGTCCATTCCGACAGCGCCACCCGCAACTGGGTCACGCGGCCGGTGTGCTCGAGACGCGGCAGGCTGCCCGTGAAGCCGACGCTGCTCATGCCGCCACCTCCTGCGCCTCGCCGATCGACGCGCGGAACTCGATGTCGTCGCGGGTCAGCTCCATGAACGCCTCCTCGAGCGACGCCTGCTGCGGCGTCAGCTCGTGCAGGCGCAGGCTGTGGTCGGCCGCCGTGTCGCCGATCTGCGCCGCGGTCAGGCCGGTCACCTCGATCACGCCCGGCTCGACCTCCGTCACCGAGACCTCGGGACCGAGGAGGGCGTCGCGAAGCTGTGTCGCCTGCGGCGACCGGACGCGGACCACGTTCTTCGATGCCCGCCGGACGAAGTCCTCGACGCTCGTGTCTGCGATCAGCCGGCCGCGGCCGATCACGATCAGGTGGTCGGCGGTCAGGGCCATCTCGCTCATCAGGTGCGACGAGACGAAGACCGTCCGTCCCTCGGCGGCGAGCTGCTTCAGCAGGTTGCGCATCCAGTGGATGCCCTCCGGATCGAGCCCGTTGACCGGCTCGTCGAGCATCACCGTCGCGGGGTCGCCGAGCAGAGCGGTCGCGATGCCGAGTCGCTGGCCCATGCCGAGCGAGAACTGCCCGGCACGCTTGCGGGCGACGTCGTGCAGGCCGACCAGGTCGATCAGCTCCTCGACACGCCGCCTGGAGATGCCGTGCGTCTGCGCCAGCGCCAGCAAGTGGTTGTACGCCGAGCGGCCGGTGTGCACGGAGCGCGCCTCGAGCAGCGCTCCGACCTCGTGCAGCGGCGCGGGATGGCTGCGGTAGTGTCGTGCGTTCACCTGGACGTCGCCGGCGGTCGGCCGGTCCAGGCCGAGGATCAGGCGCATCGTCGTCGACTTCCCGGACCCGTTCGGGCCGAGGAAGCCGGTCACGATGCCGGGTTGGACGGAGAACGTCAGCCCGTCGACGGCGCGCTTCGAGCCGTAGTCCTTCGTCAGGCCCTTGGCTTCGATCATGGGGCCAACGTAGCCGCGGGCGGACCGTCCCGCCTCGGCCGCTCGTCTGAACTTCAGCTCCGCCCTGAGGGGGAGGCGAGCGCCGGCGGCAGCGGCCTCGCGTGGAGCACCACGAGCGTCTTCGTCGGCCGCGTGAGCGCGACGTACAGCTCGCGCAGACCCTGCTCGTGCGAAGCGATCAGCGCCGGCTCGACGACGACCACGTGGTCGAACTCGAGCCCCTTCGCCCGGCGGGGAGGGAGCAGCGGCACGCCGTCCCAGAGGTCCCCGGCCGGGGCCTGCGACAGGAGCTCGTCCGGGACGACAACCGCGAGCAGTCCTTCCTCGTTCGCGAGGGCTGCGGCCTCCCGGTACGCCTCGACCATCAGCTCGGCCTCGCCCACTCGGCGCACGCGCGGCGGCGCGGCGCCCGTCCGGTAGGCGATCGGCGGCTCGACATCGGGCGCGATCGTGTCGAGCAACGGCAGCGCGAGCTCCATGATCTCGCGCGGGACTCGGTAGGCGTGGCGCAGCTCCTCGAGCTCCGCCTCCTCGCCGTGCGGAAGCTGGGGGAGCACGTCCTGCCAGCCTCGGTAGACCACCGCGCCGGTCGCCTGGGCGACGTCGCCGAGGATCGTGAGGCCGCCGTCCCTCGTACGGCGCGCGACCATGCGCAGCTGCATCGGCGTCAGGTCCTGCGCCTCGTCGACGATCACGTGCGCGAACGTCCGCGGAGGCTCGTCGAGCAGCGCGCGCGCTTCGTCGAGCAGCGGGAGGTCTGCGCTCGACCAGCCGGCGCCGCGGCGCAGCAGCAGCTTCTGCTCGTCCGCGTCGAGGATGCCGTCCGCTGCCGTCGCGAGCGTCGACCGCGACGTGAGCAGCGAGCGAACGAGCTTGTCCGGGGCGACGACGGGCCAGGCCGCCTTGAGCACACGGTCGAGATAGCCGTTCGTGCGCAACGCCTTCTCCACGTCGTCGAAGTTGCGAATCGCAGCACCGCCGAGGACGCGGCCGTACTCCTCGTAGAACCGGCGGAGCAGGGTCATGCGGAACCGCTCGCGCGCCGCGGCGCCGAGGCCGAGCTCGGTCCGTGCCGCCTCCAACAGCTCGCGCACCTCGCGCTCGCGCACCCAGATGAATGCGCCTTCGAGGCGGATAACGAGCTCCTCCGGCTCGGCGGCGAGACGCTGCTGGGCCGCGCGCCGGATCACCGTCGCGAGCCGCGGATCCGCCTTGAGCTGGGCGACGTCCGGCGGCTCGATCAGCTCGGGCATGACGCCCTCGACGAGCTCGTCGATCGCGCGCTGCTCGACCGCCTCCTCGCCGAGCGCGGGCAGGACGTGCGAGACGTACTCCATGAACGTCCGGTTCGGCCCGACGACCAGCACGCCGCGGCGCACGACCGTGTCCTTCAGCGTGTACAGCAGCCACGACGCGCGGTGGAGGCCGACGGCCGTCTTGCCGGTCCCCGGGCCGCCCTGGACGACCAGCGGGACGGCCGGGTCGCGCGTGATCAGCCGGTACTGGTCGGCCTGGATCGTCGCGACGATGTCCCGCATGTGCCGGGCGCGGCTTCGCTCGAGCTCCTCGAGCAGGAAGTCCCCGACGGCGGCGCCGTCGACGATCGAGCCGTCGAGCGACTCGTCGGCGATGTCGAGGAGACGCCGACCGCTGGTGCGGAAGCGGCGGCGGAGCGTCACACCGTGCGGGTCCTGCGGCGTCGCTGTGTAGAACGGCCGCGCCGCGGGCGCCTGCCAGTTGACGACGATCTGGCGGCGCTCCTCGTCGTGCACCCAGCGGCGGCCGACGTAGAACGGATGCTCGACCTCCTCGAAGTCGAGCCGGCCGAAGCAGAGCCCGCGCTCCGCGTCCTCGAACGTCCGCAGCCGGCGCGCCGCCCAGGCGTCGAGCGCGGCCTGGGCTACCTCCCCGTCCGCGAGGTCGCCGGCGCGCGCGACCACCGCCTGCATCCGCTCGAGGTGGGAATACGCCCTGTCGACGTAGGCCTGCTCGTCTGCGAGGTCGGGGTGACTCACGTTGCAACCGTAGCGATGGACCTGGCAGGCGATCCCGCGCGTAGGGCAGAGGGTGAACCGCCGGGAGTTCGTCGCGCTCGCCGCCGCCGCGCCGATCGCCTGGCGGACCGCCGTTGCCTCAGCCGCGCCCGCGCCGCGCGCGCTCGTCACCTGCGACGCGGACGCCAGCCTCGCGGTCGTCGATCTCGGCACGTTCCGAGTCGTGCGGTCGATACCGTGTCTCCCCGACCCGCGGTCGGTGGAGCTCGTCGGCCGCCGGGCGCTCGTGTGCCACACGGCGGTCGGTGCGGTCTCGGTCGTCGACGCGGACGGGAGCGTGCGTCACGTGCTGCGCGACTTCGTCGAGCCTCGCTATACCGCGGCTCATCCGGACGGCGTGCACGCGTTCGTGACGGACTCCGGCCGCGCCTCCGTCGTCGCGGTCGACGTCGTCCGCGGCGTCGTCGTTGGGCGGGTGCCGTTGCGGGAATGGCCGCGGCACGTGACGCTCGATCCGGCGGGGCGGACGCTCTGGGCCGGCCTCGGGTCGTCGTCCGCCGACGTGGCCGTCGTCGACGTCACGCAGCCCGCGCGGCCCCCGCACGTTCGAACGGTACGGCCGCCGTTCGGCGCGCACGACGTCGGCTTTCTACCGGGCGGCCGTCGCGTCTGGGTGACGTCCGGCGACGACGCCGAGACGGCGATCTTCGACAGAGGCGGTCGGATGCGCCTGAGGCTGCGCGCCGATCTCGCGCCGCAGCACGTCACCTTCGGCGCCGGTGTGGCATTCGTCACGAGCGGCGCCTCGGGGGTCCTCCGCGTCCAGCGTCTCGCGGACGGACACGCGCTGCGGTCGACGCCTATCGATCCAGGCTCCTACAACGTCCAGTACGGCTTCGGCCGCGTGCTCACACCCTCACTCGACCGGGGGACGCTCACGGTCCTCGACCGCCGCGGCGCGCTGCTCGCGCGAGTCCGGGTATCGAGTTCCTGCCACGACGCGTGTTTCGTGAATTAACGAAACGATTACTCCTTCCGAGGTGGAAGTTTGGGGTCCGTGGGGAACGTGCAGGGCGTGAAGCGGGTCGTGCTGATCGGGCTGGCCGCGTTTGCGGTCGGGCTTCCTGCGAACGCGCACGCGGCGTCTCCTTGCCGTGACCGCATCTACAACGAGTGGTACGCGACCGGGAAGATCTCGACGAGCTATCCGATCTCCTGTTACCGCGACGCGCTGAAGCACGTTCCGCCCGACGCGCAGGTCTATTCGAACCTCGACTCGTCGATCCAGGCGGCAATGCAGGTCGCGTTGCGACGGCACACCGGATCAGGAGGCGCCGCCCGCGTCCCGAGCGCGGTCGGCAAGGGCTTCAGCAAGCCGCGCGGGCCCCACGGGGCAAAGGGTGTACACACCACGCGCGTGCGCAACGACCCGAGGCCGCACGTGCGCGTGCTCGCGCAGCCGGTCGCGTCGAGCTCGAGCAGCGGGCTGCCGCTTCCGATCATCGTGCTCGGCGGCGTTGCGCTGGCGTTGGCCGCAGCAGGAGCGATCGGTACCGGCGTGCGGTACGTCCGCCGCCGCGGCTAGACGAGTGTCGCGAACCTGCGCCTGAGCCGCGCGCGCTCGGCGGGTAGATAGAAGCCGAGCAACGCGAGCGCGAGCGGGTACACCGCGACGAGCGCGAGCGACGGCGCGAACGACATGCCGGCGGTGCGGGCTGCGACGTCGAGCGCGACCGCCGCGCCGACGGCCGTTCCGACGCGGCGCCACTGATAGGGCACCGGGTAGACACGCTGCGCGTAGAACGTCATGCCCGCGAACAGCGCGACGTACGCGGCGACCGTCGAGATCGACGCGCCCACCATCCCGTACGCGGGCACGAGCCAGAAGTTCAGGCCGATGTTCACCGCGGCGCCGACACCCGTCACGATCCAGTTGAACTGCGTCCGCCGTGCCCGGCCGCTGCCGATCGCGAGCACGGTGTAGCCGGCGTACACGGCGCCTGCGAACGCGAGCAGCGCGATGCCCTTCTCGGCGCGGCCGTAGTGCGGTGCGGTGAGCAAACGGGTCCACCACGGCGCGAGAGCGCCGAGCGCGAGCGCGACCCACGAGGCGAAGGCGAGCAGGTACGTGAGAACGAAGGAGTACGTCCGTTTCGCCTCGCGATCGTCCTCGATCGAGTACGCGAATGCCGGCCACGCGGTGCGGAACGCGATCATCACGAACGTGATCACGGACGCGATCTTCACCGCCGCGGAGTAGACGCCGACCTCCGCCTTGCCGTTGAACCACACGATGAACTCGCGGTCGACCCAGTTGATCGTCCACAGCGCGAGCGCCGACGGCACGAGCGGCATGCCGAACGTCTGCATGTTGCGGAAGAGCGGCCGGTCGAACTCCAGCCCGAGCTGCTCCGTCCGGTAGAGGACGAGCGCGAGGTAGACGACGAGGGTGCCGGTGAAGTTGCCGGCGACCAGCCCGATCGCGCCCCAGTGGAAGACGGCGACGAAGACCACCATCGCTGCGATGGTGATCAGGACGTTCGCGACGCTCGCGATCGCGTACGCGACGGATCGCTCCTCGACTCTGAAGAGTGCCGTGAGCTGCTGGTAGTTCGTCTGGGCCCACAGGCCCACGGCTCCTGCGCGGACGAGCCAGGGTGCATGGCCCAGCCCAATCCAGTGCCCGATCGGTCCGGCGAACGCGAGGCCCAGCACGAGCCCGACGGTCGACGACGCCATCGTGAACCAGAACGAGGTCCGGATCACGGTCAGCTTCTCGGCGGGCTCCTTCGCGTCGAAGTAGAAGCGGAAGAAGGCGTTCGCGATCCCGAGCTGCAGCACGATCGCCAGCACCGCCGCCGTCGCCGTGACGATCTCCACCTGGCCGTACGAGCCCGGCGGCAGGTAGTGCGTGTAGAGCGGCAGGAGGACCGTCGCGAGGATTCGCGAGACGAGCCCGCCGAGCCCGTAGATCACCGAGTGGCGCGCGAGGCGCTTGATCTGGGCGGCGAGGCTCACGTTCCTAGAGGGAACGGTAGACGTCGAGCAGGCGGTCGGCCACGCGGTCGATGTCGTGGACTTGCTCGACGTAGGCCCGGCTCCGGGCTCCGAGGTCGCGCCGCAGCGCCGGCTGGTCGACGAGCGGACGCAGCGCGTCCGTCAGCGTCTCCTTGGCGGCGGGCACGATCGGAACGCGGACGCCGAAGCCCTGCTCGCTGCGCTCGACGACCTCCGGCTTGAGGTGGGAGACGACCGGCTTGCCGAGCGCCATCGCCTCGAGCGCGAAGACGCCGTGCCAGCCGGCGTTCAGCTGGTCGACGACGATGTCGGCGCGCGCGTAGCGCTCGCGGGCGGCGTCGTGGTGGACGCCTTCGACGATGTCGAGGTCGACCGGCAATCGCTCGCATGCCTCGATCACGTAGCGCGTTCCCTTCTTCTCGCGGTTCGACGGAGCGTGCACGACGAGCGGCCGGGCGCTGTCCGACGGCGGCACCGGCGTGAACGGGCGCAGGTCGAGCCCCGGCGGGATCACGTGCGCCTCCGGCACCCAGCGGATCGCGTCGTAGGAGCCGACGATCTCCGCGTTCGCGCGCTTCCCGTATGCAAGCTCCGCAGGTGACTTGCCGCGGATGTCCGAGCCGAGGTAGTGGAAGATGCTCTTCTTCTTGAGCACACGCAGCAGCGGGAACTGCAGCGACTTCGGGATCAGCGTCAGGCCGAAGTAGAAGTGGAAGACGTCGGTCTGCGGTGCGAGGCGTGCGAACGCGGCGAGCTGTGTCGCGAGCCTGCGAGGCAGTCCGCCGTGGCGGTCCAGCGACCAGTCCGCCTCGGGGTGTAGCCGGCCGCGCTCGAAGACGACGAGCCGCGCGTCGATCCCCTTCCGCCGGAGCGCTTCCACGTTCTGCCACGGAATGCCCGCGATGTTGACCGGGCAGTGCGTGATGCGTAACGCCCGAACCTGGTTCGTCGCAGACGAACCAGGTTCGTGAGTTTCGGGGCTCGTCACGCGTCGAATTCGAGCTGGTCGAAATAGCGCAACGCAGTTCGGCCCGGGCGCACGCGCGAGGCGAGCGCGCGCAGCTCGTCGTCGGAGATCTCGCCGAGCGCACGCTTGACGCCGAGGTACGGGAGGTTCAGATCCTCCTGGTAGACGACCGTCGAGATGCGCGGGTTGACCTCGATCACGTGCTCGCCGACGAGCTGGATGTTGAAGAAGTGCTCGATCCCGAGCTCCTGCACGATCAGGTTCGAGATCCGCATCAGCTCGGGGTCGTCGAGGGTGACGAAGTACATCGCGAGCCCGGCGCGCATCGCCTCGCGTGTCTTCGGATGGCCGAGCACGATCTCGCGGCCGTTCGCGATCCCGTCGATCGTCCGCTCGCCGCCCGTGGCGAGCTCCATGACGAGGAGATCCTGCCCGCCCGCGTCCGGCAGGAGCTCGAGCGCCTCCTCCAAGCGCATCGCGACCGCGCCAGGCCGCTCGTGCAGCAGCTGGTGAGCGCGGTCGACCGTCGGGTCGAGGACGCGGAAGCCGCGCGAGCCGGATGAGAACACCGGCTTGAAGCAGACCGGGCGGTCGGGATAGCCGAGCTCCCGCGCGGCTGCATCGACCTCGCGCGCGCCGTTGACGCGCAGGAACGCGGGCGCCGGCACGCCGATCCGGTGCAGGAGCGCGTAGCTCTCCGCCTTGTCGTTCGAGCGGTGGATCGTCTCGGGCGACGAGACGAGCACGGGCATCGGAAACCGGTCGACGTGCGCCGCGAGCCCTGCCAGGTCGAAGGAGGACTGGGGCAGGACGGCGTCGACGGCCTCGCGCTCGGCTATCGCCAGCATCGCGTCGGGGAATCCCGCGTCGGATCCAGCTGGGACCACATGGAAGGCGTCGCAGAGGTGGCGGCCGACCGAGCGTTCGCTCATGTCGGTGCCGACCAGGCGCACCTCGCGCTCGCCGTTCGAGCGCAGGGCGCGCAGCAGCGCGGCCGTGCCGGGCGCGCCGGACGCGGTGACCATGACGGTGATCGACTTCACGCGAGGTCGATTCTGTCGTTCGCCAGCAGCTCGAGCCGCGTAGCCCGGTCGGCGTCGAGGAACGACTCCATCGACTCGCGCATCGTGGCTCCGTCGAACACCCAGATCTCCGGGTGGACGAGCAGCTGCAGCCACTCGAACGCGCCTTGCGCGAGCTCTTCGTGCGGGCAGCCCTGACGCCAGCGCTGGTTCGAGTCGGAGCGGTACCGCTCGCGGTCGAAGAACGGCGGCCGCATCACATTCGCCGCGCCGTCGATCTCGGCCTCCATGTACTCGGGGTCGGGGTTGTGCCACGCCGCCACGGGGTCGAAGCGTCCGTCGAGGTCGACGTGCGGCCAGACCGCGTGGTGCCCGACGCGATGGCCGAGCTCGCGCAGCCGTGCCAGCGCGCGCTCGCCCTCGCGCGACTGGAGGTTGTAGAAGACCGAGCGCGTCATCAGCAGATAGGTCGCCGCAACGTCCTCCTCGCGTTCGAGCTCGGCCATCGCCAGCGCGGCGTCGAGCGAGAGGTCGATGTCGTGACGCAGAAGGAGATCGCCCGGGTTGGGTGGGCGGTCGAAGGCGGCGAAGCGGTAACCGCCGGCCTTCGCCGCGCGCAGCAGCTCCCGGTAGTGCGCCAGGGAGAAGTCGCAGCTCATTCGACCTCGACGTCCAGCAGGCGTGCGGCCGCCTCGGCGCGCTCGAGCGCCTCGAGGTTCGTCGGCGCGACCGCGATCACGTAGCCCCGTCTGTCACCGTCGAGCCGCACGGGACGGATCGTCTCGCCGACCTGGAGATAGACGTCGGCCTGGACCACTCCGGGAAACGCGAGCAGCTTGTCGAGCGGGCCGATGCGCGTGACGAGGCCCACCGGCAACGGCCCCGGTTGCGCCGTCAGGAAACGGATCGCCAGCGGCTGCGAGAAGCGGGGCAACACGAGCTCCTCCGGCAGCTCGTCGCCGAGCGCGATGTGCAGCTGCACCTCGACGAGGTCGACACCGACCGCGTGGCGGACGAGATCCGCCATCTGGCCGCCGGGGATACGGGCCGCGCACTCGACGACGACGACCCGTCCGTCGCGCGCGGCGATGAGCTGCGGGAAGGCGATGCCGGTCTTCAGGCCGAGCGCGCTGACGGTCTGCGCCGCCGTTCGCTCGGCCTCCTCGAGCTGAACGCCGTAGATCGTGGCCGGGTAGACGTGGATCCAGCCGACCCCGAACCCGATGCCCGGTGGCCGCAGGCGGTCGGAGAGGGTGAGCGGGATCGTCTCGCCGTTCCGCGCGATCACGATCCCGTTCATCTCGATCCCGTCGACGAACTCCTCGAGGATCGCCTCGCCGGTCGGCGACGCGGCCAGCGCCTCGTGCAGATGCGCGTCGACATCGTCCAGCGACTCGACGCGGAACACGCCGCGCTGTCCGCCGGAGTCGGCCGGCTTCAGCACGGCGGGGAAGCCGACCGTCTCACCTGCCGGCCCCGCCTCGCGCCGCGCGCGCACGGCCGCGAACCGCGGCTGGGGCACGCCGCCCTCGGCCAGCCGCCGTCGCATCGCGACCTTGTGCGTCATCAGGTGCGCCGTCTGCGTTCCGATCCCGGGCAGGCCGAGCTCCTCGGCGACCGCGGCGACCACCGGCACCGCGCGGTCGGCCGACACCGTCAGCACGCCGTCGATCCCGTGCCGCCGAGCGACGTCGATCACCTGCTCGACCTCGACGAAGTCGACCACCTCCCCCTCGTCGGCGTGCGCAAGCCCGGGCGCGTCTGCGTTCCGGTCGACCGCGACCACGCGCAGCCCGAGTTGCTTGGCGCGCAGGATCGCGCGACGCTGGTGGCGCCCGGCGCCGACGAAGAGGACCGTTCTCACTCGCGGCGATGCTACTTGGCCCGGGCGCACGATCAAGGTGACCCGGCCGGTCACCGCCGCCGCGCTCGGGCGGACTACACTCGGCCACGAAATGGCCCTGCAAGGCAAGCGGATCCTGATCACCGGCGGCGCCGGCTTCATCGCCACGACCCTCGCGCGGCAGCTCGTCGACGCGAACGAGATCGTCGCGATCGACAACCTGCACCGG
>Ga0070731_10002712_pt1 | contig 16576 bp, 19 predicted proteins | sample Coa_R1_2_FD_66448 | JGI IMG/M metagenome (GOLD analysis project Ga0070731, IMG submission 66448) | Surface soil microbial communities from Centralia Pennsylvania, which are recovering from an underground coalmine fire - Coalmine... | ecosystem: Environmental > Terrestrial > Soil > Unclassified ...
GCGCTCATCCAGGTCGACATGTCGGAGTACATGGAGAAGCACTCCGTGTCGCGGCTCGTCGGCTCGCCGCCCGGCTACATCGGGTACGACGAAGGCGGTCAGCTGACCGAGGCCGTGCGCCGGAAGCCGTACTCGGTCGTCCTCATGGACGAGATCGAGAAGGCTCATCCGGACGTGTTCAACATCCTCCTGCAGATCTTGGAGGAGGGGAAGCTGACCGACGCCCAAGGGCGCCGCGTCGACTTCCGGAACACGATCGTGATCATGACGTCGAACATCGGCGCCGGCTCGATCTCGAAGAACCAGTCGTTCGGGTTCTCCGTCGGCGACGAGAGCGGTCTCTCCTACGAAGAGATGAAGTCGCGCGTGATGGGCGAGCTGAAGAAGGTCTTCCGTCCCGAGCTGCTCAACCGCATCGACGAGATCATCGTCTTCCACAAGCTGTCGAAGGACGAGATCAAGACGATCATCGATCTGATGCTGAAGCGCCTGCGTGAGCAGATGGCCACGCACGAGGTTGCGGTCGAGCTCACCGAGGAGGCGAAGGAGCTGCTCGTCGACAAGGGCTACGACCCGGCGATGGGCGCCCGGCCGCTCCGCCGTGCGATCCAGCGCTTCATCGAGGACCCGCTCGCCGACTACGTCCTCGGCCGCCAGCTCGAGCCCGGCTCGACGATCCTCGTCGGGCGCAAGCACGGCGACGACGGCGAGCCGACCGACGAGGCCGACATCACGTTCATCCCCGGCGAGGTGACCCCCGAGAAGGTCACCGTCCCGCCGGACGAGCCCCCGGCTCCCGAGGACTCGGAGGAGTAAGAACGACGAAGGGCCCCGGAAGGGGCCCTTCGAGCATCCGGGGTTCCTCGACTACGCCGTGATCGGCTTTGCCTTCGACCCGCGGTGGGCGAGGCGGTTGAAGAGGTATCCCTCGGTGCGGATGCCGCCCAGCGCCAGGATCAGGAAGCCGACGCCGCTCAGCAGGAGCGCGATGCCGACGACGATCCCGAAGGTGCCGAGCTGGTCGGCCATGTAGGAGGTGTTGAGCGCCGTCGTCAGCGCGGTCTCCGTGACCCACACGTTGCGCGCGCCGTTCGAGACGGGCTGATGCGTCTTCGGGTCGAGGACCGCGAAGGCCTTGTTGTCGGTCGCGCCGTCCGGCGTCAGCTGAGCCTTCGGCGTCCCCGGCTTCGCCTGGTACATGCCCATCTCGGCGTACACGAAGCCGCCGGTCGCCTCGAGCGCGTGGATCCGCATGTACTGCGCGAAGCAGCGGGCGCGGGATCCAGTGTTGACGGCCTTGCCCGCGACGCTGCAGGTCGGCAAGGTGACGTTCTTCAGGCCTGCGGCCTTCGCCTCGGCCGCGATGCCCTTGGGCGTCATGTCCGAAGTGCCGGTGATCTGCTCGGCCTTCAAGCTGGATGCGACGGTGCTCTTGCCGTGGGCCCCGAGCACGATCGCCGCAACGCCGAAGGCGATGAGCACGACGCCGGCAGCGACTCCGCCGAACTCGAGAATCTTCTTCATGACTCCTCCAATCGATGTGCTGGCCTGGATGGGAGTCATCGTGCGGGCATCGGCTCGCGTATCCACCAGGGCGGTCGCTGAACCGGCCTGCGGGTTTTCCTCATGCGCGCTGCGGGTGAAGCGGGCCGCTGAACCACCCGAAGGGGGAAGAATCAACCGGCCTCCGAAGTAGATAGTCGGGCCAACGGAACGGGGCCCCGATGCGGCGGGGGCCCGGCTCTCCTCGGGCGACATGAAAAGCGGCTCCTGCGGCGGGGCCGCTTTTTCTTTGGTATCGAGGTCGTGAAGAACCCGTCCGACTTCGTCCGTAGGGTGGAGATCATGGCGAAGCCGGCTGTCCAGTACGCGTGCACGGAGTGCGGCTACTCGGCGGGGCGATGGTTCGGGAAGTGCCCCGGCTGCGCCTCGTTCGGGACGCTCGTCGAGGAGGTCGTGGGCCGGGCCGGCGCTGCGAAGGCACCGCCGAAGCCGCTTCTGCGCCTCGTGGACGTCTCCGCCGAGGAGGCAGAGCGGATCCCGACGGGCGTACCCGAGCTCGACCGCGTCCTCGGCGGCGGGCTCGTTCCAGCCTCGCTCGTGCTCGTCGGGGGTGAGCCCGGCGTCGGCAAGTCGACGCTGCTCCTGAGCGCGCTCGCGGCGATGAGCGCCGACCGGCGGACGCTCCTCATCACCGGCGAGGAATCGGTCGCCCAGGTGAAGCTCCGCGCGCAGCGGCTCGGCGGGGCGGCCAACGTGGAGATCCTGGCGGAGACCGAGCTCGACGTCGTGTGCGAGACGCTCGAGGCCGAGCGGCCGGAGGTGTGCGTCATCGACTCGGTGCAGACCCTCTACGCGGCCGAGCTCGGCTCGGCACCCGGGTCGGTTGCGCAGGTGCGCGAGGCCGCCGCCCGGCTCCTCCGCGTCGCGAAGCAGGCGGGCGTCGCCACCATCCTCGTCGGCCATGTGACGAAGGACGGCTCGGTGGCGGGGCCGCGCGTGCTCGAGCACCTCGTCGACTGTGTCCTCCAGTTCGAGGGCGATCGCTACCACGCGCACCGCATCCTGCGCGCGGCCAAGAACCGGTTCGGCTCGACGAACGAGCTCGGCGTGTTCGAGATGACGGGCGGCGGCCTCGTCGGCGTCCCCGACCCGTCGGAGCTCTTCGGCAAGACCGTGGAGGGCGAGCCCGGCGCTGCCGTCGCCTGCGCGCTCGAGGGAAGCCGGCCGATCCTGCTCGAGGTGCAGGCGCTTGTCTCGCAGAGCGAGCTGGCGATGCCGCGCCGTGTCGCTACCGGGATCGACCCCAAACGCCTGGCGATGATCGTCGCCGTGCTGGCGCGCCATGCCGGCATCGCCCTGGGCCAGGCCGACGTCTTCGTCAACGTCGCCGGCGGCGTGCGCGTCGACGAGCCGGGCGCCGACCTCGCCGTCGCTCTCGCGATCGCCTCGGCGGCGAAGCGAACGCCGGTGCGCGGCGGCACCGCCGTCTTCGGCGAGATCGGTCTCACCGGCCGCCTGCGGCCGGCGACGCAGGCGGAACGCCGCCTGGAGGAGTGCCGCAAGCTCGGAACGGCGCTCGTCGTCGCGCCGGCCGGAACGCCCACGCATGGCACACTGCGGGTGGCGCAGGCCGAGACGTTGAGACAGGCGATCAGAGCGGGGCTCGATGGCGACCGACCCGACGAAGGAGACGAGCGAGCGTAGGGCCGAACGGCTCGGCGAGCTCGGCTTCACCCGCACCCCCTCCGAGGACGACCCTCGCCGCGACGAGCGACTGCTCGCCGCGATCGAGAAGATCGCGCCCGGCACGCCGCTCCGGCAGGCGGTCGACGACGTGATCCGCTCCCACGAGGGCGCGCTGATCGTCATCGGCGACCCGAACGAGCTCTCGTTTCTCTACTCCGGCGGCATTCGCCTCGACGCACCGTTCCGTCCGCAGCTGCTGTACGAGCTCGCGAAGATGGACGGCGCGATCATCGTCGACTCGCAGCTCAAGCGGCTCGCGTGGGCCAACGTGCAATTGATGCCGGACCCGACCATCCCTTCCGACGAGACGGGAACCCGGCACCGGACGGCCGAGCGCGTTGCGAAACAGACCGGGGCGCTCGTCGTCTCGGTGTCTCAGCAGCGCGAGACGGTGACGATCTTCGTCGGGCCCGCGCGGTACCAGCTCGACCCGGTCGCGGACGTGCTCGCCAAGACGAACCAGGCGCTCGGGACCCTCGAGACCTATCGCCTCCGGCTCGAGCAGGTGCTGACGCGGCTGACGGCACTCGAGTTCCAGAACGCGGTCGTGCTCGACGACGTGCTCGTCGTGCTCCAGCGTGCGGAGATGACCGCGCGCATGGCGGAGCGGATCACGCGGGATTGCGTCGAGCTCGGAGGCGAGGGCCGCCTCATCCGCCTGCAGCTGGACGAGCTCGTCGGCGACGTGCCGGCAGAGCGCGACGCGATCGTGCGCGACTACGACGCCCGCGGCGTGGGTGCGGAGGCGACTCGGGCGCTCGAGCGGCTGCGCGCCCTCTCGTACCGCGATCTGCTCGAGTTCGACCGCCTCGTCGACCTGCTCGGCTACGACCGGAGCGTCAATCCGCTCGACTTCTCGGTGTCGCCGCGGGGGTACCGCGTGCTCTCGCACATCCCCCGCCTGCCCAATCAGGTCGTCCATCGGATCGTCGAGGGCTTCGGCTCCCTCGACACGGTCGTGCGGGCCTCGCAGCGCGACCTCGAGGGCGTCGAAGGGGTCGGAGCGGTCCGGGCCAGGGAGATCCGGACGGGTCTGCGTCGCCTCCAGGAGCACAACCTCGTGGACCGCTACCTGCAGCTGTGAAAAAGCCTGGAAAGGCCGAAAATGTGGCTTTTCCAGGCCATTTCTGATACCCTAGGGGTCCTGGGCCGGTCGCCTCGTCGCGCCGGCTCTTTTGGCGAAACGCGCATCAGAAAGGGAGGTCGGCTTGTACAAGGTCGGCGACAAGGTCGTCTATCCGCACCATGGTGCCGGGACGGTCGTCAAGAAGGAGTCCCGCGAGGTGCTCGGCCAGAAGCGCGAGTACCTGACGATCAAGATCCTGCACAACGACATGACGGTGCAGGTTCCGTGTGAGAACGCCGATCAGGTCGGCCTGCGGCGCGTCATCGGGGAGAAGGAGGTCGGAGTCGTCCTCAAGGCGCTCACCGGCGGCTCGACCGAGATGCCGAAGAACTGGAATCGCCGCTTCAAGCACAACCGCGACAAGATGAAGACCGGCGACATCCTCGAGCTCGCCGAGGTGGTTCGCAACCTATCCCTGCGCGACAACGAGAAGGGCCTCTCCACCGGCGAGAAGCAGATGTTCGTGAAGGCGAAGAAGATCCTCGCCTCCGAGCTCATGTACGCCAAGGGCATGGACGAGGAGGAGTGCGCCGAGTGGCTCGAGGACGTGCTCACCGGCGTCGGCAACGGCAAGAAGAAGACGACGGCGAAGAAGAAGCCCGTCGCCGCCGCCGTCTAGCGCCTTCCCGTCACGCGCGTGTCCGTCTGGGCGATCCTCGTGGCTGCGGGCCGCGGGGAGCGACTCGGGTCGGACCAGCCGAAGGCCTTTGCGAAGCTCGGCGAGCTGCCGTTGCTCGCCGAGCCGCTGCGGCGCCTCGACGAGAGCGACTGGGTGGACGCCGTCGTCGTGGTGGCGCCGCCCGGATGGGAGGAGCCGGCCATCCTCCTCGCCGAGGAGCTCGGCTGCTCGAAGGTGCGCGCGTGCGTCCCCGGCGCCGACACGCGCACCGGCTCGGTGCGCAACGGCCTTGCGGAGGTCGCCGACGACGCGGACGCCGTCCTCGTGCATGACGCCGCGCGCCCCCTCCTGTCCGACGAGGTGATCGAGCGCGTGCTCGCGCCGCTCGCGGAAGGATGGGATGGTGTCGTCCCCGGGATTCCCGTCGCGGACACGCTCAAGCGCGTCGGCGCAGACGGTCGCGTGGAGGAGACGGTTGCGCGCGAGGGGGTGTGGGCGGTGCAGACGCCGCAGGCGTTTCCCCTCGAGACGCTGCGCCGCGCCGTCGCCGGCGGCGGCGATGCGACCGACTGCGCCGGCCTCGTCGAGGCGGTCGGCGGGCGCGTCAAGGTCGTTCTCGGCGACCGGCTCCTGCTGAAGGTGACGACGGCGGACGATCTCGCTCGTGTCGCAGCACTGTTGTGATCGTCGATTACCACACGCATTTGCGGAACGAGCGGGGCGGGATTGACCACACCTCCGCCGCAGTCGAGCCGTTCGTCGCGCGCGCACACGAGCGCGGCGTCGACGAGGTCGGATTCACGGAGCACGTGTACTACTTCCAGCAGACGAAGGACTTCTGGCCGTGGACCTACTACCGGGAGCGCTGCCACTTCGACCTCGACGCGTACGTCGACGCACTCGTGGAGGCGAAAGGGCGTGGGCTGCCGGTGAAGGTCGGCCTCGAGGTCGACTGGACGGGAGAGCGGGCGGACGAGCTCGCCTCCGTGCTCGAGCCGTACCCGTGGGACTTCGTGCTCGGATCGGTGCACATGGTCGGCGACCACGCGATCGACCACGGCGCCGGCCTCGGCATCTGGGCCGAGGTGCCGGAGGAGGAGGAGGTGTGGCGCCGCTACGTCGAGATGGTGTCGGCGGCTGCGCGCAGCGGCCACTTCGACGTGCTCTCCCATCCCGATCTCGCGAAGATCTACGGTGTGCGGGGCAGCGACGAGCGTTACGAGGAGCTGGCGGCAGCCGTGGACGAGGCCGACGTCGCGCTCGAGATCTCGACGGCGGGGCTGCGCAAGCCCGTCGCCGAGCTCTATCCCGACGGGCGCCTCCTGCGCATGTCCTCGGCGCCGGTGACGCTCGCCTCGGACGCGCACGAGCCCGTGCTCGTCGGCGAGGACTTCGACGCCGCGGTTGCGCTGGCACGCGCGAACGGCCGCGACACCGTCGCCGTGTTCGACGCGCGCTCGAGGCGGCAGGAGCCGCTCGGATGAGCGATCTCCGCGTCGGCACCGGCTTCGACGCGCACGCGCTCGTCGACGGTGTTCCACTCGTGCTCGGCGGCGTGCGCATCGAGCATCCGCGCGGGCTCGAAGGCCACTCCGACGGCGACGTGCTCGCACATGCTCTCACGGATGCGGTGCTCGGAGCTGCCGGGATGGAGGACATCGGTGCGTTGTTCCCGGCTGCGACCGGTGCGGACTCCGTCGAGCTCCTGCGCGAGGCGTGGCGGCGAGTGCGCGAGCGCGGGTGGGAGCTCGTCAACGCCGACGTCGTCCTCATCGGCGAGGAGCCGCGGCTCGCGCCCCACCGTGACGCCATGCGCGCGCGGCTTGCGGATGCGCTCGATGTCGAGCCGGAGCGCGTCGCCGTCCGCGCCACGACGACGGACGGCCTCGGGTTCACCGGCCGCGGCGAAGGCCTCGCCGCGCAGGCCGTCGCGCTGCTGCAGCGATGAGGCTACGGATTGTGACTCATGTCGAGCATCCCGACCTCCGCGGGAAGCTGCCGGACATGTGGCCGGAGTTCATGCACCACGACGCCGTCGTCAGCGACTTCTGGCCGCAGCTGTACGAGGTGTTCCCCGACTTCCAGCTGTGGGTCCTCGACGGACGGCGGCTCGTCGGCCACGCGTGCACGCTGCCCGTGGTGTGGGACGGGGCCCCGCAGCCGGACGGTGTCGAATGGGCGATGACGCGCGGACAGGGCGGTACGCCGACGACGCTGTGCGCGATCGTGGCGGCGCTCGTCCCCGAGTACCGCGGGCTCGGCGTCAGCGGAGTCGTGGTCGGCCGGATGACGAAGCTCGCCGCGGCGCACGGCCTCGACTCGCTCATAGCCCCGGTGCGGCCGACGTGGAAGGAGCGCTATCCGCTGACGCCGATAGAGCGCTACGTCGAGTGGCGCCGCGGCGACGGATCCCTTTACGACCCGTGGCTCCGCACGCACGAGCGGCTCGGTGCGGAACTGCTCGCGCCGGCGCCGCGGTCGATGACGGTCAGGGGCACACGCCTCGAGTGGGAGTCGTGGACGTCGCTGCAGTTTCCAGAGGACGGCGAGTACGTCGTGCCGGGCGCGCTCGCACCGGTCCGCTTCGAGGACGGCGCCGGCACGTATGTCGAGCCGAACGTGTGGATGCGCCACCCGGTCGAGCCCGCGTACTAGCGGCTCTCAGCGCTTCCGCTGAGCGTCCCGGCGCGCCTTCTCCATGCGCCGGCGCATCTGCCGGTTCGTCGCCTCCGGCGCGGCGCCCTGCTCGTCCTGCATCTCGATGAGCGCGCGGCGTTCCTGCGGCGTCAAGTTCGAGAGCGCCGCCTGCGCACGCTGCGGGTCGCGCAGCGCACCCGATCGCTGCATCTTCTTCATCGCGCTCGCGAGCTCGGGATTCGAGCGCTCGATCGCCGCCTGCGAGGCTTTCTCGAGCCACCGCTTGAAGAGCGGCACCTTGGCGATGAAGGTGATGAGCGGGCGCAGGTAGCGGCCGTTCTCGATTCGCCCGAGCAGGGCGAGCACACCGAGGAGAAGCGCGAGCCCGAGCAGGATCCAGAGCGGGATGAGGAGCGTGACGAGGGACGCGATCACGGCGCGGGGGATGGTAGCGAGACGAGGCCGCCCTGGACCGTGACGAGCCCGTCGCGCGCGAGCGCCGCGACCGCCTCCTCGTCGTCCGGCTGCTCGCCGGCCACCACCGCGCGGAGGGCCTCGGACCGCCGCTGCCGGAAGGAGCCCTCGAACGGCCCCTGTTTTCGCAGCGGCTCGTACCGGCGGCCGCGCGACGGGCAGCCGGCGGCGAGCGGGCAGATCCCGCAGCGCGGGACGCGTGCGAGGCAGACCATGGCCCCGAGGTCCATGAGCGCCTGCGCAGCGGCGGAGCTGAAGGTCGCGCCGGTGCGCTCGATCACGCGGCGGACGTTCACGTCCTGGGGCAGGACGTCGCGGCCGAACGCGAAGCACGCGACCGCGTCGGCCGTGTACCGGCCGACGCCCCGCAGCTCCGTGAGGTCGTCCGGCCACCCGTGGGCGGCGACGTGCTGCGCCGTGCGGTGGAGGTTGAGCGGCCGTCGGTTGTAGCCGAGTCCCTGCCACTCGGTGATCACATCCGCCGGCGTCGCGTCGGCGAGCGCCTGGACCGTCGGCCAGCGCTCGAGCCAGCGCTTCCAGCGCGGGACGACCCGGTCGACCTGCGTTTGCTGAGCCATCACCTCCGACACGAGGACGGCGTAGGGGTCGCGGGTCTCCCGCCACGGCAGCGGACGCCTGTTCCGATCGAACCAGGCGAGGAGAAGGAGCTCCACAGCCGGAGCCTAGAGGGATCCCCGGCGCCTCCGTCCGCGGTCTGCGCTTCAATGAGCCGCCCCTTCAGGTTCACGACGAATGGAGGTTTCCCAGTGCCGATGACCCAGACCCAGCTCGCGGACGCGGTCGCCGACCGCGCCGGGACGAGCCGCGCCGACGCGAAGCGCGTGCTCACAGCGCTGGAAGAGGTCGTGCTCGACCAGATCGGCGACGCCGAGAAGGTGAAGATCGGCTCGGTCGTGCAGATCGAGGTGCGCGTGCGTCCCGCGACGAAGGCGCGCCCCGGCCGCAACCCCGCGACTGGTGAAGAGATCACGATCGCCGCGAAGCCGGCCTCCGTGGCCGTGAAGGCGCGCCCGCTTGCGAAGGCGAAGCAGGCTGCGCCGTCGATTCAGAAGGCGAAGCGCAAGCTGGGCTAGAGGCGGTCGCGGAGGGTCGATCGCGCGACTACGCTGATCGCGTGATCGACCTCCGCTCCGACACGCTGACGAAGCCGTCCGCGGCGATGCTCGCCGCGATGGCCGCTGCGCCGGTCGGGGACGAGCAGTACCTCGAGGATCCGACCACGAACGAGCTGCAGCGGCGCACGGCCGAGCTGCTCGGCCACGAGGCCGCGCTCTTTCTACCGACGGCGACGATGGCCAACCAGGCTGCGCTGCGTGCCCAGACGAAGCCGGGCTCGGTGCTGCTCGCGGAGGAGCGCACGCACACGCTCGTCTACGAGTGGGGCGGCCCGGCGATCCACTCGGGCCTCGTCATGCGCGGAGTTCCCGCCAACGCCGGCCGCATCACGCCCGACGACGTCGACGCGGTCCTCGACCCCGACCTGGGGCCCGGCGGCATCGTCGTCCTCGAGAACACGCATCGCAGCTCCGGCGGGCGGGTGTGGCCGCTCGACGAGTTCGTCGAGACCGTCGGCGCGGCGCGCGCACGCGGAGCAGCCGTGCACCTGGACGGGGCGCGCCTCTTCAACGCCGCCGTCGCAGCCGGCCGACCGCCGTCCGACTGGGCGAGTCTCGCGGACTCGGTGACGATCTGCTTCTCGAAGGGTCTCGGCTGTCCCACCGGCGCGATCCTCGCCGGGAGCGAGGTGTTGATCGAGCGCGCGTGGGAGAGCAAGTACCTGTTCGGCGGTGCGATGCGCCAATCGGGAGTTCTCGCCGCCGCCGCGATCTACGCGCTCGACCACAACGTCGACCGCCTCGCCGACGACCACGCGCGTGCACGACGTCTGGCGGAGGGCATCGGGATCGATCCCGCGGAGGTCGAGACGAACTTCGTCTCCATACCCGATCCATACGATCGCGGCATCGCCCGCGCAGCTGCGGCGGGTGTCGCGCTCGGCAAGCTTCGTCCCGGTTGGTTGCGCGCGGTCACGCATCTCGACGTCACGGACGAGGACGTCGACGCCGTGATCGACGCGCTCGCGCGTGAACGTGTCAACACCGTTTGAGTGATCAATGCGCACCGGCGGTGCGCCGATGACCTTCGCATCGACGACCTCGCATGCGGCGCGGGGTCGATTGAAAACGGTGGGATCGCGGCTGATGAAGGAAATTCGCGTCGGTGACCTGGTCGCCTACGAGGGACGCGTGTTGCGCGTGCGAGGCTTCTCGCCGATGAGCGCGAGTCCCCGCCGAGTCCTCCTCGAGGACGTCGACACGGGCGAGGACGTCGAGGCCCCGCTCGACGACCTCGAGCCCCACGACGACGGCGGCCCGGTCTCTTAGCTGCTCAGGCCGGTCAGCGCTGACTTGACGTCGGCGGCGGTGAACGGCCACAGGAAGAGCGCGCGCTCGAAGCCGCTTCCATCGACGATGTAGGCGGCTTCCGTGTGCACGATGTTGTGGACGACGATGCCGGCGATCTTCTTCGACTGATCGAGCACACCGATGTCGTAGCGCTTCCACACGGCCTGCAGCTGCTTCGGTGTGCCCACTGCCCAGTGGTACTCGCTCCCGAGCCTCCACTTGTGGACGTCCTGGAGCAGATAGCGGCGCGCGTTGCCGAACACGTTCACGCTGACGCCGACGATCGCGGGTCGCGCGGCAGGCGGCAAGCTTCGCACGACCGTTCCGAGCCGCGCGGCCTCGAGCGGGCAGTAGTTCCGGCACAGCGGATCGAGAAAGGTGACGATGACGACGCGGCCGCGATATGCCGCGAGCGAGACGGCGTTCCCGTTCTGATCGGTGAGGCGGAACGGCGGTGCCTTGCGCGCTCCGGCCTGCCAGGTGGTTGCGGGGCCGCCGACGACCGGATCGGCCTCGTGCTTCTTCGAGCCTCCCCCGCAGCCGGCCACGAGGGCGGCGATCGCGATCCCCAAGATCGCCCGGCGCATGCGGTGAGCGTACCCGCTCGCGCCTCTCAGCATCCTCCAAGGTTCGTCCAAGGAGATCTCAATGCCGCGCGGGGAGGATGCGGACATGACACTCACACTTGCAATCGTCGTCAACGCAATCCTCATGGCAGGGATCGTCGCCGCCGTCGCGGGCACGATCCGTCTCCCGTTCCGGATCGACCGTCCGCGCCTCTTCCGCACCGCGACCTACGCCGCCGGCAGCGAAGAAGAGCTCCGCCGGGCAGCCTAGCCCTGGGAGGTCGCCGGCAGGCGGGCGGGCACGAGCTCGCCGGCCGCCGCGGCCTCGACGGTCGGCCCGACCGGGAACGCCAGTGCGAACACCGTCTTGCCGTTGCGGCGCTCGACCGTGCAGCGGCCGCCGTGGGCCCTCGCGATCGCCGCGACGATGGCCAGTCCGAGGCCGACTCCGCCCTGTTCGCGCGTGCGCGCGTCGTCGGCGCGGGCGAACCGGTCGAAGATCGTCCTCGCGGCGTCCTCGGGGATTCCTGGACCGTCGTCCGTCACCTCGATCACGATCTCGCCGCCGACCGCGTGTCCCTTGAGCTCGATCACGGCGTGAGCCTCCGTGTACTTGACGGCGTTCTCGAGCAGCGCGTCGAGTGCGGTGCGGAGCGCGTCCGGGTCGATGGGTGCGACGCCTGTCAGGTCGACCTCGAGCCTCCAGGTGCGTTCTGCCAAGTCCGACCAGCGCATGAAGACGTCGGCGAGGAAGCTCTCGATCTCGACGTTGCGACGCACGAGGAATCCGGGCTCCTCCGCCTTGGCGAGCAGGAGTAGCCGCTCGACGATCCGCTCGATCCGCCCGAGCTCGTCGAGCGCGACGTCCAGCTCGGGGGCGTCGCCGTGCTCGAGGTGGAAGAGCTCGATGTGCCCGCGGGCGATCGTCATCGGCGTCCGCAGCTCATGGGACGCGTCGTAGGTGAACTGCTGCTGGCGACGGAGCAGCGACGCGCTCGCGGCCGCGACTGCCTCGGCCTCGGCCCGCGCCGCTGCGTGGCGGCGTGCGTGCCAGGACATCGCGAGGAAGATCGCCGCCAGCAGCGGGATGGTCACGAGCTTCCCCCACAGCTCGTCGCCCTTGAACCCGTCCGCCAGGACGATCGCCAATGTGGCGAGCGCGAGCGCGAGCACGACGATCAGCGTCGTCGTCCTCGCCCAGACTCGGAAGCCGTAGACGACGGTGAGGGCCAGCCAGGTGAGGAAGTAGGGCAGCCGGATGTAGGACGGCCAGAGGAACATGACGAGCAGGTTCCCGGCGACGAAGACGGCGCAGGCCGCCTCGATGTGGTTACGCCGCAGCCAGCCTGTAACCCGCATTGCGTACGGTCTCGAGGTGCGCTTCCGGGCCGAGCTTCTGGCGGAGGCGTCGCACGCAGACGTCCACGACGTTCGAACCGGGGTCGAAGTCGTACCCCCAGACGTCGGCGAGGAGACGCTCGCGGCTGATGACCTCTCCGACGTGCAGCAGCAGATGATGCAGCAGCCGGAACTCCCGGTCGGAAAGATCCGTGACGGCGTCGCCGACACACGCCTGCCGGCGCGCGAGGTCGAGGACGATGCGGCCCGCACGCAGAACGTGGTCGTCGTCATCCGGGAGAACGGTGCGGCGCAGCTGGACGCGCACGCGCGCGAGCAGCTCGTCGAGCGCGAACGGCTTCGGGACATAGTCGCTGGCGCCGAGCTCGAACCCCTTGAGCTTCGTCCTCAAGTCCCCTCGTGCGGACAGGATGAGCACCGGGAGCTGTGGCCGCTCGCTGTGCAGCTCCTGCAGGACGCGGAGGCCGTTGAGGCCCGGCAGGAGCAGATCGAGGACGACGAGATCCCAGTCGCCGTTGCGGGCGAGCGAGAGCCCGTCTCGGCCGTCGCCGGCCGTGACGACCCCGTAGCCCTCCGCCTCGAGGCCCCGGCGGACGAACGCCTGGATGCGGGACTCGTCCTCGATCAGCAAGATCCGCATGACTCCCCCTGCGACTCTAACCGGGCCGCGTCGAAGATGACGCGGATGTGACGGTGGGGTGACAAATCCGTCATTTCCGATCGCGGCGGAACGCAATTCGGTAGACCCTCCGCCGGATGCGCACCGCGACGGGCCTGAAGCTGCTCGGCGTCCTGGTCGGCGTTGCCGTGGCCGGGGTCCTCATCGGCCTCTACGTCGACAAGCTGTCGCGGGACGCGGGATCGCCCTCGTACACGGTGCCGGTGACGACGCAGGGCGGTCACAAGGTCGTCGACCTCACGATCGAGACCGTCGCCGCCGTCGGTCCGCAACTCAGCCCGGAGCATCCCGACTACGTCTCCTACCTCATCCGGAACACGAAGGGGATGTGGGAGCGGCGCACAGTGTGGCGCCTGCCGGCGAACGCGACCGTTCACGTGACGATCTACAACTTCGACGGCGCCAGCGGCCTGCGCAATCCGTTGTACGCTCGGCCGCAGGGCGTCGACGGCAACGTCATGACCGTCGACGGCAAGACCCTGAACGTCATTCCGCCCGATGATGCCTCGCACACCTTCGCGGTCCCTGCATACGGCCTCGTCGTCCCGATCGCGCCTGTCGCCGACGACGCTAAGAACCAGTGCGGTTATGCGCCGTGCGCGATGTCGATGGCGCACCGCACGATCAAATTCACGTTCCACACGGGGAAGGCCGGTCACTTCCGCTGGCAGTGCTTCGTGCCGTGTGCCGCCGGCTGGATCGACGGCTTCGGCGGCCCGATGCAGACGATCGGCTACATGGACGGGTTCCTCAATGTGGAGTAGCCCCGGCCGCAGGGTCATCACCGCCTGGATCGTTCTGAGCGTCGTCGCGACGCCGATCGTCGCTTTCGTCGTCGGACCGCTCTTCCCGCCCGGGAACGGGAGCGCGCAGGCGGCTGAGCAGGTCTTCGACAACACGTGGATGGCGGCGATCGTCACACCCGTCATCTGCCTGCTCGTCGTCTTCTTCGCGTACGCGCTCACACAGTTCCGGCACACCGGCGGTGAGCTCCTCGACGGCCCGCCGCTACGCGACGACCCGCAGGTACGGATGTGGTGGATCGGCCTCACGTCGGTGACCGTTCTTTTTCTCGCCGCTTTCGGCACCTACGAGCTGCTGCAGAACGGGTCGGGCGGGGGGCAGGGCCCGAAGCCGATCGCAATCCCGAAGGGGAACAAGATCCCGGTTCAGGTCATCGCTCAGCAATGGCAGTTCACCTACCGCTATCCGACCTACGGCGGGGTCGAGACTCCGCAGCTCGTGCTGCCGGCGGATACGTACATCGAGCTGCACGTGACGTCGCTCGACGCCATTCATTCGTTCTGGGCGTACGAGCTCGGCGTCAAGGCCGACGCGAATCCAGGCGTCGACAACATCGCGTACGTGAAGACGAGGGGGCCGCGGACGTTCCACGTCCGCTGCGCCGAGCTGTGCGGGCTGTGGCACGGATATATGTTCGACAACGGCCGCGTCGTGCCGATGTCGCGGTTCACCGCATGGATCAAGTCGCAGCAGCGTGACTTCGCTCCGATCGCGAAGTACCTACCAAAGTACGCCACCGTCTACTACCCAGACCCACAGAGGAGGGCTGGATGAGCGTCGCCCGGCGGATCGTCGGCTTCAACCTGCTGACGGCGTGCATTCTCGGCGTCGGCGGCTGGTACGTCGGCTGGTACGCCGCACACGCCGTCGTCGGCCCGAGCATCGACTACTTCGGGGACATCGACTTCAACGAGCTCTCGCTCGTGATGGGGTACCTGTGCGGGGTCCTCGGGTTCCTCGTCGGGCTCGGGTTCCTGAACTACCCGCTGGCGCGCCTGCGCGGCTATCCGCCGTCGCTCCGCGAGAAGGAGACCGCCGGCATCGGCCGCTATTTCGGCCTCTGCACCGACCACAAGGTCGTCGGCATTCAGTACCTCGTGGGCATCGGGCTGTTCGCCTTCATCGGCGGCCTCAACGCGATGCTCATCCGCACCGAGCTCCTGCGGCCGACTCACCAGGTGTGGCCGGCCGGCACGTACCTGACGCTCGTCGGCCTGCACGGGACCATGATGATGGGGATGTTCACGAGCGGGATCCTCGGCCCGTTCGCGAACTACCTCGTCCCCATCCTCATCGGCGCCAGGCGGATGGCCTTCCCGCGCATCGAGTCGCTCACGTTCTGGCTGCTGATGGCGGCGGGCGCCATCCTGGAGACGACGATCTTCTTCGGCGGCTTCCCGACCGGGTGGACGGGGTATCAGCCCCTCGGCACGCAGGCCAACCCGGGGATGGAGTGCTACTACCTGTTCTTCGCGCTCGTCGGCATCTCGATGACGCTCCTCGGGCTGAACATGATCGCGACGATCGTGACGATGCGTGCGCCGGGGCTCACCTGGACGCGGCTGCCGATCTTCGTCTGGGGTGTGCTCTCGACGTCGGTGCTCATGGTGCTTGCCGCACCGGTGCTCATCGCGACGCTGTCGATGGCGATACTCGATCGGACCGCGCAGACGAACTTCTTCGTGCCTGCGCAAGGCGGCAGTGGATACCTGTACGAGAACCTCTTCTGGTTCTTCGGGCATCCGGAGGTGTACATCCTCGCGCTGCCGGGCTTCGGCATCGTCCTCGAGATCCTGCCGGTCTTCGCGCGCAAGCCGCTCTGGGGCTACCGTCTCGCCGTCGGCGGCCTGCTCGGCGTGTCGCTGCTGTCTTTCTTCGTGTGGCAGCACCACCTCTTCGTCAGCGGCATCAACGGCGACCTGCGCCCGTTCTACATGCTCTCGACCGAGCTCATCTCGATCCCGACCGGCCTGACGTTCATCTGCGGGATGATGACGCTCTGGCGCGGCCGTATCCGCTACTCGGTGCCGATGCTGTTCTGCCTCGCCTGGTTCTTCAACTTCCTCATCGGCGGGCTCACCGGCGTGTTCCTGTCCGACACGCCGAGCGACACGACGACGCACGGCAGCTTCTTCTCGATGGCGCATTTCCACTACACGATCATGGGCGGCCTCGTCTTCACGTTCTTCGCCGGCATCTACTACTGGGTACCGAAGATGACCGGCTTCCAGATCAACGAGCGCCTGGCGAAGATCCACTTCTGGACGATGTTCATCTTCTTCAACTTGACGTTCTTCCCGCTCTTCATCGCAGGCTTCCTCGGCCAGCCGCGTCGCGCCGTGACGTACGCACACAATCTGCAGTTCGTCAACGACTGGGTGTCGGTCTCCGCATACCTGCTCGGGGCCTCCATGCTCCTGTTCCTCTACAACTTCGTGAAATCGCTCGTGTTTGACCGGGTACCGGCTCTCGCCGACCCGTGGGGGTCGAAGTCGATCGAGTGGCAGCTGCCTTCGCCGGTGCCGGTGCACAACTTCGATGTCATCCCGACGTTCGGCGGCGACCCGTACCCGTACGGGACTGACACACATGCTGCTCCCGGCCGCAGTGCCATCGCCCCCGCGAGGCCGACCACAT
>Ga0070731_10002713_pt1 | contig 16567 bp, 11 predicted proteins | sample Coa_R1_2_FD_66448 | JGI IMG/M metagenome (GOLD analysis project Ga0070731, IMG submission 66448) | Surface soil microbial communities from Centralia Pennsylvania, which are recovering from an underground coalmine fire - Coalmine... | ecosystem: Environmental > Terrestrial > Soil > Unclassified ...
CGCAAAGGCGCCGGCGGTGCCGTTGCCGCAGGCGCAGACGACTTTCAGATGCCGCTTGAGCTTCGGCCTTTTGGTGAGGTCGGCGATGTAGCGCGCCGGAAAATTCTCGACGAATGCGTAAGCGCCGCCGGCCGCCATCTTGAAGCGTCCGTTGAGCACGATGTCTTTCAGCCGGCTCATCTCGTCCGGGCCGAAGGTGAGCGGCCGGTTCGCGCCCATCTTCACGCCGGTCCAGCCATTGTCGTTGTGCGAGGCGGTGACCATTGCGACGCACGGCACGTCGAGATCGACTTGCGCGAAATAGGCCATCGGCGTGAGCGCGAGACCGATGTCATGCACGCTGCAGCCCGCGGCGATCAGCCCGTTCGTCAGCGCCATCTTGATCGAGGCCGAGTAGGAGCGGAAATCGTGGCCGGTGACGACATGCGGCTTGACGCCGAGTTCGGCAATGAGCGTGCCTAAGCCCAGGCCGAGCGCCTCGACGCCCATCAGATTGATCTCGGCGCCGAACAGCCAGCGCGCGTCATATTCGCGAAAGCCGGTGGCTTTGACCATCGGCTCGGATTCATAGGCGTAAGTATTCGGCTTGAGCGAAGCCTTTGGCTTGGGAAACATCGAAGAATCGGTCCGAATCGGAAAGCCGTGCAGCAATATCTTAAACGAGGGCGGACCGAAATGGTTGCGCGTTTCTCGCTGCACTCGGTCCCGGAATGACTGCGGCTACTGCTCCAAGACGAGTTTGCCGTCCGAATATTCGAACCGCCGCAGCTTGGAAAGGAAGGTCAGGCCAAGCAGATCGTCGCTCAGTGCGCCCTCCGGCATGACCAGGGCGGCGACGTTATGGACGACGATGTCCTCGATCTCGACCCGGTCCAGCATGACCGGCGCGGCGCGCACGTTGCCGTTCGCAGTGCGCACCATGGCGACATACTCGCTCTGCGCCGGATGGAGGCCGAGCATCGCCGCATCGCGCGACGTGAGCGCGATCACCGAAGCGCCGGTGTCGACCATGAAGTTCATCAGCCGGCCGTCGACGCGGCCCTCGACTTGAAAATGTCCATTGGCGCCGGGCGAGATGATGACCGAACGCGTATCCGAAGACGCCGGTTGGACCGGCGTCACCTGGTGCGCCGCCATCGTCGTCGGCGTTTGGCTGCCGTGCCCTTGCGTGGCGTAGCGCGGAACGATGACGCCGGCGGCAAGCGCGAAGGCGGCAAAGGTAATGACAGAGCGCATGAATAAGATCCGGCTATTCGGCGTCATCTCATCACGCCAGCGCGAATAAGGAGCTAATGGGTTGCGACACGGCGCTGGAATTGCGGCTCGACGGTAAGCGAAGTCCTAAGGAAATAGCTTTGTTTCTACACGTCGCGTCATGGCCGGACTTGTTCCGGCCATCCACGTCTTTGGTGCCGATGGGGAAGACGTGGATACGCGGGACAAGCCCGCGCATGACGCTAGGTGCGTGGCTTGGCGCGCCGCGTCGCCGTCGCGGCGGCCGGATCGTCGGGCCACGGATGTTTTGGATAACGGCCGCGCATTTCGGCGCGCACGGCTACGTAGCTGCCGCGCCAAAATCCCGGCAGGTCGCGCGTCGTCTGCACCGGCCGGTGCGCGGGCGAAAGCAGCTCGATGACAAGCGGAATTTTGCCTCCAGCGATTGTTGGATGGCGGTTAAGCCCGAATAGTTCCTGCACGCGGATCGCGATTTTCGGGCCGCCCTCGGCGGCATAATCGATCGGCACCTGCGTCCCGGTCGGCGCCGCGAAATGGGTCGGCGCCTCAGCATCGAGCCGGCGCGGCAACGGCCACCGCAAGAGCGCGTGCAAGGCGGCAGCCAATTCATCCGTCGTGACGTCGTGCAGTGCGGTCTTTGCTGCGAGCAGCGGCGCGAGCCATTCGTTGACGGTCGTCTTTAGCGCCGCGTCGGACAGGTCGGGCCACTCGTCACCCTCGCTGGTGCGCAGGAACATGACGCGGTCACGCCATTGCTGGAGCGCTTTGCTCCATGGCAGACGGTTGATTCCGGCCTTGGCGGCGCCCGCTGCGAGCAGAATTGCCGTTTCTTCATTCGGCTGGACCGGCATCGGCGCCTCGGCAAGCGCAATGGCGCCAAGACGCCGCGATCTGCGCCCGCGCAGGCTCATGCTCGTGAAGTCGAATGCGATGTCGTCGCCTGCGACGATGCGCGCGGCAAAGTGCGTCTCGATCTCGGCGAGCGCGATCGGTGCCGCGGAAAGGATGCGGCCGGCCGCGGCGCTACCGGCTAGCTCCGCCACTGCGAGGAATGGCTCGCGCGCCAGCGCGGACGCGATATCGATCGCGGCGCCGCGGCCATTCGCCAGCAAAAACGCGCCCGGCGTGCCGCGGCTTTTGGCGATGCGCTCGGGATAGGCGAGGGCGACCAGCGCGCCGACGGATAACGCTTCGCCTCCCCCTGAAAGGGGGAGGTCGGCAAGCGGAGCTTGCCGGGTGGGGGTCCGACCTGCGGTGTTGGACCCCTCCCTGGACCGCCTGCGGCGGTCCGTCCCTCCCCTGAAAGGGGAGGGCTGAACCACCTTCGCCCACCGCTCTGCCATGGCACGGGCGTCGCGGGCGCGGCCCGAGCGATCGCGGCGGAGCGCGGCAAGGCGCTCGCGGAGGTCGACGTCGTCGCCGCCAAGGCCGCGCTCACCGATAAGGGCGGCGATCTCGGCGGCGAGCAGAGCTTCGCCGGCCATGCCCGCATCGACCACCATGCGGGCAAGCCGCGGCGGCAGCGGCAGTCGCCGCAAATGGCGGCCCTCCTCGGTGATGCGGCCATCGCCGTCGATGGCGCCCAACTCGGCGAGCAGTGCCTTCGCCTCAACGAGCGCCGGCCGCGGCGGTGGATCGAGGAACGCGAGCTGCTCGGGTGCGCTGCCCCAAGCGGCAAGATCGAGCGCGAAAGAGGAAAGGTCGGCGGCGAGGATTTCCGGCCGGGCGAAGGGTTCGAGCGCGGCGGTCTGCGGCTCGTCCCACAGCCGGTAACAGACGCCCGGCTCGATGCGGCCGGCGCGGCCGCGGCGCTGATCCGCCGCGGCGCGCGACACCCGCACGGTTTCGAGCCGGGTGACGCCGACGTCGGGCTCGTAGCGCGGCACCCGGGCGAGGCCGCAATCGACGACGATGCGCACGCCTTGAATCGTGATCGAAGTTTCTGCGATCGAGGTCGCCAGCACGATTTTGCGACGGCCGGCGGGAGCAGGAGCGATGGCGCGGTCCTGTTCGTCGCCGGCAAGTGCGCCGTAAAGCGCCACCACATCGGTCGACGGATCGGTGCGGCCATCGAGCAGCCTTTGGATGCGCCGGATTTCGGCAGCGCCGGGCAAGAACGCGAGCAGCGAACCGGGCTCGGCCCGCATGGCGCGCATGATCGTGTCGGCGATCTGCGGCTCGATGGCGCGGGTGTCACGGCCGACATAGCGCGTCTCGACCGGGAAGGCGCGGCCCTCGCTTTCGATGACGGGGGCGTCGCCGAGAAGCCCGGCGATGCGGGCGCCGTCGATCGTCGCCGACATGACCAGGAGTTTTAGATCCTCCCGTAGTCCTTGCTGCACATCGCGAGCGAGGGCCAGACCAAGATCGGCGTCGAGCGAGCGTTCATGAAATTCGTCGAATAGCACCGCGGCGACCCCGTCCAGCATCGGATCGTCGAGAATGAGCCGGGTGAAAATGCCTTCGGTGACGATTTCGACGCGGGTCTTGCGCGATACCTTCAAGCCGAAGCGCACCCGCAAACCCACCGTGTCGCCGACGTGTTCGTCAAGCGTCGCCGCCATGCGCTCGGCGGCGGCGCGCGCGGCAAGCCGGCGCGGTTCGAGTACCAGGATGCGGCGATTTTTCACCCAGTCTTCGTCAGCGAGAATGAGCGGCACCCGCGTCGTCTTGCCGGCGCCGGGCGGCGCCACCAGAACGGCGGCGTTGTGCGCGCGCAACGCTGCGGTCAGGTCCGGCAATGCGGTATCGATCGGAAGGGGGTCAAAATCCATTATTCGTTCCCGTCATTCCGGGACGCGCCCAACGGGCCCGAGCGAAGTCGCACGGCCCGGTGGCCGGTTCCGGCGCGACCCCGGAATCCAAAGTCACTACCATCCGAATTTGGTTCTCGGTGCGAGTTCTGCACAGGCTATGGTTATGGATGCCGGACAGCCGCCAACAAAAGCCGGCAGTTGCCGACTTTTGCACTATTCATTTCGATCTCGGGTAAAACCCGAGATCGTTGGCTTCCGGAATGACCGCAATTTCCTATATTACTGTCCAACATGCCCGCAGCACAAAAAGCCCCGCCGAAACCGGCAAAGCCGCAAGTTTCCGCCAAGCCGTTGCAGAAAGGCGACCACGTCTTTCTGGTCGACGGCTCGGGCTACATTTTTCGCGCCTATCACGCGCTGCCGCCGATCAACCGCAAGTCCGACGGCTTGCAGCTCAATGCCGTGTTCGGTTTCTGCAACATGTTGTGGAAGCTGCTTCGCGACATGAAAGCCGAGGACAAGCCGACCCATCTCGCGGTGGTGTTCGACCTCTCCGAGCACACGTTCCGCACCGAGATGTATCCCGACTATAAGGCGCACCGGCCGGACCCGCCCGACGACCTGCGCCCGCAATTTCCGCTGATCCGCGAAGCGGTCCACGCCTTCGACCTGCCGTGCCTGGAGCAGAAAGGTTTTGAGGCCGACGACCTGATCGCGACTTACGCGCGGCTCGCGTCCGAAGCGGGCGCCACGACCTCCATCGTGTCCTCGGACAAGGACCTGATGCAGCTCGTCAGCGACCGCGTCACCATGTTCGACACCATGAAGGACAAGAAGATCGGCCGCGCCGAGGTGATCGAGAAATTCGGCGTGCCGCCGGAAAAGGTCGTCGAGGTGCAGGCGCTGATCGGCGATTCGACCGACAACGTGCCCGGCGTGCCGGGCATCGGCGTAAAAACTGCAGCGCAGCTCATCGGTGAATACGGCGACTTGGAAACGCTGCTCAAGCGCGCCCCCGAGATCAAGCAGGACAAGCGCCGCCAGGCGCTGATCGAGAACGCGGAAGCCGCGCGGCTGTCCAAGAAGCTCGTCACGCTTGACGACCATGTGAAGCTCGACGTGCCGATCGGTGATCTCGCCGTGCATGAGCCGGACTATAAGCGGCTGATCGCGTTCCTCCGTGCGATGGAGTTTTCGTCGCTGACCCGGCGGGTGGCGGAGTTTTCCGGCGTCGAGGCAAGCGAAATCGAGGCGGATGCGAGGCTTACGGCGGGCGGAACCGCCTCTCCCCAGGGGGGAGAGGCCGGCGAGGCCCGGAGCGCCGAGCCGGGTGAGGGGGCAGGAGCCGCGAGGCAATCCCCCCTCACCCGGCCGGCTTCGGGGTCAACCCAGGGCGCTTCGCGCGATGGCGGCGCCACGCCGGCCGACCTCTCCCCACCGGGGAGAGGTAAAGGAGCCAACGGCGCATTGACGCCGCAGGCTCTGGCGGCGGCGCGGCTTGAAACGGCGCATCATCAGAAATTCGATCGCACCAAATATGAAACCGTGCGCACGCTCGACCGGCTCAACGCCTGGATCGACCGCGCCCGCGACGTGGGCTTCGTCGCCATCGACACCGAGACGTCGAGCCTCGATTCGATGCAGGCCGAGCTTTGCGGCTTCTCGCTGGCGCTGGCGCCGAACGACGCCTGCTATGTGCCGTTGAGCCATCGCCGCGGCGGCGAAGGCGGCAAGGACAGTCTATTTCCCGGCGAGATCACGCCGGACCAACTTTCCGAAGCCGCGGCGCTGAGTGTGATGAAGCCGCTCCTGGAAAATCCCGGCGTGCTCAAGATCGGCCAGAACCTGAAATTCGACTGGCAGATTTTTGCCGTGCGCGGCATCGAAATAAAATCCTACGACGACACCATGCTGATGTCTTACGTCGTCGATGCCGGCCGCTCCGATCACGGCCTCGATCCTCTGACCCGGCGCTATTTCGACCACGAGACCATCGACTTCAACGAAGTGACGAAAGTCGGGAAGAGCAAGCTCACATTCGACAGCGTCGATATCGCCAAGGCGACCGAATATGCCGCCGAGGACGCCGACACGACGCTGCGGCTGTGGCAGGTGCTCAAACCGCGACTTGCCGCCGAGCACGTGCTGAACGTTTATGAAACACTGGAGCGGCCGCTCCTTCGCGTGCTCGCCGACATGGAGCGGCGCGGCATTTCGATCGATCGCCAGATACTGTCGCGGCTGTCCGGCGAATTCGCACAGGAATGTGGCGGCCTGCAAGCCGAGATCAACACGCTTGCCGGCGAGACGGTCAATGTCGGCTCGCCGAAGCAGATCGGCGACATTCTGTTCGGCAAGCTCGGGCTTGAGGGCGGCACCAAGACCAAGACCGGGCAGTGGGCGACCGGCGCGCGCCTCCTCGAGGAACTCGCCGAGCAGGGCCACAAGCTGCCGCAGAAGATTCTCGACTGGCGGCAAGTCTCCAAGCTGAAATCGACCTATACCGACGCGCTGCCGGGCTTCGTCAATCCGACCACGCATCGCGTGCATACGAGCTACGCGCTGGCCTCGACCACGACGGGGCGGCTGTCGTCGTCCGAGCCGAACCTGCAAAACATCCCGATCCGCACGGAGGACGGCCGCAAGATCCGCCGCGCCTTCATCGCCGAGCGCGGCCACAAGCTCGTCTCCGCCGACTATTCGCAGATCGAGCTGCGGCTGCTTGCCGAGATCGCCGAGATCGAGCAGTTGCGCAAGGCGTTCCGCGAGGGGCTCGACATCCACGCCATGACCGCGTCGGAAATGTTCGGTGTCCCGGTGAAGGATATGCCGGGCGAAGTCCGCCGCCGCGCCAAGGCGATCAACTTCGGCATCATCTACGGCATCTCCGCTTTCGGGCTTGCCAACCAGCTCGGCATCGAGCGCGAGGAAGCGGGCGCCTATATCAGGAAATACTTCGAGCGCTTTCCCGGCATTCGCGATTTCATCGAGGAAACCAAGAAAGCGGCCAAGAAGGACGGCTACGTGAAAACGCTGTTCGGCCGCAAGTGCCATTATCCCGACATCAACGCGTCGAATGCCTCGATCCGCGCGTTCAACGAGCGCGCCGCGGTCAATGCGCGGCTGCAAGGCACTGCCGCCGACATCATCCGCCGCGCCATGATCCGCATGGACGCGGCGCTGGCGCAGAAAAAACTTTCGGCGCAAATGCTGTTACAGGTGCACGACGAACTGGTCTTCGAAGTGCCGGACGCCGAGGTCGAGAAAACGCTGCCGGTGGTCACCGCGGTGATGGTCGAGGCGCCGATGCCGGCGGTGTCGCTGTCGGTGCCGCTGCATGTCGACGCCAAGGCGGCCGATAATTGGGACGCGGCGCATTAAAGAGATTCGCCTCTCCCCTTTGGGGCCGGCATCAAGGCGGAATAAGCGTTACTCCGCCGCTTCGACGGCGATACCTTCCTGCTCGCAGGAATTTGCCACATCGCAGACCGTGGCGCGCTGCATGTCGCGCTTCCATCGCAGATCGTCGAAGTCGGTGCCGCGGTGCATGGTGCAGCGGTTGTCCCAGATGAGGAGATCGTGCACCCGCCAGCGATGGGTGTAGACGAATTGACGCTGGGTGGCGTGGGCGACCAGTTCCTCGATCAGTGCGCGACCTTCTGGCTCCGGCATGCCGAAGATGCGGCCGGCATGGGACGCGAGATAAAGCGATTTGCGGCCGGACTCCGGAATCGCGCGGACCAGCACTTGCGGCACCGGCGGCAGGCCCGCCCGTTCTTCGTCGCTGAATTCGGTGAAGCCGAGCTTGGCGCGTGAATTGAAGATCGAATGCTCGGCGACAAGAGCATCGAGGCGACGTTTCATGGCTTCGGGCAGCGCGTCGTAGGCCGCCCGCTCGTCGGCGAATTCGGTATGTCCGCCGATCGTCGGAATGGAGCGCGCGTAGAGCAATGACGCCAGCGCCGGCAAGCGTTTAAAAGAGCTGTCGGTGTGCCACAGCCGGTTGCCGAGCTGGAACATGCGCTGCCTGGAGTCCTTGCCCCATACCTCGTTTTCAGGATCGAGGTTGGAAACGTCGGCAAACTCCTTGCGCACCCGCAGCTTCGTATCCTTGCGATAGAGCGCAATCGTGGCTTCAAGCGGTCCGAAGTGGCGCGCGAAATCGAGATGCGCATCCTGCGAGAGCTGCTGATCGGGGAAGATCAAGACCGCGTATGTCGCGAACGCTTGTTTGATCGCCGCAAGATCGGCAGAGTCGATGGGGCCCGATAAATCGACATCGCCGATTTCGGCAGCGAAGCTCGGCGTGACCGGACAGACGGTTATGGCCATGGCCGTCGCCTCCAGGTTTGTCTTCGCAATTGAATCACAAGCGCCCGGTGCATGCAATCGAGCGACCTTTTAGTTCAAGCGCAGCTCCGTGATGTGCCGCGGGTCGGGTTTGAGTTCGCCCTTTTCGACGCGCTTGACGATATCGACCAGCACGGCATTGGCGCGGCACGATAGCCCGACCTTCGCGCCCTCGCGCACCACCAGACCGTTGAGGAACTCGATCTCGGTGCGCCGTCCTTTCTGCATGTCCTGACCCATCGAAGGGCGCTGGCCGGCAGCGGTGCGGCCTGAGTCCTTGAAGCGCTGCTCGTCGCTGATGCGCTCCGCCGCCGCGTCGCCCTCGCCGGCGCGGGCGATCGTTTCAGGCGGCAGGTGCAGGATGTCCTCCAGCTCGTAGCCGTGGGCCTGGCCCACGCGGATCGCTTCGCTGCCGAGCCGTGTCGAGAAGCGGCGGATCGGATCGTTCTTGAGCATGTCGCCGCCGCCAAGCCCGGTGCAGGCGGAAAGCCCGTTCTGCATGGCGTTGGCGACGAGCTTCGACCAGCGCTCGCCCCATAGATTGCTCGTCACCTTGGCGCTGTCGGCATAGCCGACCAGCCGGCAGACTTCTTCGGCGCGCTGCGTGATGCGGCCGTGCACTTCGCCGGCGCGAAACACGGTATGCGCGGCGCCGTGCTTGGCGGCGCCGCGGTGAACGAGGCCGGGCTCCGGCAGGTTGACCGTGATGCTCGAGGCGATGCAGCCGACCGTCTTGCCCCAGCCGACGACGCCGGCGATGGTCTCTTCGTTCATGCAATTCTGCAGAGAGACGACGTAGCCGCCCGGCGCCAGATATTGCCGGATCAGCATCGTCGCCCAAGCCGTGTCGTAGGATTTCATGCAGACAAAGGCGATGTCGACCGGCTTTTCCTTGGCGAGAGCTTGCGCGTCGGTGACGTGCAGCGCGCGCACCAGCACGGTGAATTCCGGCTCCGTCATGGCGTGGGTCACGCGCAAGCCGTGCTTTTGCATATGCTCGACATGCGCCGGCCAGGGGTCGATGAAGGTCACGTCCTCGCCGGCCGCCACCATATGCGCGCCGGTATAGCCGCCGACCGCGCCGGCGCCGACGAAGACGATTTTCTTGCCCATGTGTTCCTCCCCGGATTCCCGGCAAGCGGGCGTCGCCGCGATCGCGTTTATGGCGCGGCTCTCTTGACCGTGCTATTTCGTTCGCGCTGCCGCCTCGGTCACGATCTTGTAGGCGTCGTTGAGCAAGGGCTTTGTCTTCGACACGTCGGCGCCGACGCTGGAAAACGTCTGCATCATTTGCGCCTGCTCTTCGGGCGGCAAGCTGATCAGCTCGCCGCCGCTGTCGGTCCAGCCCTGGCGCGCCTTGTTGACGATGCCGATCGCCACCGGATAGATCGCCGTCTGCTGCGTCGCGGCGTCCTCGTCGACGATCTTTTTCAGGTCCGCGGGGAGTGAATCGTACCAAGTCTTGCTGATTTCAACGATCGCGTAAACCGCCGGCTGGCCGGTCTCGGTTACGTATTTCGAGGCGTCGATGAAGTGCATCGGCGTCCACACCACGATGCCGCCGACCGCGCCGTCGATGGCGCCCTGCTGCATCGCCGGTATCACGTCGCCGAGCGTCATCGCCACCGGCGTGGCGCCGAGCCGGTCGAGCGCTTGAGTTTGAAACGGCGAGGCGAGAACGCGGATTTTCTTGCCTTTGAAGTCGGCCAGATGGCGGATCGGCGATTTCGAGATCACCGAGGACGGCGAGTTCATGAACAGGGCGACGCCATGCAGTCCCTTGCCGGCGCCGAGCCCCAGCATCACTTTGAGCACCGCCGGATCGGACGCCAGACGCTCGCCATGCTCCATGGAATCGACCAGGCCCGGCGCCGCCATCACCTCGAAGCGCTCGTCCACGCCGACAAAGAATTCGGGCGGGATGAGCGCGCATTGGATGGCGCCGAACTGCGTGCCCTCAATCTGCCGCGGGATCGAGCCCAATTGGCTCGCCGGAAAGATCTGGGTCTTGATGCGGCCGCCGGAATCCTTCTCCAGCGCGGCGGCATAATTCTTGGCGTAGAAATAACTGGGGTCGTTGAGCGTCGGCAGCGTTATCTTCATTGTATAGGTCTTGTCCTGCGCCAGTGCCGCACCAAGCGCGAGCATGAACGACAGGACAATTGTGCCGGCTGCCGCAGCGGGCTGCGTAACGAATTTTCGTTTCACCAAATTCATGTGACGTCCTCCCCCTTGAGCCAAATAAGCCCGAGCATGTTAGCCGACCGTGCGGAAACCGGTAAATCGCCGCCGCGATGCGATGACGCGGGCTATTCCCCCGGCACCACGGCAATCGCCTCGATTTCGAACAGCGCGCCGTCGCGCGCGAGCTTGGAAATCTGAATCGCGGTCGATGCCGGCGGCGCCTTGGTGTTGACGTAGCGATCGCGCACTTCGAGGTAGGTCTGGATGTTGGCTATGTCGACGAAAAACCCGGTGACCTTCACCACATGCTCGAAATTCGCGTTGGCTGCGGCGAGCGCAAGTTTCAGATTTTCGAAACATTGCACCGCCTGGGCGCGGAAGTCGCCCGGCGCGCCGGCAAATCTCCCGTCCGGCGTCATGCCGAGCTGTCCGGCAATGTAGATGGTGCGGCTCGGGCTTCGCGTTTCCACGACATGGGTGTAACCGCGCGTCGGCGGCATGGTCGTCGGGTTCTGGAAGCGATGATTGACCACGTGGGAACTCCTCTACGGCAGCGGCGCTCTATCGGCCATGTTGTCGATGGCCCATAATGCATTCGCTCGCGTCTCGTGGCAAAGTCCCGGCGATGGCGGCCCGCTCTATCTTTTTGTGCATAGCCGCGACATTGCTGCCGAGCGCGGCCAATGCCGCCGCTCTCGACGGCGCGAGCCTATCGTGGCCGTGGGTGCTGCCGTTTTTCGGCATTCTCGTTACGATTGCGCTCGGGCCGCTGCTGTTTCCCCGCGTGTGGCATCGCCACTACGGCAAATTCGCCTTCCTTTGGGCGGCGCTGACGCTTGCTCCGTTGGCGGCGTTGCGCGGCGCCAATGTGGGCCTGGCGGCCTTGGCGCACGCACTCCTTGGCGACTATCTCGGCTTCATCGTCATTCTGTTTGCGCTCTATGTGGTTGCCGGCGGCATTCTCATCACCGGCACGCTGCGCGGCACGCCGCTGGTCAACGCCACTGTCATCGCGTTGGGGACACTGCTCGCAAGCGTGGTCGGCACCACCGGCGCCGCCATGATTTTGATCCGGCCGCTATTGCGCGCCAATGCGGCGCGCCCGCACAATGTCCATGTCGTGGTGTTCTTCATCTTTCTGGTCGGCAATATCGGCGGCGCGCTGTCGCCGCTCGGCGACCCGCCGCTGTTCATCGGCTTTCTCAACGGCGTCGATTTTTTCTGGCCGGCGCAAAACCTGTGGCGGCCGACGGCCTTCCTCGCCGGCTGCGTGCTCGCGGTGTTCGTCGTCGTCGACTACTGGTTCCACTTCCAAGGCCGCCGCGCGGCGCGAGCGGCGCCGGTCGGCGAACCGGACGAAGATGTACCGTTACGGCCGCAGGGTGTCGTCAACCTTCTGTTCCTTGCGCTCATCATCGTCGCGGTCGTTGATTCCGCGGTCTGGCAGCCCGGCATAAGTTTCACCGTCTTCGGCACGGCGCTGCCGCTGCAGGATTTGGTGCGCGATGCACTCCTGATCCTGAGTGCGCTCGCCGCGCTGTGGCTGACGCCCGCCGCGCATCGCGCCGCCAATGGGTTCACCTTCGAGCCGATCCTCGAAGTTGCGCTGTTGTTCGCCGGCATATTCGTTTGCGCCGTACCGGTGCAGGCGATGCTCGACGCCGGCCATGATGGCGCGTTCGCCTGGCTGCTCACGGCCGTGACACGCCACGACGGCACGCCGCATCAGGTCGCCTATTTCTGGCTCACCGGAATTCTGTCGGCGATCCTCGACAACGCGCCGACCTATCTCGTCTTCTTCAAGCTCGCCGGCGGTAACGCCGCCGATCTGATGAGCACGCTGGCGCCGGCCTTGGCGGCGATCTCCATGGGCGCGGTCTATATGGGCGCGCTTACTTATGTCGGCAACGCGCCGAATTTCATGATCTATGCCATTGCCACCGAGCGCGGCGTCAAAATGCCAAGCTTTTTCGGCTATATGATCTGGTCGATCGTGGTGCTGTTCCCGGTCTTCGTTGCGGTGACCTACCTGTTTGTAGCGCGTTAGCCCCACTTCTTCTCTTTGCCGATTACGATTGCCTTCCTTTGCCGTCCCGGTTACGCGAATGGATTGGCTTAAGGCTTCGCCGTGACCGACCATTTCACTCCGCAAGTCATTTTCGGCCTCGACCCGATGTGGTTCACGACGGTCGTGCTGTGCGTCACCTATGCGATCATCGTCTGGGACCGCGTCGACCGCGCCATCATTGCGCTCGTGGCGGCGGGTATCATCGTATTATCCGGCGCGCTCGATCAGGCCGAAGCGCTCAAGGGCATCGACTGGAACACCATCGGCACGCTGGCCGGGCTGATGATCATCACCTCCATCGCTCAGCGTTCGGGGGTGTTTCAATACGCCGCTATCCGCTCGGCGCAAGTGGCACGCGCGCACCCGGCCGCGCTTTTGCTCCTCGTGCAGCTGGTGACGTTCTTTGTTTCCGCAATCCTCAACAATGTCTCTACCGTGCTCCTGGTCGCGCCGGTGACGCTTGCCATCACCCGTGAACTGCAAATCGCACCGTTTCCGTTCCTGTTCGCCGAAGTGCTGGCGTCCAATATCGGCGGCACCGCAACGCTGATCGGCGATCCTCCCAATATCATGATCGGCTCGCAGGCCGGCTTAAGCTTCAACAGCTTCCTCATTCAACTGGCGCCGATCGTGGTCGCGATCCAAGCCGTGCAAGCGCTGATGTTGCATCTGATTTGGGGCCGCGCGACGCACGCAACGGTCGAAAACCGGCTGCGCGTCATGACCATGGATGCACGAGCGGTGATCGTCGATCTGCCGCTGCTGCTGCAATCGATTGCGGTGCTCTTCGTGGTGATCGTCGGCTTGATCTTCGAGGATCAACTGCACCTGGAGCCGGCAACGATATCGATGGGCGGTGCGGCCGTGCTGATGCTGCTCGACAATTGGGAGCATCCCCGCGAAAAGCAGACCGACAACGTGACGCGAACGCTCACCGACGTCGAATGGGTCACGATTTTTTTCTTCGTTGGCCTGTTCATCGTCGTTCATGCAGTCGAGGTCAGCGGATTGCTGCAGCTTCTTGCCGCCAAGCTCGCCGCCGTCACCGGCAACAATATTGCGCTCGGCGGCGTCATCATTTTATGGATGTCGGCGTTGCTCGCCGCAATCGTCGACAACATCCCGTTCGTCGCCGTCATGATCCCGGTGATCAAGAGCATGGCGCCGGCCTATGGCGGAGCGGAACATATTGCGCCGCTGTGGTGGTGCCTGTCGCTTGGCGCCTGCCTTGGCGGCAACGGCACGCTGATCGGCGCCACGGCAAACCTTACGGTCGCCGGTGTCGCCGAGCGCAACGGCATCGCCTTCGGCTTTGTCAAATATACGCTCTATGCCTTGCCGATGATGATCGTTTCGATCCTCATCTGCCAGCTCTATGTCTGGCTGCGCTATTTCTGACGGACCGTCCGACCTATTGAGAATTTGTTTGCCATAACCCGCAAATCGGCCGGCGGACCTGCGCTCGACCATGGTGCGGTGAACTTTCTCCATCATGCTCTCGACCGAGATAGACAGGGAACCGCCGCGCGTCCTGCATCGTTATTGAGCCGGGCGGCGCCGCCAAAAATGCTGGGACGACAGAAATTGGAAGAGATTGCCGTGATGCGTCGGCGTTGTCGCAAGCCCGCGATTTGGCACACGGCGGTCGTCGCCGGTGCATTGGCTGGCGCTGCGTTGGCGCCCGCGCCGGCGCGCGCCGGATTTTTTGACTTTTTATTCAGCAACTCGCAGGACCAGCAACCGGGGCCTCGACCGGAATCCTATGCCGAGCCGCCGCCAGCCGGAATCGGCCGTGTGGCGCCATCGCCATTGGGTCCCGAAAGCGTCCGCCCAGGATCGCCGGCCGGCGGCCGGGTGATCGCCTACTGCGTGCGGTTGTGCGACGGCGAGCACTTTCCGCTCGGGCACCTGACCAACGTGACGCCGGTCGAGACCTGCCGGGCGATGTGCCCGGCTAGCAAGACCAAGGTCTTTTACGGCAGCGAAATCGGCAGCTCCGTTGCCAGGGACGGCGCGCACTACGCCGATCTCGACACCGCGTTCACCTATCGCAAACAGCTGGTCGCCAATTGCACCTGCAACGGCAGGAATGCCTTCGGCTTGGCGCCGTTCGACGTGTCGAGCGATCCGACGTTGCGTCCCGGCGATATCGTTTCGACCAAAGACGGCCTCATGGCCTATGCGGGCAAGAACAGCCAAGGCGGCGCCTACACGCCGGTCGATCCCGCGACCGTCGCCGACGAGCTGAACTCGGTCACGTCGCATGTCGCGGCCAGCCGGAACAACAAAGAGGCGCGGGCCGATGAGGACCCGGGGGTTTTCACCGCACCGCAGACTGCGTCTTCACCATTCAATCTGGGCGCCAATATGCGCGGGCAGATCGCCCGATAACGGGGCAGCAAAGTCCGTGCTGCCGCACAACAGCGACGTTCGGGCTGCCCTTCAAGGCGGAAAAGGCTTGGCGATTCTGGAGCGCGGCGGGTGCGGGCCGCATCACGCCGTCTATCAGTTCACCGACATGACAAAGCTCGACGTGGCGATGAAGGATGATGCTACGAAAGTGCTGGTCGCCGACTTCGACAAGACTTGGCTGACGGCCGTGACGCGCGCCGGCGATTATTTGACTCTGGTCGAGGGGCGCAGCGGCTAGCTCTCGGTTGGCAGTCTCTTTGTTTGAGGCGAACCGCCGAGCGAACGGCACAGGCTATGCGTGAAATCGAACGGAATCTGCTCTAGCAGGCTGCTGAAATTTGGGATTTTATCGATGACGGCAACTGCGACTGGTGAATTGATTGGCAATGGTCGGCGCTGTAGGGGCGGCATTGAATGGGGCTTGGTATCAATTGTTCGATTCCAACATTCGCATCCCAGTTCTGCAGACTCTTATGCGAATGTTAGAATCAAAGGACCACTAGCAAATATCAGTTCTAGTGAGCTTTTGGATTTGACATTCGCTTCACGAGTAGCGAATGCCGATCAGCTCCACGAGGGAACATTGTTTCCACAATGGATGTCGGGCCATCGATGAACATCTGATCTTTAAAACGAATGATTCTTCAGTCAGATAGGCAACCCTGGTGACTTTTTAGTCACGCCACGACAAGAAATGCGTCGGTTGCCCCATCTGCAATGCGCCAAGCGAAGAATCCGCGCTAGGATCGCCCCCAGCGTCTAGGCTTCTAAGATCGCCATTGTCGGGAAGCAGTGGCGTCGCTTTCGAAAGTCGGGGGGATCGACCGGGGATCAAATAAAGCGCCACGGACGCCGCGGAATGCTGCGATACGATCACACGACTATACGGGGGGTACGCCAATGAGCAGCAAGGAGCGCATCGTAGGTAAGATCGCCATACTGAGCGCAGCATGCGCGTTTTCTCTTTGCGTCGCCACCTCGTCGCAGGTTCGCGCCGATGAGACGACGAACGCTCTGCTCGACTTGCTGAAGGCTAAGGGCGCTATTTCTCAGGCCGAGTACGACCAGATCAAGGCCCGCCAGCAGGCCGAAGCCGTAGGTGCTGTACAAAAACTCCAGGCTGCGGAAGCCAGAGCCCGTGAAGCGGAAACCAGGGCCCGAGAAGCGGAAGCTAAAACGAAATCCGCTAACGCTGCAGCGCAGGCCAATACGGCCCAATCGACCGCTAATGTGGCCGTGCAAGCTACGCAATCCCAACTGGCCACCAATGCAGCCGCGCAAGCCACCGCACACCCCCAGCCGAGCGGTGCTGTAACGGAAGCGCAAACGCGCGAGCTGGCGCTGAGCGCGGCCGACATGCCGGTGCCCAGCAAAATGCCGACCAAATCGCCGGTCGAATACGTGACCGTGCTTCCGACTTGCGTCGGCATTCGCGTCGGCGAAGTGGATATCTGCACCAAGGGCGATCTCAGCTTCTTTGGTGTCGAGGATTCGCCGGAAAGAAACCCAACCGTAATCAACGGCGGTTTGATGACTGCCGGACAGCATGATTCCAACGCGA
>Ga0070731_10002714_pt1 | contig 16567 bp, 14 predicted proteins | sample Coa_R1_2_FD_66448 | JGI IMG/M metagenome (GOLD analysis project Ga0070731, IMG submission 66448) | Surface soil microbial communities from Centralia Pennsylvania, which are recovering from an underground coalmine fire - Coalmine... | ecosystem: Environmental > Terrestrial > Soil > Unclassified ...
AACACAAACGCCATCGGCAGCGGGCCCGGGGATTCGCATCTACGCGCCGGTCGGCACGCACGAAGACCTGCTCGCCTATCTGGTACGGCGGTTGCTCGAAAACGGCGCCAACACCTCGTTCGTCAACCGTCTTGCCGACGAGAAATCGCCGATATCCGAGATAGTTGCCGATCCCGTCGCGCAGCTCGAAGCTGCGAAGCCAAAGCGGAATCCGCGCATTCCGAAACCGGCAGACATGCTGCCGGACCGGAAAAACTCGCGCGGCTTCTTGTGGAGCGATCCCGAGATCGCCGCGCCCATGATTGCGCGGATGGAAAAGGTACTGGAAAAAGCCCAGCACGCTGCGCCTGTCATCGGCGGCAAGACGCGTTCTGGCGATGTACGCCAGGTGCGCGATCCCTCGGATCATCGGCGGATGGTCGGCGAGGTCGTTGAAGCCGGCGCGCAGGACGCACTCGACGCGCTTGCGCTCGCGTACAACGCGCAGGAAGCCTGGGACAAGCGTGGCGGCGCGGCACGCGGCGCTATACTGGAACGCGCCGCCGATCTCTTCGAGGCGGATGCGCCGCGCCTGATGGCACTCGCGGTCCGCGAAGGCGGCAAAACCCTGCCGAATGCGCTTGGCGAAGTGCGCGAGACCGCCGATTACCTTCGCTACTACGCTTCGCGCGCGCGGGCACTGTTCGATGCGCCCATCAAGCTGCCCGGACCAACGGGAGAAGACAACGAGTTGACGCTTCACGGGCGAGGCGTGTTTGCGTGCATCTCGCCCTGGAACTTTCCGCTGGCGATTTTTACCGGACAGGTTGCCGGCGCGCTCGCAGCAGGAAATGCCGTCCTCGCCAAACCTGCGGAGCCGACGCCGCTGATCGCCGCGGCCGGTGTCGAACTTCTGCACCGCGCGGGCGTGCCGGAGGATGTGCTGCATTTCCTTCCCGGGCGTGGCTCGAAGCTCGGCGCCGCACTGTTTCCCGATGGGAGACTGGCCGGTGTCGCGCTGACCGGATCGACCGAAGCGGCGTGGGCGATCAATCGTGCGCTTGCGGCGCGCGAAGGTCCGCTGGCCCAGGTCGTCGCCGAGACGGGCGGGATGAACGCGATGATCGTGGATTCGACTGCGCTGCCCGAGCAGGTGACCCGCGATGTGATCACGTCGGCGTTCGACAGCGCCGGCCAGCGTTGCAGCGCGCTGCGTGTGCTGTTCCTTCAAGAAGATGTCGCCGATCGCATGCTCGAATTGATTTTGGGCGCGATGGAGGAGCTCAAGCTCGGCGATCCGTTCCTTCTGGACACGGATATCGGGCCAGTGATCGACGAGAATGCAAGAAAAGGCCTGGAAGAACACGCTGTGCGGATGACGAAAGAGGCGAAGCTGCTGGGCGAGCTGGCGCTCGGGCCGGAGCGCGAATGCGGTACGTTCTTTGCGCCGCATGTCTTCGAGATCGAATCCATTTCCGTGCTGAAACGCGAGGTCTTCGGGCCGATCCTGCACGTTGTACGCTTTGCCGGCGATCGGCTCGCGGACGTCTGCGAGGCGATCAACAGGACCGGCTATGGCCTGACGCTCGGCGTACACAGCCGCATTGAGGAGACGGCCGCGTTTATCCGCGAGCGCGTCCGCACCGGAAACACCTACGTCAACAGAAACCAGATCGGGGCCGTGGTGGGGGTGCAGCCATTCGGTGGCGAGGGCCTTTCCGGAACCGGGCCGAAGGCCGGCGGACCGCATTACCTTTTGAAATTTGCGCTGGAGCGGACCTACACGGTAAACACCACGGCAGCCGGCGGAAACGCGACGCTGCTCAGCCTCGACAGCAGTGGCATTTGATCCGGCCCACAAGCGGCAAATAGAGCATTTGTTTGCGCCCGCGACCGGAGGGAACGAAACCGCAGCTTTCCAGGTGGAATTCTTTGGTATTCAAATGTTTTCCGGGTCGTATCGGAAACTATCTTTCGCTTTGTGACGGCAGTAATAACTGATATGTGAACCCGCTTCCGGTGGGTGGTCCATCCGGAAAAACAAGGGGTTCAACAAAATGAATAAGCGCCTAGCGGCGCTGGCCCTGCTGGCGGCGTCTGTATCGCTGCCCAGCATGGTGGCAGCCGCCACAGACACTTTCCCGGCCGTACCCATGTTCAAGGTTGGCCCGAGGCACAACAATCCGATCCCGCCGCACCCGGCGACAAGTCAGCTCCCGTCGTGGAACGGCAGCTATACGGACCTGACCGGCAAAACCATCACCTTCACGCAGATCGGCGGCAACCCGGCCACGACCAACACCACGAGCACCATCAATGTGCTCCTGATCCCGATCAAATTCGTGATCACGCAGAACGGCACCAAGTACACTTTTGATCCGGCCAAGGTGCAGCTCGCGAACAACCACAACCGCAGCGTCGTCCAGGCGATGGTGAAGTCGCCGCTCTTCAACTCCAAGATCGATTACGATCCGCAATACGGAACTTGTGGTTCCAAAAATAACTGCGTCGATCTCGGACAGACGCAGTACGAGGACGCCTTCCAGCGCGGCACGTGGTGGGGCAACGACGTCGGCGCCAACCCCGACTACCACGTGTTGTTCACGACTACGAAGGAGAAAGAGCAGACCATCACCCTGAGCTGCTCATCCGGCTGCGTAGCAACGGAGTTTGGCGTACAGGTCGGTCTTTACAACTTCGGCACGATGGACGCGAAGCTGCAGAGCTTCATGAAAAGCATCAAGGACGTGAATCCGGGCGTGCTGCCGCTCTTCATCACCTACGATGTCTATCTGACGTCCGGCGGTTGCTGCATCGGCGGTTATCACGATTCGCTTTCCGGTCCTCCGGGCGGCCAGACCTACGCCTATGCGACCTATGTGGATAAGGCCGGTGCATTCTCGCAGGACGTGTCGGCATTCACGCACGAGCTGGGCGAGTGGATGGACGATCCGTTCATCGGCTACAATAACGTCAATTGCAATGATAACGGCTGGATGGAAGTCGGTGATCCGCTGGAAAACGGCCCCAACTACGGCGCCTATCCGTACAAGGAAGCCGGCTTCACGTGGAATCTGCAGTCGCTGGTCTACATGCCGTATTTCGGCGCTCCGCTGACGGACTCGGCCAATCAGTGGTACGCGCTCCAGGACGACATGAGCCACGTCTGCCCCGGTCAGTGAACAACCGGACTTGACATGAATCGCCGCGCCTTTCGGCGATGAGACGACAAGGGGATGCGGAGGACAATCCGCATCCCCTTTTTCATCGCCGCGAACTTCGCGGCTTATAATGCACAGATGATTCGCATCCGGATCCACAAACATCTTCGCTATCCCAAGGGGCCGGTCACGTGAAACCGTCATGCGCGCGCGTCGTCGTTTTCGGCAACGAAAAGGGCGGGTCCGGCAAAAGCACTGCCGCGATGCATGTTGCCGTGGCATTGGCCCGAATGGAAAAGCGCGTTGCGGTTATCGATCTCGATGTGCGGCAGCGCAGTCTTGCGCGTCAGCTCGAAAATCGTGCTGCCTGGGCGGCGAAATCAGGCAAGGCGCTGGCGATACCGGAACGGCTCGCGGTGCCTGTCTCGACGGCTTCGTCGTTGGACGCAGTCGCTGCGGAAGAGTCGGACGCATTCGCGCAAACGCTCGCCGCGGCGGAGGCTTTCGATTTTGTCGTCATCGATACGCCTGGTGCCAACACGCACCTGTCGCGGCTGGCGCACGCGGCCGCCGACATGCTGGTTACGCCGCTCAACGACAGCTTTGTCGATTTTGATCTGCTGGCGAACATCGACCCGCAGACGTTTGCCGTGACCAGACCAAGCATCTACAGCGATTTTGTCTGGGAGTGCCGCAAACGGCGATTGCTCGCTCGCAAGCCCGCGCTGGACTGGATCGTCATGCGCAACCGCCTTGCCGGCACCGACGCGCGAAACAAGCGGCGCATGACGGCGGCGCTCGACGCACTCGCGCGGCGCATCGGTTTTCGCGTTGTCGCCGGATTTGGTGAAAGGGTGATCTACCGGGAATTGTTTCCGTCGGGCCTGACCGTGCTCGATCTGCCGCAGCCAGGTCTCGACATCTCGCTCAGCATGTCGCATCTCGCGGCACGACAGGAAGTGCGGGCGCTCGTATCCGCGCTTGCCGTGCCGACGCGGGAATCGGCGGTCGAGGCACAATCCGCCGCGTAATTATCGTGAAGCGATGGCTGCGAAGCAGGTCTGGCCGCGCTGGGTAAGGACCTGACAGACCTGACGGGCGCGGCTCTCATCAAAGGGACCGAACCTGGCCCTGAAGATTGTATGCCCTTCGGGTGACTCCAGAGGAGACACGATGCGCGCGGCCTCTGCGAGTACATCGGCCGACTTGCGCGCGTAATCGGCAAGTTGGGATTGCGCGAGCGTCGCATTGCCGAACGCGCCGATTTGAACTGTCCAATTCGTTCCGACGGCATTCGTCGATGCGGATGTATCGTCGTTCAGCGCCAGCGCCGGAACGGCCGGTTTGGGCCGTGGCCGGGGCAGCGGCCCGACAGAAACCGGTGTCGACGGTTCGGTCGATTCGGCAGCCGGAGCCGGTGCAGGATGTGTTGCCGGTTCAAGCGACGCGACGACAACCTTCCCGACCGGGGGCTGCTGTGCAGCGGCCTTCGGCGGAGCGGGGGGCGCGGTCTTCGGCGGCGGCGCCAGTGCGTACATTTTTTCCTTTGGCGCCGTTGCTACCGGTTTGGTGGTCACCGGAGTCGGGTCGTAGGCCGGATCGGGGGTCGATTCCGCGGCCTCCTCATCCTCGACGCCGGGCTTGGCGAGAGTCGAGGGCCGCAGCGACGGAGCTGGGGGCGGAGCCGCCGTTATGATCGGCGGGGTGGAGGTGACGGGTCCCAATTGGAATCCGGCGATGACAGGCTTTGCCGGCGTGTTTTCGGCCAGCATCTGCCAAGGTACGCTCGCGCGGGCGACAAGCTGCGGGTTCTTGCCGATGGCGTTGAACGTATCGTCGAGCAGCCTCACCATTTCGGTATCGCGGCGACGGGCGGTCGTTCCTCCCATGACCACGCCGATGATGTGGGCGCCGTTACGTACAACCGACGACACGAGGTTGAAGCCCGAAGCGCCCGTATAGCCGGTCTTGATGCCGTCCGCGCCGTCGTAGCGCCCGATCAGATTGTCATGGGTGAAGTGAGTCGCGCCGTGCCACGCGAACGAATACGTCGAGAAATAATGGAAGTATTGCGGGAAATCATAAGCAAGGTGCCGCGCCAGTACACCGAGGTCATCGGCCGTGGTGATCTGGAGATTGTCGGGCAGGCCTGACGCATTGTGGAAATAGGTGTGCGACATCCCCCATGAGCGCGCTTTCGCCGTCATCAGTTCGGCGAAGTGGCTTTCACTGCCGCCGATGGCCTCCGCTATGCCGACTGCCACGTCATTGGCGGAGAGCACGACGATGGCCTTGATCGCATCCTCGACGGAAATGGTCGTACCGGGGCGCGCATACAGCTTGACGGGTGCCTGGGATACCGCGTGCTCGGAGAGCGTAATCGGCGTCGCAAGCGTCATCTGGCCGTTCTTGAGTTGCTCGAACAGCAGATACAGCGTCATCATCTTGGTGAGCGATGCGGGGTGGCGCAGCGCGTCGGCATTTCGGGCATAGAGGGCCCGGCCGGTCTCGCCATCCAGGATCAACGCCGCATCCTTTTCGGGGTCCGTCAGCTGAAAGACCCTGCGCGTCGGCTGCCAGCGCCAGCTCCGCGCCGCATGGACGCTTCGGGCGACATGCGCCGGCCGGCTGTGCCAGACCCGCCAATGGTGTTTATGGGTGGCGGCCTCGGAGCCGGTGCAGATAAGGCTCGCGAGGGCGAAGCAAATCCCCACCCATCCGGCCCTACGGGCGAATCGCAATCTCACCACCCTACCGCCGGCAGGGCTCCGCTCCGACATGTCGGCTCCAGATGCTGTTCGATTCTTTCGCCGCGATAAGAACAAATCCGTGGATTCCGCGCAATTGAAATCTGAAATTCCTTATACGTTCCCGGGATTTATGAATTATTAACGTTTACTCCCCGCGCCACTCCTTCGAATGTCCCATCTGGGTCTTGACTTTGTTCATGCTGCACCGCACATAAGCCATGCTGCACTGCAGCATAAGCCGGCGCTGGCCGGCTCCATGAGGAAATGAGGAGTCACGGAAATGGTTCGCAAGAACAGCACAAAGGCCGGCGAAGCAAGCACCGAAACGCTGGAGACGGCCATGAAGAACGGTTCGGAAGCCTTCAAGGCGGGCTTCGAAAAGGCGGTCAGGGGCTATGACCAGTTTTGGGACTATGGGCGCGATACGGTCGAGGCCTATGTCAAAGCCGCCAATGTCGCCGGCAAGGGCGCGGAGACGATCCAGAATGAGATCTACGCCTACTCCAAGCAGTCGGTCGAGGATTCGATTTCGGCAGCCAAGGCGTTTTTCGGCAGCAAATCCGTCCACGAAGCGTTCGAGGTTCAGAGCGATTTCGTGAAGACGGCGTTCGAATCCTATGTGAGCGAAGTCACGAAGCTGAGCGAGATCATGTTTTCGACCACGAAGGAAGCATTCAACCCCCTCCAGGGACGCGTCCAGGCGTGGGCCGAGGTGGTGGAGAACGCGCGCGCCGCGTAATTGTCGCATTTTTCTCGCGTTCCGCTTTCCCCCGCGGAACGTTGCCTGAAAGGCCCGGATCGAAAGGTTCGGGCCTTTTTTTCGCGCGGGCGGGAACCGATATTTGCAAAAGCAACCGAGCATTCGGCGGGCGCGGAGGCTCTTCCGCACCGGGCGTGAATGCGCAATCATTGTCGAGTCAGTGATCGAGCACCGTCGCTCATGAGCGATCAACAGAGAGGATCGTCCGGTGGCCCATCATCCGGCGTCGCCACGAAGGTCCGGCCGAAGACAAAGCGGCCGAGCCTCTACAAGGTGCTGCTCCTGAATGACGACTACACGCCGATGGAATTCGTGGTCCACATTCTGGAACAGTTCTTCAACAAGGCGCGTGACGAGGCGGTCCAGATCATGCTGCATGTCCATCGCCACGGTGTAGGGATATGCGGTGTTTTCACCTACGAGGTCGCAGAGACCAAGGTCGCGCAGGTGATTGAGTTTTCGCGGAGGCATCAACATCCTCTGCAGTGCACAATGGAGAAGGAGTAGGGCGTAGATGCCATCGCTGTCGCGCAGTCTCGAACAGGTGCTCCACCGCGCCATCAAACTGGCGAGCGACCGCCATCATGAATACGCCACGCTCGAGCACCTTCTCCTGGCGCTGCTCGATGATTCCGACGCGGCGCAGGTGATGAAGGCCTGCAACGTCGACCTCGAGGCGCTCAGGCGTTCGCTCGTCAAATACATCGATCACGAACTGTTGACCCTGGTCATAGAGGACGGCGAAGACGCCAAGCCGACCACCGGTTTTCAGCGCGTGGTCCAACGCGCCGTGCTGCACGTACAGAATTCGGGCCGCGAAGAGGTGACCGGCGCCAATGTGCTGGTGGCGCTTTTCACCGAGCGCGAGAGCCACGCCGTCTATTTCCTCCAGGAACAGAATATGACGCGGCTGGACGCGGTGAGCTACATCAGCCACGGCATCGCCAAGCGCCCGGGCATGAGTCAGCAAAAGACCGTGCGCGGCGCCGAAGAGGACGACGACGAGAAGAACGCGAAGCACGGCAGCGAAGCGCTGGACGCCTATTGCATCAATCTCAATGAAAAGGCGAAGGCGGGCCGCATCGATCCGCTCATCGGACGGGAGCCGGAAGTCGAGCGCACAGTCCAGATTCTCTGCCGCCGCCAGAAAAACAATCCGCTGCTCGTCGGCGATCCGGGCGTCGGCAAGACGGCCATAGCCGAAGGCCTTGCGCGCAAGATCGTCAAGAAGGATGTGCCCGAAGTCCTGCAGGCGAGCACCATCTATGCCCTCGACATGGGCGCGCTCATCGCCGGCACGCGCTATCGCGGCGATTTCGAGGAGCGCCTCAAATCGGTCGTGAAGGAACTCGAGGCCATACCGGGCGCCATTCTTTTCATCGACGAGATCCACACCGTCATCGGCGCGGGCGCGACCAGCGGCGGAGCAATGGACGCGTCAAATCTGCTGAAGCCCGCGCTCCAGGCCGGCACGCTGCGCTGCATCGGATCGACAACGTACAAGGAATACCGGCAGTACTTCGAAAAGGACCGCGCGCTCGTGCGCCGCTTCCAGAAGATCGACGTGACCGAACCGACGGTGCCGGACACCATCAAGATCCTCAAGGGGCTGAAGCCCTATTTCGAGGAGTACCACAAGATTCGGTACACTTCGGAGGGGATCAAGGCCGCGGTCGAACTCGCGGCCAAGTACATCAATGACCGCAAATTGCCGGACAAGGCCATCGACGTCATCGACGAGGTGGGCGCGTCGCAGATGCTCCTGCCCGAAAGCCGGCGCAAGAAGATCGTGGGCGTCAAGGAGGTCGAGGAGGTCATTGCCAAGATGGCGCGCATTCCTCCCAAATCCGTTTCGAAAACCGATGCCGAAGCGCTGCGCAACCTGGAAGCCGATCTCAAGCGGTCGGTGTTCGGACAGGACGCGGCCATTCACGCGCTCGCCTCGGCCATCAAGCTCGCACGCGCCGGACTGCGGCAGGCGGAAAAACCGATCGGCTGTTATCTGTTTTCCGGCCCGACCGGTGTCGGAAAAACCGAAGTCGCCAAACAGCTTGCAAGCACGATGGGCGTCGAGCTGCTGCGCTTTGACATGTCCGAATACATGGAACGCCACACGGTTTCGCGGCTCATCGGTGCGCCGCCGGGTTACGTCGGATTCGATCAGGGCGGACTGTTGACCGATGGTGTCGACCAGCATCCGCACTCCGTCCTGTTGCTCGACGAAATCGAAAAGGCGCATCCGGACCTGTTCAATATCCTCCTGCAGGTGATGGACCACGGCAAGCTCACCGACCACAACGGCAAGAAGATTGATTTCCGCAACGTCGTGCTCATCATGACGACCAATGCAGGCGCATCCGATGCCGCGCGTGAAGCCATCGGTTTCGGACGTACAAGGCGCGAAGGCGATGACGAGGAAGCGATCAAGCGACTGTTCACGCCCGAATTTCGCAACCGCCTCGATGCGACGATCGGTTTTGCGCCGCTGTCACGCGACACGATCGACCGCGTGGTGGAGAAGTTTGTGCTGGAGCTCGAAGCGCAGCTGACCGATCGCGACGTGACCTTCGACCTCACCGCCGAAGCGACGCGCTGGTTGGGCGAAAAGGGGTACGATGACCAGTTTGGCGCGCGGCCGCTTGCCCGCGTGATCCAGGATTACATCAAGAAGCCGCTTGCCGACGAGATACTCTTCGGTCGGCTCAAAGGTGGCGGCACGGTGCGCGTGCTGCTCGACCGCGAGAAGGATCAGCTGGTGTTCGAGTTCGTTCCCGCTGACTCGGGTGGACCGCGCGCGCTTCCTCCGCCCGAGGGCACCGAGCCGAACCAGACCGAAAGCGTGTAAGCCCGCGCGTCCAAACGCCGATCCCGGCGCCGTGACCGCCAACCGCTCGCACCGGGAGGTGTTCGTTTCGGCTGTCCGGCGGACTGACGAGGTCTCACGCTCGGGCGGACGCCCTCATCCTTCGACTGGCTCGGGATAGGGTCAAAAGGATTCTCACCCCGGCTTGGCGAGGGGTGAGGCCAGTTCAGTCAGAGCGAATGCTGCTTTAAAGGAAGTGCTCGACTGCCGGAATGTGGAAGTCATGGGCCGTTCCTGACGGCTGCGCATGCAGGTTGTACATGGTATCGGTGCCGGGATGCCGGGCATCGGCGTGCGCATGCGCGGCGCCGGGATTGGGAGCTGCATGTTGCAGCATCCATGGCGTCATGAGCTTGCCGCCCCTGGTGTCGATGTCGGCGCCCTTGGACCACTTCACCTTGATGTCGCCGACCGCGAGCTGAACGCCAAAAACAGCATAGCCATAGGTGCAGGTGTTTCCGGCTGTGCCATAGTTGACCATCTGGAACGCCACGGCGGCGATGTGCTTGAAGTCATCGGGCTGCCCGAGCATCGCGAGGTCGACTTTCTGGCCTGTGTAGCTCGCGTACAGGGGATCGACAGCTTTTACCTGCAACTGACCATCCTGTTCCGTGTAGCTGATGATGTCCCACTGCGCATTGTTGCTGAACGAGGCCGCCACGTTCATGCTGTTCAGCGTGAAGGAATGCCCGCTGGCCGATTCCATGACACCGTACTCGTAGATCCAGGCGAGCGACTTCGCGTGCGACATCGCGGCTTCGTTCTGGTAGCCCGTATCGCACCAGCCGTACTGGTAACCAACACCGTTCGGCTTGGTCCAGTTCGAATGGTTCATATAGAGAAAGTTGTCGGAGTAATTGAATCCGCCATATCCGTCGTAATTGCTCATATAGCCGTAGTAGCCTTTGAAACCCTCGAAATTCAGGGCTTTGCTCTGACTGGCTTCGCTCATGGATTCGGATCCTGTCCGGCAAATGGTTCAGTGCCGGACAACCATGCCAAATCCGTGCCAACCCACCTTGCAAATTTGAACTGTCAAGACGCCAAGGCGATCGGCTACCCGCCTACGAACCAATTCGCCACGGAGGCACGGAGACCTCGGAGAAGTCTTCGCGCGCTTTTTGGGCCCGCAATTGATCGTCTCCGCGACTCCACGTCTCCATGGCGAATTTCAGTGCGCTGGCGTCTTGGCGCCGTTGGCGGTTTACGATTTTCGTGCAGACGCGCTTATCCGTCGAGCGCGCCCCGGATTTTTGCGGCAAGAGCTTCGAGTTTGGCGAAATCCGCCCGGACACGGCCGTGCAACGAGAGCTCCAGTCCGTGGGCGCGGGGGAGGATGTGAAAATGCACATGCGGGATGCTTTGTCCCGCGGCCGAACCATTCAGCTGAACGAGCATCACGCCGGGAGACAACAGCGCCTTCTTGACAGCTTTCGCGACGAGCTGTGTCGTAACCATCAGGCGGGATGCGGCTTGCGGAGAGAGTTCAAGTATCGTCTCCGCCGCTTCCTTGGGAACGACGAGCGTGTGCCCTTCCGTCGAGGGCATGAGGTCCATGAGGGCGAGCGAGTGCGCGTCTTCGTACACTTTTGCGCAGGGCAGCTCACCGCGAATAATTCGTGCGAAAACGTTGTTCGGATCATAGCTCATCGGCTCAACCTTCCTCTCGAAACGGCAGATAGGATCGGAGTTCTTCGGTCTCCTGCGCCACTGCGGCGCGTTCGCGCAACAGGTATCGCGCGACGGCGTCGCGGAATGCGGGATTTGCAATAAAGTGTGCGCTGCGCGTCAGCTCGGGCGAATAGCCACGCAGCAGCTTGTGAGCGCCCTGCGCGCCGGCTTCGACGCGGTCGAACCCGTGCGCAATCGCATAATCGATCGCCTGATAGTAGCAGGTCTCGAAATGCAGGAACGGAACGTATTCGCCGGCCCCCCAATTGCGGCCGAACAGTGTGCGCTCGCCCATGAAGTTCAGCGCAGCCGCAATGGGTTGCCGGCCGCGACGGGCGATGACCAGAAGCGTGGCCTCTCCCATACCAGCGCCGACGCGGCTGAAGAACTCCCGGGTCAGGTAGGGCTGTCCCCACTTCTGGTTTCCTGTACAGATATAGAAGGCGAAGAACGTGTCCCAATGGCGTTCCGTTATGTCGCTGCCGGTCAGCCAGTCGAACTCTATTCCGGCGGCGCGGATGGCGACCCGCTCCTTGCGCAACGTCCTGCGGCGGGACGAAGAGAGCCCGGCAAGGAAATCATCGAACGAAGAATAACCCTGGTTGATCCAGTGAAATTGCTGGTCGGTGCGCCGGAGATAACCATGGGCAGCGGCGAGCGCGCACTCCTCGTGGGTCATAAAAGTGATGTGCAGAGAGGAGGCATCGAGACTTCGCGTCGCCTGCGCGGCCGCGTCGAGCAGCGCTTTCTGCGCGGACTCTTTATCAACGCCCGCGCCCGCAAGCAGCCGCGGGCCGGTAACGGGCGTGAAGGGGACGCTGGCCTGGAGCTTCGGATAGTATTGGCCGCCGGCGCGCTCGAAGGCGTCGGCCCAGCCGTGGTCGAAGACATATTCGCCCCTGCTGTGGCTCTTCAGGTAGAGCGGCAGCAGCGCTTCGACCGTGCCGTTGTGCTCCAGCGCCAGATGGCAGGGGCGCCATCCGGTTTTTGTACAGGCCGAGCCCGATTGCTCGAGCGCGTCGAAGAACTCGTAGCGCGTGAACGGGTGAGCGTCCGGCACGCCAAGGGGATTGGCGCACGCGTTCCAGGCGTCGGCGCCTACGTCCCCGGCCGACGATGCGAGACGCGCGATGACGTGGGATGCGTTCACGCGATCTCGAACACGGCCTCCACTTCGACGGCGACATTGCGGGGCAGGGAACCCGCACCCACCGCGGCGCGTGCATGGCGGCCGGCTTCGCCGAAGACTTCCTGGATGAGATCGGAAGCGCCATTGGCGACTTCCGGGTGCTGCGTGTATTCCGGGACGGCGTTGACGAAGACGCCGAGCTTCACGCATTGGCGCACGCGGTCGAGATTCCCGTCCACCGCTGCCTTGAGCTGTGCGAGCACGTTGATGGCGCAAAGCCGCGCCGCGGCTTTGCCGTCCTCGAGCGAAAGGTCCTTGCCGACTACCCCCACATATTTGAGCGCGCCGTCCGCCAATGTGACCTGGCCCGAGATGGTGACAAGGTTTCCGGACACGACGTAGGGCACATAGCTGGCCACCGGGGCAGGGGGCGTGGGCAGGACAATGCCGAGTTCTGCAAGACGTTTGTCGATCATTCCGGTCATGTTTTTCGTGCTCGCTGGGTTGGGAGTCGGCAGATCGCTAGAGGTCGTAACTCATCGTGGAGGTCAAGTCTCCCGCGACAGCCACCGACCCGTTATATGACAGGAATGCACAGCAGATCGCCCAGGGCCGAAACCCCATCACATCGCGGTTATGCGATGCCCGCAGAGTGGGCGCCGCATCGGCGCACATGGATGTGCTGGCCGTGCCGAGCCGAAGCCTGGGCAAGCGCTGCGCAAATGGAGCGGGCGAGAACAGCAACGGCGGAAGTCGCGCACGCGATCGCACGCTTTGAGCCGGTAGTCATGATCGCGAGACCCGACGATGCAGAGAGTGCGGGACAGGCTTGCGGCCGCGCAGAGATTTTCGTCGCGCCTATCGATGATTCCTGGGCGCGGGATACAGGTCCCACGTTCCTGTCGGGCGGGCCTGCTGCCGGCGTTGCGTGGAGGTTCAATGCCTGGGGCGGGAAATACGACGGCCATGACAATGATGCGGCTCTCGCCCCGCGCGTATTGCAACGCGCCGGCGCCGAACTGTTTGCCGCGCCGATCGTCTGCGAGGGCGGTGCCATTCATGTCGATGGGGACGGCACGCTCATCACGACGGAACAATGTCTGTTGAACGGCAATCGGAACCCGGGCCGCACGCGCGAAGAAATCGCGGAGACCCTGCGCAGGTTTACCGGTGCGCAATCGGTTCTCTGGCTTCCCGGCGAATTTGCCGATGTGGAGACGGACGGCCACGTCGACAACATAGCCTGCTTTGTATCGCCCGGGCGCATTCTTCTCGGAATCCCGCCGGCGGGGCATCCGGATTTCCCCGCGGTTGCGCGGCTGAAACGATTCCTGTCAGAAGCGCGCGATGCCAGGGGGCGTGCGTTCGAGATCGTCGAGGTTGCACAGCCGGAGCGCCGGCGTGAAGACTGGCGCGGCCGACCGCTGGCCGCGAGCTACGTCAATTTCTGTCTTGCGAACGGCGGGCTGATCGCGCCCGCATTCGGCGATCCTTCCGATCTGCCCGCGCTGGGTGTGCTCAAGGATTGTTTTCCGGGGCGCACAATTGTACAGATCGATGCCATCGATATCGTCGAGGGCGGCGGCGGCATTCATTGCATCACCCAGCAGGAGCCCGCATGAGAAAAGTCACGTTCGCGGCGACGCAATTCGCCTGCAGCTGGGACCGCGATGGCAATATCGCCAAAGCCAAAGCACTGGTGCGCGGGGCGGCCAGCAAGGGCGCCCAGGTCGTGCTGCTGCAGGAGCTGTTCGAGACTCCGTACTTTTGCCAGGACCAGACGCCGAAGCATTTTGCACTCGCCGCACCCTTCGAGGGCAATCCGCTCATCGGCGAGATGTCCGCGCTCGCGGCGGAGTTGAAAGTGGTGCTGCCCGTCAGTTTCTTCGAGCGCGCGGGCCATGCGCATTTCAATTCGCTGGCCATGGTTGACGCCGATGGGGCCGTTCTCGGGCTTTACCGAAAGTCACACATTCCCGCGGGCCCCGGCTACCAGGAGAAATATTACTTCACGCCGGGCGACACCGGTTTCCGCGTCTGGCGGACGCGATACGGCACTCTTGGTTGTGGCATCTGCTGGGATCAGTGGTTCCCGGAATCCGCGCGCGCGATGGCGCTGCTTGGTGCCGAAGCGCTGCTCTATCCGACGGCGATCGGAAACGAGCCGCCGCCCGCGCCTCCGGTCGACAGTCGCGAGCACTGGACACGCGTGATGCAGGGTCATGCCGGCGCGAATTCCATGCCGCTTGTCGCCTCCAACCGCATCGGCACCGAAATGGGGGAATCCGGCGAGCTGACGTTTTACGGTTCGTCCTTCATCGCCGACGCTACAGGAGCCATCGTCGCATCGTTGCCGACCGACCGCGAAGGCGTCGCCGTCGCGGAATTCGATCTGGACGAGATCGCGAAGGCCCGCGCATCGTGGGGCGTCTTCCGCGACCGCCGCCCCGATCTGTACGCCCCGCTCCACACGCACGGGTAATTGGTAAAACATTCTGTACGTGCCTATGAAGCGTGCCTCCCCCGCTCCGCGGTTGCTACGCGAGGGAGGCAAATCTGTTTTCGTAGTGCCGGGATCAGCGGGGGAGGGCGGAGGGCACTTCTTCGGTACGCCAAAGCCAGGCGGCTCCGCGCACGCCGCTCGAATCGCCGAACGCGTTTTTCACGATCAGCGGTGGCGTCTCCGGCATAAACGTGTACGCCTCGGAACAGCGCGCGACGTCGCCGGCAAGTCCCGGAAGATTGGAAAGCCCTCCACCGAGAACCACCGCGTCGGGATCAAGAATATTGATCACGCTGCCCATGGCGCGCGCGAAGCGGTCGAGGAAATCTTCCATGACGTCAATCGCACCGGAATCCCCATCGCTTGCCAGGCGATGGATTTCCGCTGCCTGAAGCGAGCGCCCTGTACGCCGGTTGAAATCGCGCGCCAGCGCGGGGCCGCTGATCCATGTTTCGATGCAGCCGTTGCGCCCGCAATAGCAGGAAGGGGCCGCGGCGAGTTCGTCCGCACGCGGCGCGGGCAGGGGATTGTGACCCCACTCGCCGGCAATCCTGTGCGGACCTTCCAGCAACCGGCCGCCGACGCAAACGCCTCCGCCAACGCCCGTCCCGGCGATGACGCCGAACACAACGTTCCGTCCCGCGGCTGCACCGTCGGTTGATTCGGAAAGGGTGAAGCAATTCGCGTCATTCGCCATGCGAATCGGTCTCTTCAGTGCTGTCTCCAGATCGCGGTCGAGCGGACGGCCGTTAAGCACCGTCGAGTTGGCGTTCTTGACCAAGCCCGTGCGCGCACTGATTGTTCCAGGGATGGCGACACCGACGCTTCCTCGGGTGGCAAGCCGCTCTTCCGCTGTTCGCACCAGCGACGTGATTGCGATGACGATTTCGCCGTAGTTGTGGACTGGCGTCGGGACCCGCTCTCTTAACCTTTCGCGTCCATCGTCTCCAATCGCCGCGATCTCGATCTTTGTGCCGCCGAGATCGATTCCAAGCCGCATCGCCGTGTCACTCCCGAAGAGCATAAAATCTTAAGCATCACACGGCCCGACGCCACACCTCGGACAGCATCGTCAAGAGAGCGTTAAGACATGTTGCCTAAAGTTCACCCGCTAGAAATTCTTAGGAGGCGCTGGGCCCTGCAATCCAAATAGGGCCTTGTGGGAGAGCGGCGATGGACGTCAAGGCGAAAACAGTCCTTATCGTGGAGGATAACGAGCTCAACATGAAGCTCTTCCACGATCTCCTGGACGCGCATGGCTATCAGATTCTTCAGACCAAGGACGGCATGGAAGCGCTCGACATCGCGCGCGAGCACCATCCCGACCTGATTTTGATGGACATCCAGCTACCCGAGGTATCGGGTCTCGAAGTCACAAAATGGCTCAAGGAAGACGAATCGCTCAAGGCGATCCCGGTCGTGGCCGTAACCGCATTCGCGATGAAGGGCGATGAGGAAGTGATTCGCCAGGGCGGTTGCGAAGCCTACATTTCGAAACCGATTTCCGTTACGGGATTTCTCGAGACTGTCCGTCGCTTCGTCGGCTGAGGCGCCATGACCGCGCGCGTTCTTGTCGTCGACGATATTCCGTCGAACATCAAACTCCTTGAGGCCAGGCTCGTCGCCGAATATTTCGACGTGGTCTCGGCCGCAAACGGTCAGGATGCGCTCGCGAGCATCGCGGCGCAGGAGCCGGACATTGTTCTCCTGGACGTGATGATGCCGGGGATGGACGGCTTCGAAGTCTGCCG
>Ga0070731_10002715_pt1 | contig 16557 bp, 17 predicted proteins | sample Coa_R1_2_FD_66448 | JGI IMG/M metagenome (GOLD analysis project Ga0070731, IMG submission 66448) | Surface soil microbial communities from Centralia Pennsylvania, which are recovering from an underground coalmine fire - Coalmine... | ecosystem: Environmental > Terrestrial > Soil > Unclassified ...
GACCGGGATGGCGCTACGATGCTCGATCGTCAGGTAGGCGAGGCAGCGACGCGGGTCCATCGTGTAGCCCGGTCCGAGCGCGCCCGTCGGACAGGCGACGTGACAGCGCGTGCACGCGCCGCAGTGGTCGGGGGAGGGCCACGCGGCCGGCTCCAGCTCCACGTCGGTGAAGAGGACAGCGAGAAAGAAGTAGGAGCCCCGGTCACGATCGAGGAGCAACGTGTTCTTCCCGATCCAGCCGAGGCCAGCGCGCATCGCCCACTCGCGCTCGAGCACGGGCCCGGTGTCCACGTAATGGCGGAAGCGCGCCGCGGGAAAGAAGCTTCTCAGCCGGTCGACGAGGGCACGCAGCAGCGCGTCCATTCGGTCGTGGTAGTCGGTGCCGAGCGCGTACGCGGCAATGCGGCCGCGCAGCGACGCACGCCAGTCGAGCGGCGGTGGTGGCGGTGGCCGGTACGGGTACGCGAAGGCCACGACCGAACGCGCCCACGGCACGAGCAGCGCGGGGTCGTTGCGCTCTGCGGTGCGCCGCGCGAGGTACCGCATCTCGCCGGCGCGGCCTTCCGCGAGCCAGCGCTCGAGGAACCCCGCTCTCCCGATCGGCGCGAGCGGCGCGGCCCCGGCGAGGACCAAACCCAGCGTCCGCGCCTCGGCGACGACACACTCCGCCGCGCTCGCCATGTCGCCGTCCCTAGCACCGCGTGCGCGACGACGGGAGCACCCGATCCGGCGCATCGATTCTTCAAGTGGCTGTCTCCCGCGGCCGATATCAGCGATGCGGACCGCCGCCGTCGGCGTGCCGCGCCCGACACATGTTCACCGTAATCGGACTCGCCGTCGTCTTCGCCGCAGTGCTGGGCGGGTTCGCGCTCGGTGGCGGGCCGTTCCTTGCGTTGATCCAGCCGAGCGAGCTGCTCGTCATCGGCGGTGCGGCGGTGGGGACGCTCATCGCGGCGGCGCCGGGGAAGATGCGCTCGCGGCTCGGGGGCACGATCGCGACCGCGTTCCGTGGCTCGCTGCCCGGGAAGGGCGACTACCTCGACCTCCTGAAGCTCCAGTACGAAGTCTTCGCGTTCATGCGCAGGCACGGTGCGATCGCCCTCGACGCGCACGTCGACGACGTCCCGCAGAGCAGCATCTTCGGCAAGTATCCGTCCTTCCTGCGCCACGCCCAGGCGGTGGAATTCTTCCGTGGCGCGCTGAAGCAGATCATCAACGGGACGACGTCGGCGGAGGAACTCGACGTGCTGCTCGAGACCGAGCTGGAGACGCACCAGGAGGAGACCGGCATCCCCGTCGTGCTGCTTCAGAAGACGGCCGACTCGCTCCCGGGGCTTGGCATCGTTGCGGCCATCCTCGGCATCGTCGTCACGATGGGCAACCTCGACGGCGGACCGAAGGAGGTCGGGAACCACGTCGGGAGCGCGCTGGTCGGCACGTTCCTCGGCGTCCTCCTCTGCTACGGTCTCTTCCATCCCATCGCGACGAACGCGGAGCTCCAAGGGATCGCAAACGGGAAGTACCTCCGCTGCATCAAGGAGGGTGTGCTCGCCTCGGTGCGCGGGTCCGCCCCGATCGTCGCGATCGAGTTCGCCCGCAAGGCGATCTTCTCCGACGAGCGCCCGACCTCCGAAGAGACCGACGAGGCCTGCCGGGCACTGAAGAGCGCGAGCGCCTGAGCGCGGCGATGGAGCAGCCGCGGGTCGTCGTCAAGAAGAGGCGTGGGCCGCGTACGCCGTATTACGGCGGAGCGTGGAAGGTTGCCTACGCCGACTTCGTTACCGCCATGATGGCGGTCTTCATCGTCCTCTGGCTCTTCACGCAGGCCGACACGAAGCTCCGCCACCAGATCGCGCAGTACTTCCGTGATCCCGGCGTGCTGCCGAGCGGCGCCCCGAAGAGCCGCGATCCCGCCCGGGTCATGCCGCGACCGATCACGGTCGGGCAGGACGACGGCGAGCGGGAGTTCCTCGAGGGAGAGAAGAAGCGGATCAACGACCTGCTGCGGCAGGCGGCGGTCCGGAGTCCCGAGGTCGCCGCGCTACGCAACCTCGTGGTCGTCCAGGTCACGGACGCTGGCCTCTCGATCGACGTCGTGGACGACGGACGCGACCTGCTGTTCGATCCGGCGTCGGCCCGCCTGGCGCCGGGGCTCGTCGAGCTGCTGAAGGGGCTCGGCGGCGAGCTCGGGCGGCTGCCGAACCACGTCCAGCTCGGAGGCCACACCGACAGTCGCCCGTTCGCGCCGGACGCGGGGATCACCAACTGGGAGCTCGCGTTCGCGCGTGCGAACGCCGCGCGGCGCGTGCTCGAGGCGAGCGGTCTGCGGCCGGGACAGATTCATCGCGTCGTCGGCTACGCGGACAGCGAGCCGCTCGTGCCCGACAATCCGCTCGCCGACGCGAACCGACGGCTTTCGATCCTCGCTGAGCGCCGCGGCGGGGCAGCGGGCGCCGCCGAGCCGCCCGCTGCGGCGACGGCGGACTCGCCGGCCACATCCGCCGGCTGACGCCTGGTTCACTTGCATCGCACCGTGCTTCCGGAGGTGTTCGTGACGCAGCGCGGGGAGAGCGAGGGCCCCGGCTGGAAGCGACTTTAACGGCGGCGCGGCGCGCCTTACCGCGACGCAGGCGGCTGCGGCGCTTCCGCGTTCGGGGACAGGCGCCGGTCGTTGCGCCGCGCGAGTACCTGCGCCGCGACGTCCGCGGCCGCTCGGCCAGCGAGGACGACGCCGCCCAAGGCGACGAACGCAACCACGATCGGCACAACGGCGACGTTGGCGGCGGCGACCGCTAGGAGTTCGCCGACCGGCCGCGAAGAGTCGTCTCGTGCCACGCCGAAGGCAGTCTGCCTGGCACACCGGTCCAGTGTCGAACACGAACGGTCTCCGCGGAAACCTAGCGCGGAGCGCCGAACTCCGTCCGAGCGCAGGTGGCGCGTCGGGCAGCGGGCGAAAAACGCGCACGCGATGCGAGATAGAGCTCGCTACAAAAATAACGGTCGTCATCTGCGGGATGACGCTTGGACGGGAGCCATTCGGACGCAGCAGCCTATTTCCGATGGCATCCGCCTTGCTCACTCCATGCCGAACACCTGCGACTTTGGGACTGCACCATGAGAATTTTGGTCGTCGACGACAACGATGACGTTCGAAGGATCATCGCGCATATGCTGCGCCAGCACGGGTTCGAGGTCGTAACGGCGGCCGACGGCATGCGGGCCCTCGAGGCCGTGGCGGAATCCCGCCCTGACGCCGTCGTGCTCGACATCATGATGCCCGAGGTCAGCGGACTCGATGCACTCAAGCAGCTCCGCGAACATGCGGAGACGGCTGCGATCCCCGTGCTTCTCGTGACGGCGCTGGATCGCGATACTGACGTGATTGCGGGCTACCAGGCGGGGGGCGACTACTACATCACGAAGCCGTTTACCGCTACGCAGCTTCTCTACGCCGTCGATCTCGTGTTGACGAACAGAGGTACGGGGAAGCGAGGGACCGAAATGGCCGATTCGCGTCGCGAATCTACCCCGGCGGCGTCGGCCTCGGGTCGTGAGAAGCGGCTAAGGCTCGCTTGACGGCCATCCGTTAGGTCATTCACGCCGACCCGTTGAGTGAGTTCCGCCGGTGCGGTTGCCGACGATGTGAAAAAACCGCGCTACGTCGTCAGCCCGTGATCGGCACTTCGTCTCGCTCGCCCGTCGATGCTCGGACGACCCGCCCCAGTACGTCTTTTCCGCTGTCGCGGCTCGCCGGCTTTCCGAACCAAGCGGTAAACCAGAATGTAGATCCGCTTCCGAGTTGGCTGAACACTCCGATCTCACCGCCCATCAGGCCAACGAGCATCTTACTTATCGCGAGACCGAGGCCAGTCCCACGGTGGCTCCGGTTCCCGCCTTGCCGTACCTGAACAAACGGCTGAAACAGCCGGCGCTGCTCGTCAGGTGTAAGTCCGATCCCGCTATCTGCAACCTCGACCCGTACGAGGATGCGCGATCCAAGATCCTCAGCAATGCTCGCCCGCATCGACACAGTTCCATGCTCGGTGAACTTGATGGCGTTAGAAACCAGATTCGCGAGAATGCGCTGCAAGCGAGGCCCATCACCGTTGACGATGCCGATATCGTCGATGTGATACGTGAACGTCAGGCCTTTCTGAACCGCCTGCTTGGAAAAAATCTCGACGGCCGCTTCCATCGTTGAGCGGACGTCGAAGTCGATCGCATCGAGCTCGAGCCTGCCGGCATCGCCCTTGGAGACGTCGAGTAGGTCGTCGATTAGACCGCGCAGGGCATTGCACCCACGGTGGGCGCCCTCCGCATATTCGCGCTGGTCCGGCTTCAGCTCCGTTCCGGCAAGTAGTTCCGTCCAGCCCAAGATGCCGAACACCGATGTGCGTATGTCATGGGCGACCGCGGCGAGGGCCTCGAGCTTGTCCCGTGCCGATCGGTCAGCCGCCTCGGCCCGCCGTCGGTCGGAGCGGTTGGTGTCGATGAGATAGCCATAGAACGCACTCGCGATGAACAAGAACGGCAACCGGATCACGGAGGGTGAGTCCCAGACGGACCACGTGCCATCCCTCGCAAGGACGTAGCCATAGGCCACGCAGACGACGATCGCCCCAATAACGACGAGCTGCAGGTTGTCGCCGATGACGGCGAGAAGGAACACGCAGAAATAGACATAGAAGAAATCGGCTGCGAAGTGGCGTGCAAGAACAAGCGCGCTCGTCGTCCAGAGGATGTCGATGAGGATGAACGCCGCCGTGACAAACGGCCGTTCCATCGTGGCGGGCGCCATCAGGCTCGCGGCGACGTTCGAGGCGAGCGCGGCCGCTATGACGAGCGAGATGCCGACGGGCGGCACGGCAAATCGATTCTCGACGATAATCAAATACCCGGCACCGATGATGAGAAGGTAGCGAAGGAGGAGAAACGCCCGCATCCGCGGCAAGCCGCTCGAATTCATTTTCATGGTCGCCATAGGCTCTGCATGCGACATGCCAGTTTTACGGGATGCTAATGTAGCGGTATCGATACCTTCGTCCGCCGACCTCGTGCCGTCCACGTTCTATTATGCACCATCTGCGCGGTGGTCTCCGATTGACAGTGGCAGGCCGAGCTCGTGCCGGTGCACGTTTCGGCGACGTCGCAAATGCCGGCCGATGGGCGATAGACCGTCCCCGCGTTTCCGGCTGAATGCTGGCACGCGTTGCTGGGAGGCGCTCGCGCCCGTCCAGCTCTGGGCGAGGTCGCATTCGCCGGCCGCCGCGCGGCAGCTCGTGCCGGACGGTTGGAATCCGTCGTTCGGACACGTCGCGCTCGTTCCCGTGCACGCCTCCGCGACGTCGCAGATTCCCGCCGAGGCGAGGCACACGGTGCCGGCGTTGCCCGCCGGATGCTGGCACGTCACGACCCGTGAACGACCGACCTCTGCGACGGAGCGAACGACACGTGCCAGTACGCGCACGGGACCGGGCCGGCTGCGGGGTCCATCGCGAAGCTGACGATGATCGTGTCGCCCGCGGCGACGCCGGGCGCGCCGACGGGAACGGCGATCGTCGTGCCCGCGGCCGCGTTCATGCCCGCGCCCCCGACGGTTCGCACGAAAGCGATTCCGGCTCGGGCCTGCGAGCAGGTGCCGCCGAGCACGAGGACCGCCGCCAGGACGGACACCGCCAGCCGAGATCCGGGCGACGCGTCACCAGTTTCATCCTCCTCGCCACGCGCGGACGATGGTCGTCCTTCGCCGCGGCATGGCGTCGAGAGATATCGGACGCACGGGCGCGACCCTTGAGCAACCAAGACGGCGTCTGACAGGCGCGCCGCCGTACGCGGGCTCGCGGTCAACTTTCTGGCTCGCGGTCAGCCGTCCGGCACGTTTCCGGTCGTGTCTTCCCCAGGAAGAAATCTGACAGGCTGGCATGTGCATTGCTCCCGGGTCGGCGTGGGGCGGAAGCGGGCGGCGTGGCCGTGGCTCGTGACGGCGATCGTCCTCTGGGAAGCGCGCGCGCTCGCCGACTCGCGACCGGTCGACGTATCCACGGGGCTCGAGGTCACGACCGCTGGGGACGTCCCGTTCGCATGGCCGGCGGTCGATGCGCCGCCGTACGCCGATCCGGGCGCGGTACCTTTCCGGCGCGTCATCCAGCGCTGGCGCGACGGCGAGCGGCCGCGCGGGATCCCCGCCACACCGCGCACCGCGGCGGAGCGGTACCTTGCCGCCGACGTGGCGTTCCTCGACGCGCGGGCGAAGCAGACCGACTGGTTCGTCGCGGTCGTGGCGTACGAGCGCGCTCTGCGCGCGGCGCCGGGTTTCCCCGACGCGTCGCGCGCCCGCTTCCTGCGCGGCCAGGTGTACCTGGCGCTCGGGCTCGCTCCGGAGGCGGCGGCGGCATTCCACGATTGCGCCCGGCGAGATCCGGCCGGCCCGTGGACGATCGATGCCCGGATCGGCGAGGCGACCGCGCTCGCGCGGAGTGGTCACGAAGCCGATGCGCGAAGCGTGCTCGACGGTGTCCTCCACGTCGCGCAGGGAAGCGCGCTCTGCCGCGCCCACGCCGGCGCGACGGCGCTCTCCGCCGTCCCGGCGCGGCGCGCCGAGGCGTTCGCTCGCTTTGCCGCGGCCTGTCCCGACGCGCTTCGCTCCGCGGACCGGGTGCGCGAGTATGCCGAGGCGTTGGCCGGCGCGGGTGACGTCGACGGCGCACGACGCGTGGTCGCCGCGGTGCGCGAGCCCGCGGGCGACGAGGCGGAGCAGGGCATCCTCCATCTGCTCGCGGGCGAGCTCGCGCCGGACCCGGACGCTGCGCGCCTCCAGTACGAGCACGTGCTCGGTTCTGGCGGGTCACCCCGCTTGGCGCTCGAGGCCCATATGCGACTCGCGCTGCTCGACGCGCGCGACGACCCCGGGCGGCTCGCGTCCGCGCTCGGCGCACTACTGGCGCGTCCCGTGCCGGCGACGCTTCGCGCCGAGCTGCTCGGGCACGCGGCGGACGCCAGTGCGCGCGCCGGGCGCTTCGAGGAGGCGCTCGCGCTGCTCGACCGGCTCGGCGCGTTCCGCGGCGACCCGATTGCACGCACAGACGCCGGACGAGCGAGGGTCCTCGCTCGCTGGGTCGCGGACCTCGACCGGCGCGGCGACGACGCCTGCGTCGCGACGGTCTACGCCGCGTACACCACCGAGCTCGAGATCGGCGCAAGCGCCGACGACCGCCTGGCCATCGCGCGCGCCCTCGGGCGGCTCGGGATTCACGGCGTCGCGGCCGCCGTGCTCGCGCGCACGCCGACGCCACGGCCCGATGTGACGGCCGCGCTCGCGGAGGAGAGCCTTGCCGCAGGAGACCCCGGGCGGGCCCGCGCCGCAGCGGAGCGGTTGCTCGCAGATCCGTCGGCCGTGGCCTACGCGGACCGGGCTCGCACGCTGCGGGCGCGAGCGGCGCTCGCCGCCGGCGACGTCGACGGCGCCGCGGCGGCGATCGCGGAGACCGCCGACCCGGGCATCCGTGGCGAGGTCGGAGCCGCGCTCCTCGCGCGCGACGACGGCGTCGCGCGCGCGAGTACGATTCTGGAGCCGGCGCTGGCGGCCGACGGCTTCGTGCCGGTCCGGACGCTGCTCGCCGCCGGGTCGGCGGCGCTGGCGCGGGGAGCCGTCGACGTCGCCCGCGGAGCGTACCGACGTGCGCTGGACGCGAGCACGAGCGCATCCGAGCGTGCCGAGGCAGCCGCGGGGCTCGCGCGCGCGGCGAACGACCCCGCCGCCGCGCTCGCGGCGCTCGCGCAAGCGGCGCGTCCCGATGGCTCACCGGAAGCCGACATCATCGCACGGATCGCCGCCGTCGCGCGGCGCGCGGCGGGTGGGCATGGCGGCTGACCGCGTGCCGGCGTCGACGGGCTCGGTCCTGGTCGTCCAGGAGGAGCCGCGGACCCGCGCGACGCTCGTTGCTGCGCTCACGGCCGCCGGCTTCACGGTCGAGGCGCCGCCGACGGCCGAGGACGCGCTCGTGCGTCTCCGTCGGGGCGGGATCGACCTGGTGCTGACCGACCTCGGCGCGCCCGGAGGCGGGCTGGCGCTGCTTCAGGCGATACGTCGCGCGGGGATGGGCGTGCCCGCCGTCGTCATCGCGGCGCACGGCAGCCTCGACGACGCGGTCGCCGCGATGAAGTTCGGCGCGTTCGACGTCGTGACCGAGCCGTTGTCGTCGGCCGACCTGCTGAACGTGGCCCGCTGGGCGGTCGCCGTCCGCGATCGCGCGGCCGCCCGTCCCGGGCGATCCCGGAGCGGCACGCTCGACGTATGCGATCGGGCCGTCCCGCAGCTGGCGGCGGGGCTCGCCGGCTTCACCGTTCACGAGGTTGAGCGCGCGCTGATCCTCGAGACGCTCGCGCGGACGGCCAACAACCGCACGCGGGCGGCTCGGATGCTCGGGATCAGCCCACGCACGCTGCGCAACAAGCTCGCCGGATATCGTGCGCACGGCGTCGCGCCGGGGGTCGTGACCGACGGCGGACCGGCGGGCTGGCTCGGGGAGTGAGGATGAAGACGCAGCTCCACGCGCTGTGGGCACGGCTTCCCGCGTCCCGTCGGGCGCTCGCGATCGGCACGGGCGTCGCGGCGATGGCCGCGGTCCTGGCCGTCGCGTGGTGGATCCAGCGGCCGCTCCATCGTCCGCCGTTCACGAACGGGTCGCCGCGGGATGCGGGACCGATCGTCCACGCGCTCCCCGTACGTGGCGACGATGGCGGGCGCGCGGGACTGCTGCCGCCCGAGCGGCTCGCGTACGAGCGCGCGCTCCAGGCCGGGCTCGGGCGCACGATCGCCCAGCTCGGCGGCGTGGAGTCGGCTCGCGTCCACCTGGCAATTCCCGACCGCGCGGGGCGTGCTTCCGCGTCCGTGGTCGTGAAGCTCGCCGCCGGACGGGTGCTCGAGCGCGCGCAGGTCGACGGGATCGTCCACCTCGTCGCGTCGAGCGTCGAGGGTCTCGAACCGGACGGCGTCACGGTACTCGACCGGAGCGGCCGCCTGCTGACCGCGGAACGGCCCGCCGCCGAGGGCGACGAGTCGAGCTCTCCGCTCGCGATGCAGTTGGCGGTCGAGCGCGAGATCGCCGACCGGGTCGAGACCATGCTCGGTGCGGTCGTCGGCCCGAACGGGGCGATCGCCCGTGTCGCGGCGACTCTCGACTTCGCGCGCGTCGAGCGGACCGAGGAGACGTACGATCCCGACCGCACGGCGCTCCGGTCGCAGCACGCGACGCGGGATTCGGAGCGCCGGGACGACAGCCAGACGTACGAAGTCTCGAAGCTGGTGTCGCGAACGGTGGCGCCGGGCGGCGGCCTGAAGCAGCTCTCCGTGGCGGTGCTCGTCGATGGCGTCTACTCGGAGCAGAACGGCACCCGCGTCTTCACGCCGCGCTCGCCGGAAGAGATGGGCCGCCTGCGCGAGCTCGTGAAGGGTGCGGTCGGCTTCTCCGAGGGACGCGGCGACAAGATCGAGGTCGTATGTGTCCCGTTCCACACCGAGCCGGTGCCGCCGGGAGAGAGTGTGCTGAGGACGGTTGCGGTTTCGATTCCCGCCGTCTTCCTCAGACTCCTCGCCGTCGCCTTCGTGGTGGTCGTGCTGCTGTACGTCGTGCGGCCGCTCGTTCTCGCCGTCGCGACCCGCCCCGCGCCGTCGGCGGTCGAGCGCCCGGCCGCGGCCCTTGGCGTCGAAGGCGCGGGCACGGAGCTCACCCGCGAGAACGTCGCGCTCACGCGCGCGAACCCCGAGCGCGCCGCCCAGCTCGTCCGTGAATGGTTGCGGCGAGACTGACATGGCCGAACCCGCTCCTCCACCCGCTCGCAATCCGCCCCGTCTCTCGGGAGCGCAGAAATCCGCCATCCTGCTCCTGACGCTGGGAGAGGAGGCGGCGTCCGCGGTCCTTCGCCATCTCACCGAATCCGAGGTGCGCCAGGTGTCGGGCGCGATCGCGCGGGTGAGTGCGATCCCGAGCGAGCAGGCGTCGGTCGTACACGAGGAGGCCTGGCGTCGCCTGAGCGGCCGCGACGCGCTGCCCGTCGACGGCGAGCGGTTCGCGCGCCGGGTCATCCGCGGCGCGGTCGCGTCGCACGGCGAGCGCGACGCGCACCGCGACCTCCAGCGGCTGACCCAGGCGGGCGGCGAATTTCTCGCGTCGAGCCTCGAATCGGTTCCAGCGCCGACGCTCGCCGACGTGCTCGCCGACGAGCACCCGCAAGCGATCGCCGTCGTGCTCGCGAACCTCCCGGCGCGGAAGGCGGGCGAGGTGCTGGCGTCGCTGCCCGACGCCGTGGCGACCGACATCGTGGAGCGCATCGCGCGGCTCCAGACCGTCCCCGAGGACGTGCTGGTCGCCGTCGGGGACGTCCTGCACGAGACGGTGCGCGGGCTCGGCGGCGCGTGGCGGGAGACCGGAACGGCGGGCGCCCGGGTGGCGGCGGCGATCATGAACGTCGCCGATCCGGACGTCGGCGAGCGCGTCTTCAGGCGTCTCGACGAGCACGACCCCGAGCTCGCGGAGACGATCCGTGAGTCGATGATGACCTTCGAGGATCTCGTCGGGCTCGACGACCGCGACATGCAGGCCGTGCTGAAGGAGGTCCAGCGCGACGACCTGATGCGCGCGCTCAAGACCGCGAGCCCGGGGATGCGCGAGAAGGTCTTCGCGAACCTCTCGCAGCGTACGGCGGAGATCCTCGCCGACGACATGGCGAGCATGGGGCCGGTGCGCCGGGACGACGTGAAGGTGGCGGAGGCTGCGATCGTCGGGCTCGTCCGACGTCTCGCAGCGGAACGGTGGGTGACACTTCGCCAGGCGGGCGACGATGCCGTCGGCTGAGATCCCGGGCGTGCGATGCGACGGGCACAGATCGCGATCGTGACCGGGATCGCGCTGACGTCGATCGCCGTCGGCGCGTGGCGCACGGGGGTCGCCGCCACGGAGCGCTCGACGACGGGCGCTGCCGCGACCGCGCCGGCGCCGGTCCCAAAGGAGCTTTTCGAGAAGAGCCGCGGATTCCGGGAGCTGCTCGAGGCGGTGGAGCGACGCGGGGCGGAGCTCGACCGACGCGAGCAGGCAGTGGCGGGGCGCGAAGCCGCGTTGAAGGCGCTCGAGGTTGCGCTCGGCGACCAGGTCGCGCGGCTCGAGGCGGCGCCATCGTGCGGAGGACGTGCCCTCGCGGTGACGAAGATATACGCGAGCATGCGACCGGAGGAAGCCGCGGCCATCATCGAGCGTCTCGACGACGCAACCGTGCGCCTGGTCCTCGGCGGCATGAACGAGCGCCAGATCGGCGCCATCCTCGCCGCGATGACGAAGGAGCGCGCCGTGGCGCTGACGAAGCGCCTCGCGGCGGGGTCGTAGCGATGCCGCGGCGCGCGTCATCGTGTGCTCGCGCGGACGCCGTAGCGCCCGCGGGCGTCACGAACCACGGCTACGCAGACCGCGCGTGACAAAGTCTTGACCGCGGCGACCCGTCCGCCGCGATGCCGAGCAAGGTCTCAATGGCACATCGGTTGCTCCAGCAAGCCTGATCGTGGAGCGCGGGAGAGGCGGCGTGGTCGAGGCGCTGACACAGGACGTCCCGGCGGTCTTGACGCGGAAGCGAAACGGCTGGCCGGTCCTGGTCGCCACTGCCGGCGTCGTGCTCGCGTGCGGCGCGGCGGCCTGGCGGCTCGACGTTCTCGGCTACGGAATGCCGGCCGATGTCGTCGACGAGGTGCCGGCGAAGCGCCCGGAGGTGGGCGCGCTCCTGGCGCTCGATCCGTTCATCGCCAATCTCGCCGACGATGACGGCAAGCGCTACCTGAAGGCGACCGTCCAGCTCGAGTTCTTCGCGGGCCGCGTCCCGGACGCCATGAACGCGCGCTTGCCGCAGATGCGCGACCTGCTCCTGACGCTGTTCACCAGCAAGCGGTTCGCGGACATCCGCACGATCGAGGGAAAGGCGCGCCTGCGCGACGAGATCATCAACCGCGCCAACCGCGCGTTGCGTCGGGACCTCGTGAAAGCCGTCTACTTCACGGAGTTCATCGTCGAGTGAGCCAGCTGCTCTCGCAAGAGGAAGTCGACGCGCTCCTGAAGGGCGTGGCCGAGGGCGGCGTCCCGCGCGGACGGCCGCGCACGGGGCACGTCGCCGCGATCGATCTCACGAGCCGGGACTGGACGCTGCGCGGCCGCTGCCCGGGGCTGGAGCTCGCCGTCGACCAATTCGCGCGCACCTTCCGCACGACGCTCGGCGGCGTCCTCGGCCGGCTCCCGTCCGTCGCGCCGACGACGCTCGAGCTCGTCCGGTTCGCGGACATCACGGCGAGCCTCGTCGCGCCGGTGAACGTCCAGCTGTTCCGGATGCCGCCGCTCGAAGGGCAGGGGATCATGATCGTGTCGCCGAACCTCGCGGCGCTGCTCCTCGAGGCGTGCCTCGGCGGGGACGCCAGGCGCCGGACGCCGCTCCGCGCGCGCGAGTTCTCCGCGATCGAGGAGCGGCTCCTCGAACGCCTCGGGACACGAGTCCTGGACGACCTGCGCGCGGCCTGGCGCCCCCTCGCGGCCGTCGACTTCGCGTTCGTGGGCTCTGCGCGCGGCGGCGCGCTCGCGACGGTCGCTGCCCCGCAGGACGCCGCCTTGCTCGTCGAGCTCGCGATCAGCGTCGACGCCGACGAGGCGGCGTCGCTACGCGTCTGCATCCCGAACGCGTCGCTGGACCCGGTCCGCCGGGCGCTGGAGGTGACGCCCGGAGGCGGCGCCGGGGGCCGGATCCCGAGCTGGTCCGATGCGTTGCGCGAGCTGCTTGCGCCGACCGAGGTCGAGCTCGTCGCCGAGCTCGGGATCCAGCGGATGCGGTTGGGCGAGGTGCTCGCGCTGCGTGCGGGCGACGTGCTCACGCTGCGCACCGGCCGCGAGGGACCGGTGGTCGTACGCGTCGAGGGCCAGGCGGTGTTCGTCGGCGCGCCGGGGGTGGCGCGTGGGAGCAACGCGGTGCGGATAACGGCGACCGCGTAACGCGCGGGCTGCATCCCGTCGCGCGGCGGAGGGGTGGAGGAGACATGGCGGAGACGACATCTACGGACGATGACCCGACCGCGGGCGCGCCGCGCAATTTCGACCTGCTGCTCGATGTCCCACTCGACGTGACCGTCGAGATCGGGCGCGCGCGCGTCGCGATCCGCGACCTGCTCCAGCTCGCGCAGGGTTCCGTGGTCGAGCTCGCGAAGCCGGCCGGTGAGCCGCTCGACGTCCTCATCAACGGCAAGCCCGTCGCGCGCGGCGAGGCCGTTCTGGTGAACGACCGCTTCGCGGTCCGGCTGATCGACATCATCAGCCCATCCGAGCGGATCGCGGGGCTGCGATGAGGCGCGTCGCGATGCAGCAGGTCGCGGTGGAACCGGGCGAGAGCGCGACCGTCGCCACTCGACCGTCGGCGCTCCGCGTCGTCGCCGTGGCGAGCGGGAAGGGCGGCGTCGGCAAGACGAACGTGAGCGCGAACCTGGCGATCGCGTTCGGCCGCCAGGGCAAGCGCGTCTGGCTGCTCGACGCCGACCTCGGGCTCGCCAACGTCGACGTGCTCTTCGGGCTATCACCGCGGCTCAGCCTGTTCGACGTGCTGCGCGCCGATCACTCGCTCGCCGACGTCGTGCTCGACGGACCGGCGGGTGTCCGCATCATTCCGGCCGCGAGCGGGGTGGAAGAGCTGACCGCGCTCGGCGCGGCGGACCGGCTGCGCCTGCTCGGTCTGATCGACACGCTCGAACCGCAGCCGGACGTCCTGCTCGTCGATACCGCGGCCGGCATCTCGCCGAACGTCCTCTTCTTCGCGGCGGCGGCGGCCGACGTGCTCATCGTCGTGACGCCGGAGCCGACGGCGCTGACCGACGCATACGCGCTGATGAAGGTCCTCGCCGCGCGTCACCGCCGCCGCGAGTTCCTCGTCGTCGTCAACATGGCGGCGGGCTCCGCCGACGCGCATTCCGCGTTCGTGCGCCTCGCGCGTGTCGCGGAGCGCTTCCTGCACGTCCGGGTCGAGTACCAGGGCTGGATTCCGTACGACGACGCGGTCGCGCGCGCGGTCCGCGCGCAGCTGCCGGTCGTGCTCGCGAGCCCGCACGCCCCGGCGAGCGTCGCGTTCGCGCAGCTCGCGCAGCGGCTCGGCGGCCGGCCGGCTGCGACGCCGACGGGCGGTGTGCAGTTTTTCTTCCAGCAGCTCGTCGGCGAGGCACGGTCATGAGGGGCGTCGGCGTTCGCGCGGGTGGGCGACGGGTGCCACAGGCGCGTCCGGTGCTGAAGGGGAACGCGGAGGAGCAGCTCCGGCGCCACTTGCCGCTCGTGCATCGTGTGGTGCAACGGCTCGCCGCGCGGAAGCCGCCGCACGTCGAGGTCGACGACCTCGTGTCGTGGGGGATCGTCGGCCTGCTCGACGCGCTCGGCAAGTACGACGCGCGCAAGGAAGCTGCATTTTCGACTTACGCGCAGTTCCGCATCCGCGGCGCCATCCTCGATCATCTGCGGTCGCTCGACTGGGTGCCGCGCAGCGTGCGCCAGAAGGCGAGCCTGATCGAGAAGGTCGCGCGTCGCCTCGAGGGCACGCTCGGCCGCGCCCCGAGCGAGGAGGAGATGGCCACCGAGCTCGGGCTCGCGCTCGAGGACTACCAGGCGCTCGTCGGACGCATCGGTGACATGATGCTGTTCAGCCTCGAGGACATCGGGTTCGGGAGCGGCGAAGAGCGGCTGAACCTCGATCGCGCGCTCGAGGCGAACGACGAGGACCCCCTCGGAGCGCTACTCACCCGCGAGCGCATCGACCTCCTGGCGGAGGCGGTCGCGCGGCTCCCCGAGCGCGAGAAGCTGGTGGTGAGCCTGTACTACGCCGAGGAGCTCACGATGAAAGAGGTTGGCGCCGTGCTCGGCCTCACCGAGTCGCGAGTGTCGCAGCTCCACTCGCAGGCGATGCTCCGTCTGAAGGAGCCGTTGGCCCGCCACTTCGGGACCGTCGTCGCCGACGACGAGTGATCGGTCACTACGTCACATTCCTGGCGCGGCCGTCTCGTTCGCGCGCGACGCGTTTCGGTGGTTCACGGAGTGTAAGTTCTTGATCTGACGGCGAAGTTCGACGGCTGTCGTCGCACGAAGCTCGCGCCGTACGGCTCGCGGCGTGACGGGCGCGGGGCAGGCGTTCAAGATTTTGGCCCGACCCGCCGATAACGTCGATGGGTACCGGGATGAGAGCGCCGTCGCCGACGATTGAGGAACGGATCCGGCTCAGCGGGTCGAAGGTGAACGGCGCGGGCCCGGTGGGCGGCGTCGCGTCGCTTCGGAATGCCCTCACCCTGGGAGACGCCGAGCGTGTCCAGCCGGCGACCACGGCGCGCACGCTCGTCCGGCTGCGTGCGCGTGTCGGCCGCGTCGATGGCGTTCGCGAAGCCATCGTGCTCCGGCTGCGCGCGGAGATCGAGCGCGGCGACTACCGTCCGGACCACGGCGTGGTCGCCGAGAAGCTCCTCCGCGACCTGTTGGAGCGCGTCGTCTCCTGAATCGCGGGTGCCGTCGGATTTAAAGCCCGGCGTCCCGCGAGCCGATAGCTCCTGCGGGGGTAGGCGGGGGTCGATGCGATGCTGGTCCTGACACGGAAGTTGGGTGAGGTGATTCGGGTCGGTGACGACGTCACCGTGCGCGTGCTCGAGGTGAAGGGTAACCAGGTACGGCTCGGGGTCGACGCGCCGGCGGCGGTGCGGATCTATCGCGAGGAGGTCTACCGCGCGATCCGCAAGGAGAACGAGGACGCCACGCACGACGACGCCGGCGTGGAGCTCGACAGCGCGGCCTGGCCTCGCGACCAGGGAAAGCCGTAGACGGCGCTCCTCGCGCGCTACAAAAATCGCCCTCGTCGCACACGTTTGTGCACCGTGGACGACCCGGCGTGTGCGTGCCGGCACCATGACCGGCGGCCGTAACGTCAGAATTCCCGCAGGGTTGAGGGCAAAATCCTGACCCATCGGAGCGGGTCCCCTCGCAGCAGGCGTGGCGCTTGCTTCATGACCCTCCCGACCGGCGCCGAGCGCCACGGGGGTGGGGGATCATGGACGACGGACGGTTGGGGAGCGTGGACGGCTTCGAGGGCATCATCGGGCGTCACCCGAGCATGCTCGCCATCTTCGAGGTGATCCGTCGCGTCGCGCCGACGGACGCGACCGTGCTGATCAGCGGTGAGAGCGGGACGGGAAAGGAGCTCGTCGCCGCTGCGCTCCACCGACTCTCCCGCCGCGCGAGCGCGCGCTTTGTTCCGGTGCATTGCGGCGCGATTCCCGAGGACCTGCTCGAGAGCGAGATGTTCGGCCACGAGCGCGGGGCGTTCACGGGCGCCATCGCGAGCCGGCTGGGGCGGTTCAAGCTCGCCGACGGCGGCACCATCTTCCTCGACGAGATCGGTGAGATGCGGCCGAAGCTCCAGGTGAAGCTGCTGCGCGTGCTCGAGGACGGCCGCTTCGAGCCGGTCGGGAGCGTGACGACACAGCAGGTGGACGTGCGCATCATCGCGGCGACGAACCGC
>Ga0070731_10002717_pt1 | contig 16557 bp, 15 predicted proteins | sample Coa_R1_2_FD_66448 | JGI IMG/M metagenome (GOLD analysis project Ga0070731, IMG submission 66448) | Surface soil microbial communities from Centralia Pennsylvania, which are recovering from an underground coalmine fire - Coalmine... | ecosystem: Environmental > Terrestrial > Soil > Unclassified ...
AGATGGCGGGGTTCAATCGCCTCGTACCGTTAGTGGCGGTGGCACTCTCCACGGTATCGGCTTCAGCCTTTGCCGACGGTCTCGATTCTTCGGCCCTGCGGCTGGATATGAGCGACGGATTCCTGAGCCGTCCGGTCGGCGGCAGCGATCCGCTGGCCGTCACTTCCGGTGCGCCCAATGCATCGCCTTCGACCGCTCTGGGCCTCTCGCCGTCGCGCAGCCTGGCCTTCGACGTCGACTGGGGTGGCGGCATTCGATCCGAACTACGCAGCGATTTTGTGGATGGCGGCGATCTGACCCGTTCGGTCGGGCACCAGGCGACGACGCCGTCCCAGCTCAGCCTGCTGGGCAACGTGATCTATGATTTCACCATTCCCGACACGAGCCTGGGCGCCCATGTCGGGGCCGGCGTCGGGCTCGACAACACGCGGTTGGGTTTCGGCCCTGCAGGCGATCTTCTCGCCTATCAGTTTCTCGCAGGCACTGACATTACGCTGCTGCCGGAGCTCCGTCTCGGCGCCGAGTATCGGTTCCTCGGGACGGCGGACCTGACGGGCGCCTCGCTGCCCTTCCCGCACTACAACCCCGGTGGCCACAGCCTGTTGCTGACGCTCCGCTACGACTGGGGCGCGCGGGACAACGTGCGCCCCGGCACGGCAGCGCCGGCGCCGACCGTTGCCGCGGCGGCCGCACTGCCCGTGCCCGCCGCTGCGGCGCCCGCCGACAGCCGGCACGGCTTCGAGGTGGTGTTCGATCTGGACAAGGCCGATCTTGCGGTCGCTGCGGCCGCGACTGTCCGCGAAGCGGCCGAGAGTGCGAAGGCGGGACAGTCGACCCGGATTGCGGTTCTGGGCCCGTCCGATACCGTCGGCACGGTCGCCGACAAGCACGATCTGACGGAGCGGCGCATCGAGGCGGTGCGGGCGTTGCTGATCGCGAGCGGCATTCCCGAGAACGATATTCTCGTGCGCCACGCAGCTGTGCCGGAACTCGATTCGTCCCGGCCGATCGAGATCGTCGTTCAGTAGCGACAGGGGAAGGCGGGACAGGTTGTCCCGCCGGGTGCCGCCTCTGCGGATCAGCCGTTGTTGCCGGTCGCGGGCTTTGCCGCCGCCGCCGGCTTGGGCGCCGGTTTGGATGCAGCCTGCACTGCGGGTTTGGCGGGGCATTCGTCCCCGACCTCGGAGTGGTCGGTCACGTGATCGAGCGCGGCCTGCTCGAACTGCGGGATCTCGATCGCCAGCGCCTGCTGGAACACGCTCGCCGAATTGGCGCAGAACTTCATGTCCTGCATGCTGCGGTCGGACGCGTCGTTGGCCACCTTCGTCACGTAAATGTCCAGCTGGCGGCCCCAATCGCCGCCATAGCTGCGCTGGAAATGCGCCTTGAGGATCGTGGCGTTCGCCTTGAGCCGCTCCTGAAAGCGGGCGACGAAGGCCGTGTACTGGTCGTTGTAGCTCGCACCGGCCACGTTCGCGCATTCGAGGGCCGCGACTTGGAGCTCCGTCTGCAGGATGCGGACATGGGCGGCGCGCCATTCCGACTCGGTGAAGCAACTGGCGCTCGCCAGCACCGGCGACAACCCGATCACCGCGGCCCCAAGGCCGCATACTGCCCGCTTCAACACGTGATCCCCCCGATATAGCAACCGACCAAGGCGAGGGCGCTAACCCTAGACCATTCCAGCGCAGCCAACAACCCGGGCCGTCGGCGATGCGGCAAGCGCCTGTAGCGGGCGATGTCGCTTGACGCCAAGCGGCCTGCCTCGCATGGTGCGCCCGCCGAAATGACCTGGGGCGCCATATGCGCGCTGTGACCCTGCGACGACGACCCGACTTGCGACGCTTCGCGTCGTTCAGTGGTCGGCACGATTCGCGCGCCTTGCAAGGACAGGGCTAGGTCGCGATCCGCCGGCGGTTCTCCCGCCCTTTCGGAACCTTTCCCATGATCGACATCAGACCGGAGCAGCCCGGCGACGCTGCCGCGATCGAGTACTTGCTCGACGAAGCCTTCGGCGCGGACCGGCATCGGAAGATCTCCTACACGTTCAGGCGCGGCGTCGAGCGGATCGAGGGCCTGTGCCTGGCCGCGCGCGACGGCGATGCACTGGTCGGCACGATCCGCGGCTGGCCGATCGCCGTCGGTACGCACGAGGGTCCGGCATTGCTGGTCGGCCCGGTCGCGGTGGCACGCGCGCGGCAAGGCACCGGGCTGGGCGGGCAGCTGATCGGCGAGGTGCTCCACCGCGGCCGCGCGATCGGCCTGAGCCTGGCCGTGCTGGTCGGCGACATGAGCTACTATGGCCGGTTCGGCTTCACGCCGGCCGCCGGGTACGGGATCATCATGCCGCGCGAAGTTCCGGCCCGGGTTCTGGCCCTGGCGCTCGATCCCGAGATACCGCCGCCGTCAGGTGAGCTGCAGCCGTGGGACGGGCGCCATGGGCCGCGCCGCGCCACGACGAAGGACCATCCCTCGCGGGCGGCTAAGGCCTCGGCTGGATGAGGCCTGTCCGCAACAGCTTCTCGGCCTGGCTTGCCGGAACGGGCGGCGAGAAGAAGTAGCCCTGGCCGTAATCGCAGCCGAGCCCACGCAGGCACTCGACCTCGTCCGCCGCTTCCACGCCCTCGGCCACGACGGCCAGCCCCAGGTCATGGCCGAGCTCGATGATCGAGCGCACCAGGCGCAGTGCTTCCGGTGACCGCAACATCCGCGTCACGAAGGACTGGTCGACCTTCAGCACGTTCAACGGGAATCGGTGCAGGTAGGACAGCGACGAATAGCCCGTGCCGAAATCGTCGAGCGACAGCTCCACGCCGCGGTTCCTAAGCCCCCGGAACGTCTCGGCCATTTCGTCCGGATCGTTCATCAGGACGCTCTCGGTGATCTCGAGCTTGAGCCGGCCGACGGGCAGCGTCAGCCGATCGAGCAGCGCGTAGAGCCGCTGGACACCCGTCGGATCGGAGATCTGGCGCGCCGAGAGGTTGACGGCCACCGAGAAGCTCTCGTTGGCCAGCCCCGCCTCCGTCCATTGCGCGATCTCGCGGGCCGCGTGCTCGATCGCGAGCATGCCGAGCGAGCCGATGAGCCCGGCCTCCTCGGCCAGCGGCACGAACTGCGCCGGGGGGATGAGGCCGAGTTCCGGATGGCGCCAGCGCATCAGCGCCTCGAACCCGGCCACGCGGTCCTGGCCGTTCCCGCTGAGCGCCACAACCGGCTGGTACTCGAGATAGATTTGGTTGAGCCGTCCGGCATTCGCCAGTTCGCGCGACAGCCGCTGGCGCAGCTTGGTCTCGGCGAGCAGCTGCTCGTCGAACAGCGAGCAGCTTCCCTCGCCCAGCTGCTTCGACCGGTCGAGCGCGAGCCTGGCGTTGTGCAGCATGTCCGAGCCGGACCGCGCGCCGCCGATGGAGGCGGTCGCCAGACCGGCCGAGATCGTGACCGGGACCTGCGCGTCGCCGAGCGTATAGGGCTGCGAGAGGTCGGAGAGGATCGAGTTCGCGAGCTGCGTCGCGGCGCGGTGATCCGCCACCTCGGTCAGCCATACACTGAACTCGTCCGCGCCGAGCCGGCAGAGCGCATCCTGCGGCTTGACCCAGCTCGCCAGCCGGCGGGCGAAGGCGATGAGGAGCGCGTCGCCCGAGGCGGTCCCGAGCGTGTCGTTCACGCGGCGGAACTGGTCGATGTTGAAGAGCACGATCGCGGTGTTGCGGATCGATTCCTCGCTCATCCTCGTATCGACGAGGTGGGTGAAGTAGGCCCGGTTGTTGAGTCCCGTCAGCCGGTCCTCGTACGCGGCGTTGCGCAGGTTGATCTCATAGGTCTTGCGCAGCGTGATGTCGGCCTGCGAGCCGGCCATCCGGATCGGCGCCCCGTCCTTGCGGCGCAGCGCGATGCCGCGGCTCTGCATCCAGCAGATGCGGCCGTCGCCATGGCGCAGCCGGTATTCGATATCGAGCTGCGGCGTCGCCCCGTTCAGGTGATCGTCGATCGCCGCCTTGAGCGCCGGCAGGTCGTCGGGATGGACCCGCGAGAACCAGTCGTCGAGCGAGTTGAGCCGGCGGCCCGGCTCGGCGCCGACGATTTCCCGCCAGCGCGAGGAGTAGTAGACCGTGCCGCTGGGAACGTCCCAGTCCCAGATGCCGTCATTGGCGGCCCGCGAGATGAGCGCGTAGCGGACCTCGCTGGCGAGCAGCGCCTCCTCGGCGAGCTTGCGGTCGGTGATGTCGACGAACCCCGACAGGATGGCCGGCCGCCCATCGAACGAGATCGCCCTCGCCGAGCCGAGCGCCCAGAAGGTCGAGCCATCGGCCCGGCGCATCTCGACCATATGGCCTTCCACCGCGCCGTCACGGTGCAGCGTGTCGATCAGGCGCTGGCGATCGTCCGGGTTCACGTACAGGCCCTCGACCTGGGTCAAGCCTGCGGTGCCGTCGGCACGGATCAGCTGGCGCCGCGTGATCTCATTGGTGAAGATCAGCTTCTCGCTGTCCGCCGTGGTCAGCATCACCGGGATCGGCAGCGCGTCCGCAAGGATGCGGAAGCGATCGAGATGCGACCGACCGATCAGCAGCCCGTAAAGCTCGAGCTGCGCACCGATCAGCAGCGTCACCATCACGCCCGCGATGCCCGCAACAGTAAACAGAATCCCGTCGGGCACGGGATTGCCGCCGAGCGCCAGCCGGGCGAATCCGTGCATGAGCGCAAGGCCCGCGAGGCAGGCGACACCGCCTGCCGCCATCCCGATCGGTGTGGTGAGCGCGCCGCCGCAGCCGGCGAGCACGGCGCCGAGGAGAGTCGCTTCGCCGAGCATGAGGGCGGTCCACCCTTCGGAGCCGGGCCAACCGGCCAGGGAGGCGAGCGTCGCGGCATGGATGAGCGCCATCAGGCAGCCCAACATTCCGCCGCCTATAACGCGCAGGACCAGGAACCGGCCGGACGGGCTGCGCAGGAACGCGGGATACGCGACACCGCCCGCCAGCGCGATCACCGACAGGGCGAGCGTCCACGCAGCCGGCGCGCCGCTGTAGCTCACCGCGAGCAGGTATTGGACGCCGAAAAGACCGCAGGCGATACCCGCACCGAAAACCGCCGCGCGAAAACGGCTGAGACGACGAAATGGAGCGGCAAGGTCGGTTTCCGACAGCACCGCAGACGAATGTCCGATCACTCTCTACCCCGCGCTGACGAACCTGCAGGCGCCCGGCCACCGCAAACCGCGCACCGGTACAATTCTACCGCGATGCGATCCCTTACGTGGAGAACAAGGATACGCCGACCACGTCCTCCCACCGATGTACGGGCGATTCTGTTCAATTTTCGTTACCGATCCCCCCTTCCAGTCGCGAATCCACGACCCTGTCAAATCCGGAGTTCAACTGCCCTCGTATGGTAAATCTGCCCTAAGAACGGGTAGGTTGTCGATCAGTCGCGTGCGCCCGATCCGGGCCGCCCCCAGAACGCGGCACGGACCGGCCAGCGACGACACCGGAGCGAGGCTTTCCGTATCGCAGATCGCGACATAGTCGATCGGACCGAAGCCGGCCTCCGCAAGCGTCCGGCGCGCGGTCTCGAGCAACGGCTCGAAGGGACCCTCGGGGTGGGCGGCGGCCTGTGTGGCAACTTGGCGCAGGGCGACCGGGAAGGCAACGGCTCTCCGCCGCTCGTCGGGCGAGAGGTAGCGGTTGCGCGAGGACAGCGCGAGCCCGTCAGACTCGCGCACGGTCTCGACCGGGACGATCCGGACCGGGATGTCGAGATCGCGGACGAGGCGGCGCACGACCTGCAGCTGCTGGTAGTCCTTCTCGCCGAAATAGGCGGCGTCGGGGAGGACCTGCAGGAGCAGCTTCGCCACCACCGTCGCCACGCCGTTGAAATGGCCTGGCCGGTGAGCACCTTCGAGCGTCTCCGCGATGCCCCCGACAGTAATCGAGGTGGCAAATCCGGCCGGATACATCTCATCAACCGATGGGAGCCATGCCGCATCGACCCCCGCGCTTGCCAGCTTCGCCAGATCGTCATCCTCGGTGCGCGGATAGGCGGCAAAATCCTCGCCAGGCCCGAACTGGCGGGGATTCACGAACAGGCTCACGACGACACGATCCGATGCCGATCGAGCGCGCTCGATCAGCGACAGATGCCCGGCGTGGAGCGCTCCCATCGTAGGGACCAGTCCGATGCCGAGGCCGTCGCGCCGCCACACGCGAATCAGATCGCGCAGAGCGGCCCGCGTGCGGATCTGGGGGACGGTCCCGGTGCTCATGTCGCGCCCGGTCTTACGGGCACTGGCCCACGATGTCCAACCGGCACGGCCTCGGTGTCATGGAAACGCTCGTAGTCGATCGACCACTCGCCGTTCTCGCCCTGCTGGAAGATATCGACGAAGCGCGCCCCCCATCTGATGTCCGAAGCCTCGTAGACGTGCCGCACATGGACGGTCTGCACGGAGATGTCGTCGAGCCCCGTCAGGGAGCAGATGAACTCGCAATCCTCCTCTGCGAGCACCTTGTGGTCGAGGCCGTAGAGCGGGCTCTGGGCATCGATCGGATGCATCACGGTCCAGGTCAGCGCGAAGATCGGCGTGCGTGAGCGCAGCAAGGACAGATCATGGAAGCGCCGCAGCGACGCCCCCTCCAGCGTCACCTCTTCCCGCAGCACCGACACAGAGACCTGAGCCTCCACGATGCGGTTGCGCCGCTGGTTGGCCACGCGAAATGCGAGTGTCGGGATGCCGTTGACCGGCGCGATGACGGCCACTTCGCTGAACATGACCTTCGCGGTCGGCCGCGAAATCCGGGCGAACATCACGCCGGTGAAGAGCGCGATCGTCAGCAGCCCGAACACCACCTCGGCGGTCGCCAGGAGATTGGCGCCGAACGATACCGGGTACATATTCCCGTAGCCGATGGTCGCCATCGTCTGGATGCTGAAAAAGAACATGTCGGCAAGCGAGTCAGGCCGGGCATTCGCAACCCCGCCCACGAGCACGTAGAGCGCGGCGAACACCATGTTCGCCGAGAGATAGGCCACGGCGACGAAGCCCAGCAGGGCCGGCACCGACATGGTCAGGAGATCATGGTAGAGGTCGTTCCAGCCGGGGCGCTCCAAGCCTAGCCGGCTGACGTTGCCAACCTTGTCGACCTTCGGCTTCCGCCGCCTGCGCAGGAGCGCCAACCCTACCCTCGCGTCGCGTTGCCCGACGGCGGCGCCGTATGCCGCCGCTGCACCGCATCGGCTTCCGCGTCGATCAATGCCGTGAACATCGCGACACGCCGCGGGAAGCTCCGGCGCGCCTCGACCGCCAACGCAACGAGAGGGTCGGACGCATCGGTCTCGGACGGCCTGACGCGGCCCATTGCCGACGGATTGGGCGATACCGGCTCGAGGGCCGCGCTCTCGACATATCCAATCGAGCCGTCGTTCAGGCGCACCGTGGTCCATCCGGCAACCAAAGCGCCGCCGGCACCCTGGGCTCGCATTCCCTTGCGCAGATCGGCGATGCGGGCGCTGCCGGCATCGGGCTTTGCATGGATCGTTGCCGTCTCAAGCGCGACGAAGGGTTGCGACGGCGGGATGGCGTTGGCGGCTCGGGCCGCACGCTGGCGGGAAGCCGGCAGATCGGCGATCAGCCGGTCGACGGCGGCCGGCAACGTCGCCTCGCACGTGCGCATGAGATCGAGCGCCTTGCGTGCCGCCGCCAGCTCATCGTCGGCAGCGGCGCTTTCGGCGGCCAGCTCCTTCGGTGCGAGGGTTGTCAATGCCAAGCGCGCGTCCCGACAGCTGGTCAGAGCACGATAGGTGTCGGACACTTGGTCGGTCGCCGCCGGCAGCGGCTCCGCTTTCGTGCCGAGATCGTCTGTCGGCTTGACGCCGGGCGGCGTCTTGGCAACCGCGAGCGCGGCCGCTTCCACCGGAGCCGAGACCACGCCGAGGTTCTGGGCTGCGGCATCGAACGCGGCGCGCTCCGATTTGCAGGCCAGCACCGAATCGGCAGGCGCACGACCACTGGAACCCGAGCAGCCGGCAAGCAGCATCCCGCTGGCGATAATCGGCGCCACGACGCGCGCCAGCCGGGTGCGGCGGGTCACCGGGGGACCAAATATCGCTGGGGTTGCGTCATCTCAGTGAACTGCCTCGACGCGACGGAAGGTCAGATTGATGCGGCGGTCGCCGACGACCGGGTGCGTCGGGCCGTCCAGCCGATCGAGACCATGATACATCAAGCGGGCCGGCCCACCGAAGACAAGCACGTCGCCATGGTGGAGAACCAGCGTGCGCGTCGGGTCGGAGCGGCGGCGTCCGCCTAGCCGAAAACGGCCGTCGCGACCGAACGAGACGGACACTACCGGTTGTCCGAAATCGGCCTCGTCACGGTCCTGATGCAGACCCATCTTCGCGCCCGGCCCATAGACATTGATCAGACAGGCCTCCGGTTCGAACCGCGCGAATCCGGCGGCCGCAGCGGCCTCGCCCGCCAGATGCCGAAGGGCGGGCGGCATCGGCGGCCACCGACCACCCCGTTCAAGGTCGGTCTCCGTATACCGATAGCCCGACGAATCGGAATACCAGCCATACCGGCCGCAGCTGGTCATCTGGACCGACATCCGCTTGCCCCATGGCGTGGTGTAGCTCCGCGGCGGCGCCTTCTCGATCACCGACAGCGCTTCGGCCAGCGCTTCCGGACCGGCGCGCCCGGCCAGCAGCGTCACGCCGGCCGCGATGTGGTCGATCGGAAATGCGAGCAAACTCATAGGAGAGCGCCAGGGTCCGCGTATCGCAGGAGCCGCTGCGCGGCCAGCTGCGCGAATCTCAGAGTCATCGCCTTTCGCCGGGCCGGCGCGAGGCGGATCAGCGGCGCCGGGCGAATGATCTCCGCAGAGAACGTATCGGCGGCCATGAGCCCGCATTCGTCGGGAATCAGCTCGACGGGAAATTCCTCCGGGACGGCGAAATAGAGCGCGTCGCAGAATTCCCGGTATTCTCCCCATTTGCGGTCGCTGCGAAAATCTTCGAGGCAGCTCTTCACCTCGACGATGACGATCTCGCCGGCATTGTCCAGGGCCAGCACGTCGGCGCGGCGGCCGTTGGCCAGCGTCACCTCGGTCAGCGTCGCCCAGCCGAGCTGGTTAAGCGCGCGGCTGACCCCGCGCGCCAGCATTATCCCTGGCTTCACAGAGGTTTGCTCGATGATGCTGAGCTCGGACGGCATGGCGCAGGAGTCTAGCGAACCCGCCGCTCACATACCAGATCCCGAACCCTCCCGAACCGCCCCGGCTTGCGCCGGCCGGCAGCCGATGCAAGAAGTCGCGCCTCTTAAAGCTGTGCTAAAAGGGTCGGTCCGTCATGTCTGGGCATCGTCCGCCACGCGACGTCGTCGCTGAATACCGTGCAGCGGCGGCCGCGAACCAGTTCCGCCAGTCGCGCCTCGAGAAGCTGGAGGCGCTGAAGCGCCTCGGCATCAATGCCTACCCGTACGGCTTCGCGCCGAGCGCAGCCGCTGCCGAGCTGCAGCAGCGCTACGCCGACCTCGCGCCGGACGAGAAGACCGAGGTCGAAGTCGCTGTTGCCGGCCGCATCCGGACGATCCGCAACAGCGGCATGTTCATCGATCTCCATGACAATACCGGCAAGATCCAGATCTTCTGCCACAAGCAGTTCCTGAGCCCGGAACAGCTCGAACTGGTGCGCCTGCTCGATATCGGCGACATGCTCGGCGTGACCGGCCTGGTGCGGCGGACTAAGGCCGGCGAACTGACGGTCGACGCGCGGCGGATCGAGATCCTCGCCAAGGCGCTGCTGCCACTGCCCGAGAAATATCACGGGCTGCAGGATGTCGAGACGCGGTACCGTCAGCGCTACCTCGATCTCATCATGAATCCCGAGACGCGCGCGACGCTGAGGGCACGCAGCGCCATCGTCACGACCCTGCGCACCGCGATGATCGAGCGCGGCTTCCTCGAGGTCGAGACGCCGATGCTGCACACGCTGGCCGGCGGCGCTTCGGCGCGGCCGTTCGTGACCCATCACAACGCGCTCGACATGGATCTCTATCTGCGCATAGCGCCGGAGCTGCATTTGAAGCGGCTGATCGTCGGCGGGCTTGCCGATGCGGTGTTCGAGATCAACCGGAACTTCCGCAACGAAGGGATCTCGCCGCGGCACAATCCCGAATTCACGATGATGGAACTCTACAAGGCCTACGCCGACTACAACGACATGGCGGAGCTCGCCGAGAGCCTGTTCGAGCGGGCGGCCGTGGCGGCCACCGGCGGCACGAAGGTCACTTACGGCGACCATCAAATCGAGTTCCGCGGTCCCTACCCGCGCCGGTCGATGACCGAGCTGGTGCGCGACGAGACAGGCGCCGACTTTCTCACGATCGACGGCGCCGACGCCGCCCGGGCGGCGGCCCGCGCTCTACAGGTGCCGCTGGAGGGCAACGAGCCTTGGGGCAACGTCGTGGAGGCGGTCTTCGGCCATCGTGTCGAGCACCGGTTGATTCATCCGACCATCGTCACCGACCTGCCGCGGGACATTTCGCCCTTGGCGAAGGTCCATCGGCATGACCCGCGGCTCACGGAGCGGTTCGAGATCTTCGTGAACGGCATCGAGATCGCGAACGCCTTCTCGGAACTGACGGATCCGCTCGACCAGTTCGATCGCTTCGCGGCCCAGCTCGATCGCCGCGAAGGCGGCGACGAGGAGGCGCAGCCGTTCGATACCGACTATGTGACGGCCCTCGAATACGGGCTGCCGCCCACCGGCGGCATGGGCATCGGAATCGATCGGCTCGTCATGCTGCTGACCAACAGCGCCTCGATTCGCGACGTCATTATCTTTCCGACCATGCGGCCGGCATCCTGAGCGAAGCGCGGATCCCTGGAACCACTGCCATTATCCTCCGGTTTATTCGAAATATTCAATCGCAGTTCGCTTCCGAGATCGGCGCTGCGCTGGTATTATCGCCCGTTAGAAGCGTGCTTGCCGACGATGCAAAAGATGATTACTTAGGCATCGCGGCAGGCGCCAAGATGCGCTAGTATCAACTCGTCGAGTTGTATGTGGCGTACCTCATCGCCTTGACGACGATGGTATCGGCGGTCGGGAGTCTCGGCAGCACCGGCGACGTCGCAGCAATTTCGGAAACGCAACCCGGTCAGTTCTTCGATGGCTACCGCACGCACTTTGGTTTGAAAGGTGAAACGACGTGAACGCTCCATCATCGGAGACCTCTCGCTTCATTGCCAGGATACTCGGTGCGAGGGCCACTCCTCCGGCCGAACTGGCTGCCGTCATCGCGGCCCTGAACGAAGGGCTTGCGGCGGTGCGTGGTGGTGCGCAGGCGGTCGCGCCCCCTGCCGCCGTCGTCCCTGCGCGGGAAGCCGAGCGTCCGGCGCCGACGGTGATCAAGCTGCCGATGCGACGGCAGCGGCGAAGGCTGGAACGCCCGGCGGCGGTGGCGGCGCCAGTGGTCGAGACGGCGGTAGAGCCGCCGGCACCCCGCCTGCTGCGCCGGGCCCAGGTTCCGGCGCCGGAACCGACCCCCCTCCCCGCACCGGTGACCGCGGCTGCTGGAACCGTCCGCGGCGTCGTGAAATGGTTCGACAGCAAGGCCGGAAAGGGTGCGATTCGCCTCACCGGGATCTCGGGAGATCTGCCGCTCGATCCGGCTCTTCTCCAGCGCGCCGGTATTCGGCGGCTGTACAAGGACCAGGAGATCGAGGCGGCGATCGAGGGCGGCACCGACCGAGTGCGGCTGGTCGACCTCTTCCTGCCGGGACGCGCCGCCGCCGCGGGCGCGGCCGCGGCCGGGCTGACGAGACGCACGCCGCGGCAGGTAACCGTCGAGGTCAAGCGTGACGGCGTGCGGTTGCGGCAGGCACGGGCCGAGGCCGAGCAAGTTCTTGGCGCAAAGGCGACTGTAAGACTGCCGCGTCGCTTTCCCACAACATGATCGCAGGTCACGTCTGATCCGAGAACCGTGCGATCTCACTACCCCGGGAGTGGGTTGCTTCGGCGATTGATGATTTCGCGTCTAGAACATTATTGAAGATTTTGCGTTGGCCTCGTCGCCGGCATGCTGTAGTCTTGCTGCGACACTGCGCTAACGAGCGGGCTATTGCTGGGCGGCCAATTCTGCGTATGTCGCTTGTCGCACTCCGAGAAAAAGGTATGGCAACAATGTCCCAAGGATCGACGCAACCGTCACATGGCGAGGTTCTGCGGATGGTGGCGGATGTCGTGTCCCACTACCTGAAGAAGAACCCTGTTTCGGCAACCGAGCTGCCCTCCGTGATCAGCGCCGTCTATGGTGCGCTCTGCGGCCAGGCGGCGACCGCCGCGGCGGCCCCGGAGCAGCAACGGCCCGAGCCGGCCGTCGCGATTCGGCGCTCTGTCACGCCCGACTACATCATCTGCCTCGAGGACGGTAAGAAGCTGAAAATGCTGAAGCGCCATCTGGCGACGGCCTACGGCATGACTCCCGACGAATACCGCCAGCGCTGGAATCTGCCGGCCGACTACCCGATGGTGGCGCCAAAATATGCCGAGCAGCGCTCGGCCCTGGCCAAGCAGATCGGACTCGGCTCGCGGCCGCGCACCAACCGGAAGCCGGCTCGCGCCCGGAAGGCCGCGGCCTCCTGAGGACAGGTCGGAGGATCAGCCGGCGGCATCCGGCTGATCCTCCGACGACTCGTCGGTTTCGACGCGATAGCTGCCGTCGAGCCAGCGGCCGAGATCGAGCTGAACACATCGCGGCGAGCAGAACGGCTTGTATCGAGTCGTTGTCGGCTTGCCGCAGATCGGGCAGCGGGTCTCTGGAGCGGGCTCGGACATCACATCAAGACTAGCGCGAGCGCGCCTGGATCTCGAATGATTCGAGCGAATGCGCAGCGTCGGGCAGCAGCGTCAGTCGCTGGCCGGTCCGGGACTCTGCCGCGTCGACGTGATGGCTGAGCGGCCCCGCCAGGGCCGCCGCGACGGAAGGGTGGAGGCTGACGGCTAGGCCCGCCGGCGCGTAAGCGTGGCGTGCGAATCCGCGCAAGACCTCCAATCCGATCGTCAGCGCCGATTTTGCCCGACGATCGCCGGCCTGCTCGAGCAGCATGTCGGCCAACGACGGACGAACGCGTCGTCGGGTCAGCTCGAAATGACCGAGCCGCGTCCAACCGTGGAGCTGGACCCCGGCCGGATCCGCAGCCACGCCCGTGGCCAATGCCGTCTCGACGTCCTGCCGATCGCCACGCCGCGTCATCGAGACGAAATCGACGACCACGGCGCCGCCGACGCCGCGCCGCCGCAACTCCCGTGCGAGCGTCTCGGCGGCCGCCAGATTGACCCGGCGAATCGCCTCAGCGGCCGGCTGCCGCCCACCCGCCATCCCCCCGAGATCGACATCGATCGAAGTGAAGGCGGGGCCGGGCTCCATCCGCAATCGTGCGCCGCCCGGCAGAGCGACGGTATTGGCCAGTGCACCGGAGAAGGCTTCTTCGAGCCGCATGATGGGCTCCTCATCCGGCGACGTGTATTCCGCCGGCCATCCATCGGCGATCTGTCGGGCCTGAGCGACTGCGGCGCGGTCGTCGATCAGCAGCCGTCCTCCGGCCGGACCATAGACCGACAGCAGGGCCTCCAGCGGCCCCCGCAGGCGGTCGAGGCGTCGAGGCCTGCCGTCGGAGCGCATTGCACGCTCGATCTCGCCATACTCGCCTCGCAGACGCACGATGTCCTCGCGCAACGAGTCGATGGCGGCGTCCCCGGACTCGCTCCGGATCACGACGCCTTCGTTCTCCTGGACGAAGGGGGCCAGGACCTCGGATATCCGGGCGCGTCGGGCCGGCGACAAGCGACGGGAGACTGCGAGGCCCGGCCGGTGCGGCGTCCACACGGCGTGGCGCCCCTGCAGCTCGATCGCGGCTCTCACCTCGGGTCCTTTGTCGTCGAAGGCGTCCTTCACGACCTGCACGACGATCCGCGCACCTTCGGCGAGGCCCTTGCCCTTGGCGAGGAAGGCCGGTCGCTCGGTGCCGATATCGACGAAGGCGCCTGCAAGGGCGGGGGTCACCCGCTGCACCCGCCCCATATAGATGGCGCCGACCTGGCTCGGCCGGTCGTCCCGCTCGACCGCCAGTTCGACCGCCTCGCCGTCCTCGAAGAGCCCGCCGCGGCATTCGCCCGGTCCCACCGAGATGATCAGCTCGCGGGTCATTGCGGCGTGCGGAGGCCGAGCCCGGCCAACACCTGTGCCGTCTCGAAGAGCGGCAGGCCGACGACATTCGAATACGACCCGACGATCTCGCGCACGAACCGCGCGGCCAGCCCCTGCACCGCGTAGCCGCCGGCCCTGCCTTCCCATTCGCCGGTGGCGAGATACCAGCCGATCTCCGACTCGGTCAGCCGCTTGAAGGCGACTGCCGTCTGGACCCGCCGGTGGGCGATCCGGCCGTCGGGAGCAATGACGGCGAGGCCGCCGAAGACTCGGTGCCGTCGCCCGGACAGAAGCTCCAGGCAGCGCCGTGCAGCCGCGGTGTCCGCGGGCTTCGGCAGGATGCGGCGCCCGCAGGCGACGACCGTGTCGGCGCCCAGCACCACGGCGCCGGGATGCCGGGCCGCAACGAGCTGCGCCTTCTCGGTTGCGAGGCGCTCGGCGTGGCGCATCGGCGTCTCGCCCTTCACGGGCGACTCATCGATCCCGGCCGGATCGATCAGGTCGGGCGGGAAGCCGATCTGGCGCAGGAGTTCCACCCGCCGCGGCGAGGCCGAGGCTAGGACGAAGGCCGGGATCACGGATCGCCCGGCTGCCGCCCGTAAGTGCGGAACTTCTCGACGTTCAGCGCCATCTCTTCCGGATCCAGCAGGACCGGCTCGCCGATCTGCCGCGCCCGGCAGTACATTTCGGCGAGCGTCTCGAGCTCGATCGCCATCGCCAGCGCTTCATCGAGGTCGCCGCCCACGGCGATGATCCCGTGATTGGCGAGCAGGCAGCCCTTGCGGTCGGCAAGCGCGGCCACCGCATGACGCGACAGCGCCTCCGTCCCGAAGGTCGCGTAAGGCGCGCAGCGGACATCCGCCCCGCCCAGCTTCGCCACCATATAGTGAAAGGCGGGGATGCCCTGCCGCAGGCAGGCGATCGCCGTGGCGAAGGGCGGGTGACCGTGGAGGACGACAAGCACCTCCGGCCGCGCCAGCAGGATGTCGCGGTGGAACCGCCACTCCGAGGATGGCAGGCGCGCGCCGGATGGCCGGCCCTCCCAATTCATCGCTACGAGATCCGATTCGACCAGCCGCTCGTAGGGCATGCCCGTCGGCGTCACGAGGAAGCTGTCCTGCACCCGATGGCTGAGATTGCCGGACGTGTTGCGGACGAGCCCGCTGGTCGTCAGCGTGCGCGCCGCAGCGATCATGCGCCGGCGCAGGTCGGGGGTATCCTGCACCGGGCTAGGCCGCTGCGGTCGCGTGGCGACGCTCGGGGAAGAGGCCGAGCAGTCCTTCGCGGGAGGCGTCGCAGAGGCCGCGTTCCGTCAATAGCCCGGTGACCAGCCGCGCCGGCGTCACGTCGAAGGCGTAGTTGGCCGCCGGCGTCCCATCGGGCGTGATGCGGATCGTGGTGACGCGGCCGTCGCGGGTGATGCCCGAAAGCTGCGTCACCTCGGCGGGATCACGCTGCTCGATCGGAATCTCCCCGACCCCATCCGACAGGGTCCAGTCGATGGTCGGCGACGGCAGCGCCACATAGAACGGCACGCCGTTGTCATGCGCGGCCAAGGCCTTGAGGTAGGTGCCGATCTTGTTCGCCACGTCGCCCGTCGCGGTGGTGCGGTCGGTGCCGACGATGCAGAGATCGACGAGCCCGTGCTGCATAAGGTGGCCGCCGGCATTGTCGACGATGACCGTGTGCGGCACGCCGTGCCGCCCGAGTTCCCAGGCGGTCAGGCCGGCGCCCTGGTTGCGCGGCCGCGTCTCGTCGACCCAGACGTGGACCGGGACCCCGGCATCGTGGGCGGCGTAAATCGGCGCCGTCGCCGTGCCGATATCCACCGTCGCCAGCCAGCCCGCGTTGCAATGGGTAAGGACGTTGACCGGCTTGTCGCCCTTCTGCGCGGCGCGGAGCAGATCGAGGCCGCGCTGGCCGATCGCGCGGTTGATCGACACGTCCTCGTCGCAGATCGCAGCGGCCAAGCGCCACGCCACCGGCACGCGATCCACCGGCATGTGCCGGCCGATCTCGCGCCGACAGCGATCGAGCGCCGCCCGCAGATTGACTGCGGTGGGCCGGGTAGCCGTGAGCACCCGCAAGGCGTGGGCCAGGGACGAATCGCCGGGATCGGCCTTCAGCGCGAGTGCCACGCCGTAGGCGGCCGTCGCGCCGATCAGCGGCGCGCCGCGCACCACCATGTCGCGGATCGCGTGCGCCGCATCGTCGAGCGTGCGCAGCTCCACCGTCACCAGCTCGTGTGGCAGCTTGGTCTGGTCGATCACCTTCACGGCGCCGTGGCCGCAGGGCCAGATCGTCCGCATCGCCACGCCATCGACGAGCATCGCCCTGCCCTCCTAGCCCAGCAC
>Ga0070731_10002718_pt1 | contig 16551 bp, 13 predicted proteins | sample Coa_R1_2_FD_66448 | JGI IMG/M metagenome (GOLD analysis project Ga0070731, IMG submission 66448) | Surface soil microbial communities from Centralia Pennsylvania, which are recovering from an underground coalmine fire - Coalmine... | ecosystem: Environmental > Terrestrial > Soil > Unclassified ...
GTGCAGGGGCCCGACCTGGACGTGCACCGGCTGATACATGCGGTGCAGGACGAGGAGCGGAAGCGCGGCCGCCGGGACGAGTGGCAACAGCTCCACGGCGCGCAGTCGGGACGCCAAGAACGGCCACTATACTCGTCGGACCGATGCGCTCCCGAGTCCTCCGTCGTCGTGCTGCGACGGCATTCGGGGTGTACGGCTCGGCTGTTCTCGGCTTCATCGCGACGGTCGTGGCGGCCCGCGAGCTCGACAAGGCCGACTTCGGGCGCTTCGCGCTCGTGTTCGCGACGACGGCGCTCCTGCAGGTCTTCGTCGACCTGACGATCGACGAGGTCGTGATCAAGTACGGGAACCGGTACGTCGCGCGTGAGCAGTGGGGACGGCTGCGGCGTCTCATGCGCGTCGGCTTTCTCGTCAAGCTTCTCGGCGGCGCCGCCGGCACGGTTGCGATCGTCGGCGCTGCGTTCCTGTCGCCGTACATCTGGAAGACCGGCGGCGTGCGCGGTGCGCTGCTGATCTCCGCGCTCGTCCCCTTGATCCAGCAGCCGGAGGGGATGGCCGGCGCAGTGCTGACACTCCGCAACCGCTACGACCTGCGCGGGCTCTTCCTGCTCTGGGGCATGGCCCTGCGGCTCGTGGCGATCGCCGTCGCCGCGCCGCACGGGCTGCTCTGGCTCTTCGGCGCGATCGTCGCCGCGCAGCTCGTCTCGTCGGCGTCGGTCGGCGTCGTCGGGCTGCGCGACTTCCACCGCTATCCGAGAGTGCCCGTCGAGGAGCTCGGCGAGGACCGGCGCGCGATCCGGGACTTTGCGATCCAGTCGACGATCTCATCGGGCCTCATGTCGCTGCGCGCGTCGCTGCCGATGGTGCTCGTCGGTGTTGTCGCGAAGGCGTCGGCGGTGGCCGGCTTCCGCGCCGCTCAGGCGCCGCAGACAGCGTTCCAGACCCTCTCCGGCCCGGCCCGGCTCGTCCTGCTCGCGGAGCAGACGCGCGACGTCGAGCAAGGCCGCGCCGACCGGGCGTTCGCGCTGCTCCATCGGTACATCGGCAGCACGGCGGCCCTCGCCGTCGTCGTCACGCCGCCGGCGTGGGTTTACATGCCGAGCCTCATCCGGTTCGTGTACACAGCCAAGTACGAGCCGGCGGCGAACGCGTTCCGGATCATGCTGCTCGTCGCCGCGATCCAGCTCGTGTTCGGCTGGACGAGGACGTTCCCGGTTTCGATCGGACGCGTCGGCCTGCGCACCGCCGGCCAGCTGCTCGAGGTGGTCACGCTCGTGCCGGCGGTGCTCGTGCTCGCCGCGGCCTACGGTGCCACCGGCGCGGCAGCGGGCGTGCTCGCGGGCTCGGTGGTGCTGGCCGTGTTCTGGACGGTCGGGCTGCTGCGGTTGCCGCAGCCCGCCCCTGCGTGACCGTGCGGGTGCTCGTCGTGTCGGGGATCTGGCCGCCGGACGTCGGCGGGCCGGCCTCGCACGGGCCGGAGGTCGCCGCGTTCCTCGCCGGGCGCGGGCACGAGGTCGAGGCGGTGATCACCGCCGACGGGCCGCCGGCGCGTCAGCCGTATCCGGTGCACTGGGTGCCGCGCTCGCTGGCGCCGGGGCTGCGGCACGTCGACGGTGTGCGGCTCGTCGCCTCGCGCGCACGGCGCGCCGACGTCGTCTACTCGACCGGGATGTTCGGGCGCTCGTCGCTCGGCTCGACGCTTGCGCGCACGCCGCTCGTCGTCAAGCTGACCGCGGACCCGGCCTACGAGCGCGCGCGCCGGTGGGGGCTCTGGCGCGGTTCGCTGGACGACTTTCAGCGTGCGCCCTCGGCACAGACCGCACCGCTCCGCTGGTCGCGCGACTTCGACGCGCGGCGCGCCGCACACGTGATCACTCCGTCGTCGTACCTGCGCGACCTCGTGGTCGGCTGGGGCGTGCCGGCCGCGCGGGTGACCGTGCTGCCGAACCCGGCCCCCACCTACCGTGTCCAGGATGTACGCCCGCGCGACGAGCTGCGTGCAGAGCTCGGCCTCGACGGCCCGACGCTCGTCTTCGCCGGGCGGCTGACCGCGCAGAAGGCGCTCGACGTCGGCATCGAAGCGGCTCGCCGGGCCGGGGTCGCGCTCCTCGTCGCCGGCGACGGCCCCGACCGCGCGGCGCTCGAACGACTCGGCCACGCACGTTTCCTGGGCCCGCTGACGCGCGAGCGCGTGCTCGAGCTCTTCAGCGCCGGTGATGCGGCGCTGCTCTCTTCGTCGTGGGAAAACTTTCCCCACTCCGTCGTCGAGGCGCTTGCGGTGGGGACGCCGGTCATCGCGACGCGGACCGGCGGTGTCGCTGAGGTCGTCGTCGACGGTGAGAACGGCCTGCTGGTCGAGCCGGGCGACGTCGACGCGCTTGCGGCAGCGATCGACCGGTTCGTGGCCGACGACGCGCTCGCGGCGCATCTGCGCGCGAGCGCGGCCGCCTCCGTCGCAGCCTATTCGGCAGAGAGCATCTACGGACGGCTCGAGCAGATCCTGCGCGAGGCGGCGCGATGAAGCCGCGCGTCCTCTTCGTCGGGCGCACGCGCTACCGGCTGCCGCTGGAGGGGCCGCTTGCGCGCAAGTGGGATGCGCTCGCAGACGTGTTCGACCTGCGTGTCCTCGCAAGCGGCACCGGACGCGACCCGCGTTTCGTCCTCGTTCGGCCGCGACCGCTCGACGGCCCGCTCTTCTACGCCACGTTGCCGTTTCATGTCGCGCGCGAGCTGCGCCGATTCCGGCCCGACGTCGTCGTCGCGCAGAGCCCGTTCGAGGCCGCGCTCGCGGAGCTCGCGCTGCCGACTACGCGCTCGTCCGCGAAGCTCGTCGTCGAGATCCACGGCGACTGGCACACGTCCACGCGCCTCTACGGCTCGCCTGCGCGGCTGCTCGTCGCGCGGCTGGCAGACCGGATCGCGCTCTGGGCGCTGCGCCGGGCGGACGCGATTCGCGCCGTCTCGCAGTTCACGGCGTCGCTCGTGCGTGAGGCTGGACGCGAGGCCGACGCGGTCTTCACGGCCTACACGGACCTCAGCGTCTTCGCGGGTCCCGTCGCGCCGGTCCCGGCGGAGCCGAACCTGCTCTTCGTCGGCGTGCTCGAGCGCTACAAGGACGTCGAAGGGCTCGCGGCCGCGTGGCGGCAGCTGTCGCAGCGGCTGCCTGAGGCACGACTGCGTGTCGTGGGCAACGGCCGCCAGGTCGAGGTCGCCGAGGCGCTCCAGCGGGAAGGCGCACGCTGGGATCGGCGGCTCGAGCAGCCCGAGGTCGCGCACGCGCTGGACGAGGCGCGTGCGCTCGTCCTGCCCTCGGCGTCGGAGGGTCTGCCGCGCATCGCGGTCGAGGCGTTCCTGCGCGGTCGGCCGGTGGTGGCGACGCGGGCCGGAGGGACGCCTGAGATCGTCGAGCACGAGGTCACCGGCCTGCTCGTCGAGCGGGGCGATTCGGCTGCGCTCGCGGACGCGCTCGAGCGCATACTGCGCGACCGCGAGCTGGCGCAGCGGCTCGGCGACGCCGCGCACGTCTCGGCGTCGCGGTTCCTCACGACACCCGAGGACTTCGCCGCGAGCTTCCGCCGCCTCGTGGACGCCGTGCTGCGGCCGTAAACTGGCCTTCCGTGACACCCTACGGGTCTGTTTTGGCCGTCAACTCCGGCTGGCACGCACAGTCGCAGTGCAGCGACCGCACCGGGACGAAGCCTTGACGGTTCAACAGGGCAAGCAGCTCGTGAAGAACGCGCTCTATCGCTCGATCGGCGAGACGTCGGCCGCGCTCGGCCTGACTGCGAACGGCTCGACCGCGCTGCGTGTGCTGATGTACCACAAGGTCAACGACATCCCTGACAACCCGACGACGGTGCCGGTCGGGCACTTCGACGAGCAGCTCGCGCAGCTCGCCGAGCTCGGCTATACGGTCGTCGATCTCGACGCGGTGCTCGGCTACTACACCGTCGGCAAGCCGCTGCCGCGTGGCGCGGTGCTGATCACGTTCGACGACGGGTATCGCGACATCGTCGAGAACGCGCTGCCGGTGCTGCAGAAGCACGGGTATCCAGCGGTGATCTTCGTGCCGGTCGCGTTCATGGGCGACACGATGCCGCTGCCGCACGAGATGCACCTCACCGAGCGCGGTGTGCGCAACCGCACGCTCGACTGGGGGCTCGTGCGCGAGCTCGATGCCGCCGGCGTGCGCGTCGAGTCGCACGGGATCGCGCACCGGCCGCTCGCGGAGGTCGCGCTCGACGAGGCCGTGCGCGAGATCGCGGTGTCGAAGCTGAAGCTCGAGGAGCAGCTCGGCCGTCCCGTGCGCTCGTATGCGTACGTTAAGGGATCGGAGGCGCACTTCCACCCGGTGCACGAGAGTCTCCTGAAGCAGGCCGGCTACGACTGCGCGTTCACGTCGATCTCGCGCGCGAACGGCCCCGGCGCAGATCCGTTCCGGCTCGGCCGCTACAACGTCGAGCCGTACGCACCGCGGACGTTCGAGCTCGTACTCGCAGGCGCGTGCGACCTGATCGCGCTCAAGGACACCGTCGCGGGCACGCACGCGCGCCGCCTGTTCAATCAGGCGCTCGGCACCTCGACGCGCTAACCGAAATGCCGACGCGATGAAGATCGTCGAGTACGAGCCCTCGCGCGTGCGCGACGTCGCCGACCTGATGGCGCGCGTGTGGGGCAAGCCGGCCGACGAGGCGGAGCTCGACTGGTTCTACGGCGGCAATCCGGTCGCGCCTGCGTCGGTCTTGCTCGCGGAGGAGGGCGGGCGCGTGGTTGCGAGTGTCGCGATCTCGTTCCTGCGCATGTCGGTCGGCGGCGAGACGGTGACGGCCGGGATGCCGGTTCATCTCGCGACCGATCCCGCTTTTCGCGGGCGAGGCATCTTTCGCGAGCTGGAAGGTGCGAACGAGGAACGCGCGCGGCAGACCGGCGCGCGGCTGCTCTTCGTCGTGCCGACCCCGGCGTCGGCGTCGGTCCTGCGCCGCCGCCTCGGCTGGGCGCCGCTGCCGCCGCTTCGCGTCTGGGCGCGAGCTGTGCTGCCCTTCCGCATTCGCTCGCAGCACGTCGACCGCTTCGACCGGCAAGTAACAAGTTGTTACTTGCCGGCTTCGGCCGCCGGGGTCGCGCGCGACGCGGCGTGGCTCAACTGGCGCTTCGCGGATGCGCCGCGGCGCTACACCATCGTTGCCAACGGGGGCTACGCCATTCTCGGCAGCCGCGGGCGGCTGGGCGTGCTCGTGGCGACGGGCGGCCGCCTCGCTGCGCCGACGGGTCTCGCCGCCATCGGTGCGCCGCCGCCGTGGGAGCGGGGCCGTTACCTGCGTGCGGGCTGGCTGCCGACCCTGCGAACCTTCGCGCTGCTCGGCAAGTCGCTCGACCCCAGGTTCCGCCTGCCGATGCAGCCGCACTTCGAGTTGGGGGATCTCGATTTCTTCTGATGCAGAAGCTCGTCTTCGTCACCCAGCGGATCGACCCGGCCCATCCGGCGCTCGGCGTCACGATCCCGAAGCTGCGTGCGCTCGCCGCACGAGTGGACGAGGTCGTCGTGCTGGCCGCCGACGCCGTCGAGGGTGAGCTGCCGGACAACTGCCGCGTGCGTCTCTACGGGGCCCCGACGCAGCTGCGGCGCGGCGCGCGCTACCTCGCCGCGCTTACGGCCGAGCTCTCGCCGCGGCCGGCTGCCGTGCTCGTCCACATGACGCCGCTGCTCGTCGACGTCGGCGGTCCGCTCGTGCGCGCTCGGCGAGTCCCGCTGCTCCTCTGGTTCACGCACTGGCGGGTGACGAGGCGGCTGCTGCTCGCCGAGCGTCTGGCGACCGCGATCCTGACGGTCAACGAGCGCTCGTTCCCGCTTCGGTCGCCGAAGGTCGTTCCGATCGGGCACGGTATCGACATGCGGATGTTCGGCTGCGCCTCGCGCGACCCCGTCGACCGGTTGCGTGTGCTCGCGCTCGGGCGCACGTCGCCGGCGAAGGGGCTCGAGACCGTCGCGCGCGCGGCCGAGCTCGCCGGCGCGGACCTCGAGATCCGGGGACCCTCGCTGACCGACGCGGAGCGCGCAGAGGCGCTGCGACTCGAGGCGATCGGTGTGCGGATCGAGCCGCCGCTCCCGCACGGCGAGATCCCCGCGCTCTACGCGCGCAAGGACGTGCTCGTCGACAACATGCGCGAGGGCGCGCTCGACAAGGTCGTCTACGAAGCCGGGGCGACGTGCATGCCCGCGCTGGCCTCGAACGAGGGCTTCGCCGACGTGCTCCCGCCCGAGCTGCGCTTTCGGCGCGGCGATGTCGACGAGCTCGCCGACAACCTGCGCCGCCTCGCACTCGTCGACCGGAACGCGCTCGGCCGCGAGCTGCGAGCGCGTGTCGAACTGCGGCATTCGGTCGACCACTGGGCCGACGCAGTGCTGGAAGTGATCGGAAGATGATCGTGCTCCATTCGCAGAAGGTCGCCGGTATCTCCGGCTCCGAGGCGCACCTGCTCTCGCTGCTCCCGGACCTGCGCAACCGCGGCTGGGACATCCGGTTCCTGATGCTGCACGAGCACGAGCCCGGCGCGTGGGAGTTCGCGCGCGCGCTCGAGGCCGGCGGCGTTCCCGTCGACGCGATCCCGATGCGCGCCGACGTCGACCCGCTCACCTTCGCGCGTGTGCTCGCGTACCTCGCGCAGCACCGGCCGACGATCCTGCATACGCATCTCGTCCACGCTGACGCGTACGGCCAGACAGCCGGCACGTTCGCCGGGGTGCCTGTGCGCCTCTCGACGAAGCACGGCTTCAACGAGTTCCGCGAAGGACATCTCTTCGCGCTCGGCGACCGGACGATCGGCACGCTGGCGCACCGGCAGATCGCCATCTCCCGCGGGCTCGCGCGCTACCTCGCGGAGACGGAAGGCTTCTCCGAGCCGGACTTCGAGATCGTCCACTACGGCATCGACCCGAAGACGGAGCCGCACCCGTACGCAGGCGACGCTCCGCGCTTCCTCTGCGTCGGCCGCCTGATCCCGATCAAGGGCCACGTCGTGCTGCTGCGAGCATTCCGCCGGGTGCTCGACGACCGGCCCGACGTCCGGCTCGACATCGCGGGCCGCGGCATACTGGAGCCGGGGCTGAAGGATCTCGCACGCGAGCTCGGCCTCGATCTCGCGGTGCGCTTCCTCGGCCACGTGACGCCGATCCAGGCCGCCGTCGAAGGCTCGCTCGCGGTCGTCGTCCCGTCGCTCGGCGAGGGCTTCGGCATGGTCGCGCTGGAGGCGATGGAGCGCGCGCGGCCGGTGATCGCCGCCTCGATCGGCGGCCTCGAGGACCTCGTGCGAGACGGCGAGACGGGCCTGCTCGTCCCGCCCGGCGAGGCCGAGCCGCTCGCGGCCGCGATCCTCGCGCTGGCGGATGATCCCGGGCGCGCGGCCGCTATGGGAGCGGCCGGGCGCGCGCGCGCGCTCGAGCGCTTCCCCGAGAACCGCTGCACGGAGCGAACCGAGGAGGTCTACCGCTACTGGCTCGGCCTGCGCAGCAACGGCCACAACCTGGTCAGCGCCGTGGCGGCGAGCAAGGCGAGCACGAAGTCCCACGGCACCCGGTAGCGCGTCGTCCCCTCGAAGAGCCACGCCGCGACCGTCTCGTAAGCAGCGAAGAGGAGCGCCAGCACGCGCACGGGAACGCTCACGAAGTAGAGGCCCACGAGCGCGAGCGCGTAGAGCGGGATCACGAACGCGGGCTCGAAGATGTGCTTGGCCGCATGGAACGCCCCGCCGCTCTCGGGCCCGCCGGTGTCCGCGCTCACCGCGGGGCTCCAGAGAAGTTCTGTCGCCTGAACCATCAGCTTCGCCTTCTCACCCGGGTGGCGCTTCCAGAACTTGAAGACGAGGTGCTCGTAGTAGGTCTGCTGCGCGCACTCGTGCACGTTGATCTTGCGGCCGCCGTGCAGGTAGAAGTCGCGCGCCTGCGTCGGCGTGTACCAGCCGCGTTTCGCCAGCCCGGGCGGGTCGGGCACCGCGTCGATCCAGATTCCCTTCGCAAGCAGGCCGTACGTCGCCGGGTTGTTCGCCTTCCAGAGTGCGCGCGCGTCGGTCGTGATGGTGAAGCAGCCGACGTCCACCTTGTTCCGCACGACCCACGGCGCGAGCGCAACGGCAGCGAGAACGGGCACGAGCACGACGCCGCGCCACGGCACGCGTTGCCACACGAGGTACGCGGCCAGGACGAACGGCAGCACGGCCAGCCGCGTGTTCGAGAGGATCGAGATGCCCGACACGACCCCGAGCGCGGCGGCGAGCCGCCACGAGCGCTCGCGAGCGGCCCAGAGCGTGAGCAGGAACATCGACGCGCCGATCAGCTGGTCGAGGATCTCGCGGTTGACGTGCACGTCGTGCCAGATGAGGTACGGCTGGAGCGTCGACACGAGCGCCCCGATGAGGCCCACGGAGCGCGAGACGAACCGGCGTCCGATCTCGTAGACGACGATCGCCGTGGCAATCGCGACGGCGATCTGGACGAAGCCGACCGACCACCAGTGGCGTCCGAAGATCCAGTAGACGACGATCAGGAACCAGCCGTAGAGCGGTTGCGTGCTCGCACTCGGGACGCCCGGGACGTAGCCGAACGTGCCGCTGTGCAGGAACACCTCGGCGAGCGTGTCGGACTTCTCGACGTTGCCGACGAGGATCCCGCCGCGGTCGTAGACGAGCGCGGCCACGCGCGGGAGGGCGCACGCCGCGGCGATCAGCGCGTACGGCCAGGCGCGCTTCACGCGACGGCGAGTGCGGGTTGTCCCACGTCGACGTAGTTGCGCTGCCAGAGCTCGAGCATGCAGAGGCACCAGAGCCGGTGCCCGTGGTCTGCGCGCCGCTCATGGTGCTCGCGCAGCAGGCGTTCGAGCTCGTCGCGCCGGAAGAGACCGCGGTCCTCGCCGAGCAGCAGGTCCTCGGCGACCGGGCGCAGCTCCTCGTGGAACCAGCGATTGAGTGGGACGCCGAAGCCGGCCTTGCTGCGCCCGGCGACCGCCGGCGGCAGGTCGGCCGCGAATGCCTGCTTGAGAGCGGCCTTGCCGCGCGCAAGCTTCGGCGGGAGCGCGAGCCCGAGCTCGACCACGCGGTGGTCGAGGAACGGCGACCGCAGCTCGAGCGACACGGCCATCGACGCGATGTCCGCCTTCGGCAACAGGTCGCCGGGCAGGTACGACTCGATGTCGACGAGCCGCAGGTCGCTCGCCGCCGGCAGCAGCGTCGCGGTCGCGTGCGCCCGCGCCTCGTCCGTCCAGAGCCGGCGGCGCAGCTCGAGCGGGAACACCTCGACCAGCCGCGCGTAACGCTCTCCCGGCGGCTGTGCTGCGGCGTCGAGGAAGCGCCGAGCGCGAAAGAGCGTCGAGCGCGGCTCGCGCCGTCCCCATGGTGCGGCAACCGCGAGCCGCGCGGCCGCGGACGGAACACGTCCGGCGAGCGTGTGCGCGCGGTAGCGCTCGTAGCCGCCGAACACCTCGTCGCCGCCGTCGCCGACGAGCGCAACCTTGACGTGTCGCCGCGCCGCCTCGCAGAGAAGCAACGTCGGCAGCGCCGCCTCGTCGCCGAACGGCTCGTCGAACGCGAGCGCGAGCCGTTCGAGGAGCTCGGGGCGCGGGTCGATCTCGAGCTCGTCGTGCCGTGTGCCGTACCGCTCCGCAACCGCCCGCGCGTAGGCGCGCTCGTCGTAACGCGCGTCCGGGAAGCCAACGGTGAACGTCCGCACCGGCTCTGCGGATGCCCGCGCCATCGCGGCGACGACGATCGACGAGTCGACCCCGCCTGAGAGCAGCGCCCCAAGCGGCACGTCGGCCACGAGCCGCCGCCGAACCGCCGCCGTTACCTCCTCCCGAGCGCGCTCAACCCAGCCTTGTAACAAGTTGTTACTTGCCGGTTTCGGCGACCAGTACCGCTTGACGGACACGCTGCCGTTCTCGACGACGAGGCACGACGCCGGCGGGACCCTCTCGACCGCGCGCAGCCCCGAGCGCGGCACGTACTGGAGCGCGAGGAACGCGTCGAGCTGCGCGAGGTCGAGCTCGCGTGGGAGGTCGGGCAATCGCAGCAGAGCCTTCGTCTCGGAGGCGAACGCAAGCGTCCCGTCGGGCAACCGCGCGTACACGAGCGGCTTCTTGCCGAGCCGGTCGCGAGCGAGCACGAGCCGCTCCGGGCCGCGGTCCCAGAGCGCGAGCGCGAACATCCCTTCGAGCCGCTCGACGAAGTCGAGCCCCCACTGCTCGTACGCGTGCGGGATCACGGGCGTGTCGCCGGTTCCGGCGAGCTCGTGTCCGTGCGACTCGAGCTCGCGGCGGAGCTCGCGAAAGTTGTAGAGCTCGCCGTTGAAGACGGCGACGATATCGCCGCGTTCGTTGTGCACCGGCTGGTCGCCGGTCGCAAGATCGATGATCGACAGGCGGCGATAGCCGAGCACACAGCGGCCGTGGGGCTCGACGGCGCCGTGGTCGGGGCCGCGATGTACGATCGCCGCGTTCATGCGCTCGACCAGTCCGGGGTCCGGCGCGTCCCTGCCGAGGAGTCCGCAAATCCCGCACATGCCCGGTACCCAAGGCTACGCGGTCGTCTCGTGTCACGTCGAACGTCCCCTCGACGACCGGGTGTGGAAGCGGTTCGTCGGCCTCATCCGCCGCCGTCCCGCGGGCTTCGCGATCACGTCGTTCCTGCGCGCGCCGTTCGACGGTGAGGACCGCGTGCTGTTTCTCACGAGGGCGCGCGAGGCCGCATCGCTCGGGCCGCTTGGGCATCACACGCACTGGACGTCGCCCACCGACGCGCGACCGACCGGCGGCGATCCGGCGGCGCGCGTGCTCGAGGAAGGGCGCTGGCTGCGCGAGCACGGGCTCGAGCCGCGTTTCTTCTGCGGCGGCAACTGGTACGTCGACGCGGCGCTACTCGCGGTCGTTGCCGAACTTGGCTACGTCGATTCCACCGCAACGGCGTGGGAGCCGCGCTTCCGGCCCGCGGCCGTGCTCGACCAGCCGGCGTGGATTCGTCTCGAGGGCGGCCGGCGCGTGCTCGAACTACCGACCACGCACTCACTCGGCGCCGCCGCGCGGCACCTCACGCGCGAGCTGCCGCCGGTCGTCCACGTGCACTTCCATGACTTCGAGCTGCTTCACGCGAAGCGCCGCGCGCTGCTCGCGCTCGTCTTGCGCGCGCTGGCGCGGCGGCGACAGCCGGTCGAGCTCGGCGCGTTGGGCGCGGAGCGGGAGCTCGACTGGGCCGACGTATGCGTCGACTGACGGCGCTCGCCGCCCTGCTGAGCGGCGGCCGGGCAAAGCCCGTCCGGCTCTGGTGCGGCATCGCAAGCGCCGCCTTGGTGATGGCAGGCTGTGGCTCGGGCTCCCATCAACTCGGCCTCGCGATCCAGGTCGGGCACGATCCGTTCCGGCTGACGCTGCTCCGCGACGGCAAGGCCGTCGTGCGTGAGAACCCCGACGGGCGACTCCGCTACGAGCTTGCGGACGGCGACCAGTTCGCGCTCACGCACGTGCTCTCCTCGCGCGGCGACACGTACCGCGTGGCGACGACGGAAAAAGGACGGACGGCAACTGTCACGGTCGAGCCGAGCGCGCGCGGCGCGCGCCTGACCATGCAACTCGATCCGGCAACGAACGTGCGCGAGGTCTTCGACGCGTTCGACGCGAAAGCCGACGACCACTTCCTCGGTGGCGGCGAGCAGGGCGACGTCGTCGACCTGCGCGGACAGATCGTGCCCGTGAAGGTCTCCGACGTCTGCTCCTCGGCGCCGGTTCCATTCTTCGCGAGCTCGGCGGGCTGGGGCTTGCGGCTCGTGAGCGAGAACGTGTCCGGTCTCGCGTTCCCCGGCTCGTCGGGCGGAGAGGGCTGCACGTTCGACTCGACGCCGCAGTGCAGCTTTCCGGCGCTCGCCGATCGCGTCGAGGTCTGCGTGCTCGGCGCGCGCCTCGACGAGGAGCTCTACACGGGCACGTTCGCGCAGGTGCTCGCCGCGTACGAGGCGTCGGCGGGCCGCCCGGCGGTACCGTCGCCGGCCGAGCTCGAGCTCGTCAAGTGGCGCGACGAGGTGAACGGACCGGCCGACGTCCTGCAGGACATCGCGAAGCTACGCGCGGCGGGTGTTCCGCTCGGCTGGGTGCTGCTCGACAACCCGTGGGAGACGTGCGTCGGCACGCTCACGTTCGACCGCAACCGGATCCCCGACCCCGCCGCGCTCGTGCGTCGGGTGCACCGCCTCGGCGTCAAGTTCATGCTCTGGGTCTCGCCAAAGGACATCTGCGAGAGCTACCCGCTACGCGATCTCGTCGGCGAGCGCGGCCGCTGGGTGCTCGCCCTGTGGCGGCCTGCCGTTGCGCGCACGTTCGAGGCGCGGCTCCGGCGCGCCTTTGCCATCGGCGTCGACGGCGTCAAGGGCGACCGCGGCGACGAGGTCGAGCTCGGCGTGCGCCAGAACGAGTACCCGCTCCTCTTCGCGCGCGCGGTCCTCGCGGCGCTGCCCCACCTGCAGGGCGGGTTCTTCCGCGCGGCGACGGTCGGCTCGCAGCAAATCCTTCCCGGCATGTGGGCGGGCGACCAGGACGGCAGCTGGAGCGGTTTGCAGACTGCGATCCGCCTCGGCGCGTCCGCGGCGATGAGCGGCTTCCCGACCTGGGGCTCGGACGTCGGCGGCTACCGGTCGTCCGGCCTGACCGCCGACGTCTTCGCGCGCTGGGCGCAGCTCTCCGCCGTCTCGCCCGTCTTCGAGGTCGGCGGCGCCGGCCCGAACTCGACGCCGTGGGTGCTCGGCGGCGAAGCGATGACCGCGCTGCGGGACGCGGCGGTCCTGCACTACGAGCTCTTCCCGTACCTCGACGGCGTGCTCGCACGGCACGAGCCGGTGCTGCGGCCGCTCGGCTACGCGTTCCCGGACGATGCCGCCTCCTGGCAGGCCCAGTTCGAGCTGATGGTCGGCCCCGACCTGCTTGCGGCGCCCGTCGTCGGGCCCGGGACGACGCCGCAGGTCTATCTCCCGCCCGGGCTCTGGGTCGATCTCGGCACGGGACGCACCGTCAAAGGCCCCGTGAACTTCGTCCGCCCGACGCCGCTCACCCAGCTGCCGCTCTACGCGCGCGCCGGGACCGTCGTGCCGTTCAACCTCCGGACCGCCGATTCCTGGTGGGGACTGGACGAGCTCACTCATCGCGGCCGCGCCGGCTACCTCGTCAGCGACCGCACCGGTCTCGACCTGCACGGCCAGCCGCGTGACGTCCAGCTCTTCGTGCCGTCCGCCGGCCGGCCCCGCAGCGTCACGCTCGCCGGCCGGCCGGTCCGCTGGACGTGGGAGCCGGGCCCGTTCCCAGGCGTCGTCATCCGCGTTCACGGCCCGTCGGTGCGCGGACCGCTCGTGCTCGGCGGATAGGCCCAGGCGGCGCTTGCGACGCCGACCTCAGGACGGGCGAGCTTGGCTCGCATGTCCGTCTGCTCAGGCAACCGGAAAGGACGGGATCACCTCAGGCGCCTAGGATTCACAAGATGGCGACAAAGCCGGTGCCGGCGCCGCGCCCGGTCGAGGACATCCGCGCGGCGCGACCGTACCTCCTGACCCGGAGCCCGCTGAAGACGGCCGGGCGCCGGCTGGCCAGCATCGCCGTCCTGGTCGTGATCGACCTGGCCGGGCTCGTGATCGGGCTCTACGTCGCGCTCGCCTTCCGCTCGCTGCTCTTTGACCCGAAGCCGATCCTCTGGAACCTCCTCTGGCAGCACGAGACCGACTGGCTTTCGTTCCTGACCCTGCTCCTGCTGCTCGTGTTCTGGCGGAACCGGCTCTACGGGCCGCGCGAGCTGCGCGAAGGCGCCGGCCGCGTGGTCTCGTCGGTCGTTCTCGTCGCGGTGCTGGCGCTCGTCTTCGCGGTCGGCACGGGCCAGCACTTCACGACCTTCGGGCTCTACGTCGTCGCGGCACTGCTGGTCGCGACGCTGATCAGCCTCTTCCGCTGGAGCTACGAATCCGCGAGCGGTGCCCTGCTCCGCTCGCTCGGCGTCCGGCGGCGGGCGCTCCTCGTCGGCGACGTTCAGCAGGTCGCGCACCTGCGCAAGGTGCTCGGCGCGAGCCGCGGCGGGATCGACTACGAGTTCACGGGCGCGGTGCCGCTCGGCCCCGGTGTCGATGCGGTGCTGGCGACGGACACGGCAGACGAGCTGATCGTCGCCGACGCCGGGCTCGACGAGCAGGGACTCCTCGAGCTCGTCGAGGCGGCGCATCGCCGCGGCGTGAAGGTCCGCGTCGCGCCGCGGACGACCGAGCTGCTCGTCGAGCGCGGCGAGTACGTCCCCGGCCAGGCGGTGCCGCTGTTCGAGCTGCGGCCGCCCGCGTTCGCGGGCACGGACTGGGCGCTCAAGCGCTCCTTCGACCTCGCCGTCTCGGCGCTCATCGTCGTCCTCGGCCTGCCGTTGTGGTTGCTGATCGCGGCGCTGATCAAGCTCGACTCGCGCGGACCGGTGATGTATGCCGACCCGCGCGTCGGGCTCGGCGAGCGGCAGTTCCGGATGCGCAAGTTCAGGACGATGGTGGCGGGTGCAGAGCGCGGACAGGCGGCGCTCGAGGCCGCGAACGAGGCGACGGGCGCCCTGTTCAAGATCCGCCGTGACCCACGGGTCACGCGCATGGGACGCATCCTCCGGCGGTATTCGATCGACGAGGTCCCGAACGTGCTCAACGTCCTCCGCGGCGAGATGTCGCTCGTCGGCCCGCGACCGCTGCCCTTGCGCGACCACAAGCGGCTCGAGCCGTGGCACCGCCGGCGCTCGAACGTGCTTCCGGGGATGACGGGCCTCTGGCAGATCGCGGGCCGCAGCGACCTCTCGTTCGACGACCTCGTGCGGCTCGACTTCTACTACCTCGAGAACTGGTCGCTCTGGCTCGACGTGACGATCCTGATCAAGACGATTCCGGCCGTGCTCGCCACGCGCGGCGCGTATTGAGCCGGGTCGTCTTCGTCACGCAGCAGTTCGACCCCGACGACCCGAACCTCGGCCTCGTCGTCGCGCAGGTGGCGGCCCTCGCGCGTCGCGTCGACGAGGTCGTGGTCGTCGCCGATCGTCTTGTCGAGGGCGCGCTGCCGGCGAACGCTCGCGCACGGAGCTTCGCGGCACGGACGCAGCTCGGCCGCGGCGCGCGGCTCGCGCTGGCGGTCACGCGCGAGCTGCCGGGATTGCGGGGCGGCGGGGCGGTGATCGCGCACCAGGTGCCGCTCTACGCAATCGTCCTCGCACCGCTCGTACGGCCGGCCGGCGTCCCGCTCGTCCTCTGGTGGTCGCACTGGAAGATGGACGCAGTCGTGCGGACCGCCGAGGCGCTCTCGACGCGCGTGGTCACCGTCGGGCCGACCACGTTCCCGATGCGCTCGCGAAAGCTCGTGACGATCGGCCAGGCGATCGACGTCGATCGATTCGCAGGCGACCACGTCCCGCACGACGGCCCATTGCGCGCGGTGGTGATCGGCCGCTACTCACCCGCGAAAGGTGTGGCCACGATTGTGCGCGCGGTCGCGCTCACCGAGGGCGTACGCCTCGACCTGTACGGCCCGGCGCCGAACGACGAGGCGCGGCGGGAGCGGGCGTCGCTCCAGCGGCTCGTGGAGGAGCTCGCCGTCGGCAACCGGGTCGAGCTGCACGGGCCGCTGCGCAGGGACGAGGTCGTCCAGGTGCTGGCACGCTCCGACGTCCTCGTCAACAACGCGCCCGGCGGCGCCGACCGAATCGTGTACGAAGCCGCTGCAAGCGGCATCCCGGTGCTGGCGTCGAACCGAGCGCACGAGGACGTCCTCGGCCCGGATGCGTTCTACGCACGGAACGACCCGCATGAGCTCGCGACGAAGCTGACAGCGCTCACGTCAGCGGATCGGCACGAGATCGGCGGCCGCCTGCGCGAGCGCGTGCGAAGAAGCCACTCGGTCGACTCGTGGGCCGAGGGGCTGCTACGAGCGATCGGGCAGGCCGCACGGAGCTAGACTTCCGAGGTGCGGTTCGCGCGCATCGGCGCTGCGATCGTCGCCATGACCTGGTCGTGCATCGTTGTGGAGGCGGCGTCCGCGAACGTGCGCGCCGCGGCGACCGGCCCGGCAAGCTCGACCAACTGGGCCGGGTACGTGATCCAAGACTCGACGGGGGCGTCCAGCGCGTTCACGAGCGTGACCGCGTCCTGGAAGGAGCCGAACGCCTCGTGTGTCTCGGGCTCGGCCTCTTCGGCCTTCTGGGTCGGGCTCGGCGGCTACGGCATGAACGCGACGGGGTTGCTGCAGATCGGGACCGACACCGATTGCACTGACGCGAACGCGCCGAAGTACTACGCCTGGTACGACATCCCGCCGAGCGAGGGCGTCCTACTCAGGCTGAGGGTCCGCGCCGACGACGCGTTGACCGCCTCGGTGAGCGTGAACACGGCGCAAACGTTCGTGACCCTCCAGATTGCGAACGCGACGACCGGGATGAGGTACTCGACCGAGCTCCCGGTGAGCTCGCCGGACCTGACGTCGGCGGAATGGATCGCCGAGGCCCCGGTGGCCTGCACCCCGGCCGGCTGTC
>Ga0070731_10002719_pt1 | contig 16549 bp, 12 predicted proteins | sample Coa_R1_2_FD_66448 | JGI IMG/M metagenome (GOLD analysis project Ga0070731, IMG submission 66448) | Surface soil microbial communities from Centralia Pennsylvania, which are recovering from an underground coalmine fire - Coalmine... | ecosystem: Environmental > Terrestrial > Soil > Unclassified ...
CAAAAAATGCCCATTCTCAAACGCATAAAGCCTTAAAAAAAATCGATGCTTCTTCGCGGATTGGACTCACAGGCACCCCGATTGAAAACAGGCTTTTAGAGCTCAAGGCGCTTTTCGATATCATCCTTCCAGGTTTTATGCCTCAAGAGGCTCAATTCAAAGAGTATTTCGTCAACCCGATCGAACGCAATCAAGATCCCGAACGCAAATTCCTCTTATCTCGCCTGACAAAGCCTTTTATTCTCCGAAGAAAAAAAGCCGAGGTCTTGTTAGAGCTCCCAGAAAAAATCGAAGAGATCGCCTATTGCGATCTGTCCGACGAGCAAAAAGATCTATACAAAAAGACTTATCTGCAGCACAGAGAAGCGGCGCTGAAAGATGTCGAAAACGGCGCCGCGCCTTTGCCTTTTACACATATCTTTTCTCTATTTTCCACTTTAAAGCAGATCTGCGATCATCCGTGCCTGATCACCAAACAGTACGACGCATTTCAAAAGCATCGTTCAGGAAAATGGGACCTCTTTGTCGAGCTATTTCACGAAACGCGCGATAGCGGTCAAAAGCTGGTTATCTTTTCCCAATATCTCGGCATGCTGGATATGTTTGCCGCTTACCTTAAAGAGCAGGGCATCGGCTTTGCCGGCATCCGCGGCAGCACGCGGGATCGCAAAGAGCAATTAGAGAAATTCCGTACCGATCCTCAGTGCGAGGTCTTTCTCGCGTCGCTACAAGCAGCTGGCGTCGGCATCGATCTCGTTTCTGCCTCCGTGGTCATCCATTATGATCGATGGTGGAATCCCGCACGAGAAAACCAAGCTACAGACCGCGTTCATCGCATCGGACAAAATCGCGGTGTCCAAGTATTCAAATTGGTGACGAAAGACACCATTGAAGAGCATATTCATCAAATGATCCAGAAAAAAATGGCCCTTCTAGAAGGAGTGATCAGCTTTGATGAACAAGATCATATCAAAGGCTTTAACCGCGAAGAAATTCTCGAGCTGCTGCGCATCCTCGACCAGGACGTCGAGGAGAAGTTTTGATAAAAATTACCGCCGCGCGCTCCGAAGACGTTTTTCCTCCGTGAGCGGCGGCGATAATTGTAAATTTTTAGAAACGGTATGCCAGACTACTGCGGCCTCCGCCAAACCATTCTTGTGCATGAGATCCATGTAAATACATAGTAAAAGGCTCTATGCATAAATCCCAATTCCTGCAATTTCCTAAACGAAAAATAATAGGAATAGCGATGTCCATACCCATTACAGGAGATCCCCAATTAGGACGTCTGTTATTTAAAGAACCGCCTATGAGAAATTTACCATTTAATCCCAGGTTGAATTTGGAGCTAAATTCATGCAAATAAAGAAAGCCTGCCAAGCCATAAAGAATCCCAGGCTTCTTAGTTTTCCGATCATGATGGTTCCATATATTTTGAGTATACCCGATTCCGGCGATGGGAGTAAGATGATCTTTTCCTCGGAAAAAGAAGTTATAACCTAGACGAAATTCCACATCCAATAATGTGCATTTATACTTGTTCTCTTCACCAAAAGTGGGTAATAAATAACTTTCTATTCCTGCATAAACAGCATTGGGCTTGATCCTTTCATAGCCTAAGTGATTGGGCAAAAATAAGATTCTATTGTCATATTCTATGAACGGCGTTTTCTTTGCCTGATCTGCAGGCTTGTCATTTGTGGAACTGGGTTGAGCTGCGTATCCTAGTGCAGATAACGTGAGAATGGATAGAAGTAGGGCTAAACGATGGTGTTTCATAGTACACTCCTTTGGGTTTTGGGATTAACTAACGACCGACTGCCGGTCAAATAAATTTATGAATTGCAGGATTGTAGTCAAAGACCGACCGGCGGTCAATTGTTTTTTTGTTTTTTTGAGTAAAATTATTGATTGACCGAGGGAAAACGGGGTCTATAATGGGTCTATTTCACACACTATTTAAGTCAAAACGGAATGCAAAAGATGGTAAGAATCGTAAAGAAATCCGAGGAAAGAAAGTCCGACATTGTAAAAGCAGCGGGCCATTTGTTTGAGACAAAAGAATATGACAAAACGACTATGCAAGACGTGATGCAGGCTTTAGGGATCGCCAAAGGGACTATTTACCATTATTTCAAATCTAAAGAAGCTCTCCTCGAAGCTGTGATAGAGAGCATCGTCGATATGAACATCGAGAAAATGAAAACGATCATCGAAGAAACTCAAGGGAATGCCTTGGAAAAAATTCGTGCTGTCGTCGAAAAAGGAAACTTATTCGTACACAACAGAGATTTTTTGGAGCATCTGAAACGACGAGGAAACGATGCTTTGCATATCCGTCTTCTCGCAGCAACCGTCATTAAAGAAGCCCCCTTATATGCAGAACTGATCCAGCAAGGATGCGAAGAGGGGATATTCCATACAGATACGCCCTTGGAATGCGCTGAATTTATATTATCCGCTATCCAATTCCTCACGGATATGCGCATTTATCCCTGGACGAAAGAAGATCTGATCCGACGGATGCATGCTTATCCCAAATTCATAGAGCAACATCTTAAGGCCGCATCCGGCTCCTTTCAATTCATCGTAGATCAATTGAACGAGATGGAAGGCATGAAGCAAGTTAATTAAAAATTTAATTTACAACGCTCCTCTATCGTTCCGATTGGTTTTAATTTTTCCTTAAGCTATCATAGACGCCAGTCTACTGTGGAATCTATGAGAAAAAAAATTAAATTGGCCCTCGTTGGACGGCCCAATGTCGGCAAGTCTGCCCTATTTAATAGTATCTGTAAGAAGAGAATCGCTATCGTCGATGAGGCGGAAGGGATCACACGCGATCGCCTATACGCACCCGCTGAGTTATTTGGAAAACACTTTGAGGTCATCGACACAGGGGGGATTAATCCCCAGTCCAAAGTAGCCTTTCAAGAAGAGATACGCAGACAGACGGAAATCGCAATTGAAGAGGCAGATACGATCGTGATGGTCGTCGATAGAAAAGCGGGAGTGACTGGACTCGATGAGTACGTCGCCCGACTGCTCTTGAGAACGGGAAAGCCTGTCATTTTAGCGGTCAATAAGATCGATGATTTTGCTCAAACCGACGAGATTTATCCTTTTTACGCGCTCGGTATCTCTACAGTCATACCCGTTTCCGCAGTCCACCATTTCCAGATCACCGAATTGATCGAAGCGGCATTGCGCGATGTCCAGTTAGATTCCGAAGAAGAAGTAGCCAGTCCTGCTATCCGCGTCGCGATTGTAGGACGTCCTAATGTTGGCAAATCTACGATTGTCAATTTCCTGCTCGATGAAGAGCGCTGCGTGGTGAGCCCTATTGCTGGGACCACACGCGATAGCATCGATATCGATATTGTGGCGGAAAATACGCATTTTACGTTGATCGATACGGCAGGGATACGCCGCAAAAAAGCAGAGAGAGAAGCAGTCGATAAGTTTGCTGCTGTCCGCACGGAGCGCGCTATTGATCGAGCCGATGTGTGCGTGCTCGTTTTAGATGCGGTTCACGGGATGGCCGTGCAAGAAAAACGCATCGCGCATGAGATTGAAGCAAAGGGAAAAGGGTGCGTTGTTCTGTTCAACAAATGGGATCTCGTCAAAGGATTCCGGATGGAGCACTGTAAAAAAAGTTTTGAAACGGATATTCCTTTTCTCACCCACTGTCCTGTTTTATTTGTCTCGGGAAAATCAGGCCGCAATTTAGAGAGCCTGTTCAGCACGATCCAAGAAGTGCATATGCAGCAAAATAGACGGATCACTACAGGTCAGCTCAATAAGTTTCTAGAGAAAGTGGTGCAAAAATACCATCCTCCTATGATCGATGGAAAACGCCTGCGGATTTACTACATGGCGCAAATCGATGTACAACCGCCGCGCTTTGTCCTTTTTGTAAACTATCCCGAACTCATGGTGGATTCTTATAAAAAATATCTCCTCAATCAGTTCCGTGAAACGTATCAGTTCATCGGCGCTCCGATTGAATTTATCTTAAAACCGCGCTCCAGACGCGGAGATGACTCCTCTAAATCTTCTCCTTCTCCGAGGAAAGAAATGGCTGAAGAGTCTTCGCAGTGTGAATCTGAGGATGTCTGCGCGGAAGAAGATCTCGATCCTTCCTATTTTGCCTGAAAGCGAATGCTAATATATTTAAGCGGATTAGAGTTCAAGCTCTTGCTCTCATATCCGTTACGATCTTATTTTGTCTTGTGCTTAGAGAGAGGTAGGGCTGCTAGAAGTCCGATTGCTAGAATGGGAGCAAGAGCCCAGAGTCCATAGCGAAAACCCACCATGAACTGCGGATGACCTATGCGGAAGAGTGTTCCGATAATGGTAAGGCCGACAGTCCCACCAATTTCTTGCACTGTTGAAAATCCCCCAGAAGCTACGGCTGCTAAATCTTTAGGAAGGGCTGAGATGGCGGCAGTTGTCGATGGTCCCCAGATCAGAACAGTCCCGATTCCAAAGAAGAGACAACCAGCAGAAGTGAGCAGGAGGGAACTTGTGGCCTCGAAGAAAAACTGGAGGACGATGGAGACAAGAAAGGAGAGAAACCCGAGGATGATTGGAGCTCTCGGACCGACTTTGCCATAGAATTTTCCAACCGATGAAGAGAAGAGAGCGACGGGGGTCATGGCAAAAAGCATGATTAGCCCTGCTTGGAAGGGAGTATCATTGCGCACATTTTGAAGGTAGAGGGGCATGAGAAACAAGAAGGGCCATACGTAAAACATCATGCAAAAATTGCCGAGCGAAGCAAATAAAAAAGTGGGTTTAAGGAAAAATTCAGGGTGGATGATGGGAAAGCGGGCTTTGCGCTCAATAAAAATCAGGGAAATAGTAGAGAGAATAAATATCCCCAGCAAGAGGAGGATGCGCGGTGAATCCCAACCCCAGTCTGGTCCTTGCACGATACCAACTACTAAACTTCCGATTGCGACAGCAAGAACAATGAGTCCAGCGAGGTCGAGTTCACCTCGATGTATGACACTTTTGGATTCTTTCGCGTAGCGTAGAATGAGAGGCAAAGCAAGGAGTAGAAGAGGAATGTTAATGAAAAAAATGGAGCGCCATCCCCATAAGCTGATGAGACTGCCACCTACAATAGGGCCTGCACAGAGGGCCGTGCCCATCATACTTGCCCAGATGCCAATTGCTCTTCCTCGTTCCTTATCGGGGAATGCATGCGAAATAAGCGCTTGAGAAACAGGCAGAAGAATGGAACCGGCAAGACCCATTATTCCTTGGGCAGCAATGATCCAAGCTGGGCTACTTGCAAAGCCGGACATGAGTGAGGAGCACCCAGCACCCAGTATTCCAGTTAAAAACAGTCGTTTACGTCCAAAAGTATCGGCAAGGCGCCCCATTGTCACAAGGAAGATAGAGATAACAATCCCAAATATATTAAGCATCCATTGGAGTTCTAAGATGCTCGCAGAAAATTCTTTTTGAATAGCGGGCACGCCTATGGTGACAAGAGAGAAGTTAATAGGCTGTACAGCGGAAGCGAAGCAAATGCCTGTAATCGCGAGCCAACATTTTTTAGAGTCGTTTACCATAGATTGAGATGTATCAGAGTAAAATTATCCTGTCGATGGGTTTAATCAATCGTCTAATCTTTCATCCGTTGCATTAAATGCTGTCAGAATAGAAAAGCATTGATATCCAATCAATTACATATAGATATTGTTAAAAAAATGTCACAATGTTACAATTTTAGAAAAGGGATTGCGTGCTAGTGAATGCTAAAGGTAAGTCAGATTGGATTAAGGATGTTCTTGGTAAAGTTAGAAGGCATGTTAATGAAGGAAAATACAGGATAACTTTCCATGCTCAAGAACGTCAAAAGAAATACAAAGTTACTTTGTCAAATGTGTTGTTTGTTTTATTAAATGGGTTTCATGAAGAAGAGAAAACATTATTTGATACAACATTTCAAACTTGGAAATATGCAATTAGAGGGAAGATGATAGACGGTCAAGAAGAATTACGTGTTATTGTTGCATTTGAAAACGAAATGGCTGTCTTAACGATTATTCCTCTAAAGGAGAAAAAATGAGAGTAAAAAAAGAAACAATTGTTTACGAAGGGCTGGGGTTTCCAATCAAACTCATCGCCGTTCCTATAAAAAAAATGTTCGGTGATTGGGTACTCGATATTGATATGAACAAGCTTCAATTAGTTGTTCTCAAGGCTTTAATGTATAAACCTATACGGCTCACAAAAGAAGAATTGAAATTCATTAGACATTTCCTAAATATGACTACTACAGAATTTGGAAAGATTTTTGGTGTAAGACATAGTGCTGTGGTTCAATGGGAAAATGGAAAGAGAAATATAACTCCCTCGATAGAACTATGTATTCGTTTGTACGTATTTGATCACTTAAAGGCCAAAGATAAGGAATTTAGAAATCTTTATAACGAAATCGTAGAACATTTATCTCAAGAAAGCGATGAAGAATTTCCTCCGATTGAAGTTGATGTGAAAGATCTAAGAATAGCTTGAACAAACAGAATGCCCAATTCACGGAACGGGATTGTACTTGTAGAGTTTGCCTTCGACTTCGATGTTTTTATAGCACCAGGCGTCGCTATTTTCGCGCATCAGCCTGTCGCAGCCCATAATAAAGCCTTGCAGGAAGCCATACTTGTGGATGGCGTCAAGCATGTAATTGGAGGAGGAGGGGCGGAAGTGGCTGCGGGGCCCATCTACAGGCGAGAGCACATTTTGATGGAAGTGGATGATCGTTTCCGCACAGCGTACCTGGAGCGAGCGGGAAGGGATTTTTTCTTCTTGAGGGGGCGGGATGCGGAGTTCTGCGTCTTTGCCCCAGGGGGTAAAATAGCCGGGACGGGCATAGAGGGAAAGGGGTAAAATGAGAAGGATGCAGATTCTAAAAAGCATAGTTTAACATGAGGATGGGGAAGAGGCGTTCTCTGTTCATCATGGGAGTAGCCAGGCGCTCGTAGAGTCTTTCGTTGTAGTATTTGGCTTCAAGGCCCGCTCCATAGATGCCGCCGAAATACCAGCCTGCCTCAAAACTGGTAAAGATGACGCCTGCGGGGATGTTTCCTTCTTCAAAAAAATAGACAGACGCTCCGATGAAAAGGCCATTGAGCAAAAGGGCTGTAATGCCGGATTGCTTTTGTCCGAGATAGAAATAACCCGCGCCTGGGACAAAGGCATTGAGGGTTTGTGCGGTGGAGATCGATTTTTTTTGGGATGCGTAATCTTGTAAAAATTCGGTAAGGTAGGGTTTGGGAGGAGGCTGTTGTTCTATTTCTTTTACGACGGGAAGATCAGCCTGAATGAGAGCTTTGGAAAGAAAAAGTTTGGGAGTCTCTTCAGGGAAGTAGGTGTGAATGAGCTGCAGCGTGCGCTGGGCTTCTCTTTCATCGCCTAGGTGGATATAAGTGTCGTAGAGGATGAGAAGCATATCGTGCAGGGCGGGAAAGCTGGTTTCAGCCCTTTTGAGTCCGCTATTTTCAAATGTGTAAATCACATCTTCATATTTGAGTGCGATGTAATAGCACCAAAAAATTTCATATTGGATTTCTAAAAGTCGGTTTGTATTATCAGGAAGGATGAGGATTTCCGCGCGCTTAAATGCGGTGATAGCCTGATAGAGATCGAGCTGTTTGGCAAAGGAGCGCCCAATGAGCATCTCGCGTCCCCAATCCTGAGCCCTTTCCTCTTCGGAAAGAGGGGGGAAAGGAGAAGGTAGAGAGCGCAAATAGCGATCTTGCACGCTATGATTGAGTGTAGGCTCGATCTGATCGGGAACTCTTGTGCAGGCAGCTGCGAGGATGATGAGTACAAGAAAGAGAGTTTTATACATGTCTTAAATCAGGGTTTCCTGGTAATTATAAGACAAAACTCTTATTAGATCTATGAACCTATCCAAATAAATGAAAAAGTTGCTTTTTGCGTCTTTTTCGCCCTATTTTTGTGCTTCTTCTTGGCCTACTTAACCAAGTATGTCCTGCGAAGAAGCACAAAAATAGAACGAAAAATCCATCGAAAATCAACATTTTTCATTTATTTGGATAGGTTCATGAAATCAAACTTTCAAACCGCAGCTAAGATATTTAAAAAAGCTCCTAAAGAGCTTGGATTAGAAGGGATAGTTAATTACGTATTCGAAACAGGTGAAAAGTGTGAAATTCTTCTCATTTTAAATATTATATTCCGTGCGCATCCTTCTTTTCGCTTATCGCCATACAATAGCATTCGTAAGACCATTCTTGAAGATGAGGATCATTTACTGACTAATCACTCTCTTTTGGCGATGCTGAAAGAACAGGGATTAGATAGCGATAAAGACAAAGTGCAGGGGTGTTATGAGATAGCATATCGTTTAAATCATCCTTATATTTATCCTTTGTCCCCGATTTCTGTTCCGGCAAGTGACTACACCCTAAATTTTCTCTGGGTCAATCTCAATCCTCAAGATCGTATCCAAGATACAGCACAGAATATTTTTAATGACGAATTGGATTTTTCCGAGAATGCAGAATGGATTTTACATCCAGAGTCATTGCGCGCGTTAGAGAAAACAGAGCACTCTCAAGAGAGCTGGAAGAGAATACAAAAAAATTGTATTTATCGCATTGCAAAGTGGGCTAATGCGAATCCTGATGTTCAAATCAATTTATGGTATGATAGTGCCCTCGTTACGCGGAAAGCTCAGCAAAAAACCTTAGAGATGATGAAAGGCATTTCTAAATCCAAAAATGTCGCTCTAAGATTGAGAGATATTCGCTTCCTTCCCAATATTAAAGGTGAAATCGAAAACTCCTTCCATCCGGGTACCCCGCTTTTCTATAGAGTCGACATAATAAAAGCTCTGATTGGGGATTATATGATCAGTTCTCCTCAAGAGAATGCCAAATATTGTGTTTTCTGCGATATGGATATAGAGCCTATGACCTCACAGCAGATATTCGATCAACGCACATTAGACTATCTTTCTTCTAATGGATATGTCTTCAATCGAGTGTACTACTGCGGTTGGTTATGTTTTGAAAATAGCTTCTTTATCTTTAACAAAGAAAAGACAGACCTTCAAAAAAATCATCATAAAATGATCATACAAAAGATGGCTTTACATATTACGTCACTGCGCAAGTATCCAATAAAGAAACATATTAATATTGACGATAGAATAAGTTACAAAAATGTCTTTAATTTATATCCAAATTTTCTAAAAAAAATGCAGGAGAAGCGCAACAAATTAACAATACCAAGAAAGGCGGTAAAGTGTCCAGAGAGTCAGTTTAATTGCGGAGGCAATTTTTCTGACGGCGATTTTCAAAGAGAAGCATTTCGTTTTGTAGGAAGCAGCAGTACTATTCCTTATACCATAAATGGGCGCAATGTGCATAAAGGCAAGGAAGCACCCATCGATGCGTTGAAAACATGGAAAGCAGAGCCATTGTTGGATTAGAGACTATTACCAGTCTCTTAGTCTCGAATCATCTTTATCGTTAGTATCTCTAGATCAATACTATTCGTCTTCAGGCGTTTTAACGACGTCCAGCCCTTCGTCAAATTCTTCTTTGAGCACGGGCAGGCGCGCCTGGTCTTTATAGAGCCATTCCTGATGTTCTGTAATTTGTTTATAGTCTTCGAAGGAATTGATGATCTTGGGCCGTACGAACATGATGAGGTTTGGGCCTTTAGAATTGGTGCGGTCATTTTCGCTAAAGAGCAATCCAACGACAGGCAAGCTGCCGAGGCAGGGAATTCCTGAACGGAAATGGGTTTTACTATCCTGTATCACTCCGCTTAAGGCCAAGAATTTGCCATCGGGGATGCTGACGCGCGTTTCCATGTGCGCGTGGTTGGTTGTAATCCCTGTCACTTGCGATGAATTCACATTTTGAACCCCGCCTACGACATTAGAGATGTCCTCTACGATGTCGAGCGTAATGACATCTCCTTCGCCTAAAATAGGAGTGATTGTCAAGTTGAGCCCGACGTCGCGGTACTCGATGTTGTTGGTTTGCAATGTGCTATTGGTAGTATTTGTGACAATCGATCCTGTATAGGGAATATTGGCGCCGACAAAGATCGTGGATTGGCGGTTGTCCTGCGTGATGATCTTTTGATTGATCAGGATCGAGGAATCATTATCTGTCTGCAGCGCATTGACAAGAGATCCGAGCGAAATGAAGGACCTGCCTTTATTCATGATAATATCTCCGATGACGCCTAAGTCAAATCCTGTGGAGAAAGGAATCAACCCGCCTTTGGGAGTATTCGTTGCATTTATGTTGTTAAGATTGTTTGCTATGCTTGGAAAGGAAGCGCTGTTGCCGCCGCTGGTAGGGAAATTGCCAGTTTGTACGATTGTCTTGTTAAAATATTGGAATTGGCCTCCCCATTGCAGTCCAAAGTTTTGAATATTGCCTGCAGAGGTTTCTAAAACAAGAATCTCGATGAACACTTGGCGCAAAGGGATGTCGATGTTCTGGATCAATTCTTTGATTTTGACGAGGACATCTTGCGGGCCTGTGGCGATCAGAGAATTGGTCGGTTCGATCCATTGCAGTGAGTCGATCGCTTCGGATAAAACGGTATTGGGATTGGTTCCTTTCGCTAAATTTGCGGCGATCAGCTTGAGTGCGCTTTGGATGTCCACACCGGAATGGAACTGGAGCTTATAGACGAGGAAACTCGTATTCTCAAACGTTTCAATGGCAGGGGAGCCTTCTCCACTGGGGACATCGAATTTGTCGAGTAGGCCCTGTACTTGCTGGATGGAAGCCTGATCGCCGGAAATGAGAAGAGAGGAGGTTTTTTCAATCCATTTGAGATTGTTGATCGTATCGAAAAGCGCGGGATTGCTTACTCCAGAGGCGACGAGGTTGTCCATAAAATCACACATGATGGCGATGAGCTCATCGCCCGTCAAATACTTGGGGTTGTAAATTACGAAAGTGGAGACTTCCCGTGATGGAGGTGGAGGAGGAGATGGTGGTGATGGTGTGGTTTCTGGAGGGGTTGTGGTGGGCTGTCCTGTGGAGACGTCGAATTTTTCCGCGAGTTGTTCAATCCTCTGCAGTGATTGCTGGGTACCGGTGAATAGCACGGAGTTGTTTTCTTTAATGTATTTCATGCTGTCGATAGCGGCAGCGACCTCTTGATCTTCGGCGTTGGTCTTTTGCAGAGCACTGGCGAAGCTTTTCATGGATGCCATGAATTGTTCAGCAGGGGTGTATTGTAGTTTGTAGAGCAGGAAAGTGACAGTGCCGACAGTGTGGACAGTGGGCACGGCTGTGCTGACGTCGATGGTGGAGATCAGATTTTTGATTTTGTCGAGGGTTTCCTGCGATCCCGCGAAAACCAAAGAATTGGTCGATTGGACATAGCGGGCGGAGGCGATGGCCGCAAAAAGCTTCGGATCATTTAGTCCGGCTGCTTGCATATCCGTAGAGAGGGTGTTGAGGATGGCGAGGATCTGGTCTGAGGGTAAATAGAGGGGTTTGTAGATGAAAAATGCTTCTGCGCCTGTTGGAGCTCCGGATGGCACGTCAAAATCAGCGAGGAGGGATTTGACTTGATCAATGGCCTCAGCGGATCCCGTGATCACGAGAGAATTGTTGGACCGAACCCATTCGAGCTTGTTTATCGCATTGATGAAATTCTTGCTTTGTAAACTGGAAGGAGGAATTTTTGCTGCGACTTGCTTTAGCTCATTAATGATCACATCGCCTTTGGCATATTGTAATTTATAGAGAAAAAATCCTTGCGTGAGCGGACTGGTCGCTTGTTGAGGGCTATCGAAAGAGGCGAGCAGACTCTTGATGCGCTCTACAGTAGCTGAATCGGTCGTTACAGTGAAAGACTGTGTGTCGGGGTTCCATTTCATGTCTTGAATGGCTTTGACCAGTGTTTGATCTGCATGAGTATTTGTCGATTGCAAAGAGGGAATAAGACCTTTTAGCGCATCTTGCAGCTGTTCAGGAGAGGCATATTTCGGTTTGTAGATAAAAACTTCGGTCGTCTTTGAGGAATAAGGAGTCGGCGTATCCATAGACACGAGCATGGCCTGGATGCGCTCAAGAGATTGCGGATCGCCTGTAAAGAGCAGAGAATTGGTCGACGGGGTCCATTTCATCGTCGAGAGGGTTTGTAAAAAGGCGGAATTGGCAAGGCCTGATGCTTTTAAATTGCGCTCGGTTTGCTCTAAATAGGAATAGAGTTCTTCGCCGCTGCGATATTGCGGGGTGTAGATCAAAAATGTCGATTTGGGCGCGGTTGCGCCCGCGACATCAAATGTCGGTAAAATTTCTTTCAGCTTGTCGATAGAAGCGGGAGACCCGGTAAAGATCAGGGAATTGGTTTCCGCATTCCACTGCATGCTTTCGATAGTTTTAATGAGCTCGTTATCGGGATGGGAAGAGGCTTTCAATTTTTCTTTGAGCTGATTTAAAGAATCGCCGATCTGAGCCTCAGGCGCACGCTGAACCTTATAAATAAAATACGTCACTCTTGTCGTTGTCGGCGTATCCAAGGAGGTTAAGATCGTTTTGAGCTGTTCTATGGTATCGCTGTCTGCTAGAAAGATCAGGGAATTGGTATTCTCCGCCTTTTCTACGCCTTGAATGGCGTGTTCGAGTGCCGGCTGCTGTGCGCCTCTAGCTTTCATTTGCGCATCGATGTTCATCAATTCCGCGACGAGATCGTCTAATGTGCGATTTTGCACCTTGTAAACGAAGACTTGTTTTTTAGCCAAAACGGCCTTTCCTATGACGACCTCTTTTGCTGGAGTATCTAAATCTTCCATGACGATAAGTGCGCGTGCGATCAAGTGCGGTGTTGAAACGATGAAGATGGAATTGGTGTCTTTCTGAGGGACGAAAATGAGAGGATTGCCTTCCGTAAAGGGCGCGAGGATTTGCTGGGTCAGCGTGATGAGTTCGTCTGGAGCAACTGTTTTGACGGTATAGATATCGATATCTAAAGAAGAATGCGGTGCATCCAAGCTCAAGAGCAAAGAGGCGATCTGTTCGACATTGGATGCGGTGTCTGTAACGATCAGCTGTTTTGTTTCGTTAGAGACCTCGATCAAAGCCGCGTCCGATATCATGGTGCGCAGTATGCCGGCCACTGTATTGGGATTGGCATTTTTTATGCGGAATACGCGAGTGACCACAACGACATTGGGAGGCGGTGCCGTAGTGTCTTCCGCAGAAATGATCGGCGAGATTTGGCGGACCTTGGTGCTTTTCGTGAGGATCACATTGCCATCTTGTTCGAGCAAGGTCAGATCATGGATGCGTAAAACCTGGGCTAATGCTGCCATGACATTTTTTGCTGTTACAGGCTCTTCTGAGATAACAGAGACTGTAAATTGCACGTCTGCTTCGTCGAAGATGAAATTTAAGTTTGTCATCTTGCTGGCAAAACGCAAAAATTCCAGCATGGATATATTATTAAAATTAATCGTATATGTTTCGTTTTGCATCGCCGAGAGCTGTTCGGTGCTCAATGCTGCAATGAGAGGATCGCTTCCATCGGAATTAAAAGCCTGTATGCAATGAAAATAAGATAAAAAAGAAGTGCACAAAGCTACCTTCAACCATTCCTGTTTGAATGAAGCACATCTCAACCAACTCCGGTATCCTTTCCGGATTTCTTTCATAACGTAAAAAACCTCAGCAATGAGTACAATGTAGAGATCCTAAAATACTTTTTGGATTATTGTAAACGGAGTTTGACAAGATGGGGAAAGAATTTTTAAATATACATGATACATTATGCCAAATGCAGTACACAAAAGATGCGCTTGGTCAGGAGATGTTGCTTAAAGATGGGAAATTTCAAGTGATGATGGAATGGGAAAAACCTTACATGCAAGCATGCATTGATGCGCTTAAGCCAGAGGGAAATGTTTTAGAAGTGGGTTTTGGCTGTGGGTATTCAGCGACCCATATTCAGACCTATCATCCCAAAAGCCATACGATTATCGAATACCATCCCGTAGTCGCACAGCGAGCACGAGAATGGGCAAAAGAGCATCCACACGTCACGATCATTGAAGATACGTGGCAGCATGCGCTACCTCAACTAGGAGTGTTCGACTGCATTTTTTTTGACGACTATCCATTGGAAAGTGAAGAGCACCTGCACAAAATAGAACAAGAGGCAAAAACTTCTTCTTCTTTGCTCGAACAAGGCAAAGAGTTAATCGCGAATGTGGAAAAAGAGCTGCCCTTTTTGACAGCGATTCAATACTCTAAAGACGATATCGCTTCTTTTCTGTCCCTGCTCGAAAAAGAACAGGCAAGCCCTGAGCATCTTTATCGATTTGTGAGCGAGTTAAAAGAGCGAGGGCAGATCACGCAGGCGCTTTTTGATGAGACGATTGAAAAGCTCGTTCAAAGAGGCTTTATTCCACAGGGAGCTATCCAGACTTTGTCCCAGGCACAAAAAGCATCAAACTCTTCGCGCCAGCACAATGAGCGTCTCATGCAGTTCTTAAGCCAGTGCCTGCGTTCCCATATGCGCAAGCATGCGCGTTTTTCCTGCTTTTTGAGTGATCCGACCACGACTTGGGAAAATCAGAATTTTGTCCAAGAAGTTATCGCCAATCCGGATTTGGACTACCGCGAGATGGAAATCCAGGTCGAGGTGCCTGAGCATTGCACCTATTATAAAAATGACAAAGCTCTTGTGATCGTCATCGAAAAAATGGTTTAAAACACCCATTGTATAATTGGTATAAGTTAAAATTAAACAATCCTCTGCACGGAAATGACCGCTTTGGGATAGCGGATAGTAGGAAAAAGAAGGGAAAGCGCTGCTTTTTTCAAGATGAGCTCTGCCTGTCTTTGGGCAGAGAGCAGGATATTTTCTGTTACTGCTTCGTGTATTTGGCCTTCAAAGGCGCTTTTCTGTTCGGAGACGGATTCAGAAGGAAGGACAAGGGTGTCCATAATGAGGATATCACCCGGGTTCCAATTATCGTTAATTTCAGAAAATCCGGCATGGATTTCTGCTCCGACAAGGGGGTTGATCGATTGCAATTTTCTAGGGTTATTGCTCCCTTGAGGAATATGCATGAGGGCATTGAAGCCGCAGGAAATATAGCTGAGCATATCTTGGATGGGGTCGAGCAGAAGCAGGGATAATGCGAACTGCAATTTTAAATTGTCCTCGCAAAGCAAGCGGTTCAGCAATTCTACGAAAGGAGTGAGTTTTAAGGTTTTTTGGCCAGCAGTTTCGACGGCCTGCAAATGCATGCGGATCATCCCACGCAGCGCGGCAATATGGATGCCTGCCTCTAGAGAAGGAGCGGGGGAGCTTGCGAGCAATAAGAGAAAAGTATTGTTGGGTAAGTGAAAAAAATCATAGTAGAGGCCTGCTTGCGGGACTTTAGCTTTTGCGATGCCGAGGTCGATATCCGGCCAAGAAGGAGGCGATGTAGGAGATAAACTTAAGGTGGCTTTAGAGACAACCTCCTGCATTTCTTTGATTTGATCGGTTCCAGGACGTTCGCGTTCGAGCTCGCCGGAAGTGAGGTATTGGGAGATGTCCTGAATGAATTCCGAGATCTTTTGATAGCGCTCTTGGGGTGAGATAGCCAGGGCTTTTTTGGCGATTTTTCTTAAACTCTTGGGAAGGGAAACGAGTTGGAGATGGCCATAGCTCAATTTGCCTAAAATGAGTTCGTAGAGAATGACTCCCAGGGAATAAATATCCGATGCAAAGGTGACCAAAGAAGGATTTTCTTTTTGCTCTGGGCTCATGTAATGCGGAGTCCCCAGAAAGCGACTTTCGTTCAGCGTTTTGGTCTCTGGGCTTTCATCGCGGAGTTGAGCGATGCCAAAGTCAATGACGCGGATTTCTCCTTCCTCATCGATCAGGATGTTTTCCGGCTTTAAATCGCGATGAATCACTCCATGCGCATGCAAATGATGCAAAGCATAAGCGACTTGAAGGACGATTTCCATCGCCCGCTTCATCGATAAGCTGTGCTGCAGGATAAATTGCTTTAAGGAAACGCCATGGATAAATTCCATGGCGATATAGAGTCCTTTTTCCCATTCGCCTTGGCCAAAGAGCTTGACGATATTGGGATGGTTGCTCATCTCGATGATATGCGCTTCTTGCAGGAAACGTTCCACAGCTTCTGGGTGAGTCACATAGGAAGGAGAGAGGACTTTGATAGCTAGAGGCTGACGGTTTTCAGGGTGAAGCCCCAAATAAAGAAGACTCATGCCTCCTTTATTGAGCAGGGATTCAATTTTGTAAGGACCGATTTTATCGGGAAGAGAAAGGAGCATTTCCCCCGACGTCAGATCGGGGATGGTCTTTTGTTTATAAAACTCGTCATTTAACATCGCAAACTCTTTGCGGTTTTAGTAAGTTTGCTTAAATAGATCTCTTGCGTAACTTAGGCTTCGTCGATTTTTTGGATTATTTTGGCCGATTTTTGATTCATTTTGCGGGGGTAGTATACGCAGTTTGATACAACCCCCGCAAAATGAATCGAAAACTCGGCTCAAAAGAACCC
>Ga0070731_10002720_pt1 | contig 16549 bp, 13 predicted proteins | sample Coa_R1_2_FD_66448 | JGI IMG/M metagenome (GOLD analysis project Ga0070731, IMG submission 66448) | Surface soil microbial communities from Centralia Pennsylvania, which are recovering from an underground coalmine fire - Coalmine... | ecosystem: Environmental > Terrestrial > Soil > Unclassified ...
ATCATGCTGGCGACCGGCGCATCGTCGAAGCCGGCGACCGAGAGTTCCTCCGGCAGCCGAAGCCCGCGCTTCTGCGCCACCGCGACCACGGCTGCGGCCGTGTCGTCGTTGCTGGCGAAGATCGCGGTCGGTGGTTTCGGAAGATCCAGGAGCCGTTCCGCAGCGAGGATGCCATCCTCAAAGACGAAATTTCCCGGCGCCACCATCTCGGGATCGACCGTAACACCGGCCTGGACCATCTCGTCGACGAAGCCGCGGAAGCGCTCCTCGGTGGCACCATGACCCGCCCGGCCGAGGACGAAGCCGATCCGGCGGTGGCCGCAATCGAGGAGATGCGCCGTCATCCGGCGCGACGCGGCATAGTCGTCGATGTGCACCTTGGGCGAATCCGCGAGATCGCCGCTGGGCGCGATCCGCACGATGGGCACACCCGCCACCTCGAGCCGGGTCAGTATCTCGGCGTGGTCGCAAAGCGGCGGCAGCAGCATCACGCCGTCGAGGCGGAGCTGGCGCAGCAGCATCGCCACATGCTGCGCCGTATCGGGATCCGCGTTGTCCCAGGGCTCGACCATGACGTGGTAGAGCGAGGCGCGGCAGCGTTCCACCGCGCCCGCCTGGAACTCGCTCATGTAGTCGCCGGGCTTGTCGAAGAACAGCCCGATCAGGAAAGACCGGTCGCCGGCAAGGCTCCGCGCGCTCAGGTTCGGCCGGTAGTCCAGCTGCTCGATCGCCTGCAGGACGCGCGCCTTGGTATCCACGTGGACGCCCGGCTCGTTGTTCATGACCCGCGACACCGTCTTCGACGAGACGCCGGCAAGGTCGGCCACTTCCTGGATGGTGACGCTCTGCGCGGGGATGCCGGCCATCGCGATCTTCCGTCTCCTCACGTGCTTGCCAAAACCCTAAAGCGGTCATGTCAGCGCTGTCAATCACCGTCGTCTCGCGACCGTCATTCGAACCCATATGCATAGCGGAGCGTGGTCCGCCCCACCGCCTCCAGGCTCTGCGCCGAGCATTTGTCGATCGTGTCCTGGGTGGTGTTGAACCACGGCTCGTACTGGAAGTCGATGACGAGGAAGCCCGGTATGCCGGCGACGTCCAGCGCCGTGTGGTCGTCGCTGATCGGCGTCGGCGTGCCGGCGGCGACAAAGACGGATGGCGCCACCTCATGCCCGATCCGCCAGAACCGCGCGACCTCGTCGCCCGCCAGCATCAGCGAATCGCGCTCCGGATTGAGGACGAGGTCGCGATAGCCCACCATGTCGAAGATGGCGGCCGCGACCGGCTTGGCGCCCGGATAGAAATCGGCCAGGTGCTCCGTGAAATAGGGCGAGCCGATCGCCCGCCAGTGCGGATCGCCGGCGCCCAGCGCGCGCGGCCCTTCCTCGCCGTCGAAGAAGACGAAGTCGATGCCGACGGCAGGCGGCGGCAGGGTCTTCAGCGCCCGGGCCGTCTCCAGCAGGACGGCAACGCCGGATGCGGAGTTGTTGGCGCCGGGCATGATCCCGGTCGGGTTCTTCGGATCCCGGTAAGCGCGGATAATGCTGTCGTAATGCGTCCCCAGAATGATCCGCCGCGTCGCCTGCGGATAGAGACGCGCGACGATGTTCGCCATGTGGAAGACCTGCCCGTCCTCCGAATGGTAGTCCCAGCGCTGCAGCCGCACCGGCTCGGGATAGGCTTTCGCCATCTCGGACGAGATGTATTCGATCTCCTTGTCGTGGCCCGGCGTGCCGATCGAGCGGGGGGAGAAGCTCAGCTGGGCGGCGATATCGTCCATCGCCCGCGTGCCGCTCCAGGACGCATCGACCGGGGCATCCGCCCAGCCCGATACGGGAAGGCCGGCCACCAGGGCGACGAGCGCGAGGCGGGCACGCATCAGCGCCGCCCCCCGGCCACCGCCAGGCTGACCGCAGAGGCCGCCAATATCGCCGCAAAGAGATAGGTGATCGCCCGCGAGCCGATGGTCGGGATCAGCGCGAAGGTCGTGACGAGCGTGCCGCAGACATTGCCGATCGTCGACACCCCATAGACCAGCCCCGAGATGCGCCCGGTCTGGCCGGTCGACTGGATCAGCAGCCGCACCGCCACCGGCGAGACCGTGCCGAGGAAGGAGACGGGCACCAGCAGCAACGCCGCCGAGGCGATCAGGATGCCCGTCGGCCCCTCGCCGGCCGAGCCCAGGATCGCCCGCATCGCATCGTCGGCGGTCGCCGGAATGCAGGCGAGCCAGGCGCCGGCGAGCGCGATCGAGATGACGACCACCCACAGCGTCGGATACCGGTCCACGACAGCGCCGCCCACCAAGTAGCCGATCGCCAGCGCGCAGAGCACCATCGAGATCAGTCCGGCCCAGGTGCCGATGCCGCCGCCGAAATAGGGGTAGAGGTAACGGCTGCCCAGCATCTCGAACCCCATGAGGATGCAGCCGACGATGAAGCAGTTGACGAAGACGACGGCGCCGCGCAGCCGCGTCACGGCTTGTTCTCCCACTTGCGGTTATGCACCTCGATCGCCTTCAGCGCCTCGACGGGGGCGAAATCGTCGGTGAGGACCTTGCCGCCGGGGTCGATCGCGTCCGGGTTGGCGCCGAGCGGCAGCCGGTCGGGCAGCATGTCGCGAAGGTCATAGCGCAGCGAGAACTCGGCCTGCCGCTTCGCCGCGGCGTCGCCCAACGCCTCGGCGGTCTTCTCCGACCCGGGATAGGCGATCGTCACGACATTGCCCTCGGCGTGATAGAGGTCGATGTTGGGCAGCACGCTCTGGATCGTCTTCACCGCCGAATCGAAGAGCATGGTCGAGGGCTCGACGTTCTGGGCGACCACCCCGCCCGGCGCCAGATGGCGGGCCACTTCCTCGTAGAACTCCTTGGTCAGCAGGTGGAAGGGTACGAAGGGGCCGCGATAGGCGTCGATCAGGACGATGTCGTATTTCTCCGGCGACTTGGTGAGGAACAGCCTGCCGTCGCCGCTTTCCAGGTGGAAGTTGTCCTCGTCCTTGATCCCGAAATACTTCCGGGCGAAGGCCTCGACCGCGGGATCGAGCTCGACCGAGGTGACCTTCGCCTTCGGCAGGAAGCGGTGCAGGTACCAGGAGGTGCGGCCGCCGCCGAAGCCGATCTCCAGGATGTTGTCCGCCTTCGCCGAATACATCAGCGCCGCCGTCATGTAGCGCGTGTAGACGACCGGCAGGTCGCGGTCGTCCTTCGTGTTGTAGATGCTCTCGGTATAGATCGTCCGGTTGTAGCCGAACGTCATGCTGACATCGTCGTGGTCCTGGTAGATGTAGATATTGTTGTACATCGATTCCTTGGAATCGATGAGCCGCCGGGAATCCTGCGCCTGGGCGCCCGAGGCCGGGACCAGCAGCAATGCGAGCCATAGTGCGCCGGCCACGATGCGCGCGAAGCCGTTCCTGTCCCGTCCCAGCAAGCGATGTCTCCCGAAAGCCCCAGGTGGATGGACCGGGCCGAAGATGCCCGGACGCCACGGCATAGCATGGACGAATCCCGCGTCAAGCCAGCGTGGTGGTCACGGCGGCACATGGGAAATGTACCTCCGTCGCAGATTGACGTCGTCATGGCCGGGCTTGTCCCGGCCATCCATGTCGGGCCGATGCGCTGCTCAACGACGTGGATGCCCGGGACAAGCCCCATAGGCGCCAAGATAAGGCGCTTCAGCGCTGCCTGGAGCATTACGGCTGACACCCCCTCCCCCTATCCCCCTCCCGCAAGGGGAGGGGGGATTCGACGGCGGGAGACCCCCTCCCCTTGCGGGAGGGGGATAGGGGGAGGGGTCGCACCAGCGTATCCGAGCCTATCTTAGCGCCCATGGGGACAAGTCCGGGCATGACGATGGAACGGCCAGGAGGGCGCCGGGTCCGGCAGCCGAAACCTCTTCGCCTTGTCAGTTCGCCATCGTCGCCCCTACTCTGCCCGCCATAGAACCACGGCGCAGGCCGGGCCACACCGGGGAACGGGGATGGGGGAGGAGATCGGGCGGGCCTCGCTCAGCGGCCTCGATTGGGCCGTCGTCTCGGCCTATCTCGCCGGGCTGGTCGCCTTCGGCCTCGCCAAGACGCGTCGGCATGCCGAGGCCGAGGAGTATTTCCTGGCGTCCCGGCAATCGACCTGGCCCGCCATCGGGCTGTCGCTGATCGCCTCGAACCTGTCGTCCACGCCGCTGGTCGGGCTCGCCGGCGCCGCCTACGGGATGGGCATCTCGGCCTACGACTACGAATGGTCGGCCGTGGTGGTGCTCGTCTTCTTCTCGGCCTTCCTGCTGCCCTTCATCCTCGCCAGCCGCGTCTACACGCTGCCCGAATATCTGGAGCGGCGCTACGACCGGCGGGCACGGATCTACCTCGCGGTTCTGACCCTCTGCCTCATCATGGCGATCGAGGTGGCGGGGGTGCTCTACAGCGGCTCCCTCGTCTGCCGGCTGCTGGTGCCGGACGCGCCGTTGTGGTCGATCGTCACGGTTTTGGCCGGCGCAGCGGCGATCTACACGGTGCTCGGCGGATTGCGGGCCGTCATCAATACCCAGGCCGTGCAGGCCGTCGTGCTGTTCATCGGCGCCAGCGCGATCGCGGTGGCGGCCTTCGCCCGGGCGGGCGGCTGGGAGGCGGTGATGCACGGCGTCGAGCCGGGGCGCCTTTCGCTGATCCGGCCGATCGGCGATCCCGGCGTGCCGTGGCCCGGGCTGCTGCTCGGCATCCCGCTGCTCGGCTTCTACTACTGGTGCACCAACCAGGCGATCGTGCAGCGGGTGCTGTCGGCGCGCGACATCGACCACGGCCGCCGCGGCGTGCTCCTCGCCGGCGCGCTCAAACTGCCGGTGCTGTTCCTGATGGTGCTGCCGGGGATCTGCGCGCTGCTGCTGTTTCCAGGGCTCAAGCAGCCTGACGTGGCCTATCCCGCGCTGATCTTCGGATTGCTGCCGGCCGGGATCAAAGGCCTGGTGATCGCCTCCTTCGCCGCCGCGACGATGGCCTCCGTCGCCTCCTCGCTCAACGCCGCGGCGACGCTCTTCACCATGGACATCGTGCGGCCGGCGCTCCTGGGCGCCGACGAGAGCCGGCTGGTCGCGATCGGCCGCGTCGCCACTGCCTTCTGTCTCGTGCTTTCCGTCGCCTGGGCACCGCAGATCGAGACGTTCGGCGTGCTCTGGCAATATCTCCAGGCCATCCTCGCTTATGCGGTGCCGCCCACCGTGGCGGTGGTCCTGGTCGGCATGTTCTGGCGCGGCGCCAACGCCGCCGGCGCGGCGGCGACGCTCTCGCTGGGCTCGGCCTGCAGCGTCGCGCTCTTCCTGTCGAATGCGGTGTTCGGCTGGACGAGCATGCATTTCCTCTATGCCGCGCCGCTACTCTTTGCGATCGACGTGATGATCCTCGTCGTCGTGAGCCGCCTCGCCGCGCCCTCTGCCGGCGAAGCGTCCGACTCGCTGGTCTGGAGCCCATGCTTTTATCGCGAAGAGACGCAACGGCTCGCCGGCGTGCCCGTCTGGCGGAACCATCGCGTGCTGAGCCTGGCGTTGCTGGCCCTCACCGCCCTCGTCGTCTTCCTCTTCCGGTGAGGCCGCCTACGGCAGGTGGGCGAGGCCGACCAGCGCCGGATTGCGGTGGGTGATGAGGAAGGTCGGGATCGGCGCCATGTAGGTCTGGAAGCGGCCCTTATCCTCGAAGCGCCGCCGGAACCCGGACAGCGCGAACCGTGCCCCGAGCCGCGGCACGATCCCGCCCGCGATGTACACGCCACCGCGCGCACCCAGCGTGAGCGCGAGATCGCCGGCGACCATGCCCAGGGTCGCGCAGAAGATGTCGACCGCCTCGCGGCATTGCTTGTCGCTCTCGCCGAGCGCCGGGTCGGAAATCTGGGCCGCCTTGTAGGCGGCGGACGGCACGCCGTCGAGCGTGCAAAGCGCCTCGTAGAGATTGACCAGCCCGTCGCCCGACAGCACGCGCTCGGCCGAGACATGCCCGTAGCGCCGCCGCAGCACCTCGATGACCGCGCTCTCGCGGTCGGTCGAGGCGGCCATCGAAACGTGCCCGCCCTCGCCCTGGATCGGGACCCACTCCCCGTCATGGCCCATCATCAGGCCGCTGACGCCGAGCCCGGTACCGGGGCCGAGGATGCCGATCGTGGCGTGCGGCACCGCCGCGCCGCCACCGATCTGCTCGAGGTCGCCGGGTTCGAGATGGGGGACCGACACGGCGTTGGCCGTGAAATCGTTGAGCACCTCCAGCCGGGCCACGCCGAACCGGTCCTTGAGCTCGCTCTTGCGGAACTTCCAAGGGTGGTTCGTCATCACGACCAGATCGGCCTCGACCGGTCCGGCGATCGCCAGCGCGATCTCGTCCGGCTTCCCCTCGCCCTTCTGCTCGGCGAGGTACTCGTCGATGCACTCCTCGATCCCCGGATAATCGGCCGCGAGATAGGAGCGGAGGCCGCCATAGGCACCGTCGCGGGCCAGGGCCAACCGCGTGTTCGTTCCGCCGATGTCGCCGATGAGCCTCAGCATGGGTTCGCCATCCGCCGTGAGAACGAGCACTGCCGAAGGTCGTGCGAGACGGTCGGCATCGCAAACGCCATAGACCGGATCGCCCTTCGCCGCAACTGCGCACGGCCCGGTTGCCGGGCGACAGGGCGCGTGGCAGTGTCCGCGCCCCGATCGGCAGGGATCGGCAGGGAGAGCGGCGATGGACCAGCACGTGATCTCCGAGCGACGCGGCCATGTGCTCGAGATCCGCCTCGACCGGCCGGAGAAGAAGAACGCCATCACCAACGCGATGTACGGCGCGCTTACCGCCGCGTTCGAAGCGGCCGAGCAGGACCCCGAAGTCCGCGTGCTGTTGCTCAGCGGCGCGGGCGACGCTTTCACGGCAGGGAACGATCTCGGCGACTTCCTTGCGTTCGCCGGCGCGGGCGGGGAGCCCGGCGGGGTGCCGTTCATCCGGCGCCTCGCGCGGTTCGCCAAGCCGATCGTCGCCGCCGTCCATGGGGCCGCCGTCGGCATCGGCACCACGCTGCTGCTCCATTGCGACATCGTGGTCGCCGCCCGCAGCACGCGGCTGCAGCTGCCCTTCGTCAGCCTCGGCCTGGTGCCGGAGGCGGCGAGCTCGCTGCTGCTGCCGCGACTGGCCGGGCAGCAGCGCGCCAGCGAGCTGCTGCTTCTGGGCGAACCGTTCGATGCCGAGCAGGCGCTGCAGCTCGGCCTCGTCAATCGCGTGGTGGGCGACGACGCGCTGATGGAAACAGGGCGCGCCCTGGCCGACCGGCTCGCCGCGCTGCCGCCCGAGGCGGTGCGTGAGACCCGTGCGCTCCTGCGCAACGATGCGGTCGGTGTTCCCGAGCGCATCGAGGCGGAGCTGACGGTCTTCTCGCGGCGGCTCGCCTCGCCGGAATTCCGCGAGGCGGCCACCGCCTTCTTCGAGAAGCGAACGCCGCGGTTTTAGGTCCGCAGCGGCAATAGGCGGGCCTTAATGGTGGCCGTGCCCGCCGCCACCGCCGCCACCATGCCATCCGCCGCCGCCGTGGCCACCGCCACCATGCCAGCCGCCGCCCCAGTGGCCGCCGTGCCCATAGCCGCCCCACCATCCGCCGCCGCCCCACCAGCCGAAGCCGCCGTAATAGCCAGGCCAGCCGTAATCGTAGGGGGCGCCCCAGTAGGCGTCATAGGAAGGGTATCCGTAGTAGTAGCCGGGGTAGTAACCGGCATAGCCCGGTGCCGGCTCGGCCACGCAGCCGCCGAGCAGCGCGGCTCCGATCAACGCAGCACCCAGGCCCAAGCGACCGGGGATCTTCATCTCAGACTCCTGTCCGGCGATCGCGGGGACCGCCATGAGGAATCACATGGGGTGCGCGGCGGCAAACACCAGAGGGTGCAGGGCCGCTCCTAGCCGAGCGCCAGCAGGCACTCGTCGTAGGGCTTCTCCGTCGGCGCCGCGAGGAACTTGGCTGCCAGGCGCCCGGCGCAACGGTGTTCGGCGACCACGCCGTGGCCGACCCCCGGGAACACGAAGGTGGCGCCGTGCTCCAAGGTCTCCGCCGCGTGCCGTGCCCAGGCGGGCGGCGTGATCGGATCGACCTCGCCGGAGAGCAGCAGCACCGGCGTCGCACTGCGCACCGGCTGACGGGTCGCCGCATCGGCCTTGCCGACCGGCCAGACCGGGCAAGCGATCAACGGCAGATCGGACATGACGAAATCGCGGAACGCGCCGAGCCCGGCCGCCGCCGTCTCGATCGCGGCCGGATCCTCGAAGGGATATTCGTCGTGGCACTCGACGGAGAGGAAATCGCCGTAGTCGCTGTCAAGCGACGCGGCGGTGGCATAGGCCTCGCCGGCGAAGGGCGCCAGCGCCTCGGCGTCGCCGTTGCCGAGCGCCGACACCACGGCCGGCATCTTGCGGATCGTGTCCCAGCGGTAGAACCCGTAGAACAGACTCTCCAGCAGCTTTCCCTGGTCGATCGACGCGGTCGCCGGTGCGGCGCCGGGCAGCGCCACCGACACCTGGTACCCTTCGGCCCCGGCGTGCTGCAGCGCGATCTGCAACTGCTCGCCGAGCCGCGGGTTCCCGGCGCTGCATTGCGGGTCGGCAGTGCAGCGCCGGACCATCAGGTCGAGCGCGCCGCGCGCGTTGGGGCCAGCCTCGGCATAGGCCCGAGCGTCCGGCGGATAGACCGAGTCGAGGATGACGCTACGGGTGCGCGGATCGTCGAGCCGGAGGAACTCCAGGGCGACCCGTGTGCCGTAGGAGACGCCGTAGAGGTTCCAGCTCTGATAGCCGAGCCCCTCCATCATCGCCTGGATGTCGGCGACGGTGGCCGCGGTGTTGAAGGCCTCGAGCCTGATTCCCGACTTGACGAGCCGGTCGTGGCAGCGCTCGGCCGCGTCGCGCCAGCGCCGCGCCGCCTCCCCCATGTCCAGCTTCTCGATGAAGATGCGGCCGCCGGCCTCGGAAAGCTCCGGGCAGTCGAGCGTCGGGGTCGAGACGCCGACGCCGCGCTGGTCGAAGACCACGACGTCGCGCCCCTGCATCCACGCGACGTTTTGCGTGAGCCACCACCAGCGCTTGACCCCGGCCTCGTCCAGCCCCACCGCGGAACCGGGCCCGCCGTTGATGTAGACGATCGGATCGGGCGCCGCGCCGGCCCCACCCTCGAAGACAACGTACCGGACCGTCACCGGCACGCCCGCCGCCGCGGGGCCTTCGACGACGGCGCCGCAATGGGCGGACCGCTCGGCCGGGATCTGGAACCAGCAACGCATCGCCTCGACATGCGTCGTGGCGTCGCCGGCAGCATTGGCGACGGCCGCGCTCGGCTTCGGCCGGCTCGCCACCACCCAGACGACGAGCAGCACCAGTGCCGCCGCCACGCCCATGCCGGCGGCGAGCACCGTCCAGATCATCGTCTTGCCGACCGTCGTCCCCCCGCTCAAGGCCGAAAGTAGGTCTTAGTGACTGGCGCCGAGATTGACGATCTGCACCCGGCGATTGGCTGCCGCCTCGGGATTGGCGGCGTCGAGCGGCTCGTTCTGACCCTTGCCGACGGCGACGAGACGATCGCCCGAGACATTGTACTCGCTGATCAGATCGTCGCGCACCGCATTGGCCCGCGCCTGCGACAGAACCATGTTGCCGTCGGGCGTGCCGGTGCTGTCGGTATGGCCCTCGACCTGGAACTTGTAGCCGGTGAGCTGATCCGAATTGATCGCCGCCGCCAGGGTCTTCACGACCGACTTGGCTTCCGGCGTCAGCTCGGCCGAGCCCAGCATGAACTGCACGTTGAGCGAGATCGCCGGCGCCTGCGCGGCAGCTTCGCTCCCGCCGCCGGGCTGGGCGCTTAGGATGTGCAGGCCGCGCATCTGCGGCTTCCCTGTCGGCTTCAGCGCCTTGATGATGTCATCCGAGCTGGGATTGGCGCCTGGGCTCTGCGCCAGCGCGGGACTCACGAAAAGTGCGGCAGCGACGACAAGACCTCCGAAGAACTTCGCGGCCATTCCGGCCTCCTCACCTAGTTTGATCGGCCGTGGGTTTATAACGCGTCGGGGGGTATTATCGCAATCGGCGAGGCGCAGGGATAAAAGCCGCCAGTCCTGCAGCCTTCGTACCCCTCAGCGCGGGGCGCCCTCGCCCACCAGCGCGTGCGGGTCTCCGATCCGGGTCAGGGCGTCGGCGACCTGGGCCGCGCCGCCGGCGTCGCCGCGCAGCTTGGCGCGGATCAGGTCGGGCTGGTGGAAGGTGGCGTAAAGCTGCGCCGCCGGCACGAATTCCGGGGCGCGGCCGGGGCCGTTGTTGATCTGGAACCCGGCCAACGAGGCGTCGCCCGCCGCGCTGCCGCCATGTTCGAAGAACCCCTCGGGCACCCAGGCGACCCAGCGGCCGTCGCGGGCGTCGACATAGAGGCTCGCGATCTCCTCGCCGCCGGCCAGGTCGAACCAGCGGATCGTGCCGTCGCCCAGCGCCGCCACCACGCGGTGCTTGTTGGCCGTGACGTTGACGCCCCAGGCCGGCGCCGGCAGCACGCGGTGCCACAGCTCGGCCCCCGCCTGCTCGTAGCGCAGCTGGTAGTCGGTGCCGATCACCGCCGCCGCCTGCCCCGGCACCGCCGCGAAGGAGCGCACATGCTCATAGGGGCCGAGCTCGATCGGCCGGCCGTTGAACGAGACCGCCGTCGCGTTCCGCCAGTTGCCGAGATCGATCCCCGGCTGCGACATCGCCGGCGGGGCGAGATCCCCGCGGGGCGGCGGATCGCGATGCACCGTGACCTCGCCGAGATCGGCCCGGTAGTGGTCGTGCGGCCCCCCGTGGCGACAGACGAAATCGACCACGGTGCCGTCGGCCGACGCGGTGAACCCGTCCTGGTCGGCATTGCGGAAATCGCATTGGTCGGAGACCCGCGACAGCCGCAGCCGGCCGTCGATCCCCAGCACGCCGAACCCGCCTTGCGCGCTGGCGTAGGCCACCGTGTTGTCGGGCAGGAAGGCGAGATCGGTCACGGTGTCGGTCGCCACGACCACGTCGCCGGTGTCGATCTTGCCGCCCTTCATCGGCCAGAAGCGGATCAGATTGTGCTCGGCGGCGCTCTTGTACTGGCCGCCGGCGGCCAGCACGCTGCCGTCCGCATTGAACGCGACGACCGAGAGCGCCCCCGACGCGCCCGGCGCGCCGACCACCTCGGATACGCGCTGCAGGCGCTCCGCCAGATAGAGGTCGACCCGGGCCTGGCGCTCGCTGCCCACCGCGAGGATCGCGCCGTCGGGCGAAAAGGAGAGGCCCCAGGGCATGTCGCCGGCCGGCACCGCCTGCATCTGCGCGGGATGGCCGTAATTGCCGCCATAGAGCCTGATCTTGCCGTCGGCGGCGCTGCTGGCGAGCTTGCTCTGCGCGGAGAAGGCCAGCCAGTTGATCGTGCCGGCATAGTCGCGGTCGATCGCCACGATCTTGTGGCTCTTCACGTCGACGACCTCCAGCCCGCCGTGGCGCTGCAGCCCGACCGCAAGCAGCGAGCCGCCCTCGGCAAAGGCCAGCGCGCTGATCGGCTCGCTGAACCCGTCGATCGTGCCGAGCATCCGGTTGGCCGCGATGTCGAAGAAGAAGAGCCCGAAGGTCGTGTCGCCGGTGCGGCCGCCGGCCACCGCCATGTTGCCGTTCAGCGCCAGCGCGTAGAGCGCGCCGGCATCGCCGTCGCCCACCGGGACCCGCCACAGCCCGTCCGCCTTGCCGTCGGGCAGGCTCCAGCGGCGCAGGGTCTTGTCGTCCGAGACCGTGAGCAGCGCGTCGCCGCCCGCCAGCACCATGCGGTTGATCTCGGCGCCGTGCATCCCCGTCTCGACGCGCAGGATCGCCCGTTCGGGATCGCCGAACGTCGCCGCGGCGGCCGCGGACGCCAGCGCGACCGCGGCGAACCCCGCGCACAAGGCTCTCGGCAACATCCCCGCCGGACGATGCAGGGCGGCCCGCCGCGCCCCGCCCGGCGTCACCGCACCGCGGCCGACAGCGTCGTGAGCGTGGCCGTCAGCGTCTGCTGGATGGCCAGGGGAACGAAGGGGTTCTTGTCGAGGTCGGCCAGGATCTGGCTGCCGGATACGAATTGCTGATACTTGCCGATGATGTCCCGCGCCTCCTGCACCAGCTTGGAGCGGGCGTTCGCCTCGCTGGCGTTGACCGCCTCGTCGAGCTTGTCGGCCAGGCTCTCGTCCAGGTTCACCAGAACCGGGCCGACCTTCTCCTGATACTTCTTCTCGATCTCGGCGACGAGGTTGCCGCCGTTCTGCTGGCTGTAATGGGCGACGATCTCGCCGCGCAGCTTCTCGATGTCGCCTTCCATCTTCTTCCGGATTGCCAGCCACGCCAGCCGGGACTTGCCGTAGGCGACCGCGCCGGCGGCGCCGGGCACGTTGACCTGTTGCGGCGGCGGGGCCGTCTGCGCGGCCGGCGCAGCAGTCTGCGAAGTACCCGCCGGAGCCCCCTCGTCCAGCGCCTTGCGCAGCTGCTCGATCTGGGCCGCGGCATAGACCAGGTTGCCGGTCTTGAGGGAGGTCGTGGCGTCGATCGCGAGCTTCTTGAGCAGGGCCAGGAAGTTGGCGTTGTTGCCGGCGACCTGCGGGATGCGCGCGATCAGCGCGGCCAACTGCTGCTGCAGCTTGCCCGCGTCGAGAGCCGGGGTCTGCGGCGGCATCGGCGGCGGAGCCGGCGGCTCCGGAACGCCCTGCTGCGTCTCGGGCTGCGGCTGCCCCTGGGTTTGCTGCGTCCCCTCCTCGGCCTCCTCGTAGCCCTCCACCAAGGTCCCGTCCTCCATGAGGATCTCGACCTTGCTGTAGCTCGTGCCCTTCAGCGTCTTGACCAGCTTCGCGGCCATCGAGCTGACCATCTTGTTCACATAGAACTTGACGATCTTGCCCTTGGCCTCGGCCTCTTCGTTCTCGCTCTCGCCCGTCTCCTCGCCCTCGGGCTTGGCGCCGCCGACGTAGCAGGTGCCGAAGCGCGTGTTCTTCGCCTGCGGGAACTTGGCCGTCAGGTCCGCCTCGACCGCCCGCGGCTGTTTGGTCTTGTCCAGGAACAGCAGCGCGACGCTCGTGTCGGCGCCCAACCCGAAGGCGAACCGCACCGGCTTGTCTTTGCTCGCCTTGGCCAGCAACATCTTCATCTCATTCTTTTCCATGCCGGTCTTACTGTCAGCCATGGCCGTCTCCAAGAGCGCTGTGCACGGGAATGGGGACGCATTATGAGACAGCGTCCGGTCGCTTGAAAAGGACTCAAATCGGTCAAGGGTCCTGTTCTATAACCACGATCGGCGAATGGCCGAACGGAGGGGGACATGCAGTACGACGTCAATTTCGGTCGGCTCGCCAAGGCGCCGCGCCCGATCTCGCCGGGGACGAAGTTCCGCCTGGCGCTCCTCGGCGATTTCTCCGGAAGGGCGAACGCCGGCAAGCTCGACACCGGCGAGAAACTGGCGGCGCACAAGCCGATCAAGATCGACGTCGACAACCTCGACGACGTGATCGCGCGGATGAAGCTGTCGCTCACCCTCGCGCTCGCCGAGGACGGCAGCACGATCACCGTGCCGATCAACTCCATGGACGATTTCCATCCGGACCAGCTCGTCGAGAACGTCGAGCTCTTCGAATCGCTCGTCGACGTGCGCCGCAATCTCGGCAGCAAGGCGACCTTCGACCGGGCGGCGCGGGAGGTCCTGTCGTGGAGCGGCGAGGAGCCGCTGCCGCCGCCGCCGCGCGAGGCGCGCGGTACCGCAATCGCGACCGACCGCCGGCTCTCCGACTTCGCGCGGCTGACCGGCCGGGCGACCGCCACGGACGGCGCCGGGACCGAGATCGACGAGCTGGTGAAGCGGCTGGTCGGGCCGTTCATCCAGCCGGAGCGCGACGCGCGCCAGGAGCAGCTCACCGCCCGCGTCGACGAGGCGCTGTCGGTGTCGATGCGCCGCGTGCTGCATCATCCCGACTTCCAGACCGCCGAGGCGCTGTGGCGCGGCGTCGAGTTCCTGGTCCGCCGGATCGAGACGGACGACCGCAGCGAGATCGTGCTCTACGACGTCTCGGCGGAGGAGTTCGCCGCCGATCTCGCCGCCGGGGACAGCCTCTCGAATTGCGGGCTCTACGGCATGCTGGCCGAGCAGCCGGCGATGGACGCGCATCAGGGGCCGCTTTCGGCGGTGATCGGGCTCTACGGCTTCGAGCTGACGCCGCCGCATGCCGACCTGCTCGGCCGCGCCGCCCAGGTGGCCGCCGCCGCCGGCGCGCCCTTCATCGCCTCGATCGCGCCCGACGCGCTCAAGATGCCGTTCCGCGACCAGCACCCGCTGATCAAGGACGCCTGGTCGGCGCTCTACGGGCTGCCGGCCTCGGCCTATCTCGGCCTCGCCACGCCGCGGTTCCTGCTGCGCGCGCCCTACGGCAAGAAGAGCGATCCGATCGACGCCTTCAATCTCGAGGAGTTCACCCGGCAGGAGGGCCTTGCCGGGATGCTCTGGGGTCATCCCGGCCTGCTGGCCGGGCTGATGCTGGCCGAAACCTGGGCGCAGCAGGGCAAGGCGATGAAGCTCGGCACGGTGATGACCGCGCGGGACATGCCCTACCACATCTATTTCGACGACGACGGCGACCCCGTCCCCCTGCCCTGCACCGAGCGCCTCTTTTCGGAGCGCCAGGCGGCGATGGTCACCGGCTACCGGATGATGCCGACGCTCACGCTGCGCGGCCGGCCCGAGGTCCGGCTGGGCGGGTTCTCGTCGGTCGCCGGCACGCCGCTCGCCGGGTTCTGGGCGCCGGTGGAGATCACGCCCTCGGCCGAACCCGAGCCGGCCGCGCCTCGGCCCGCGGCCGCGGAGCCCGCAGCCGAGGCGCCTGCGGCCGCCGAAGAGACCCCCGATCTGGACGCGCTGCTGGCCAGTCTCGACACGCCGGCCGCCGAGGCACCCGCGGCGGAAGCGGCGGCGGAGCCGGCCGCCGAGGCGGCGATGGACGATCTAGACGCGCTGCTCGCCAGCCTCAACGCCGAGCCGGAGCCGACGGCGCCGGACGCGACCGAACCCGACCTCGACGCGCTGCTCGCCTCGCTGAAATGACATTGCGAAATCGAGAGAGAGCTTCGCGAGATCCGCGCCCGTGGAAGGCGCGGTTCTCCCTCTCCGCCCTCGGGGGCGGAGAGGGTCGGGGTGAGGTGGGGGAACCTCGACGCGTCGGCGCGACCCACCTCACCCTCCCGCTGCGCGGGCCCCTCCCTCTCCCCCCTGAAGGGCGGAGAGGGGGATCGGGGCGCGATGACCCTCACACCGCGCGGATGACGATATCGATGCGGCCCTTGTCCTGGCCGGTAGCCTGCACGGCGCCCGGGTCGCCGAGCGATCGGCAGACCCGGTTGCGGGCGAGGCCCGCCTCGACCAGCCGCTGCTCGATCAGCTGCGCGCGCAGCCGGGAGAGGTCGGCGATCATCGCCGGGGCTATCGGATCGAGGTACTCGGTGAGCACGACCGCCGCGTCCGGGGACCGCGCGGCGGCGGCCGCCGCCGCGGCGATCACGCCGAGCGCCGCCTGATCGATCATGGCCGACCATTCGCCGAAGCGGACCGCGAAGTCCCCGCCATGCCGGCGCTCCCGGTTGACGATGCCGGGATGGATCATCCAGGGATCGCCGCCCTCCTCGGGCCGGCCGCCGTGGCTGACCCAGATCTCCATCACCTCGTCCATGCTCGCGCAGGCGATGACCTCCACGGTCATGCCCGGGGGCAACGTGTTCATCAGCAGGTCGTCGATATGGGTCTCGCCGCCGACCAGCCAGCCGCCGCCGCCGAATTCCGCGATAATGATGTCGGCCATGGAAACCTCCGAAGTCTTGGCGTATAGAACGCCCGTGACGTCCGCGCGGGGCTGCGTCGACCATTCAGGCAAGCAGCGATGCCTCTGATTCTGACTCTGACCGATCAGGAGGACCAGACCCGCCGCGAGACCCGCACCCTCTCCCAGGGCAGCCTATCGATCGGGCGCAACCCGGACAACTTCCCTGGGCTCGACCGGTGGATTTTAGAAGATACGACGCGGCAGGTCTCGAAGACCCATTGCATGATCTCGGCGGAGGCCGGGAGCTACGTCCTCGAGGATCGTAGCACCAACGGCATCTACATCAACGGCAGCCAGACTCCGACGTCGAACGGCAGCCGGATCGTGCTGAACGACGGCGACCAACTGCGCCTCGGCCGCTACTTGATCGCGGTGCAGGACGGAAAAATTTCGGCCGGCCCCGACCCGTTCGGGCTCGATGCCCCGGCGGCGCCGGTACGTATCGACGCCTTCGGCGGCACCGGCACGGGCATGCCCGATCCGCTCGGCGTCGATCCGCTCGACGACATTTTCGGCGGCGGGGGGCACGCGCCGCCGCCCTACATCCAACCGGCCGCGCGAGCGCCCCAACCGTTCCGAGCCGAGGATCCCTTCGACCTCGCCTCCGAAGGACGCCGCGAGCGGATCGATTCCGACGACGATCTGTTCCGTCCGCGTCCCGCCACGGAGACCTGGCAAGGCGGCTC
>Ga0070731_10002721_pt1 | contig 16548 bp, 11 predicted proteins | sample Coa_R1_2_FD_66448 | JGI IMG/M metagenome (GOLD analysis project Ga0070731, IMG submission 66448) | Surface soil microbial communities from Centralia Pennsylvania, which are recovering from an underground coalmine fire - Coalmine... | ecosystem: Environmental > Terrestrial > Soil > Unclassified ...
GTGGTCGCCCTTGTAGGTTTGGGCGATCAACTCGTCGATCTTGCCCGCGGAGATCTGTGCCAGCACGCGGTTGCCTTCGCCAATGGGCAGCAGGATGGCATCCAGCATCTCGTTGACGCCGGCGACGATCTTGCGGTAGTCGCCCTGGTGCTTGGCGGCGTCGGCACGGGTGGCTAGTTTGCCTTCCGCCGATGCCTTGATCAGCCCGGCGGTCTCGTTCACCAGGGCGTTGATGTTGTCGATACAGTTGTTGAGGTTGTTCTTGATTTCGTTGAAATCGCCGTTGTAGGTGTCGGTGATCTTGGGCGGAATATCGCCTTTCGAGATGCGGTCCACGTACTCGGCGGAAACGTTCAAGGGCCTAATGATGTTGTCCAGCGTCAGGTTGAAGCCTTCGATGATCTTTTTGAAGTCGCCCTGGTGTTTGGTAGCGTCGGCACGCACCGCCAGTTTGCCTTCCAACATCGACTGCGTCAGACCCGCGCCATCGGCGACCAGCCGGCTAAGGGCGTCGATGCAGACGTTCAGGTTGTTTTTGATTTCGTTGAAATCGCCGTTGTAGGCGTCGGTGATCCTGGGCGGGATATCGCCTTTCGAGATGCGGTCCATGTACTCGGCGGACATGTTCAAGGGCTTGATCACCGAGTCCAGCATCAAATTCAGGCTCTCAATGACGGCACGGTCGCTACCCTCGAACAGGTCGACGCGCGCCCGCTCCGCGAGGCGGCCTTGCTGGAGAGCGGTGGCGACCCGGATTATTTCGTCCTGCAGCAGATCCTTCCGCTGTGCCTCCTGCTCATCAAGTTCCGGAAGGTCCAAAACGGCGGCGCCGCTGGACGGAATTCGCGCGGAGCCAACGCTCCGGCCGTTACCTGTCTGTTTTGCCATTAGTCTGCTCCTTATATTCGCGACTACGTTAGTTATGAGATTCCAAAATGCAGGCGAAACTGCCTTCCCCACCGCCTCCACCACCATTGCCCGCGGCGATCGCCAGCGATTCACGCAACCTGTCGTTACAGTTCTCCGTCAGCGGAGGGCCGTGCCCGAAGTAGATCGTCCGGACATCGCGGGCGCACACCTTCTGCAATGCCGCCAGAAATTCCGGCTCATAAGTGCCGGTTGCCGATGCGATCAGCAGGGGAGTGTCGCCAGCGAAGAGCACGCCCTCAGCCCGGTTGTAGAGGCAGATGGAGTCGCTGCTGTGACCCGGCGTGTGGATCACCTCGAAATACTGGTCGCCCATTTTAAGCGCGTCCCCATCGCGCACCAGGCAATCGACGCCATCGGTGTTCGGTGAAAACGCGAACACTTTAGGGTGAAATTCCTCACGGACGCGGGGCAGCAGCGCGCAGTGATCAGAATGGTTGTGCGTCAGCACGACCTGTTCAACGGGCCATTTACCGACTCCGGTGGGCGCCCGCGCGACGCTTGCCAGGATTTCCGGGTCCTGGCCCACGTCCACCAACGTGTTGACATCCTCCAGACGGCTGGCATCGCCGAGCACCAGGTAAACCTGGGAGGTATAGGATTTGCCGCTGTTTTCCAGTGTCACGATCCGCATCAAGCGCCCTCCACTTTGCGGAACACTTGCGCGTCGGGAATCGCCCGCTGGAACAGGGGCGCGAGTTCCGGCGGCATCTCCTGCGTCAACTCGCTGGCGAACAAACCGCCAGACGCCAGGGAGCGGTGAAACATTTTGAGCACTTCGATCCTCTCCGGCGGCTGGAAGTGGAGCAGCACGTTTTTGCACAAGACCAGCGAATATCCCTGACCGATTTCCCGGAGCGACAAAAGATCGTGTTGCTGAAACGCAACGCGCTGCCGGATGCGGTCAATCACGCGAAAATGGCCAGGTTTGCCATCCGGCGCGAAGTATTTCTCCAGGATGCCTTCGGGCAACCGCGACAACTCGTCCCTCGGGTACAGAGCCGCCTCGATCATTTGGGCAAACTGGCCGGTGCTTTCCACATCAGTGGCATCGATGCGGAGGTTGTTGAAGGCGAAGTGTCCCATCCGCCCCGCAAGCATGATGGCCAGCGTGTAAGGCTCCTGGCCCATGGCTGCGCCGGCGTCCCAAACGCGCGGATGGCTACGGCCCGACAGGCTGGGGAGCAGGTGTTCGACCACCCGCTCCAACACCTGTTGGTCTCGAAAGAAGAATGTGAAAGCCAACTAAAATCTCCCAGGCGCAAAGCCAGCGTCCCCATGCGTGGGGCGCGGCACGCATGCGTGCGTGCGGCGCACACTTCAAGCGACATTCGCCGCAATGTCAATGGTCTTCTCGGTATCCAGGACCAGCAGCAGGCGGTCCTTGAGCTTGTACACGCCTTCGAGCAGGTCGCGCGCGGCGGGATCCACGTTATCCGGCACGGTTTCAAATGTTTCGGAATCCACTTCCACCACATCGCCGATCTCGTCGACGAGCAGGCTGACAGCGGCGCCTTCCTTGGTGCGGACCACGGTGTTCATGGGCGTCTGGCCCTCGGCCCGCGGCGGGAGCTTCAACCGCCGGCGCATATCCAGGGCGGTCACGATCTGGCCGCGTAAATTGATCAATCCCTCGATCACGCCGGGGGCCAGCGGCACCTGGGTCATTTCCTGATAGCGCAGCACTTCCTGGACCTGCAGCACGTCGATGCCGAAGAAGAGGCCATCGACGAAGAAGGTGGCGTATTCGCGGCTGGCGGGCGCGGCTTCAGACACCGCGATTTTCGTGGCGTGTCCGTCGGCCGCCAGGTCACCGTTTTGGGTTTGTTTCGTTTTTTTCATGGCGCGACGTGCTCCGGACGGGCGACGGCGGAGGCCAGACTGGCCAGGGAGCGCAGCATGCCGCCCCGATCGAACTTGAGCTGGTACCCAGATAAACCAGGCGGGCGCTCGCTCTGCGCCTGGTCGGCGGAATCGATCAGCGCCAGTGCGGGGATTTGCGCGAGGGCGGGATCGCGCTGCATGCTTTCGAGCAGGCCGCTGCCGTTATCCGGCGGGAGATCGAAGCCGGCCAGCACCACGTCGATCTTCCGGTGGTCCAGTTCCCTCAGGGCGGTTTGGGTGTCGGCCGCCTCCACGACTTGGTAGCCTGCCATTTCGAGCGAGTTGCGGACCAGACCACGGGCGAACGAAGAAGCCTCCGCGACCATGACAGTGGCGCCGGTCGCGCGCAGCGTGCTGCGATCGCTGAACCAGCCATTTTCGGCCGCGGCGATGACGGAATAGAGATCCAGCAGGTCGGTCACTTTCTTGCCGATCACCGCGGAACCCAGCAGTCCCTGGCGTTCGGCGGACTGGCGGGCGGCCACGGTGTCCTCGACGATGTCGAGGATCTGGTCGACCTGGATGCCGATGCTGCGATCTCCGTTATTGAAGACGACGACTTGGGCGGGATCCTGGAGACGGCCCGCGTGGTCCACGGCGGGCTCCAGGATGCGGGCCAGGGACGCCATTTGCAGGATGCGGCCGCGGTACTGCACGACCTCCCTGCCGCCAGCATGTTCGATTTTCGCGAGGGGAATCTCTTCCAGGCGCGCCACCAGCGAAAGCGGCACGGCCAGGCGCTCGAAGGATCCCGCGCGGAACAGCAGAAAGGTTTGCCGCTCGCTGCCGGAATGCTCGCGGCGCTCAGCCGCGGCTCTGGACTTCTCGCGGGATTCCTGCAACACGCCGGAGCGCTGGGCGATACCGGACACGTCCAGGATCAGGGCCACGCGGCCGTCGCCCATGATGGTGGCGCCGGCGTAACAGTTCAAGCCCTTCAGTTGTTTGCCGAGAGGCTTGACCACGATCTCCTGCGTGTCGCTGATGCCGTCCACCACCAGTCCGAACTGCCGGTCTTCGGCTTGCAAGACCACAATATTGACCACATTGGATTCGACCGTCTGGCCGATTTGGAGCACCTCCGACAGGTAAACCAGCGGCAGCAGGCTGCCGCGCCGCCGGTAGAACGGGGTTTCATGAATGCGCTCCACCTGCCGTTTTCCGGATTCGCCTTCCAGGCGGATCAGCTCGAGCAAGCTCACCTGGGGAATCACATAGCGCTCTCCCACGCCTTCGAGGTTGCGCGGAGACGATCTTCTTTCGGTTAGGGTGACGACCAGGCCGGGAATGATGGCAAGAGTGAGGGGGATCTTCAGGCGCAGAGTGGTTCCCTCGCCGGGACGACTGGCTAACTCGACCACGCCGCCGATCTTCTCGATGTTGGTCTTGACCACGTCCATGCCCACCCCGCGTCCGCTGACGCTGGTGACTTCGGCCGCGGTGGAGAAGCCCGGCAGGAAGACCAGGGAGAGCGCTTCGCGGTCAGCCATGCGCTCGGCCTGTTCCAGCCGGATCAGCCCACGCTGGACGGCTTTGTTCTTCAAAACCTGAACGTCGATTCCGGCGCCGTCATCGCTGATCTCGATGTTCACCTGGCCGCCTTCGTGGAAGGCGCGCAGGCTGAGCTTGCCTTGGGCCGGCTTGCGGGCGCGGACCCGTACGTCGGACTTTTCGATGCCGTGGTCGCAGCAGTTGCGCACAATGTGGGTCAGCGGGTCTTTGATGGCCTCGATGATGGTCTTGTCCAGCTCAGTATCGGCTCCATCCATCTCCAGGTGAATCTGTTTGCCGAAAGAAGTAGCCAGATCGCGCACCAGGCGGGGGAGCTTGTTCCAGACGACGCCGATGGGCTGCATGCGGGTTTTCATGACGCCTTCCTGCAGCTCGGTGGTAATCAGGTTGAGGCGCTGTGACGTGGCGTTGAGGGTGGAGTCTTCCTGATGGGCGTTGAACTGCAGTATCTGGTTGCGGGCCAGCACCAGCTCTCCCACCAGGTTCATGAGCTTGTCGAGAAGACCCACGTCGACGCGGATAGTGGAGTCCGATACGGCCGGGCCTTTCTGGACGGAAACCTTTTCGGCCTCGGGAGGGAGCGACGGCGCGACAGCGGGAGGCGCGGCGCCGGCAGGGAGGGAACAGGCGGCATCCAGACGCTTCCGCAGATCGTCGTAGGTGTCCGGGCCCTCCGCGCCGGCAGTTTCGATGGCCACCAGGACGGATTTCACTACGTCCACCGCTTCGAGGATGAGCGTGACCAGCTCGGGGTTCAGATCGCGCTTCCCGTCGCGCAGTTGACTGAGGATGCTCTCGGTGCGGTGCGTGACGGCTTCCAGGGTGGTGTAGCCGAGAAATCCGCAAGCTCCCTTGATGGTGTGAATGGCGCGGAAAATAGCGGCCAGCAGGTCGGGGTCTTTGGGGCGCTTTTCCAGCTCCACCATGTCCTGGTCCAGGCGAGCCAGACTTTCGTTGCTCTCAATAAGGAACTCACGAATGATTTCTTGATCGTCCACTGGTTACCACCGGGGCACTACTTTGTTGGGTTCCAGGAAGCTAGTGGCTGGAAGGGCGGGAAAGTCTCACCTGGCAGGCGAAATGGTGTGCCCAAACCTGGGGGGGCCGGGGCAGCAGTCTGCCGGACAGTCATCATGGCTCGGGCCGAACCGGCCGAGGGCGCGTTTGGACAGTCCTGCCGTGCGCTCCAGGACGAGTTCGCGGATCATGGCGGCGAAGCGCGGGTCGGCGCCCACGGTTTGCGCGCGGACCATACGCAGGCCTAGCTGGCCGCACAATTGACGGGCTTCGGTGTCCAGATCGTAGACCACTTCCATGTGATCGGAGATGAACCCGATGGGCGCCAGCAGAACGGCGGGCGGCGGACCGGACGCGGCCACCTCGCGCAAGTATTCGAGCACATCGGGACCCAGCCAGGGCTGGCCCGGCGCACCGCTGCGGCTTTGATATACCAGGCGGAACCGCGGGCGGCAGACGCGTTCGGCGACCAGGCGGCAGGCTTCCTCGACCTGCTCGACGTAGCGGCTGGTTTCGGCCATTGAAAGCGGGACGCTATGGGCCGTAAAAGTGAGGACGGCGTTCGCACGATGGTCCGCCGGGATCTGTTCCAGGGCCGCGAGCACGCGATCCGCCATGGGCTCAATGAATCCGGGATGATTGTAGAACACGCGGAGCTTGAATATTTCCGGCGTGGCGGGTCCCACGGCGGCGCGGGCACGGGCGATGTCTTCCAAGTATTGCCGGCAGCCGGAATAAGAACTGTAGGCCGAGGTGACAAAGGCGAATGCGCGCCGGACGCCGTCGGCCGCCATCCCGCGGAGGGTGTCCGGGAGCAGAGGGTGCCAGTTGCGATTGCCCAAATAAACAGGGAGGTTTGGGCCTTGGGCGGCGAGCACATCGCGCAAGGCGGCTATCAAGGCACGGTTTTGATCGTTGATAGGACTTCTGCCGCCGAAGTGATAATAGTGTTCAGCCACTTCCAGCATACGCGCGCGGGGTACAGGTCGGCCGCGCAGGACATTTTCGAGGAAGGGCATGACCTCTTCGGGACGGTCGGGGCCGCCGAAGGAGAGCAGCAGGATGGCGTCGCCGGGGTTACTCATCCAGGGCCGAGAATAAAACGAGGAGCGACGTTCCCATAACTGGAGTATAGCGCAGGCGTTATTTCAGATACTTATCGAACCAGGCGATGGATCGCTGGAGGGAATCGACCTGGTTTTCGCGCTTGGCAAAGCCGTGGCCCTCGCCGGGATAATAGTGCGCATCCACCACCTTGCCATACTTGCGCAGCGTGTCGACGACCTGATCGGCCTCTTCCTTGGGATCCCGAATGTCGTTCTCGCCTTGCAGCACCAGCAACGGCGCTTTGGCGTTCTGAAAGTACTTGATAGGCGAGGCGTCTTCGTAAACTTTGCGGTCCTTGACGGGATCGCCGAGAATGGACTGATCGTATTGCTGGAGCTCAGGGCTCTCGTGTTCCTGTTCAGTGAGCCAGTCGGTAATGCCGAACAGCTCCACAGCCGCGGCCCAGACGTCGGGCGTTCTGCCAATGGCGATCATGGCCATATAGCCGCCGTACGATCCGCCGATGATTCCGATTTTCTTTTCGGCGGCGTAGCCGGTGGCGACCAGGAACTTCGCCGCGTACACTTCGTCCTGCAGGTCGCCGCCGCCGAGGTCCTGGTAATTGGCTTTCTGAAACGCCATGCCATAGCCGGTAGAGCCGCGCACGTTGGGCGCGATGCAAAGATAGCCGCGGGAGGCGAGGGCCTGGGCGGTGCGGTTGAACGAGTCCAGAGTCTGGCCGGTGGGTCCGCCGTGGGGCAGCACGATGCCGGGATGGCTGCCGTCGCGCTGGAGGTTGAACGGCACCCACAGGAACGCGCTGATGATCTTGCCGTCGAAGCTGCGATAGTGGACGAGTTGGGAGGAAGGCAGGCCGGCGGGATGGAGCCCGGCGAGTGCGGAGAACGTGAGCTGGGTGGCGCGGCGGGAAGCCAAATCGTATACCCAAAGGTCGGCCGGGCGGTTGGAGCTTTGATGCGAAAGCAGCAAGCGGTCGCCGGAGGGAGAGAAGGCGCGCTGGCCGGCTGGGCTGCTGAGACCCTCCGGGAAATTCAGGGGCTCGGCGCGGGGCGAGCCGCGCTCGGCGAGACAGGTTCGGGTGCGGCCGTCTTCGTTGACCACATAGGTGAATCCGGCGCCGCGCGGTGAGAAGTCGCCGGCCTGGGCATCCCATTGAAGGTCCGTCACCCAGGAGATCCTGCGCGAAGCGACATCCAGCAGCGCCACGTTCGGGAAGCCGCCTTTTTGATTGGAAGTGATGGCGAGCGTGCGGCCGTCCGCCGAAACAGACGATGCGCGGAAGACGGTGTCGCCGGTGTGCGGGGTGAGGTTTTCAAGCGCTCCAGTCTTCACGTCGATGCGATAGATATCGGAATCGGTGCGTCCGGCGTTGGCGCGGCCGGCGTAGAGGGCTTGGCCATCCGGACTCCACGCGGCGATGCCCCAGGTGCGTTTCTTGGATTCCTCATGCGTTAAGTTGCGAACCGCGCGGGTCCGCCAGTCGAGCAGCGCCACGTCGAAGCTCGGCGACGTTTTCGCTTTGAGAGAGATGGCCAGGGTTTTGCCGTCGGGCGACCAGTGGGGATCGGTTTCGGATATGTCCGGGGTCCGGGTCAGGCTGATGGGCGGCCCACCCGCCGCGGGGATAGCGAACAGGTCCCAGATCTCGCCGCCACCGAAGTCCTGCTGGTAGACGATCCATCTGCCATCCGGCGACCAGGCGGCGGAGAACTGGCGATCGTCGGACTGGGTGAGTTGGATGGGCCAGCCGCCGCCGGCCGGGACTTTCCAGAGGTTCTGACGGCCGGTGAGGTTGGTGGTGAAGACGATTTCGCGGCCGTCGGGCGACCAGGCGGGGCCGCTGATGGACCGCGTGTAGACCAGTTCCTCGATGGGCGCGGGCGCGGCATCCGGATGGGCTTGCGAGGTGATGGACCTGGGATCGGTGATGGGCCGGTCATCGGGCGAGGTTGCCGCGCAGAGGGCGGCGCACGACAGGGCAAGGGCAGTCACAGATCTCATGGTTTCACTCGTGCCAGTATAGCTCCGGCGCGGCGGCCGTCTATCGGGCAGCCGCAGTTGTTAAAATAAAACTTAAGGAGCCGATGTATGGAATTTCTTGCCGGCAGCCTGCTCGAACTCATCACCCAGACTTCCACCAATCTCCCGCCCGACGTGCGCGCGGCCATGTCCCTGACAACGGCTACGGAAACGCCCCACACGCAGTCCGCGCAGGCGCTCAACATCATCCTGTCGAATATCGACATGGCCACGGATGATGAAGGCCCCATCTGCCAGGACACGGGCATGCCTACCTTCGTGGTGCACACGCCAGTGGGCGTGAATCAGCTCGAGATCAAGCGGGCGATCCGCGGCGCGGTCGCCGAGGCCACCCGCACAGGCAAGCTGCGCCCCAATTCGGTGGATTCACTGACCGGAAAAAACAGCGGCGATAACCTGGGCGAGGAAACCCCAGTGATGCACTTCGAGCAGTGGGAGCAGGACGACATCGAGGTAAAGCTCATCCTGAAAGGCGGCGGGTGCGAGAACAAGAATATCCAGTATTCCCTGCCCTGCAACCTGGACCATCTGGGACGCGCCGACCGCAATCTGGAAGGCGTGCGCAAATGCCTGCTGCACGCGGTGTGGCAGGCGCAGGGGCAGGGTTGCGCGCCGGGGGCGCTGGGCGTGTGCATCGGCAGCGATCGGGCGCATGGCTATGAACTGGCCAAGGGCCAGTTGTTCCGGACGCTGGATGACGTCAACCCGAATCCGGAACTGGCGAAGCTGGAGTCGGAAATCATGGACGAAGCCAATAAGCTGGGCGTGGGCGCGATGGGCTTCGGCGGGAAAGCGTCGTTGATCGGATGCAAGGTCATGGCCGCGAACCGGCTGCCCGCCAGCTTTTTCGTCTCGGTGGCGTACGATTGCTGGGCCTTCCGCCGGCTGGGCGTGCGACTGGATGCGTCGAGCGGGGCGATCACGCAGTGGCTATACCGGGATCCGGATCGTCAAGTGGAGCGCATGGCGAAGACCGAAGGGTTTCCGCTCACCGGGCGCGAGGTGGTGCTGACGGCGCCGCTCAGCGAGGCAGCGGTGCGCGCGCTCAAGGTCGGCGACGTGGTGCTGATCAAGGGCGAGATGTTCACGGGGCGTGACAACGTGCACGCTTACCTGATGAAGAATCCGCCGCCGGTGGATCTGCACGGCGCGGTGCTCTATCACTGCGGCCCGGTGATGCTGAAGCAGGGCGATCAATGGGTGGTGAAGGCCGCCGGCCCAACGACGAGCAGCCGCGAAGAACCGTACCAGGCGGACGTGATCAAGCGATACGGGGTGCGCGCGGTGATCGGCAAGGGCGGCATGGGAGCGAAGACGCTGGCCGCGCTGCAGGAGTATGGCGCGGTTTACCTGAATGCCATCGGCGGCGCCGCGCAGTATTATGCGCGCACGGTGGAGGCGGTACCGGGCGTGTACCTGATGGAGTTCGGGATCCCCGAAGCGATGTGGCGCCTGAAGGTGAACGGCTTCGCGGCGATTGTGACCATGGACGCGCATGGAAACAGCCTGCACGCCGATGTGGAGAGGGCCACCGCTGAGGAACTGGCCGCGCTGCAGAGCGTGTAGCGGAGCGGGTTTCAAGGCGCGTCTGTTACAATAAATCGTTGGCGGCCAGGTAGCTCAGTCGGTAGAGCGCAGCCCTGAAAAGGCTGGCGTCGGCGGTTCGATTCCGTCCCTGGCCACCACGTTTTCAAACACTTACAGGACACCCAGTTCTGGTTTTGGTTCCAATTCTGGCCCGCCAATAGTTGTCTCTATTGCTACCTTCGGCAGGCTTCACCGCACCCCACTCGCTCTTCAAATAGTGCGCCAAAAATGTGTAGGGGTAGATCTCGAAGTGACGGCTTGTAGTATAGGCCAGTGAGAATGCGAAAAAAGCGAAAAAGTTGTTCCGACGGTAACCAGTATTATCGAACACATCCGCTCGCGTCGACCGCGATATGCCGAAAACGTCAAATTACGGCACCTAACCAGCCGATGCAGGAGTGGCAAGCAAAACTGCCGACGAATCGCGTACGATGCCCGTGAAACTCTTGTCATCATTGACGTTCGTGAGTTGCGGCGAGCCTTGGTGGATTCCCACTTGGTAGCGGGTGGAATCGCGTTGTGTGCGTCAAACGTCCGTGGCCTGCGGCAAACGAACTGGAGTTCCAGTGGGGGCACACCGGTCGGCATTGTGGGCGGCGGATTCGCGGGAACCACACCTCCGACCCCTCGCCGCGTGGCCGGCTGATCGGGTGGGCAGCAAGCCCCCGTCGTGTGCGGCAAAGGTCCCTCATTCGCACAGCACAAAAAGCTTACGATGCCCGCGAAACCCCCGTCATCATTGACGTTCGCGCAGTTGCGGCGAGCATTGCTGGATTCAAAAAAACATGAAGCAGGCGACAAATGCGCGTCCTCGCCTTCCATGTGCGGCATGCCGAGCTTTAATACCGCAGGACTCCCATCGGCGAGCTTCACCGGCGCCACCCACGCACAACTCACCTTCTCATGGTCGAACGGTGCGCCGAGCGTCAGCGACCATCGCTGCTCCAAGTTCCGCAGGGCATCGGGCAATCTGTTGAGCCATACAGCGCGCTCTGGCGTCTTTCGGCGATTGACCGCGACCCGCCCCGTGATACTCAAGGGCATGCCTTCATTGTGATCTTTTCAATTACCGGCAAGACGAGCGGCGCCGGACCTGGCCGCGACCGGCCTTGACGCGTAATTGTCTTGCTGTTGGTTTTTTATGGTGTCGCAATCGGCACCGGGAGAGACCCGCATCGTCGAGGATCGGCGCGTGACGGCTCCCAGTGTCAGGGCATACGTACGAAACCGTGGTTGGCGCCATTTGCGTCCACGTAATATCCGGTGATTTGGCCTAACGCGTTCTGGTCGTTCACGAAAGTCCCCTGACCCCAGCCAGTGCCGGCGCCTGGTGCGTCGAACGAGGTGTAAGTGCCATCCGGGTGGCGGATGAAACCGTGCTGCACACCGTTAACATCGCCATAGTATCCGGCGATCTCTCCTCCGGCAGCGATATTCGTCGGCGTTGTTCCCGCTGCCCATGATGTTCCGCCGATGGGCAGATCGAATTCCGTGAATGGCCCATTGGGGCGGCCAAAGAAGCCGTGATTGGTATAGTTCGCGTCAGTGTAAAATCCAACGACTATCCCCTGGCTGTTGATGGCATAAGTGCCGGTGCCCTGGTGCCATCCCGTGCCGCCGCCGGGGAGAGAGAGCGTAACGAAGGTGCCATCGGGGCGCCGGACATATCCCTCGAAGATACTATCCGCGTTTTGCGTCCACGAAGCCACCGTGCCATCCTCGGTCAGGTCTTGCGCCCATTGTACATACGTCCCCTGGCCCCAGATCGTATTGCTTCCAGCGCCTGGTGCGTCGAAGGAGGTGAATGTTCCGCGCGAAGACCGCAGGAAGCTGTGCCATACTCCGTTCACGTCCTGGTAAGACCCGGCAATCACACCTGATGAGTTAATGCCAAGGGCATTGGTCCACTGATAGGGCTGTAGTCCGGCTCCCGGCGCGTCGAACGAGGTGATCGTCCCATCGGGCGCGCGGAGCAAGCCGTGCCCCACATTGTTGCCGTCCACGTAATTGCCTGCGATAAATCCGCTGTTATTGATCCCCTCACCTTGCGTGAGAGAGACCGCGCCAGGACCATCAAATGAAATGATATTCCCGTTGGTGTGCCTCACGAACCCGTGGACCACCCCATTGGCATCGATCCATTCCCCGGTAATTGCGCCCCAGAGGTTGTTTGCAAAGGGAATAGTGCCTTGGCCAGACGCGTTCCCGGCTCCGGGCACGTCGAAGGTGATGATCGTGGCTGTCTCCTCGTCCACCGCAAAGCCCGGTGTCACCAGGTACACGAAAAATCCGGTTGCCGCCAATATGCGTCGCAAATCTGTCTGCTTGTTCATGGAGCCCCCTCAAAGTGATTCTTGGCCGCCTCGTTCAGCGCGGCTTGCAGGCACGATTGTCGGATTCCCGTGACGCGAAGTCGATGGGGGACGCATGATTTGCTCATGATTTGGATATAGTCAGGTAATACGCTGAAAATAGAGTCTTTTGCTTGAATGGGCTGGCGTGTTATACTGGCGCGGGTTTGACATGGGTTTAGCGGATAGCGTCGAGCGGCGGGTGCTTTATTACCGCTTTGGGCCTTTTCAGCTCGACGTCAAGACCGGGGAAATGCGCAAGCACGGCACACGGGTCCGGCTGCGCGAACAGCCTTTCCGTATCCTGCTTTTGCTGTTGGAGCACAATGGCGAAATCGTGCCGCGGGAAGAAATACGCCAGAAGCTTTGGCCCAATGATACGGTCGTCGAATATGACCCGAATATAAACGCCGCGGTGAAGAAACTGCGTGATGTTTTGGGGGATTCGGCGGAAAAGCCAAGATACATCGAAACGCTGGCGCGCCGCGGTTACCGGTTCCTGGCCGAAATCGAGACCGTCCGGGGCGAAGGGCCGGAAGACTCGCCGGCACCCGCCCTGGCCAGCTTCGAAATAACTGCCGGGGTAGAGGGCGAATCTTTTTCCCATTATCGGGTGCTTGGGAAGCTGGGTAGCGGCGGGATGGGGGTGGTTTTTCGGGCGGAGGATCTGGCGCTGCATCGCCTCGTGGCACTGAAGTTCCTTTCATCGGAATACAGCCGGCACCCACAGCTTTTACAGCGTTTCCAGCGGGAAGCGCGCGCTGCGGCGGCACTGAACCATCCAAATATCTGCACGGTATACGAAATTGGAGAATACGCGGGACGTCCGTACATCGCGATGGAACTGCTGGCCGGGCAAACCATCAAGGACCGCTTAACCACCGAGCGGTTCGAGGTGGGCGAAGTTTTGAGCTTGGCCGTTCAGATCACCGATGCGTTGGATGCCGCGCATAGCCAAGGGATCATTCACCGCGACATCAAGCCGGCCAACCTGTTCGTCACCAGCCGCGGACATGCCAAGGTTCTGGATTTCGGACTGGCGAAACTGGCGCCCGATTACGGACTCGTTACTCTGCACCGGCCGTCTACTAGCGGGGAGGGCGAGACACCGAAAGGCAGCATGCAGATGACGACTCCCGGCGCACCCATGGGGACAGCGGCTTATATGTCGCCCGAACAGGCCCGTGGTGAGGTGGTGGATCAGCGCACGGATCTGTTCAGTCTTGGCATCGTGGTGTATGAAATGTTGGGCGGTAAGCAGCCGTTCACGGGTCATTCCACCGCCGAGGTGATCGAGGCCATCGAGAAGCAAGATCCGGCGCCGTTGCCGCGAAGCGTCCCTCCCGCGCTCGAGCGCATGGTGCGCCGCTGCCTGGAGAAAGACCGCGAAAATCGGTTTCAGGCGGCAGCGGATTTGGGAGCTGCTCTGCGAAGTCTGTCCATCACGGGGACGCCTGCGAAAGCGCCGCTACGCCACCCTTGGGGCAAATGGGCAGCGGGGGCGGCGGCCGGCATAATGGCTGCAGCCGCGATCTATTGGCTGGGAGCCCGTTCCGCTGAATCGAGTTTCTCTGAGGTCCACCAGTGGGATGCCGTTCAAGTATCACGCCTGACGGCAACAGGCCAGGTCCAGGACGCGGCCATATCTCCGGATGGCCGGTTTGTAGTTTATGCAACCGGGGGCGTTGGGCAGACCAATCTCCGATTGCGAAACCTGATCAGTGGCGTCGACAGCGAGATCGGCGCGGTAGAAGGTTTGAGACCGGGCCTGGCCGTTTCACCAAAGGGCGACGAGATCTATTTCATCCGCGGACCGGAATGGGCGCCGGGAACACTCTTCCGGATTCCGGTGAATGGCGGCTTACCCGTGGAAGCTGCCGCCGGCGCGAACAGCCCGCCATCCTTCTCTCCAACCGGCGACGAATTTGCATTCGCGAGATCCGACAACGCGACTGGCGAGGACCAGATTGTCATCGCACGAACCGGCGGCAAGCAGCGCATCCTGGCGCGGTCACGGTTTCCGTTCTTCGTAATGGCGCCGGTCTGGTCCCCTGTGGACGATACGGTTGCGTACGTAGGAACACCCGAGAAGTACTTTCATATGGCTTTATTGGCGCACGGAGCAAACCGGGACGCGCCCGCGCGCCAGATCACACCCGCGGATTGGTATAGGATCGGGTCGCTGGTATGGATAAATCATGGGAGCGCGCTGCTCATGGAAGGGCAAGGCGTCCCAAACGCGGAGCACCAGATCTGGAAGGTCAGCTATCCGGAGGGCCGCGCAAAACGGATCACCGCAGATTTAAACTCGTACCACGGGCTTAGCGTGGCGAGCGATTCGAACCTCTTGATAGCCTTGCGCACGGAATCACAGTGGCAGATTTTGATGATGCAGACCGGTTCCGCGAACCCAGAGGAGAATATGCAGCCGCTCGCCGGGGCCAGCCCCAGTGGTGACGGGGCGGATGGGCTGGCGTTCAGCAGCGATGGCCGGCTGGTTTTCTCGTCGAATGCTTCCGGCATGAACGAGCTGTGGGTTATGGATGCTGACGGCACTCACAAAGAACAGATCACTAGGAACGATTCGCGCAATATGCGGCCGTCCCTATCGCGCGATGGCCGGGTCCTGGTATGTACCTCGACCAGAGGCGGCGGCCACGACATCTGGCGCATGAGCTCCGACGGCACAAATGCGCGGCAACTGACCACGAGCGGCGCGGATTCACAAGGCACCCTGTCGCCGGACGGGACCTGGATAGCCTATATGTCCATGGGTGAAGGGAGACGGTGGCTGCGCAGAATGGATATAGACGGGAATCACCAGACAAACCTCTCGGATAAGCCAATGCTGCCGGAGGCCCCAGTTATTTCACCAGATGGCCAGCGCGTCGCGTTCTTGACTTACAATCCGGCGGAGCATGCCAATCAGATCGTAGTGATTCCATCCGGCGGGGGCGCACCGATCAAGACTGCGAATGTGCCGAGATCTTGCGCCCTGCAATGGACGCCTTCGGGCGATGCGGTAGCTTATCTCCGGAGCGAAAACGGCGCGCAAAACATCTGGGCGGTACCGTGGAAAAACGGCGCAGCGCACCAAGTCACGCATTTCCGCCAAGGCTTAATCGACCGCTTTGCCTGGTCGTCGTCAGGCAAACAACTCGCGATCGTGCGTAGGAACAGCACAGGCGATGCGGTACTGATTCGGCCGGCTATCGGGGCGGGCATGCGTCGCCGGTTCTGATTTGAGACGGTGTACCCGCTGACGCCGCGGGCGCAGCGCAATGCGTTGGGCGGGCAGACCCGGGCCGGCCGCGCAGCGTTAATTTGGACATTGGGGTATTATGATCTCGGTGGCAGGGGGCCCAAACGGAGAACCACAATGACGCAATCGCAAATCGTTCAAGTATTGGCGGAGAAGTGCGCGGTGACCAAGAAGGTTTCGCAGGGTTTGCTCGCCGCGCTATCTGATACGGCCATCAAAGAAGTAAAGAAGAATGGCTTATTCGTTCTGCCCGGCATAGGGCGACTTGTGCGCGTTGATCGCAAGGCGCGCATGGGACGCAATCCCGCCACTGGCGAAGCCATCCGGATCGCCGCCAAGAAGGTAGTGAGGTTTCGCGTAGCCAAAGCCGCGAAAGACGCCATCATGCCGCCGAAGAAGGCGAAGGCCTAAGAGAACACTCAAACCAATCAGGGCCCGAGCGCGCGTCGCCCGCGATCCACCGACCGCCGCCGCTACGGATTCGAGTGGCACGCCAGCGCGGCCACCCAAGGTCACAGCGCACGACGTTTCGGCGCCGGACCGGGCCGGCCGCGTGGGCGGCGGAGGCGCAGATTCGACACTGCGCGCCTGCGGATTCGTGACGTGCCCTCGCAGGATTGCCGTCCATGTTTTTCCCGAAATCTTCGTACTCGTCGCCCAGCGCGCCGTGGTCCTCCGCGCAAACGTAGGCTGGTATACAATGTTCGAACTAAGCAGAAGAGGAGGAAATCAATTGCAAGCGACGAAATGTTTGGGACTCAAGATCAGATCGGGTGGAAGACGTTTCGACAGGGTAGCCGTTCCTTGTCTCTGCCTTTTTTTCGCCGTAGTGACGCCCGCGCAACAGCCGGAAATAGCGGGACCCGGGGCTAGTGCCAGCCCCACGTACACTACGTTCGA
>Ga0070731_10002723_pt1 | contig 16537 bp, 16 predicted proteins | sample Coa_R1_2_FD_66448 | JGI IMG/M metagenome (GOLD analysis project Ga0070731, IMG submission 66448) | Surface soil microbial communities from Centralia Pennsylvania, which are recovering from an underground coalmine fire - Coalmine... | ecosystem: Environmental > Terrestrial > Soil > Unclassified ...
TCGGGTGCAGCGGGCCGAACGAGTTGTGTCTGGACGACGGCGGCATCGCGTGCCGGAAGCTCTGCACGCAGGACTCGGACTGTACCGACCCGTTCGGGTTCGTCTGCGTCAACCCGGGTTTCGGCTTCGGCGTCTGCATCGGCCAGGCTCCCTGCGAGTAATGTTTCTTCTTGCCGGTGCGCGCGCCGGCGTGGGAGAAGATCGGCATGCGCTCACTCGTGGTGCTCGTCCTCGCCGCCGTCGCGACGTCCGCGTACGCGCTCGGTCCGACGGTGAACTTCACGCTGCCGGTGGAGAACGCGACGCCATCGGTCTGGGGCCAGCTGCCCTTTCCCGACGACCTCTACTTCGACCAGGGACAGCCCGGCGACGGCGACGGGACGCTGCTCGACACCGGGTCGTCGATCGGGCTCGGCACCGACGTGATCCGGACGAACACGGCGTCGGTCGAGGACGCGCTCGACCTCCTCGACGGGTTCGGCACGACGAGCGCGATCTGGTTCTTCTTCTCCGGCGCGGTGGACGTCGCGAGCCTGCCGGCGTCGCCCGTGCTCGCGCCGGCGCGCTCGGATTCGGTCTTCTGCGCCGACACGGCGACGCTCACGCCGGTGCCGCTCGCGATCAAGTTCGACGTCGACACGCGCGTCCCGAACGTCCTGGCACTCCTGCCGCTCCCCGGACGGCCGTTGCAGCCGAAGACGCGCTACGTGTGTGTCGTGCGGCGGAGCGTCACCGGCGGCGGCGAGGCGGTCGAGCCGTCGGCCGACTGGCTCAGCGTCCGCGACGCGGCGAGCGCCAACGGCGATGCCGACGCGATCTTCGATCCGGTCGTCACCGCGCTCGGAACCGCCGGCGTCCCGGCGTTCGAGATCGCGGGCATGACGGTCTTCACGACCGAGTCGACCACCGACGATCTGGTCCGGATCCGCGACGACATCCTCCCCGCACAGCCCGTTCCCACGGCCGACGTGACGAGCCGCCCGGAGCTCGTCTTCGACACGCCGGTGAAGCTCCAGAACCTGCTCGGACGCCCGGCGCCGACGCTGGCGGCCATCGCGACGGGCTACTACGGGAGCCCGCGCTTCCAGACCCACGACCCGAACGGCGACGGGCCCTTCGGCGACCTGCCGACGCCGCCGAGCTTCATCACGTGCGCCGTCCCGTGCGAGACGACCGACGAGCGCTTCACGCGCGACAGCTCGGGGAACCCGGTCGTCATCGACACGCCGCAGATCCCGTTCACGGTGACGATCCCGGCCGGCACGCCGCCGCCCGGCGGGTGGCCGGTCGTCATCCAGCAGCACGGCCTCGGCGGCCAGCGCGACACGGTGGTCGCGTTCGCGGAATCCGATGCCGCCCACGGCTTCGCGTCGATCGGCATCGACGCGGTCGCGCACGGCTACCGCTACTTCGACTGCGGCCCGGCCGCGTCGTGCTCGCAGGACACGGCGAACAACTTCGGCGGCACGGCGATCCCCGACGGCTTCGCCGACGGCACGCTCGCCGGCCAGAGCGTCGGCTTCCTCACCGTCAACCTCGGCTTCTTCCAGGCCTTCCACAACTTCATCGGCATCCGTGACAACTTCCGGCAGACGTACGCCGACCTGCTCTCGCTCGTCCGGCTCCTGAAGGGCCACACGATCGACGCCGCGCTCGGGACGACGCTCAACGACGGCGAGATCTTCTACATGGGCCACTCGCTCGGCGGGCTCATGGGCTCCGGCTTCGTGCCGATCACGACCGACGTGAAGGCGGCGCTGCTCAACGCGAGCGGCGGCGGGCTCACGAACCAGCTCTTCCTGAACTCGTCGATCGGCGCGGGCGCGCAGTCGCTCGTGAACGGTATCCTCGGCCTCGACCCCGCCAACCTGGCGGACGAGTTCGCGCTCCAGCCGAACCTCGTGCAGGCGATCATCGACCCGGCGGACGGCCTCAACTCCGCTTCGCTCATCCTCGGACCCGGCGTCGGCGCGCCGCGCAACGTGATCCAGGTGGAGGATTTCGGCGACCAGGTCGTCCCGAACCCGTCGAACGAGGCGCTCGCCCTCGCCAGCGGGCTGCCGATCTTCGATCCGTACGTGCAGGACCTCCACCAAAGCGCGCTCGCGCTGCCGATCGCGAACCCGGGGTCGCCGGGCACGATCTCCGGGAACATCGGCGCCGGCGCCGCCACCGCGGTGCTCCTGCAGAACGGGCCCGCCACCCACGCGTCCAGCATCGTCACGGTGCCCGGCACGGTGACGTTCGTTCCCGAGTTCGCGCACGCCGACGACTTCCTCCTCACGGGAAACGGCTTCCCGCCGCTCGTGCGCGGGATCAACGTACCGAACGCGGGCATCCTCGACGACGTGCTCGACTGGTTCAACGACATCGTGGTGCACGGGCCGCCCGGGCGATTCACGTTCACCGGCGCGCCGAACTTCAACCCGATCGAGAACCTCGAGGCGCCCGCCGGTGCCTCGACCGAAACGTTCTTCGCGCGCACCGTCGATGCCGGTGGCCAGCAGGCGACGTCCGAGCCGACGCCGGACGTCACGGTCGCGTTCTCCGCGAACGCGGTCGACACGCGCGTGACCGCCGGGCGCTCGATCCTGGGTACGACGGACGAGGCCTCGGACGGCGACGTCCCGCCCGGGCCGTTCAGCACGGTCGGCACGCCGGGCATCCTGCCGTTCTTCGCGACGCTCCAGCGGCAGCTCCCGGGCGTCTTCGCGGCGGACGTGACGGTCGCATACACGACCGACGAGCTCCTCCTCGCCGGGATCCCGCCGGGCTCGGTGACCGAGTCGGCGCTCGCGCTCGGCACGTTCGTGTCCGGGTCGTGCACGACCGGAGCTGCCCCGTGCGCCGAGGACGGCGATTGCGGGGCGAAGGGCCCGTGCGTCGGCGCGACGTACACGATCCTCCCGACGACGATCGACGCCGGCGCCCACACGGCGACGGCGTCGGTCTCGAGCTTCTCCACGTTCGCCGTCCTCCACCCGAACGTCATCAACGGCGGGCCGGTGGTGCCGATGGTTCCCGGCGGTCGCAGCCGCGGCACCGACTGCGGGTCGGAGTGGGAGGTCGTGAACCCGACGAACACGCCGTTCCTGCGCGGCGGGTTCGTGAGCGGAACCCAGACGTGCCACGACGGCGATCCGACCTGCGACGCTGACCGGACCGCCGACGGCTCGTGCCACTTCCGGGTCGCGGTGTGCCTGAACCAGATGGATCCCGCGCTGCCGACGTGCACGCCCGGCGCCACGTCGCTCGTGCACACCCGTCCGAAGCGCGATCCGCTCGTGCTGGCGAACTACGATGCGCTGCTCACGGCGCTGGTCGCCCTCGGCGGCACCCGGACGGGACACAACCTGAACGACGTGACCTTCGATCCCGCGCTCGCGGGCAGCCAGTGCACCGATTTCACGACGCTCACGGTCACGGCGGGGACGAAGCAGCGCTTCCACCTCCGCTCCACCAAGGCGAGCGGGACGGACGTCGACCGCGTCCTCCTGATATGCTCGTCGTGAGGTGACGGCAGGCGACGCGGTCCGGCGCGGGACGCGCCTCTTCAATTTCGGCCGCTATATGAGCGCCCAGCGCGTCTGGGAGGAGGCGTGGCGGGAGGCGCCGGTCGAGGACCGCGCGTTCCTGGAGGCGCTCGTGCAGCTCGCGGCCGCGCTCCACCTCCGCACCCGGCGCGGCGCGACGCGCGGCGCGGTCCATCTGCTCGCCCAGGCGCTGATCCTGCTCGAGGAGTTCCGGCCGGCGGCGCACGGGATCGACGTCGACGCGCTGGTCGACGAGTTCGGCGCCTATAGGGAGTGGGTCATCGCGCTCGACCGCCCGCACCGCATGCTCGACCGCGTGCGCATCCCGCGCTTGCGCTGATATGACGGGCGCGTGACGCTCGACGAGGTCCGCGCAGGGCTGCGCGCCGCGCGCTACATCACGACGCCGCGGGTCGAGACGGCGCTCTTCCTGGCGCTCGCGCTCGAGAAGCCGCTCCTCGCCGAAGGACCGGCGGGCGCCGGCAAGACCGAGCTCGGTAAGGTCCTGGCGCAGCTCCTCGACACCGAGCTGGTGCGCCTCCAGTGCTACGAGGGGCTCGACGAGGCGCGGGCGCTCTTCGAGTGGAACTACCAGAAGCAGCTCCTCCGCATTCAGGCGGACCGCGGCGGCTGGGAGGACGTCTCGAGCCACATCTTCTCGCGCGAGTTCCTGCTCGAGCGCCCGCTGCTGCGCGCGATCGTCGCGCCCCGGCGCGTCGTCCTCCTGATCGACGAGGTCGACAAGGCCGATCCGGAGTTCGAGGCGTTCCTGCTCGAGGTCCTGAGCGACTTCCAGGTGAGCGTGCCGGAGCTCGGCACGATCGCGGCCCGCCACCGGCCCGCCGTCGTGCTGACCTCGAACCGGACGCGCGAGCTCTCGGAGGCGCTCGTCCGCCGCTGCCTCCATCTCTACGTCGACTTCCCCGGCGCGGAAAAGGAGGCGGAGATCGTCGCGCTCAAGGTCCCCGAGCTCGACGAACGCCTCCGCGTCCAGGTCGCGCGCTTCGTGAGCCGGCTCCGCAAGCTCGAGCTCAAGAAGGCGCCGAGCATCGCCGAGACGCTCGACTGGGCGCGCGGTCTCTGCGCCCTCGGCGTGCGCGAGCTCGACCCGACGACGGTGCGGCAGACCCTGTCGCTGGTGGTCAAGCACGAAGAGGACCTCCGCAAGGCGGAATCCAAGGTGGGCGCGCTCCTCGCCGCTCGCTGACGCGCACATCCTGACGCACGTGTGACGCCCGCGGCACGTGGGCTTCCCGTCCCTGCTGCGGGCGCCGATGGCACCCGCCTTGCATCTCGCCGGGCAGGTCGATGGAGAAGCGCCTCCACCAGCTCTTCCTCCTGAACGTCTGTCTGCAGGTGTTCGACGGCGTCGCGACCTACCAGGGGCTCCGCTACCACTGGAGCGAGGGCAACCCGATCCTGCTCTCGTGGATGCCGTACATCGGCGTCGGCGCGACGCTCCTCATCTTCAAGGCGAAGGCGTGCGGGTTCCTCGTGATCCTGCGCTGGCTCGCGAAGGAGCCGCTCGTCTACGAGGCGATGGTGGTGCTCGCGACCGTGTACACGTTCTTCTCCTTCATCCCCTGGCTCTCCCGCATCGTCTCGCTCCTCTACACCTGATCGCTCGCGCCGTTTGAAAGCGGCGGTCGCGGGTGCGACAAGCGAGCGCGGTGCCGACGCGTTCCCGTCCCCGAGATCCCTTCGTCGGGAGCATCCGATTCGTGCTCGACGTCGCGCGTCGGCGGCGATTCCGGGCGGCGTTGATAGGGGGGTTCGCATTGCCGTTCCACGGCGTGCAGCGGGCAACCGGCGACGTGGATTTCCTCGTCGCGACGGAAGGAGCCGACGCCCTCGACGACGCGCTGCTCGCCGCCGGCGCCCGACGTCTTTACCGGAGCGCCGACGCCGCGAACTACGCGTCGGGCTCTTCCGGGCTCGCGCCCGTTGACTTCATCTACGCCGGTCGTCCACGCGCGCGCGACATGCTCCGTCGCGCCCGCGGACGGGCGCTCGGCGACCGCCTTCGGGTGCCGGTCGTCGATGTCGAGGCCTTGATCGGACTCAAGCTGCAGGCCGTCGTGAACCAGCCATCGCGGGTACAGGACGAGGCCGACATCCGAGCGCTCGTGGCCGCAGCCCGCGGCCGCCTGAACGTGGAGCGTCTGCGCGACTACTACCGCGTCTTCGACAGAGAGCCGGAGCTGGAGCGCTTGCTCGCCGATGCCCCGCGACGTTAGGCTCGACATGGTGACGCGGAACGAACAACCGATCGTCGGGCGCAGGGTCGCAGACCAGACGACGCTGCGTCGCGCCCGGCCCGTCCCGGACGTGGACACGTTCATCGCGTTTCTCCGCCGGATGCGCGTGCTATTCGGAGCGGACCACCGACGGCGCCCGCCGACAACCGGCGACCACTTCCGGCTCTGATCTGCCGCCCGGATGCGCGCGCGCATCCTCGAGTTCGTCCAGACGCTGCGCGACGGCGGCGTCGACGTGTCGGTCGCGGAGACGCTCGACGCCGTCGCGGCGGTCGCCGCGGCCGGCGTGGAGCGCGAGGTGCTGCGGGAATCGCTTGCCGCCGCGCTCGTGAAGGACGAGCGCGACCGGGCCGCGTTCGACGCGCTCTTCGACGCGATGTTCCCGCTCGTCGGGCCGGCGGACGGCACGGGCCGGCGGAAGCGGCGGCGCGCGGGTGGTGGCGGCGGACGCGAGGAGCGCGGATCGGGCGACGGCGATGGAGGGGGCCGGCGCCGCGAAGCCGACCGTACCGAGCGATCCGCGGCGCGCCCATCCCAGCGGACAGGCGAGCCGCGCGCCGATCGGGAGGGCGGGCGCGCCAGCCGCGCCGCGCGCACGGCCCGGCTCCTCGCGCTGCCGTTCGCCGAGTTCACCTCGCGTGACGTCGACGAGGCGCGCGACCTCGTGCGCGAGCTCGGCCGTCGGCTCCGCGCGCGGCTCACCCGTCGCGACCGCGCTGCGCGCCGCGGTCGGGTCGACTTCCGGCGCACGATTCGCGGATCGATAGCGACCGGTGGTGTCCCGGTCCGGCCGCGCTGGCGCGCGCGCCGGCCGGGCCGGCCGGATCTCGTGGCCCTCTGCGATCTCTCCGGGTCCGTCGCGGCGGCGAGCGAGCTCTGCCTCGGCCTCATCGCGCCCGCCGCGGACTACTTCCGGCGCGTGCACTTCTTCGCGTACGTCGACCGCCTCGTGCCGGTCTCCATCGAGGATGGGCACGTCGCGCCGGACGGGCGCCTGGATCTGCATGCGCGCTCCGACTTCGGCCGGGTGCTCGCGGACCTGTGGGAAGACCGTCACCTTCTCGGCCGCTCGACGCTGCTTCTGGTCGTCGGCGACGCGCGCAACAACCGCCGTCCGCCGCGCGCCGATCTGTTCCGCGCCGCGGCGGAGCGGGCGCAGCGCGTGCTGTGGCTCGTGCCCGAGCCGGAGGCGCGCTGGAACACCGGCGACAGCGCGCTCGCCGCGTACGCGCCGGCGTGCGATGCGGTCGTCGAGTGCGTGGACCTCGAAGCGCTCGTGCGCGTCGTGCAACGGGCGCTCTGATTGCCTTGACCCGACCGCGCCCCTACACTCCGCGGGCGTGAGCGACGCGCCCTTCTATCTGCCGATCGGCGACGAGGTGGCGGTTTTCACCGCCGCGTACGCCTGTCGTCTCCCCGTCCTCCTCAAGGGCCCGACCGGCTGCGGCAAGACGCGCTTCGTCGAGTACATGGCGCACACGCTGCGCGGGCCAGCGCACGATGGGCTGCCGGACAACCTGATCACGGTCGCCTGCCACGAGGATCTGACCGGCAGCGACCTCGTCGGCCGCTACCTGATCAAGGGCGACGAGACGATCTGGGTGGACGGCCCGCTCAGCCAGGCCGTCAAGCACGGCGCCATCTGCTACCTCGATGAGATCGTCGAGGCGCGGAAGGATACGATCGTCCTGATCCACCCGTTGACCGACCATCGCCGCATCCTGCCCATCGACAAACGCGGCGAGATCATCGAGGCGCATCCCGACTTCCTGCTCGTCATCTCCTACAACCCCGGCTACCAGAGCGTGCTGAAGGACCTGAAGCACTCGACCCGCCAGCGCTTCGTCACGATCGACTTCGACTACCCGCCGCGCGACAAGGAGGCGCAGGTGATCGCGCACGAGAGCGGTGTCGCGATCGACGTCGCGCTCGAGCTCGCGAAGCTGGGCGAGAAGGTCCGCCATCTCAAGGCGAGCGGGCTCGAGGAGGGCGTCAGCACGCGTCTTCTCGTCTACGCCGGCCAGCTCATGCAGCGCGGCGTCGACGCGCGGCGCGCGTGCGAGGTGGCAGTCAGCAAGTCGCTGACCGACGACGTGGAGAGCCAGCGCGCGATCGGCGAGCTCGCGCACGCGATCTTTGGCTGAGACTTGAGCGCTCGCCGGAGCTGGCTCGCGCGCCCCGATCCCGCGCTCGCCGCCGCGGAGCGCCGCGCCGCCGCACTCGGTCCGTCCGCGCACGCGTCGATCCTCGGCGCGTGCGACCGTCTCGCCGGGGTTTCGACGTTGCTCGCCGTGCGCGCCTACGAGCAGTCACCGGCGGCGTGGTCGGCGTTCGGATCCGACGATTACGCGCGCTGGATCAACCTCGCCGCTGGGCTGGCGACGACCTCGCGCGAGGCGGCGCTCGGGCTGGTCAGCGTCCCGCCCGCGGACTTCGGCCCGGGCGGCGTCCAGACCGCGGCCGCGTGGTGTGGGCTCGGGCGCGAGGTCGCCTCGACGTCGCGCCGGCTCGCCGCGGCGTACTTCGCGCGCACCGCGTCCGTCGTCGCGCGGGACGATGGGCTCGCGCGCCTGCGCGCCTGGGCGGCCGCCGGGCTTCGCCTCTACGAGTCGCGTGGCTGGCGCGGCGCGTTCCTCGCGCAGGCCTACTTCGACGCGGCGCCCGCGGCGCTCGAGGTGCTCGGTCCTGCCGAGTACGACGCCTGGGCGGACCTCGGTGCGACCTTCGCTGGCGACGTGGACGAGCGCGAGTTCTTCGCGGCGCTACCGGCGGGGCTGGCCGACTGGAGCGCCGGGGAGCGCGACGGGTTCCTGCGTGCGCTCGCGCGGACGGCGCCGCGCCCGGCGCGCGCCGTCTACCGCGAGCTCCCTGGCGCGCTCCGCGCGCTCGATCCGGCCGTGCGCGCGGCCGTCCTCGGTCTCGTGGCGACGCTGGACGCGCGCGTCGCGCCGGCGCTCGCCGATCTGGCGGGCGTTCTCGGCGCGATCGTCGCGGAGATTCCAGCGGGCGCGCGGCTCGAGCTGCTGGGCCTCGTGGGTGCGCTCGCGGAGCGCGCGCCGGACGCCGCGCTGGCCGCGCTACGCGTCGCGCCGCGTCTCTACGAGGAGGCTGCGCCCGATCAGGTCCGCCAGTGGTTCGCCGCCGGCGTCGCGATCGCCGACGAGAACGAGGTCGCGGGCCGCGCCTACTTCGCGCTCGCGTCGCGGACGAGCGTGAAGGTGCTCCGCGCCGCCTCGACCGCCGCGACGCTCGAGGAGACCGAGGGCCTCTGGCGGAAGCTCGTGCAGATGCTGAGCGGAGAAGGCGCGACCATCCGTGGCTTCGAGGGCGTGACGCTCCGGCCGCCGCTCGAGGCGGTCCCCGAGGAGCGCGAGGTCGCGCTCCCGAGCCGCGTCGACCGCCTGTCGACGCACGAGGAGAACTGCCGCGTCTACCGCTTCCTCGCCGCGCAGCTCGCCGGGCGGCGCGAGTTCGGGACCTACGCGAGCGCGGAGGTGCGCGTGCGGCTCGCGAGCTCGGACGACGATGGCCTGCTCGACGAGCTCTTCCGCCTCGCCGAGGGCGTGCGCATCGCGCAGCGGGTTGCAGCGACGTATCCGGGGCTCGCCCCCGAAGCGGCCGCGATCGGGAGCCGGCTCCTCGCGGGGTGGAGCCGCGAAGACCGTCCCACGCGCGGCGTGATCGTCGACGCGCTCCTGGCGCTCACGCTCGGCGCGGAGGGCCGTCCGCCGTGGCTTCCCGGGGAGGCCGTGCAGCTGGTGCGGCGCGCGGTCGGCCCGCTCGCCGCGCCGGACGCGACGGCCGAGGACGCGCTCCGCGTCGCGACCGAGCTCGCGGCGATCTTCGCCGCGCCGGCGCTCCGGCTGCCCGCCGCCGAGCTGACCGGCGAGCTGATGCTCGACGACCTGACCGGCGGCGAGCCGCTCGATCCGTGGGGCGAGGCCGAGTCGGCGGCCGGCGGCGTCGACGCCGAGCCTGCGGAGCGGCTCGACGGCGTCCGCATCGAGCTCGCGCCAGAGGAGGGACGTCCCGCGGGCGGCCAGCCGCTCACCGCCGAGGAGCTGCGCCGGCTCATCGAGGCCGGCGCGAAAATCGGGCAGGGGACCGGCGACGTCGGTGCCGGCGGCATCCCGGTGACGGAGCTCGCGGGCAAGCTCCCGCGCGCGCGCCTCGACGAGCTCCGCCGTCTCCTCGCCGACGCGCCGCCCGCTGCTCCGCCGGGCACGGCGCGCTCGGAGCGCGACGAGCGCGCGTTCTTCTACGACGAGTGGGATCACCTGATCGGCGACTACCGGCCGCGCTGGTGCCGGTTGTACGAGCGTCATGTCGACGGCGACTCCGGTGAGTTCTTCGCCCGCTCGCTCACCGACCACGCGGCGCTGCTGCCCGAGGTCCGCCGCCAGTTCCAGCGCATCCGTCCGGAGATGTACCGCCCGATCCGCGGGCTCGAGGACGGCGAGGACTTCGACCTGAACGCCGTGACCGACGCGCGCGCGGACGTGCGTGCCCGCCGGCCGGCGTCGACGCGCCTCTACCGTGCGCGGGTGCGTGAGGCGCGCGACGTCGCGACGCTCTTCCTGCTCGACATGAGCGCCTCGACGGACGAGCCCCTCGGCCCGCGGCGGCGGATCATCGACGCGCTGAAGGATGCGCTCGTCGTGATGACGGAAGCGCTGGAGGAGCTCGGCGACGCGTACGCGATCTACGGCTTCTCCGGGCAGGGGCGCGACAACGTCGAGTTCTACCTCGTGAAGGGCTTTGGCGAGGCGCTCGGCCCCGGCGTGAAGGCGCGCATCGGCGGCATCCTTCCGAAACGGAGCACGCGCATGGGAACCGCGCTCCGCCACGCGTCGCGCAAGCTCGGCGCGGTCGGCGCGCGCGCCAAGCACCTGATGCTTCTCTCCGACGGCTTCCCGCAGGACGACGACTACGGCGAGGATCGCCGGAGCCACGTCTACGGCATCCGGGACACCGCCGTCGCGCTGCGCGAGGCGGACGCGACCGGGATCACGCCGTTCTGCATCACCGTCGACCGCGCCGGCCACGACTACCTGCGCGAGATGTGCGACCCGTCGCGCTACATGGTGATCGACGACATCACCGCGCTGCCGCGGGAGCTGCCGAAGATCTACCGTCGCGTCGTGCGCGCCTGAAGAGAACCTCAGGTTCCGGAGACGGAGACGGCGAACCCGTCGAGGACGGTGCGCGCGTTCGCCAGCCGTTTCGTCCACTCGTCGGACGGGAAGCCCTTCGCGGTCCAATCGAGGCCCGTGAGGCGACTCGTCCGCTGCACTTCTCTCACCCGATCCCGCAGCCAGCGCAGATCCCCGGCGAGGCGCGCGGTCTCGAGCGCCCTGTCCGGCTGTACGATGGTGGTGAGGACCTCCAGGTTCGCGATGTCGTCCTCCGTCCACGGTGCGGTACCACCGTTGTGATCCGCACTCGGTCGCGTGAGCGACTGTACCGCCTGTCGAAGTCGGTCGACGATCCCAACGAGCTCGGCGCGGCGCTCGAGCACACTCGTCCGCCGGTGCTGCTCCTCGGTGATCGCCACCGCCGTCAACGTCTCCGTCAGCCGCACGTACTTCATGGTCATCCGGATCAGGACGACGATGACCGCGAGCGTGACCAGCGCCGTCAACGCCTGCACGGCCGCCGCGCCTGCCTGGACGGCGAGCCCATGCTGCTCCACCCACGTCAGCAAGTCGGCATGAAACACGAGGTCCCCATCATCGACACGCGCTGTCACTGGGCGTCAATCGCGTCGACCGGCGAGGCATGACTCCGCGCGAGGGATATGAGATGCCTCACGGACGATGGTGATCGCGCGTGTCGGGGAGCTCGCCGCCGGCCAGACGAAGAAGTTCATCCTCGAGTGCGACGGCCACGAGATCGAGGGCTTCCTCCTCAACTACGCCGGCGGGCACCACGCCTACGTGAATCGCTGCCGCCACGTCCCGATGGGTCTCGACTGGGTCGAGAACCAGTTCTTCACCGAGGACGGTCGCTTCGTGCAGTGCGCGACGCACGGCGCGTACTATCGGCCGGAGACCGGCGAGTGCATCGCCGGGCCGCCGTGCGGCCGCTCCCTCCTGCGCGTGCCGCTGCGCATCGAGGGCGATGCGATCGTCGCGGAGTGCCCCGGGCCGCTCCCGGACGACTGGGCATGATGGCCCTTCGTCGTGCTGTCGCGCTGATCGTCGTCGCGTGGGCGACGATCGCCGAGGCACGCTCGTGGCCGCTCCTGCACCGGCTGGACGGCGCGGCGTGCCCGGGCGGCTTTGGGGACTCGGTTCTCGTGCGCGGGGATGCGTTGCTCGTGAGCCGCGGCTGTCCCAGCTGGGCGGCGCGGTGGCGGCGGACGGCGATACGATCGCGGTCACGGTGGCGAACACGTGCACGATCCATTTGTTCGAGCCGTCCGGCGACGCCCGGCTCGTGATCCGGACCGACGGGCTCGTGGACCCCGACGAGTGCTTCTTCGGCGCGAGCCTCGCGGTCGGAGGCGGGCGGGTCGCCGTCGTCGGCGTGAAATCGGGGATACTCGTCTTCGACGCCGAGCGCGGAACATTCCTCCGGACGATCCGTCCGCCGGGTGCGTTCGAAGAGGCCGGTCCGCGCGTCGCGCTCGTCGGGCGGACGCTCTTCGTCGGCGTGTCGGGCTTCGCGCTGTTCACCGACGGGCCGAGCCGCCTGCTCGCGTTCGATGCGGCGACCGGTCGCCGGCACTGGAGGAGCGGGGCGCCCGGTGGATCGAAGCGCTTCGGCAGCTCCGTAGCCGCGGACGGGCGGTGGCTCGTCGTCGGCTCCTGGCAGGACGCGCGCGGCCGCGAAGCCGTCGCGCTCCTCGATGCGAGGACCGGCCGTGCGCGACGCGTCTACCGGTCGCGGCGCCGGCGCTCCGACTTCGGGTTCGCGGTCGGCATCCGGGGAACCCGCGTTCTCATCGGTGCGCCCGACTTCGAGCGGGGACGCGGGCGGGCCTACCTCTTCGCCCGACGGAGCGGCGTGCGCCTCGCAACGTATCGTCCGGCGACGTCTTCCGCGGCCGGCGGCGCGGGATTCGCCGTCGCGACCTCGTCGCGGTGGGCGCGCCGTACGACGGCGCCGGCTCCGTCAGCGTCTTCGCGGCGCCCGTCGAGTCGGGTGCGCGCTTACTCCGGCTCGTCGCCGAAGTGCGCGCGCGTGATGCGCTCTTTCAGGTACTCGAGCGTGCCGAGGTCTTCCACGATGTCGCCGCCGGTGTCGTAGAAGAAGATCTCGCCGTTCTTGTTGCGGCCGACGGCGACGAGCCACTCGAGATCGTCGCGGTCTTCGAGGAGGTAGTTGATCGTCTGGCTGACGCCCCGCCCCGGGATGATCGTGACCTTGGGCCGGGCAACCTTTTCGCTTTGCTTCGTCGCCATCGACGGCGGTCCCTCCCGGGAGCGCAGTAGCACTCGCGCTCCCCCGCTCTCGTCGGGACAATAGGAGCGCACTTTCTGCAAGTCAACAGCAGAATTCCGCCACGCTTTCCACGTGATACGTCTGCGGGAAAAGGTCGATCGGTTGCACGCGAACGAGTCGCCAGCCGCGCTCCGCGAGCGCGCGGGCGTCGCGCGCGAGTGTCGCCGGGTCGCACGACACGTAGATGATTCGGCCGGGACGGAGGGCGGCGATACCGGCGACTGCGTCGGCCGCGCCCGCGCGCGGCGGGTCGAGGACGACGGTGTCGATCGATCCTGGTGCGACGGTCGTGAGCGCCTCGGTGACATCGGCGTGGCGGAACGTCGCGGGGAGCCCATGACGCTTCGCGTTTGCCCGCCCCGCCTCGACCGCGACGGCGCTGCGCTCGATGCCGAGCACCTCGGCGCCGCGGCGCGCCAGCGGGAGCGTGAAGTTCCCGGCGCCACAATACAGGTCGAGCGCGCGCGTGCCGGCGCGGGCCTCCGCGTAGCGCAATACGGTCTCGACCAGCGGCCGGTTCGCGCCGGCGTTGACCTGCGTGAACGCATCGACCGGCACCTCCAGATCCAGCCCTGACTCGAGCTCGACGCGCACCGACGGATCGCCCACGACCAGGCGGGATCTGCCGCCTACGAGGACGAAGCCGCGTAGCCCCCCATCCGCCGCGAGCGCGCGCTCGCACGCAGCGCGGTCGCCGTCCGCGGGACGCGTGGCCGCGACCGCGCCGACGGCGACACCGCCGGGCGCCACCGCGATCGTCACGCGGCGGAGCGCCGTCCGCGTCGAGCCGATCCAGCGCCGCACGGATTCGAGATGCCGGACGATCGCGGGATCGGCGATCGGGCAGCCATCGATCTCGAGGAGCCGGTGCGAGCGGGCGCGGTGGTAGCCGGCGCGCCGGCCCTCGACGACGAGCGTGATCCGCGACCGGTAGCCCCAGTCGGTGGGTGACGCGATCGTCGGGAGCACGTCCACGTCGCGCAGCCCGGCGATCCGCGCGAGCTGCTCCGCCACGATCGCCGATCTCGCGCGCCGCTGCGCCTCGGGCGCGACGTGCTGCCACTGGCACCCGCCGCAGGGCGGGAACCAGCGGCAGCCGGGGAGGACGCGGTCGGCGCCCGCGACCGGCACGGATTCGATCTCGGCGCGGGCGTACCCGCGGCGGCGCTCGACGACCCGCGCACGCACACGGTCACCGGGCGCGGCGTACGGGACGAAGACGACCTCGCCGTCGTGGTGCGCGAGCGCATCGAAGCCGAAGGTCAGCCGCTCGACATCGACCGTTACGAGCTCAATCAAGGCCGAGCTCGCCGAGCATCAGGAGCATCTCCTCGGCGGTATAGACGCCGCCCGCGATCCGGCGGAGCAGCTCCTGCTCGACGACACCGCGCGACGGCACCTCCATCCGGTGGGGCACGATGTCGAACAGCCCCGGCCCGAAGAAGATCGGCGTGCGCTGGATCGCCTCGATCGTGCTGCGGATGCGGAGCATCGTCGCGCCGTCGCCGGCGCGGGCGACGAGCAGGTAGTACGTCACCTGGAGTTCGGACGCGCGGCCGAGGCCTTCTTGCCGGGCACGGGAGAGATCGGCGATCTCCGCCAGCCGGCGCGACACCTCGCTGCCCGTGTAGCGTACCGGGCGAGTCGTGACCGTCCCGCGCTTCGCGTCCGAGCCGGCGAGCGGGATCCCCTCGTCGGGCAGGACGTGAAGGATCGTCGGCCACAGCGTCTCGTACGGTACCTGGACCAGCCGACGCTTCTCGCCGCGGATCGATTCCGTCGGATCGAGCTCGCGACGGACCCCGCAGCCGAGCGCGACCGCGATCGCGAGCCCCGCGAGCGCGACCCGCATCAGTCCTTCGCGAACATGAGGTTCACCTGCGAGAACGTCGACGTGTGCGCCGTCGCGACCGGCGCGTTCGCCGGGCGCGGCAGCGCCGCCGCGCGTCGCTCGGCATCGTGCATGCGCTCCTCGGAGAGCGGGTGGCTCGAGAAGAAGCGCTCGACGACCGACGGCAGGCTCCGCTGCTGCTCGCCGAGCTTGCGGAACACGATCGCCATCTCCGTCGGGTCGTAGCCCGCGGAGTACATCAGCTCGAGCCCGAGACGATCGGCCTCCGCCTCCTTACCGCGGCTGTACTTGAGGAGGCCGAGCACGTAGCCCAGCTTCGTCCCCTCCCACGCGATCGGCGGGATCGGGATGGGGACGACGGAGATCGCGGCGATGAGCGCCAGCTCCGTGATGTTCTGCGTCGTCAGCATCTCGGTGGCGTGGCGCGCCGCGACGTGGCTCATCTCGTGCGCCAGCACGGCGGCGAGCTGGTCCTCCGTGTCGCAGAGCTCGATCAGCGCCGTGTTGACGTACACCGGCCCGCCGGGGAGGGCGAAGGCGTTCACCTCGGGCGAGTCGACGACGTGGAACGTGTAGGGGAAGAGACGGTACGCGGGGTTGGCACCGTTCGCCTCGCGGAGCCGGCTGCCGATCCCGTTCACGAGCTGCGTCAGGGCGGAGAGGCGGAGCAGCACGACGTCGCCTTCGACCTCCTTCTCGAGCTGCTGGCCGAGACGGATGTCGCCGTCGACGGAGTAGAAGTTGGGATGGTAGCGGTGCACGCCGGCGCAGCCGGCGAGCGCAATCATCGTGATGACGAGCCGCTTCATGCGCCCTTCGCGGTGATCGGCCGCGGCCCGGCGGCGGCGCGCACGAGGCTCCGGATCGCGCTCGGGTGGACGGAGACGCGCGGGCCGGCGGCGAGCGTCAGCTCGACGCGTCCGCCCGTCAGCTCGCCCGAGAGGCTGTCGCCGTTCCGCAGCACCGCGGTCGCACGCTCGCCGCCGTCGGCGAACTCGACGCGCTCGAGCTGGCGCGGATCGACGTCCGTCGGGCGATCCGCGATCTTCAGCCGGAGCGGGCCGCCGATCGTCGCGACGAGCAGGCTGTCGCCGTTTCGCATGAGCGCGCGGAAGACGCCCTCGCTGCTCGCCGTGCTGCCGCCGCGGAGGCTCAGCTCCTCGATCCGCTCGACGGCGACGTGCTCGATGCGCGGCCCGGCCGCGACGGTGAGATCGCCGTTCTCGACGAAGCCGCTCACCGTGTCGCCGTTCGCGAGCGCGACGCGCGCGAGCCCGCGCTCCGCGCTCCCGAACGCGATGCTCGCGACCGCGGCGCGCGGGAGCTCGAGCTTGCCGTACGCGGTACGCACCTGGAACCCGGGCTCCTGGATGCGGCCGCGCAGCGTATCGCCGGCGCGCAGCTTCACCGTGTCGACGTCGGCGCCGCCGCGGACCTGCTGTGCGAGA
>Ga0070731_10002724_pt1 | contig 16534 bp, 13 predicted proteins | sample Coa_R1_2_FD_66448 | JGI IMG/M metagenome (GOLD analysis project Ga0070731, IMG submission 66448) | Surface soil microbial communities from Centralia Pennsylvania, which are recovering from an underground coalmine fire - Coalmine... | ecosystem: Environmental > Terrestrial > Soil > Unclassified ...
GATTTTCCGCCCCCTGATTTTCCGCCCCCTGATTTTCCGCCCCCGGACTTTCCGCCCTCAGACTTTCCGTGATTCCGGAGTTCGAGAATGCGCTGATGCATCGCCGCATCGCCGGTTACCACGGCGCCGCCGTCCCCCAAACATCCCAGAGTCTTGGCCGGATAAAAGCTGAAGGCGGCCGTGCTGCCAAAGGTCCCGGCACACTGTCCTCGAAATTTGGCGCCCAACGCCTGAGCCGCGTCTTCCATGAGGATGAGGCCGCGACGCTCCGCGATTTCGCCGAGCGCGTCCATATCCGCCGTCCGCCCGTTGAGCTGCGTTACCAGAATCGCGCGCGTGCGCCGGTTGACCGCTTCGGCGACTGCCGCGGGATCGATCAGATGATCGGCCGCGCACTCCACCGGCACTGGCGTCGCACCGGAAAAGTGAATGGCCGACGCCGTCGCCACCATCGTGTGCGAACTGAAAATGACCTCATCTCCCGGACCGATCCCCGCCGCCCGCAGGGCGATCAGAAGCCCGTCGGTCGCGTTGCCGACCCCCACAGCGTGGCCGGCTCCTAGAAACCTCGCCAGATTCTTCTCGAACCGGAACACGTCCTCCTGCAGGATGAATGCGCCGCGGCGGCCGATCTCGCGGAAGATTCGGACGAGTTCGTCCTCTTCCGCGGTGAACTGCGCCGCGTAATCGAAGAACGGGATGGAGCGTGCAAGGGCGGGTATCATGCGTTCGCAGGAATGCGGGCTTCCGAGCCCTTTCCGCCGGTCAACCGCCGGAGCCAGATCGCGGCAACGCGCACTGCGCCCCACAGGCTCCCCGCGCCATACGGGAAGTGCAGGCACGCAAACGTGACCGGCAGCAAGAACAAAAGACGCCAGGATTTTCTCGATGCGGCCCCATATAGGGAAGCTCCGAGATTCGCAAGCGCGTAAGGCGTAAGCGTCAGCGCGGGCGCCCACTTCCAAATCCCGGTCGACGCCACCAGCAGCAGCGTCGAAAGGACGAACCCCAGTGGCGCCAGATGCCGCAGCCGGACCGGGACCACGTCACTATACGCAAACGGAACAACCGACCAGATCCCGTTTACCCAGTTGTGGCGAAGAAATGCCCGGAGCCGCGACCGGGTGTAGTAATACGTGACCGCTTCCGGAGTCATCCAGATCTTTCCGCCGGCCCGCTGTAAGCGCTGGTTGAACTCAATGTCCTGGCTGCGGACCAGCCGTGGATTGAATTTGCCGATTCGCTCGAAGACCTCGCGCCGCCAGCAGCCTCCGAAAACTGTATCCACCCAGCCCGCGCCGCTCGTCCCCAGACGGTACCGGGCATTCCCCACGCCGAACCGGCAGGTCAGGGCCGCGACGATCGCGCCGGCAAACAGCCCCGGTTCCTGCGCGCGCTCGACGCGGACGCCACCGGCATTCGCCGCGCCCGAGCATTGAAGCGCCGCCACGCATTTCGAGATGTAATCGGGAGCCATCTCCGCATGGGCATCCAAACGCACAATCACTTCGCCTTGCGCGACGTCGATCGCGCGATTGAGCGCGGTGGGAGTAATCCGCTCCGGATTGTCGATCATCCGCACCCGCGCGTCCCGTGCACAAAACGCCGCTACTTCGGCGCGCGTGCCATCGTCGCTGAGTCCATCGGCGACAATTACCTCCCAACGATCAGCAGGATAGTCCGATCTTTGAATCGACTCGAGGCATCGGCCGATGAATCGCTCTTCATTGCGGCATGGAACGATGACGGATACGCTGACGGATTCGCTAGGGGCCGGATTTACCATGTGGACTCGCTATATAGTGGCGCGAGGCCCGCGCTTGTCTCGCTTGGTTTGCGAGCTTTCCTTTCGAGCGCGATCACTGCAATACACGCGTCACGCGGAATCTCGCCGTGAATCGTCCACGCAAACTCCGACTGTAAAAGGATCTCGTACAACTCGTCCGCTGCAAGAAACTCCGTGTGCAACTCAAGAATGATGAGGCTGACGAGCTGCTCCCACTCTCTGAGATGTTCGAAAAGCTCACGCTCACCCCCTTCGATGTCGCATTTCACGCTCACCGGACCCACTCCGTCGACGAATTCGGGAATCGGGATCACCCGGACTCCCGCCTCCGCGGCCGGCCCCCTTCGAAAACCCCAGGCTCCGTTTCCGGAATCTTCGACCGCGGCGAATCCTCGCTCGCCGCCGGCAAACGCTTCGATCGCCCGCACCCGGCGCTCGATCCCGGCGCTTCGCAGATTTTCGACCAGCATCCGGAAATTCTCCGCATCCGGCTCGACTGCGATCATCCGGGATTCCGGCGAAGCCCGGCACAGATACACGGCGGTTAACCCGACGTTGGCTCCCAGGTCCAAGATCGTGCCACCCTCGGGTAGCAATGCGGCGAACCGGCCGTACACCTGCCGGACAAAAATCTCTTCGAACACTTTGAAATCGGTGGTCCCAAGCCGCAGCCGGACGCGGCCTCCGCCTCGCAGCCGGAAATCGATCGGGTCTCTCGAAGCCGGCCCCCAGCAACGGCGCATCAAGACTTCCGCCAGATATCGCAATCTGCTCCGCCAGACCAGATCCGACGCCAGCAGTGCCTTCAGCCTCTTTAACACTCAGCCTCCGTAACATTTCAGCCCCGTCCGCCAGGCAGGCCCGGAACCCCGCCTCATCTTTTTCTCAGGTCGCCTCAAACGGCAGGCGAGCGAGAGCGCGACCATCGGCATCGCCACGCCGTCGACGGCGAGTCCTTTGTAACCCTCCGGACCGGAACGGATAAGCGACGGCAGGTTCGCGACAAACACCCAGGGAGCGATGATGGCGAAGATCCGAAACCACCGGCCCGAGCCCCGCCGGACCCGGCCTCGCGCGTTGAGGCACCAGGCCCACACCAGGCCCAGGACCACCGCGCCCAATGCCACCCCCGCGTATCCGAAGTTCAGATACCAGCCAGTTGCGTGATGGATCGAGTATCCCTGGTTCTGGATCGCTCCCACGCTTTCGCTGTAATAGAGATAAATGTCGGCCGGACGGCTGGGCCACAGGACGCGCGGAATGATGGAACAGGCCAGGCTATAGAAGCTGTATCCGAACCGCGGCTCGGTCGCGGCCCGCAGCACGCCGTACATCGAAAAGTGCGCGCCATAGGCTTCGTTGCTCGACGGAACCAGGTTGTCGATCGCCGCCGCATCTTTCCAGTGCTCCCCGACGGACTCCGCCAGCTTCGACATCGGAACTCCGCGAAAGTAGTCGATCGCGTAGAGGAACCACAGACCCATCCCGGCAAGCAATGCCACCCGGACGACCCGGGGCCGCGCGGCCGATCCCAGGTATGCAAGCAAACCGGCCACCAGCGCCGCCAGAATCTCGTTCTTATTCCCCAATACGAACGTGAACGTCGCCATCACGCCAAACAGCAGCAGATAAGCCGCGCGGGTATAGGATTTCCGCACGCTGACGAAACATTTTGAAGTCGGCCCCGCCGCGAGCGTGGCCACACCGATCGCGGGAGCGATCAGCGCCAGACGGTTCAGCACCTGGTGAAGCGTGAACCATTGATCCGTCTCTGTGCGGGTGTACTGGTATCCCGACACATTCAGCGCGAATGCGTTCCCGAGTTTGTCCCACATCAGAAAAATGCTCCCCGCCGCGGCCAGAAACCCCAGGATGAGAATCGGATCGTGGCGCAGCGCGACACGGGAAAACGCGCGCGGCCTGGGGCGCTCGACCATCGCGAGCATGGTGAGCTGGACCACGACGATAAATCCGGCGTATAGCCCCAGCGTGACCAGATAGTCGCGATCGAGCGCGATCGGAAACAGCTTCTGTTCCAGGTAGTGATAATTCTTTCCGCTGAACCCTCCCGTCTTGTCGATCACAATCGCCCAGGCGCCATAAAGCGACCAGTAATAAAGCGCCGCCATCCCGATCACTAGCCCGGGATCGCGGGCCCGCCAGTACAGCGCGCCGGTGAGAATCACAATCGCGGCCGTGGCCACGGACAGAGCCGCAAAGTATTCCATGGGCTAGTGTCCGCGCTCCCGCAAACACTCGAAGTAGAGTCGATGCACCCGTTCGGCAACCACATCCATTCCCAGCTCAGGCACTTTCCGCGATCCATCGGTGCGCAACGGGCGCGCGACCATTTCAACCAGGGCGCGCGCGATCGACTCCGGGTCGCGTGAAACGAGCCGCGTATTTGAGACCCGTTCGATCCTCTCCCGGACGTCTCCCACGTCCACGCTGACGATCGGCAAATTCGACGCCAGAGCCTCCTGGACCACGGCGGGCGAGCCTTCAAAATCGCTGGTGACCAAAAGACAGTCTGCCGCGTTCATCAGCGCCGGGATCGAGCCCGGCGGCGCCGACCCGGCGAGCACCTCGAAACGCATCTCCGGCAGCGAGCGCAGTGCGATCCCGACCGCGGCCAGCGCCAGATCCAGGCGCTTCACCCGCGGATCGCGTCCGGCATTGAACAACACCACCGGGGCGCCCTCCGGCCAACCCAATTTTCTGCGCGCGAGGTCCCTCGGCCGCGCGTGAAACTCCCGCAGCGGGACTCCGGTGGGAAGAACCGTCACTCGCGGCCGTCTCCACCACAGCCGGTCCCGCAGTTCCTGGCTGACGCATACCATCCGGGTCGCCCGCAGCGCCGCGATTTGCGAGAGCATCCGGGCGCAGATTCCTCGCCAGAGCGAGCCGCCGGGCGACGGGTTCAGATCGCTCCCGCGGTAGGTGATCAGGAGAGGCCGCCCGCGCGCCCCCAGCGCCGCGAACGCCGCGGTTACGGTTCCGAACTGGGCATGGATGACGTCGGGCGCGAACCCGCTCAACTCGGCATCGAAGCGTTTCCATTCTTGGACCAGCGCACGCATCGAAGTCCGCGACTTGAGATAGAACTCGACGACCTCCACGCCTCGCCGCCGCAGAGCCTCCGCCTGACGCCGGGCAAAGATCATCGAATGGGCCGAGCCGTCTCCCTCGGGAATCGCGAACAGCACCTTTAAAGGCGCCGGTCTTAATGGCGACAATCCGGAGGCGGTCGCGTTGCGGGCCATGCTTGCGTCCGTCTCGATCATCGGAAACACACCTCGCGGATCTGAGGAATCGCGACAAAAAGCGCGCAGCGTCCCAGTTTTGCCCATGCGCGTCCGCTCGCCGGTCTTGCCATCACCAGATGTAGATACGCCTGGCACGCACTCCCATAAGCGCCCGCGAGCATCAGGTGGTCCGCCTGCTTCAACGCGGCATCGAAGATCGAAGACAAACCCTCTCCGCCGGCGAGCGCGCCAGCCACATCTTCGGTTTCACCCCGCCGCCGCGCGAGCGCCAGCTTTTGCGCCGCCTGAAATGTATTAGCCTGCTCGGCCGCCCGCCGCGCGCTGACCGAACGGCTTGCATAACGATAGTGATAGAGCGCGTCGCTGAGATTCGCCGCGCCGGCCGCCTCCGCCAGACGCCACAGAAAGTCGTAATCCTGCGAACACGGGAACTCCTCGCGATACCCTCCGATCGAGAGCGCCCGCTCCCGCTCGAACATCACCGACCCGTGCATGAACGGACTGCCGTGCCAGAACGCCGCAAGAATTTCCTCGTTCCCCAGGGGCAGCCGCCGTAGCCATAGCCGTCGGCCATTCTCCTGATGGGTCCACGCAGCGGTCCCGCATAACCCCGTATCGGGATGCGCGCGCAAAAACTCGACCTGAGCTTCGAGGCGCGAGGGCTCGCTCCAGTCGTCGGCGTCCTGCCTGGCGATGAAGGCGCCGCGAGCGTGCCGCAGCCCGGTGTTGAGCGCCGCTGTCACGCCGCAGTGTTCTTCCCACAAAACCCGTACGCGCGCGTCCGCTTTCAAGTACCCGTTGAGACAATCCCGGGTCTCCTGGCGGCGGCTCCCGTCATCGACCATCAGGAATTCGAAATCACCGAAGCTCTGCCCCAGGATCGAGTCGATCGCCTGATGCAGCATATCCGCCGGCGTATCGCACACCGGCATCAGCACCGTCAGCGGAAGCATATCGTTTCATCACCAGGTAGCCTTCCATTCCCGGGCCCAGCCCGCCAAAGCGAGCAGGGTCCACAATCGCTGTCCTCGCTCGCCCGTTTGCCCCGACGGATCGAGCCAGGGGCAAGGTGTCTTTTCCATGGGCTTCGCCTGGAGCCATTTTTCGATGGGTGCGCCGAAGCCGTGTTTGGGACGGTCCAGAACCGCATCCGGCAGCACGCCCCGATACGCCGCGCGCAGCAGAATCTTTTTTTGACTGCCGCGCACCAGGGCGCCCGAAGGCAGTGTTCCGGTCCACTCGAGCAGCCGGTGATCGAGAAACGGCGCTCGCCCTTCCATGCCGGCCGAGCCGAGGGCGATATCCGATTTGTAAGCCAGATCGTTAGGCAGGTACACTTCCCGATCGCTCCCGAGCGCACGTTCGAATGCGCCGGCGTCGCGCGGCACCTGCGGACCGGCGATTTGATCGAGCGCATTCCCGCTCCAGTTGCCGTTCAGCAGGGCCGAGCGTTCCGACACGCGGAACAGGGCCTTCGATTGCACATACACCGCCGCCGGCCCCTGTCCGTCGCACCACCCCAATCTGGCCGCCGCGCGCTTGACCGCTTGCTTGGCGGCAATGCGCTCGTAGTGCCGGTACCCGCCGAACGCCTCATCGCCGCCGTCGCCATTCAAGACGACCTTGAAACGCCCCGCGAGCGCCCGCGCGAGCGCCATGGCCGCAATTGCCGAGCTATCCGCAAACGGTTCGTCGTAATGGCGGAAGAGATCCGGTATTTCGTCCGCGCTCACGCGAATCGTTTCGAGCGAAAGCCCGAGCCTCGCTGCCACCGCGCGAGCGAAGCCCGCATCCGTTTCATCGCCGTCAAAACTGACCGAGAACGCTGCCGGCCGGGCGCCCAAGCCCACGCATTCGGCTGCAATCACCGATGAATCCACTCCGCCGCTGAGCGCCAGCGCCACCGGCACATCCGCCCGCAGCCGGAGCCCGACCACGTCAGTCAAAAGCCTTCGGACTTCCGCAGTAGGGCAGGTCCCCGACCTGCCTCCCCGGTTTTGCTCCGCCCCCCACCATCGCTCAACTCGGATTCTCCCGTCCCTGAATCGCAGCACATGCCCCGCCGCCAACTTCCGGCAATCCCGAAAAATCGACCACGGCGCCGGCACATATCCGAGCCCCAAGTAAGCATCCACCGCCCCCGGATCCATGCGCCGCTCACTCAGCGGCGCGAGCGCCTTCAATTCACTCGCAAACGCAATCGCCCCCGCGCGTTCCCAATACACCAGCGGCTTTTCGCCGAACCGGTCGCGCACCAGGATCAATTCGCGCTCACGCCGGTCCCACAGCGCGAAAGCGAACATGCCGATCAGGCGGTCGAGCGTCTTCTCGACACCCCAGGCCGCAATTGCCTCCAGCAGCACTTCGGTGTCGGTCGCGCTTCGAAACGGCCCGTCGAGCCCGGCAGCAATCTCCCGGTAGTTGAAAATCTCTCCGTTGAGCGCCAGCGTCCAGCGTCCGTCGCGCGACGTCATGGGCTGCGCCCCGGCCTCGCTCAGATCGAGAATCGCCAGCCTGCGGTGCCCCAGCGTAATCCCTTCCCCGGAAAATACGCCTTCGCCATCCGGCCCGCGGTGACCTAGACAGGCCAGCATGCGCCTGACCGTCTCCTGGGTCCGGCGCGGATCGGTTACTCCGGCAATCCCCGCAATCGCGCACATTTTTCTAACTAAAGCGGGCTGACGTTCTCGCCCGCGCCCCTGATTTCCGCGTCGCGTCTTGCGCACCACCGCCGGATCGCCGCGCAACCCATGGCATCCAGAACCCGGCTCTTAAAGGAGCACTGGACCAGCGCCCGCCACGCCGCGCACCCAGCCGCTTCGTGGCCGCCGGCCAGGCGCATCCCGAGCGTCCACATCAGCCGCATCCGCACGTTCGCCCGCCAGATCGTCCGCCAAAAAATCCGCGCCGGCCATGCGCCCGGATAGCGGCGGCCAATCGCCCGTTCGACGATTTCCAGGATTTCGAGCTGCATGCGCGCGCTGCCGATCCGGTTGCTCCAGTTCCCGGGATGCCGGCGGTTCAGCACGCCATGACGCGGCAGCAGCGCAATCGCGAAATGTTCGGCTGCGCGTACAAACCAATCCGTGTCGGCCAGAACAAAGGCGGGATCGAACGGACCGGTGCGCTCCCAAACCGCGCGGCGAAACACCAGCGTCGACGGATGAAACGGCCAGTCGTAGTAACGGATCAGGTAGCGGATCAGACAGTTCCGGTTTACCATCAGCGGCTGTTCCGCGCGCAGCCGCCGCGGGACCCATTCTGAGCGCCCCCGCGATTCGATGGCATCCACAAATCCCGAATGCACCATTCCGATCTCCGGATGCCGGGCGAGATGCTCGACGGACGCTTCCAGATGATCCGGCAGGAAGCGGTCGTCATCCGAGCACCAGGCGATGAATTCCCCTCGCGTGGCATCGATGGCTGCGTTCCAGTTTGCGACGCCGCCCGAATTCGTCTCGCGCCGGATGAGGACCACGCGCGGATCGCGCCGGGAAATTTCCTCGACCACGGAAACCGTGCGGTCGGTCGAAGCATCGTCGGCGACGACCACTTCCTCCGGCTCCCGCGTCTGATGGATGGCCGCCCGGATCGCCTCCGCCACCATGTGCGCCCGGTTGTAGGTCGCGATCGCCACCGATACTGTCATGGCCGGGGGTTCCAGGAAAAGAGGCGGGACGCGATTCCCAGGGCTCCCGCGGCCGTGATCGCAATCCAGCAGGCCGCCTTTGGTAGAGAGACGCTGGTGTCGCTCCACGTATTCGCGGCCGCCAGCGCCACCACCGCAAACCCGGCGATCCATAGCGCCGCGGACATGCGCGTGAGCCGGAACCCAACCCGGCGGGCCGCATACCACGCGCTCACCGCCAGGCACACAGAATAAGACAGAGTGAACCCTATGGCCGCGCTCTCGGCGGGCGGACGTATGCCCGACAGCGCCCAACTGGCGCCCACGAAGACGAGTTGGATCAGCGTGTCTACGGCCAGGAACATCCCCATGTCCGCGGCTGCGAGCATGGGCATCGCCAGAACCCACGCCGTCACCTTGAAGTAGTCTCCGATCAAGGTCCAGCGCAGACAGACCGAGGCGGCGTGAAAGGCGCTCGAATAGAGGATTGCGAGCGCCAGCGGTCGCAGCACCGCAAGGCCGACGATCAGCGGCGTTGCCGCCAGAATCGCCACCGGGAAAACCGCCGCCACATGCCGCGCCCGCTGTTCCGCCGAGCGCGCCCGCGCCAGCCGCGGCAGATACCAGGCCTGGAGCGCCGTCAGCACCAGCGTCACGTGATTCGCGCTGATCCCCCAGGCGGCGTCAAACTGTCCGGTAGCCTCCAGGCCCGCGCCGCGAGCGATATGCCCGCGCACCGCCATCAAACCCAGGGTCGAGATCAATCCCGTCGCCAGCATCGCACCGGAGACAGAAAAGAAATGCCCGGCGGCTCGCCCCCTCCACCACGCGCCCGTCCCGGAGAGCCAGCGGCGCGGACCAGTCATCTTCAGCGCCGCGGCCACCGTGATCAGACCGGACATCCCCAGCAGCGCGGGAAGCGCTCCCGGGTGTCCGCCCCGCAGCGCGATTGCCGCCGGCCACGCACCCGCCGCCATCACCGCGGCCGCGATCACCTGGAGCATCGCCAGCCGTCCGATTTCTCCAGCGGCATTGAGCAGCGCACTTAGAAAAACGAAGATGCTGGACAAGACCACGGCCGCCACCAGCATGGCCACCAGACGGCCACCCGAACTCTCCGGCAGCCCCGCGGCCTGCGCCAGGCGTTCCCGGAAGATCAGCATCAGCGCCGTGACCAGAGCCGTCGCCAGCGCGAATACGCACAGGATCGATCGCACAAATTCGCGCCGCGCCTGTCCCGAGAGAGCGCTGGCTCCCTGCACCAATCCCGTCTGTCCGTTCGCCGTCGCCGCCACCAGCGCGATCTGCCGGATCTGCTGCAAGGTTTCAAGCAACGCCACGGCCGAGGCTCCCAGCATGACGGCCAGGATCTTGGTCGCGCTCAGCGCCAGAAGCCCGCTGGCAACCGTACCGGCGCCGGAGCGGAGCATCGAAGTCAAGAGGATCGAAGGCGAGGGGACCGAAGGCGAGGGGACCGAAGGCAAGACGACCGAAGGCAACAAGATCGCGGGATGGGGCTTCGACACAACAACTTGATCCCCCTCGCCCGCGATCAGCATGCTCCGGCCGATCTCGAAATCACACCGGCTGGATTCCCCACCGCCACCGCGCCCGCGGGGACGTTGCGGGTCACCACGCCGCCCGCCCCGATCACCGCACCGCCGCCTATCCTCACGCCCTTCAGCACCATCGCATGGATCCCGATCCAAACCTGATCGCCAATCTGAACCGCCGCCTTCGACCCCTCGAATGCCCGCTCCGCCACGGGGACGCCATGAAAATCGCCGTCGAGAATCCGCACTCCCGCTCCGATCAGGCAGCGCTCGCCGATTTCAATCCGTTCGAGCGCCGTCATTTCCACGCCGTTGGTCAGGCGCGAGTGCGCCCCAATCGAAATATGCGATCCCGCGTGCCGCGCGCTCACGCAAAGCGGCGCGCCCGGTAGTCCCGCGTCCGGATCGCCGAGCGTGACATGCTCGCCGATCCGCAACGTGCCTAGACCGCGGAACATAACGCGCACCCGGCACCGGACCGTGGGCGCCATCTCCAGCCGGCCTCCCGCGCGCCAGGCGTCGAGCCTCAACCGCGCGCGCCACCAGCCCGAGCGAAATCGCCATATTGCGCGAGCGATCCAGCCGCGCGGCATACCGATTCGATCACCTCCGTCACCTGTGCGTCCGATAGTTGCGGATTCATGGGCAGACTCAATTCCGTCGCCGCCAGTTCCTCGGTCACCGGAAACGAAAACCCGGTGCCGCCATAGGCCCCGCTCCGGTGCGGCGGGACCGGATAGTGAATCAGCGTGCCGATTCCCATCGCCTCCAGCCGCTGCTGCAACTCCGCCCGCCGGGGATGCCGCACCGCGAATACATGCCAGACCGGCTCGGCGTCGTCGATCACGCGCGGCAGGATGAGTTGTGGCAACCCGGCGCCGTCCAGTTCCGCCAGATACCGCCGGGCAATTTCGCGCCGTCGCGTATTCCCGGCGTCTAAATGACGCAGCTTTACCCTTAGAATCGCGGCCTGTAGCGGGTCCAGCCGCGAATTGACCCCAAACGTTTCGTGCCAATATTTCTCGCGCGAGCCATAATTGCGGAGCAGCCGGATTCGACCGGCCAGCGCGGCGTCTTCGGTTACGACACCTCCCGCGTCGCCGAGCGCGCCCAGGTTCTTGGTCGGATAGAAGCTGTAGGCTTCTGCGTCCGCCCACCGCGCTGTCGGAAGGCGGCGGTAACGGGCTCCGTGCGACTGGGCTGCATCGGCGATCAGCTTGAGCCCGGCCTTGTCTGCGATTTCACGCAGTGGTCCAAGTTCGGCGCTCTGCCCGAATAAATGCACGGCCAGAATCGCCCGCGTTCGTGCGGTCACGGCTTCCGCAACGCGTCCCGGATCGAGATTGTAGGTGGCGGCGTCCGGCTCAACCGGCACAACGCTTGCGCCCGCCGCGGTGACCGCCAGCCACGTCGCGATGTATGTGTTCGCCGGAACAATCACCTCGTCTCCTGCTCCGATATCGAAGCCGCGCAGAATCAGTTCGAGCGCGTCCAATCCATTGCCCACGCCGACGCAATGCGCTGCGCCGCAGTGGGCCGCGAACTCTTCCTCAAAGGCCGTGACCTCGCCGCCCAGAATGTATTGGCCCGAGTCCAGTACCCGGCCGATGGCGTGATCGATCTCGCCGCGGACCTCGCTTACCGCGGCTTTCAAATCAAGAAACGGTACCATCGACGAGTTCTTGGTATTGGCCGAGTTCTTGATATTGGACGAGTTCTTGATATTGGCCGAGGTCCCGGATGTAATCCTGCTCCCGGTAAACATCGGAGGCGAGCACCAGCAGCACCGCGTCGGGCGAGTAACGATACTGAGTGGTCCAGACCATCGGCGGAACGTGCAGGCCCAGATGAGGGCGATCCAGCGTGACTTCGCCGCGGCTGCGGCCGTCGTATAAGGCCACCGAGCAGCTCCCGTGCGCGCAGACCAGAAATTGATGGAGCGTCCGGTGCGCATGCTCCCCGCGAATCTCACGGCTGGGCACGCCAAACACCAGGAAATATCGAACCACTTCGAATGGCAACGGCCGGTTCCGCTCCCCGAACGTCAGGTGCCCGCGAGCGTCGCTGATGCGCGGCATCCGGTGGAGCGCGGAGCCGCCGGGCAGCATCTCGGCCTTAGCCGAGTCCTCCTTGGCCGGGACAGGACGGATTCCCTGGTCGACAAACCCGCGAACCCGCGCGGGATTTCCGGCAACGATGGCGCAACCCGGTATGTCCCGCGTGACCACGGCGCCGGCGCCGATCATGGCCCGCTCGCCGATCACCAGTCCCGGCAGGACCGTCGCATTGGCCCCAATCGATGCGCCGCGTTCGACCCGTGTTCTGGCGAATTTCGCGGGACGCTGGCGGCTGCGCGGGAACCGGTCGTTAGTGAACGTCGCGTTGGGTCCGATGAAAACATCGTCCTCAAGCGTCACTCCTTCCCAGAGTTGTACGCCGGGCTTCACCGTCACCCGGTCGCCGATGCGTACGCCGCCTTCGACCAGCGTGTGATCGCATATGTTGCAATCGGCGCCGATCCGGGCGCCTGCCAGGATGTGCGCAAACGCCCAGATGCGCGTGCGCGGGCCGATCTCCGCCGACTCGACCAGCGCTTCAGGATGCTTGTAATAAGTGGAGACTGCGGCCGCCGCCGTGCTCATGGTCTTCAACTCCGTTAGACTGGACTCCGTAAAACTCGCGATACCAGCCAACAAACCGTTCGACGCCGGCCGCAATCGGCGTTGCGGGCGCGAATCCGGTGGCTGCCTGAAAGTCTCCGACGTCGGCGCAGGTCGACACCACGTCGCCCGGCTGGAGCGGCAGAAATCGCTTGCTCGCCGTCGATCCGAGGGCGCATTCCAAGGCCCGGATGAAATCCATCACATTCACCGGTGCGCTGTTGCCGATATTGAACAGCCGATAGCCGTCGGGCGCCCCTGCGACAACGCGATGAACGCCTTCGGCGACGTCGTCGACATAAGTGAAGTCGCGCTGCATATCGCCGTGGTTATAAACGTCGATCGTCTCGCCGCGGAACATCGCCCGGGCGAAACGGAAGGGAGCCATATCCGGCCGCCCCCAAGGCCCGTACACGGTAAAGAAGCGCAGCCCGGTGGATGGAATGCCGTAAAGATGCCAGTAGCAGTGCGCCATCAACTCATTAGCCCGCTTGGTCGCGGCGTAGAACGACAACGGGGTGTCGGCCCGATCCGCAATCGCGAAGGGCGTCTTTACACTGGAGCCATAAACCGAGCTCGACGACGCATAGATCAGATGCCGCGCGTGCGTCCGCCGCGCGCCTTCCAGGACGTTCAGAAACCCGGTGAGGTTCGCTTCCACGTAGGCGTGCGGGTTGTCGACCGAATGGCGCACACCCACCTGGGCCGCCAGATGAACGATCAGGTCTGGAGTCTCGTTCTCAAACAGGCGGACCATCCCCGCGCGATCGGCAATATCCAGATGCATGAACTCGAATTTCGCTCGGGAGGCCAGCCGCGCCAGACGAGCCCGCTTCAGACTCGGATCGTAGTAAGGGTTCAGATTGTCAATACCCAGCACCCGGCAGCCCGCGTCAAGCAGCCGCGCGGCCACGTGAAATCCGATAAACCCGGCTGCGCCCGTCACTAGAATATTCATGCCTTCTCCACCCACCAGTTGGCCAGCGCCATGCTGTCCAGCCCGCTGCGCAAGAACACGTCGACGGCGTCGCGCGCCCGGTACACGATCGGTTCGCCATGCAGGTTAAAAGATGTATTGAGCACCGCTCCTTCGCCCGTCCGCGATTCATATTCCTTGAGTAAGCGGTAATAGTCCGGATTATGCCCCTCGACCACTTCGTGTGGCCGAGTCGTAAAGTCGCCCGGATGCAGCACGGCGGCGAGCGCGCTTCGTTTTTCCGGCCGGGTCCGGAACGCAATCATCATGTACGGCGACGGGAACGCCTTCGGCCGGACATAGTATTCTCCGGCGCATTCGGCCAAAACCGACGGCGCGAACGGCATCCAGAAATCCCGGTTCTTGACCATCCCGTTGATGGCGCGAACTGCCTCCAGCGAATCCGCAGGCGCCAGAATCGACCGGTTACCCAGCGCTCTTGCGCCGAACTCGACCGCACCTTTCGCGCGTGCCACAATTTTTCCGCCGGCGACCTTCTCCGCCACCAGCGTTTCGATCCCGGGAACATAGCGCGCGCGAAGCCCATGGGCGCGCGACAGAGCTTCCTCCGCCTCCTGATCCGTGATCGGTTCGCCATAATAGATCGCGCCCGGAGCCTGAATCGTGTCACCCAAACGCGCCGCTACCTGGCACGCCGCGCCAATGCTGTTCGATTCGTCCCCGCAGGAGGGAAACACGTAAAGTTGGTCGAATTCGGCCAGTTCGAGCAGCGCCAGATTAGCTTTGACGTTCATGAATACGCCGCCCGCACAAGCGAGCTTGCGAATCCCCGTCGCCTGAACGGCGTTTGAAACCCACCGGCACAGGATGTCTTCCAGAAATCGCTGAAGCTCCGCCGCCACCTGATCGAAACGCCGTCCGGCAATGAGGTTTTGTACGAACCCGTAGGCCGCGTACATCGAGGGGACGCCGCGCTTCCGCCGCCAGACCATCGGGTTCTTGGTGAACTCGAACAATCCGTCGAACAGGCCCGAGCCTGCGCCGCGCGCATACGGCGCCAGACCCATGACCTTGTACTCGTGTTCGAGCGGAGCCAGACCGAGGCAGCGCGTCACCAGTGCATAGAGCCGGCCGATCGAGTCATGTTCCGAGACTTCGGCGATTCTTGAGAGCCGCCCGCCCTCACCGATACTGACCGTGGCCGACACCCGATCGCCTGAGCCGTCACAGGTGAGAACGAGCATTTTTTCCGAACACGGCGGCGCCGTGTAATAAGCCGCGGAAGCGTGCGCCAGGTGATGCTCCACCGGGTCAAGACGTTCTCGACCGATTCCAATGCCGGCCAGTTGTTCTTCCCGAATCGCGCTCTTTCGTTTCTGATACACGCGGTCGACCCAGGTTCGCTTGAGCCGCTGCTTGAGCCGGCTTGAAAGCCGTGAGGATCGCTGATAGTCGCCGAGGATCGTCTCTCTCTGCCACTGGTTGTAGTTGACATAACGCCCGTTGAGCGCCACGCGAGCCCGGCCTGCGTCGGAGCCCGCCAGCTTCACCGCCTCCGCGAATGCTCCCGCGGGCGCATCCCCCTGGTTCTTGACGCGAGTCAGCCTCTCTTCCTGGAGAGCCAGCTCGATCCTGCCGTCGCGGACCAGCGCGGCCGAGGCGTTATGCCCGTCATGAATCCCAATGACGACGCTCATGTCACCACCTCATTGCGCGTCCGGTAATAGGAACGGTAGCGGCCGTAGTGATCGTAACTGTCGCTCAATTCCCGGTGGACCTGGTTCAACACCAGCCCCAAGGTCTTCGCCCGCACCCGATGCAGGGTCCCGAGCACCGTCGCCACTACTTTCCGGCTGGTCTGTCCCGCTCGCGCCACCACGATCACCCCGTCGACCGCCGCCGCCATCTCGAGCGGCTCGGCAAATCCCAGCATCGGAGGCGAGTCCAGAATTACCAGATCGAATTCCCGGGACGCGTCATCGATCAATGCCGCCAGACCGCTGCCCATCAGCTCCGGCGTCCGCCGCGAAGTGGCGCCGGCCGGGAGAATCGACAGGCCGGGCAGCCAGTCGAGGTGAGTGAGCGCTCCCCGCCACGGGACCTCGTCGAGCAGGACGTTGAACAGCCCGGCCGCTCCTGGCAATTGGAACAAGCGGTGCAGGCTGGGCCGGCGGAGATCGCCATCGATTAACAGCGTGCGTCCGCCGTGTTCCGCATTCGCGGCCGCCAGATTCGCCGCCGTCGTGGTCTTGCCTTCGCCCGGCATGGCGCTCGTCACCAGCAGCGAACGGTAGCATTCGCCCGAGGTTCCGAGAAAAATCGAGTTCCGCAGAGCGCGCACCGATTCGCCGAATCCGGACAACTCGGACTCGCTGCTGGCGCAGCCGGGCGCCGCCGCGCGTATCCCGGTCACGCCCCGGCGCTTGACCCGGGGCAGGCTCCCGATCACCTCTGTCGGCAGCGTCCGGGCGACCTGTTCGGGATCCCGAACCGTGTTGTCGAGCAGGTCGCGGACGATTGCCACACCCGCGGCCGCCAGCGCCGAAAACAACAAGGTCAGCATCGCGTTCAACCCGATATTCGGGGACACGGGATAGAGCGCCGGCCGCGCGGCGTCGGCGATCCGGATTGCGCTGTTCTCGAAGCCCGCGTTAATGCCGGCCTCTTTGATTTTCCGGAAGAGCTCTTCATAGAGACGCTTGTC
>Ga0070731_10002725_pt1 | contig 16526 bp, 10 predicted proteins | sample Coa_R1_2_FD_66448 | JGI IMG/M metagenome (GOLD analysis project Ga0070731, IMG submission 66448) | Surface soil microbial communities from Centralia Pennsylvania, which are recovering from an underground coalmine fire - Coalmine... | ecosystem: Environmental > Terrestrial > Soil > Unclassified ...
GGAGGGGTTGCAGCCGCCGTCCTCGCGGTACTGATCTGCATCTGGCTGCTGACCAACAGCACCTTCGTCGAAGCGCGCGACACGGGAATCGCAATCGCCGTCGGGCTTGCCATTTATGTGCTCCATCGCCGGATGCGAAAAAGCGCAGCCTAGCCCCCTTATGGCTCGCCAGCGCCGTCACTGAACCGCGGCCGCCAGGACGCGGGTCCGCCTTTCTGGCGCTAACGCCTCAACTCGCCGCCTGCGCCCGAAATTCCTCAATCTCGCCGATCTCGTCGGTCGAAAGCCGGAAATCCATCGCCCCCAGCACGCCCTTCGCCTGATCCGCCGACCGCATGCCGACAATTGCCGCCGTCACCGCCGGATGACGCAGCGTCCACGCGATCGCGACCTCACCCGCCGATCGCCCATGCCGCGCACCAATCTTTTTCATCGTTTCCGCCAGCGCGAGATTCCGCGTCAGATGCGGCTCCTGAAAATTCAGCGCCCGCTTGCGAAAATCGTCCTGCGGAAAATTCGCCACCCGTTCCTTCGTCATGGTCCCTGTGAGCAATCCCGACTTCATCGGCGAATAAACGATTACTCCGACGTTATGTTTCAAACAAAAAGGAAGAATCTCGGATTCCACTTCCGGAGAAATTGCCGAATATGGGGGCTGCAGCGACGTTATCGGGCCGCCCGGCAAACAGCGCTCCATCTGCGATGCATTGAAATTGGAAACGCCGATCCAACGCACTTTCCCCTGCTTCTTGAGTTCGTTCAACGCACCCCAGGCTTCCTCGACATCTTCGTTTGGCTCGGGCCAATGGATCTGGTACAGATCGATGACATCCGTGTTCAACCGGCGCAGGCTCGCCTCGCATTCCTTCTTGATCGAATCGGCCTTGAGCACTCCTTTGATCTCGCCCTTTTCGTTCCACGTCCGCTCGCACTTGGTAAATACGTACGGCCTGTCCGGCCGCCCAGCGATCGCCTTCGCGACGACCTCTTCCGAATGCCCCAGCCCATAAACGGCAGCCGTATCGATCCAGTTCACTCCATGATCCAGCGCATATTGAATCGCGCCGATCGATTCGGCGTCGTCTTGCGGACCCCATGCAAAGGCCCACCCTCCGCCGCCCATGGCCCAGGCGCCCACTCCGATCGGTGTCAACTCCATGTCGCTATTGCCCAAACGTTTCTTCTGCATCCTTATAAAATAGCGGGTATGAGGCTGATGTTGTTTGTTCCGCTAAGCCTTCTGTTACATGCGGAAGACAATCCGCGAGAGATCGTGCGCAAAACCATCGAACTCGACCAGACCAACTGGGTGCGGATGAAAGATTACACGTGGACGTCGCACGAGACGACGCGGCATCGCGACTCGCAGGGGAAGATCACGTCCACTGACAGCAAAGCGTGGGAGACGATCATCTTATTCGGACGGCCCTATCACAAAACTACCGAACGGCACGGAAAGGCGTTATCCGAAGACGAGCAGAAGAAAGAACAAAGCAAGATAGATCGGGCTACCGCCAAGCTGGAACGCGAGAGTGCGGAAGAACGGCGGAGCCACCTGGCCGATTACGAAAAGGAGCGCGAAAAGAATCGCGTCTTCCTGCGCGAGATTCCGGACGCGTTCGATTTTCGCCTGGACGGAGAAGACAAGATTGATGGCCGCGATGCGTGGGTGATCCACGCCTCGCCCAAACCCGGATTTCAGCCAAAGCACGGCGACGCGCAGGCATTCAAAAAGGTCGCAGGCAAGATCTGGATCGACAAGACCGAGTTTCAATGGGTGAAGGTCGAAGCCCAGACCATCGACACCATTTCGTGGGGCCTGTGCCTGGCGCGCCTGAATCCCGGCGCGAAGCTGTTATTCGAACAGACCCGTGTGAACGACGAAGTGTGGTTGCCCAAACGGGAAGTGGTAAGCGGTTCCGGCCGGATCGCGGTCCTGAAGAAAGTCTCCGAGGAGCAGGAGACCACGTGGAGTGGTTACCGCAAATTCCACGTGGACTCCAAGATCGTTTCTTCGCAGTAACCGCTCCCGAGCCACAAGCGACAGCGCGTGGGTCCCGGCGCGCAGCCAGCGCCGGTCTAAAACGCGAACCGCACGGCCAACTCAGCCTGCTGTAGGTTCCCCGCCGCCAGAATCTTGCCGAAGTTCACCGAAGTCGCAGAAGTGGTCGCGCCGGTGTGGTTCGTATCCGCCCCCAGGTTGGTGACGCCGAATAGATTGAACGCCTGGGCTTTCACTTCGATCTTCTTGTTCTCCCGCGTCCAGATGGGACGGGAGAGCACGATATCGAAACTATTGAAGCGGCTGCTGTCGATCTGAGAAGCGGCGAACGGGGCTAGAGGACTTGCCAGACTGGCGCGATATGCGTTTACCGCGCTCAGCACCGCCGCGTTGTTACGATTCCCCAAATTGCGGGACAGGCCCGGCACGTACTGCGTGACGCCATCCACCAAAACAGTAGACAGCGCGCTGAACGGAAGCGAGGATCGGATCTGCCAGATCACGCCCAATTGGATCTTCCACGGCAGGCTCGCCGAACCGCTCGCCACCAGCGAATTGCGCTGATCGACGTTGGCCGGGCCCCAGTCCAGAGCGTAGTTACTTTGATTGGTGACGCGCGCCTGCGGATTGTCGTCGCGGTTTGACGCGAGTGTGTACGACACCAGGAATTGGTACCTCTTCGCAAAACGCTTTTCCGCGCGGATATACATTCCCTTGTACTTGTACTGCGAGATGGACTGATGATCCAGCACCTGCCCGGTGGTGGGATCGGGGCGAATGCCCGCAGCGTTGGGCAGATTCATGTCGACCGTTTTCCAGTCTTTCACCGAGTGCATGTAAACGCCGTCCACGTGGATCAGGAAGTCACGCGTGATCTCGCGAGAATAGCCAACCGTGAACTGCTGCGAGTAGGGCATCGCAAAATGCTGATCGAGGACCGTCAGATTCGGCGGCGCGCTGGAGCAGAACGACGAAGGGCTCTGTGAACCGTACGGATTCGGATAAGACGGATTTGGGATCAGCACGTTGCACTGGGAGACGTTGCGGTTCTCCGGGAAATTGAGCAGCGTCTGGATATTGTTGTAGTAGAGCCCGTATCCAGCGCGGATAACATCTTTGTTGTTTCCGCGGACATTCCACGCCAGACCGAAACGCGGACCGAAATTCTTACTTTGACCGCGCTGGCTGGGATTGCCGATGAATGGGATGGTCCTGGGGAAGGACGCCGGATTGACGCTTTCGTTGTACGAGCCAACCTCTTTATCCCAGCGCAAACCCAGATTCAACGTGAGGTTCGGGCGAACGCGCCAGTCGTCCTGGATGTAGGCTCCGTATTGAGACACTGGGACCGACGTGTACTGGCCCGGGAACGCGGCCGTGAACTGGGTCGGATTCTTCAGGTTTGCGATGGTGGTTGGGTCCTTCGGATTGAAGAGCTGATCGGTGGCGAAGGTCCAGCTTCCCTGGTAGTTGATGACCGTATCGTCCGCAAAAGGAATGTGGCTGTAATCGAAACCCATCTTGATGGCATGATTGCCGCGGATGTAGCTCACATCGTCCTTCGCTTCCCAGCGTGTTTCGATGCCAAGTTCGCCGTAACCCTGGCCATAACGGTAGCTGGGGAAGATGTAGACCGTTTGCAGCTCCGCGAGCCGCGCAGCCGAAAAATTTCCAAGATCTGTGTAGATCGGTTCGCCCGACGGTCCAAGCTGGTAAGACGAATACGCGTACTGGAAATGGAAATCGTTGATCAGCGTCGGCTTGGGTGTCCAGGTGTGGCCCGCGACGAAGCCGCGGCGCGGGATCAGGCCGTCGTAGCAGTTTGCCTCAACGGTGCCGCCGCAGCCCTGCCAGGTCTGCTTGTTCCACTCCTGCGCATAGCGCGCGAAAGCATGCTGATTGTTGCTGATCTGAAAATCGCCGCGAATGCTGACCATCTGGTCGTAGCTCGGCTTGTCGATCACGCCCTCATTCGAGGAATAGAACTGATGCGACCCGGCGGCGAAGATGGTGAAAGAATCGTCCACCTGGGTGCGTTCGTAGGCGGCATAAAAGTGCGCGCGATTTTTCACGATGGGCCCGCCGACGTCGCCGCCGAACTGGTTTCTATTAAAGGGCGCCGTGCCCGTATTGCCGAGCTGCTGGAGCGCGGCTTGCGTGAATTTGTTGTCGTGATTGAGCGCTGCATTGCGCCAGTACTCGAAAGCCTCGCCGTGAAACGCGTTGCTGCCGCTCTTGGTGATAATGTTCACCATGCCGCCCATCGCCAGTCCTTGCTCGGCTTTGAACTGATTGGTATTGACGTTGAACTCCTGCACCGCGCCTTCCGGAAAATTCTGGCGCGGCTCGCCCTGCTCAGCCCAGGTGTTGGTGACGCCATCCACCGTGAATCCGTTGGCGTAGAAGCGCCCGCCGCCGCCGATCTGGACGTTGTTGTAGAAGGTCCGGGAAGCAGCCTGCGTCGTTCCGGGCATCAGCAGCGCAAGATTCAGATACTGGCGGGTATTCACCGGCAGCGAATCGATCTGCTGCTGCGTCACAACACCGGACACGTCGCCCTTGGACGTGTCGACGGGAGGAACTTCGCCGGTTACCGTTACGGCTTCCTGAACATTTCCCACGGTAAGCGCGACGTTCTGGTCAGCATGGATTCCGATATTCAGCACAATTCCGGTCACGGTCTCGGTCTTGAATCCGGTGGCTTCCACTTTAAGAGAATAACGACCGGGCGGGACGACGAACCGGTAGCGGCCCTCTGCATCCGCCGTGAAAACGCGCGCCACTCCGGAGTCCTGATTCGTCAGCGTCACCTTCGCCGGAACTGGCGCGCCGCTCGGATCTTTGATCGAACCCGCAACCTCAGATTCACCAACCTGCGCGACAGCAATAGCGCCGACAAGAATGCCCAGAATCGCTACTGAAATCCATAACCTCACTGAAGACTTTCCAAAAGACATAGAATCCCCTTTACGTTTAAACTTGCCACCAGTGCGAGTATCTACTCAGACGAGCAGATCCTCAAATTGTTCCGGAAAAACTCATTACCTGTTCTGGTTTCCGGATCCCTCGGTCGCCGTTTCCCGACGCGATGGTTCCGTTTCCGATCCCGGCAGATTTGGACGGAGGCGCTCGATTCGCCACGTCACTTTGCCCCCCTGCTCCCGCTCGGTTCGATTGATGCGGAGCTTCCCTTTTGCGAGATATTCGAGATGCGCGCGGTCGAACGCGAGACCAGCCGACGCCATCAGCTTCATGTATTCCCCGTGTGCGGTCTCGTCCGGCGCTTCGGTATAACCCGAGTCCCAGGTGACATCAGGTGAGATGCCGCCGACACCTCCGCTGCCCGGCGCGACCTGGCCCCCCGCGCCGCCCCGGCCGCCGCCCGCGCCCTTCAGCCCCATGTAAATCCGGATTCCGTTGACGATCGGCTGCTGCATATTGTCGGGCTGCCAGCGCTGGCCGAAGCGCTGGTAACGAGCGTTCATGCGAGCCTCCAGATCCAACAATCCCGGCACGCCTCGCTCCGCTTCCACGATGCGATCTTGCAGCTCGTAGATCACTTTTTCGCTGTAAGGATGCGTGTCGTCGCGCAAGTATGCCAGGCTGGTGAACCATCCCCGCGGGATCCACCACGTGCGGCCATTGTTCGCGCCCTGCCGCGACTGCACCCAGCCCGAATACTCGGAAAACGGCTGGACCCACTCATGCGACGGATATCCGTGCGGATTCAGAAACGCATCCGGCAGCCATGCTTCGAGCAATTGGCGGCGCGTTCTCGATTCCGGATACACCGGATCGAAATCGGTCTGGCCGTTGGCCACATCGGCTGCCAGCGCGCCGTGGTAGCCCGGATGCAGCATATTGTTCGGCGTAATCTCGGCGAGCTGCACCGAAAGCTCCGCGCCGTCGGTGTTGGTGATCGGATGCAGGATCACGTTCACCTGTTTGAGTAATGCACGGGTCGCAGCGTCGTTTAAAAGCTGATCCCCGAGCTTCAAAATATGGCTAGTGCTCGAAACTTCATTGGCGTGCTGGCGTCCGGAATAGACGATCGAAGCCTTGAGCGTGGTTTCCTTCGCGGGAGAGCGAAGGACGGAAGGCGTGGGCAGGGTAACGTCAGCGGCCCAGAGATTTTCCCCCAAGTAGCTGCGGCCCATCCAATACACGTTCACGCCGGGCGACTTGGCGAAATGCGCGAGCACGGCCGCGTTTTCAGACGGCGGTATCGGCTCGTCCCACTGGACTGTTTGAGAGCGGCCCAGGTCCTTCGCAAAATCCCCGATCATCGGACGCGGAGACGCGGGTGGAGCGATCTTCAACGCCACATACTCACGCGGCGTCGCCGATTCGACTTTCGCGGTGAGCGGAAGCGGCATCTCAAACTCGAAGGCAATCTGCCGCAGGTGAGGATAGGCGAGATCGTTCTTATACAATCCCGCCGAGTGCATCGCTTCGATCCAGCGGAGCTGACCGCGAGCCTGCTCTGCCGGGAAAATACTCCGCTCCACCTGGTCCTTACCTTCGACGTTCACCCACTCGGCGTACTGATCGTCTTTGAAATCGGCCGGCATCAGCCACGTCAGACTCTCCGGACCATTCGAGCCTTGCGCGACACGCGCCTGAATCAACCGCGGCTGCATGGCCCCTTGAAGGACCCACAGATCGCGCTTCTGCTCATGACGCTTGCCCTGCGCGTCCGTCCACGCAAGTTCGACGCTAGGGCTGCCGGCGGGCTTCGAATAGAACTCGATGTGAACATGCCCGTCCTTGCCATCGTCGGAGGCGTGCACGATCGGAATGATCCGGCCGACGTAGGTGACGGAGCGCCCGACCATCAGGTCGCCCATCATGTTCACGAAGTTCTCGGTCGAATAAAACGTGTCTTCCTGCAGCGCTTCGAGCGAGGAGATGCGTTCTTTGTCGACGCCCAGCTCGTAGTTGGGCTCGCTCATATGAATGTCGATCTTGAGCGTATCGAACGGCGGCGCAAACTCGGGCCGCAGTTCGCCGTGATAGCTGGCCATCACGGTCCGGAAGACCTTCGGCAATGTCTCTTTGTGATAGTGATCCCAAAACTCTTCGATATCGGTGGCGATGCGCTGGTCAAGCACCGCCGTCGAACCGGATTCCATCCGCACCCAGCCGGTATCCACCTGGACTTTTTCATATTCCGGCATCACGCCGTTATAGGGACGATCGACGGTTGTGACCGTGAATTCGCGCGTCAGGATTTCCTTGCCGGCCTTATCGTAGGCGTGGGCGCGATAGGTAGGCGCGTTGGGGCCCGGCTCGAATTCATCAAGCTCGATCTTTTCGAGCGGCAGCGAAAGTTCGTTCGCGAGCATCTCATCGACCGGATAGAGCTCTTGCACCCAGCGAGCCGGCGAAAACATGGCGCGCGTGTGCGTCGGGTCCTGATTACGTTTGAATTCGATCCTTAAAGACCCGAGCGCCTTGCCTTTGAGTTGCGGCGCGACCGAATCCATCAGCCAGCTCACGCCGGGTTTGTAGGCTGAGAGTACCTCGACGGTACTCGACTTCGGAAGCATGTCCTGAATCTGCTTCTTGAGCTTCTGGCGGGCTTCGGGACCTTCGCTGACACGCGCCAGCAGCTTCACCGGCTCACCCTGCTTCAACTTAGGCAACGCATCCTTGACGGCTTTCACCAGCCGCGAACCCTCCCACGGAATCACGATGTCTTCCTGGAACGCCGGCGTGCCTTGATGGAACGTATAGCCCGGCTCGCGATAATGCAGCGCAGGAAGCTTTTCGCAGCATTGGGTGCCTGCATGGAGACTGGCGGCCTCGACTTTAACGCCGGTGACGCCAAGACGCTTTTCGAGATCGCCGCGAACCAGATCCTTCAATCCCGGCTCGGCGATATCCACGTAAACCTTCGCTTCCACGTTGCGCGGCGTGCCCGATTTCTTGATCTCCTCGGCCCATTTGTTCAGCCGGTACAGAGCGACGCTCGCCTGCCCGGCGGACGAGCGCAGAGAGAAGAAACGATGCAAATCGTAGCGGATCTCTTCGATCGACAGATGCTGCTTTCCGGCTTCCCAGAGATTCGGCAGGTGATCGGAAAGCAGGCCGAGAGCGGCGCTCGCGCCGGAATCGTCGCCGCGCACCAGCACCGCGGGCTGCCTGCCAAACGCCCGGTCGACCACGCGCAGCTCACCTTCCCCGGCGGCCAGTGACGATTCGGATTGCCCGTGCACAGTATCTTCGTCCCGCAGTTTCCGCGCGGCCTCCTTGCCGACGTCGGAGTTCTCGACGACTACGGATTTGGTGCGAATATCGCGAACAGCGGCACTCGTCGAAGGAGTAGCAAGGGGTAGCGTAATTCCTGTGGTCTCCAGTCCCATTCGTGCGGCGAGGTTCGCCATCGCAATTCCTTCGCGGCCCGCTGGGACGTAAAGCTGCGCGTCGAGATTGGACGGAATCGGCATGCGCGGCGTACCGCGAAACAGCCCCCGCATCGTGTACAGCGTCGCGAGATCGAGCCGCGCGGGCCCCGCGCCCTCCGCGTCGCCGCCGCCCGCCGCGGCATCCGGTCCGGTTCCCGCTGGCGGCGCCGGCGGAATCGCAGCCATGGCCTTCGAGCTGACAGCCGATTCGGTAGAGCCGTTCGCCGTGACCGACAGCTCATGCACGTTCGCCAGTCGGTCGCCATTCACAGCCGTTTGCAGCGCCGACGCAGCAACCGGGACGGCTGCTTGCAGGAAAGCCCGATGGATTCCGATTTTCTCTTTCAGATAAGTAACACCGGTCAAGGAAGCGCGCGCGCCGGACGCCGCCTGATCGACAGCCCCCGCGATGCCGCCCAGTCTTTCGCCCGGGACGCGCCAGATGAACGGCGCGCGAGCCGCAAAGGCCTGAGCCGCGGCCAGCAACCCGGCATCGTCGTGCCCAAGAACCGCGATATTCGCTTCCACGGCGAAAACGCCGCCTTCGTCGGCTTGCAGCCTATTGAATTGCGCCTCCGTCGCGGACGACATGCGCGAAGGAACCGCGCCGCGCCCGACGTAGATCCGTGGACCGTCGCCACGATCTTCAGCGGCGGAGATTACGGCGGGCGGCGTCAGCCCCGTGGATCCGAATCCGATTCTCGCCGCGATATCGGCGGCGGCAGCGTTCTCGGCTGCCGACGGACTCGCGGGCACCACGACTTTTCCGGCAACGAAGTCCACCACTCCGTCGCCGTTGGTGTCGCTGAGCATCCAGCCCGTGGAAAACGGATCGGCCAGGCGACTCGACGTCACAACTGGCGGCTGAAACGCCACCATCGACGAAAGCGCGAGCAGCAAGAAAAAAGCACTGAAAACCCGAAAGCGACTGGTAAGCATGGGAATGCGACCTCAGTTACGACTGCATGAATGTTGCAAGTTTATCACACGTGTTTTGGTCAGCCTAAGCAATCAGCTTGACCGCGGAAACGAACAAAATCGCAATCAGCACCGCGCGGAGAATCGGCTGCGGCAGCCGCGGAGCCAGCCGCGATCCGATCGCGACGCCCGGCAGCGATCCCGCGAGCAGCCAGGGCACCAGGCTCCATTGCACGCCACCTGAGGCGACATGGACGGCCGCTGTGACTGCCGCGAGAATCGCGGCATGGAAGATGTCGGTGCCGACCGCGCGCACCGGCGTCAGTCGATGACCCAGCAGTAGAAACGGAAGGATCAAAGACCCGCTGCCGATGCTGGTAAGCCCCACCAGAAACCCGACGAATGCGCCGCACGCGAGCGTCATCCGCCTGAGATGGCGCACGGGTTTCAACGATGGCACGTTCTTCTGGAATAACAAGACCAGGACAACGAAAATCAGAACCACACCGATCGCGATTCTCAATTGCGCATCGGAATGGATCGCCCGGGCTAGGAACGCACCGATGATTCCCGACGGGATGCTCGCCGAAAGCAGCATTTTTACGGCCGTCAGATCGACATGTCCTTGTTTCCAGTGCATCGTCGCACCCAGCGCTTTCGTGATGGTCGCGTAAACCAGGTCAGTCCCGACCGCCAGCGCGGGAGTGACGCCAATGATCAGGATCAACAGCGGGGTCATCAACGCCGCGCCCCCGATTCCCGTCAGGCCGATGAGAATGCCGGTCGGGAAGCTCAAGCCAACAAGGTAGAGAATCTCGGTTACCGCCATCGGAACAGTTTTAGCGCAACGGCGAAGCAGACGATGAGCCACGTAGCCAGCGTCCCGATCTGCGGAGTCAGTTGCGCGAAACTGGCGCCCTGTAGCATGTTGGCGCGCAAGGCGTCGATTGCGGCCGTCAGCGGCAGCGCCCTGATCACGGGCTGAAGAAAATCCGGGAAACGCTGCGCCGAAAAGAACACGCCGGAGACGATCCACATCGGCATCATCACCAGATTCATGAGACCGGAGACGGCTTCCACCGTTCGCGCGCGCGAGGCGATCAGCAATCCGAGTGCGCTAAATGAGAGCGATCCCAGGACGCAAAGAAACAACAGTATCGCGATGGACCCGCGCACCGGTACGTGGAAGACCAGCGCTCCGAATCCCAATAGCAGCGTCACCTCAAGCACCAGGAGCATCAGCCGCGACAGGATAAAAGACAACAGGTAGTAGTGCCGCGGCATCGGCGTCGCAATCAGGCGCCTCATCAATTTCTTGCGCCTCGCATCGACGATGGAAAATCCCAGCCCCCAAATCGCGCTGCCCATCAGGTTCATCCCGAGCAGTCCTGGGACCAGGAAATCGATATAGCGCGATCCGGGCTCGCGCATCTGCCGTTCGGAAGAAGCCACGGGATCCGCCCGCCCGGCGGACTGCTGGATCGCACGATCGGCCAGCATTCGCGCCGCGCGGCCTTCCGGATTCGTATCGTCGTAGCGATAAATGACGCCTCCCGCGGAACCCGGTTCCACCAGAAGCGCGACTTTTCCCGTGCGCAGTTGGTCTTCGGCCGCCTGTAGAGGGAGTTGCTGGACGTCAAGAAGCTTTTCGTGGCGCAGCGAGGCGGAGAGTTGTTCGCTAACCACAGCGATCTTCAAAACTTCCGCCGGCCGATTGCGGAAGGCGAGCCCCAGCCCTGCGGCCAACAGGATCGGGAAGATAAAGACCCAGAACAGCGCTTCCGGCTCCCGCGCGAATTCGAGAATCCGCGTGCGGGTCAGTTCGATCAACGGGTGTTCTGCCTTATTCATCTCGCAAGTGCCGTCCAGTCAGGGCGACGAAAACGTCTTCCAGCGTCGCGGAATGTGTGCGGAGTTCGGTAAGCGGAACTCCCTGGCGGGTAAGTTCACTCAACAAAGCCGGTACGGCCCGGTGCAGCTCCATCACGTGAAGCTGGATATTCCCGTTTTCCGTGTGCAGATCGCGCACGCCCTCGATTTCGCGAAGCGCGGCGGCATCCAGGGCTTGTCCCGCCGAAAACTCGACCATGTGCTCGACGCCGATCGACGCAATCAACTCACGCGGCGTTCCGAGAGCGATGACCTTACCGTGATCCATAATCGCGACGCGGTCGCAGAGCCGCTCCGCTTCATCCATGTAGTGTGTCGTCAGGACGATGGTTCGCCCGTCGAGCTTGAACTGATCGATCAAATCCCAAAGCTGCCGCCGCGCCTGAGGATCCAGCCCGGTGGTGGGCTCGTCGAGAAACAGGAGATCGGGGTTGCCAATCAGCGCGCAGGCGAGCGCGAGGCGCTGCTTCTGCCCCCCGGAAAGGCTTCCGACACGGGCGTCGCGCTTTTCTTCGAGCTGCACCAAGGCGATAACTTCAGGCACCGTCGGCCCCTCGCGGAAAAAGCTTCGAAACAGCCGCAGCGTTTCAAACACCGTGAGTTTTTCGGAGAGCTGCGTATCCTGAAGCTGGATCCCCAGCCGCTGCCGCAATTCACGGTCATCGGAAGCCCAACGCAGTCCCAGAATCTCAACTTCCCCGGAATCGGGTTCCGTCAATCCTTCGCAGATTTCGATACTGGTCGTCTTGCCAGCGCCGTTAGGTCCCAGCAGCCCAAAACATTCGCCCTGGCGGACCTCGAGATCAAGTCCGTCGACGGCCTGGACGTCTTTATAGGCCTTCTTCAAATTCCGGACACGTACGGCGGCGTCCGGCGAGGCAGGGGGCATAGAGTTAGTATCGCGGAAGTGGAGGCGGATAACCCGTTTCGGGGGATATCAAACGCGCCGAGAGCGGCTAGCTCACCGACGCCAGTTCGTACAAATAATCGACCTGCGAACGAACCGCGCCCATCATGCCTTCGACCTTCGGGTTCGTTGATTCGATCACGTAATATTCGTTGGGCGCATGCGCCCCGTTGCCGTGCCCGAGTCCAAAATGCCCGGCTGGCAGACTCAGCGGCTCGCCCGTGAAAATATACCCGGGCCACGACCCAGCGAGCCGCGGCCACAGGATCGGATCGTGACCGGCTCTCTTGTACACCGCGGTCTGCGCGCGAATCAGAGCCGATTTGCTGTCCGTCCCGGTCGGATCATAACCGCCGGTCATGTTGACTTCGATATCCGGAAATCCCTTCTTCGCTAGATGCGCCTTCAAAGCCGCCAGCGAGCCCTGAGCCGTCATACCCGGCACCAGACGCAGATCGAGTTTCGCGACGGCCTTGTGCGGCAGGATGGTTTTACCGCCCGGCCCGATGTAACCCGATACCAGCCCTTCGATGTTCACCGTCGGCCGCCCGACAAGCAGTTCCAGCGATTCCAGAAAATCCACGTTGTGAACCCAGTGCTCCACGCCGAGCTGCTGTTTGACCATCGCTTCGTTTTGCCGTTTGGCAGCGTCCCGAATCAGCGCCTTTTCTTCAGCGGTCAGCGGCCGGGCTTTTTCGGCATAGCCTTCGATTGCAGGCGTGTGGCCGTCGGCCGCCACCAGCGTGTTCAGGGCCTGCACCAGATGCCAGACCGGACTGTCGACACGCGCTTCGTTACTCGAGTGAAGATCTTCCTTGGGGCCGCGATGCCATCGCTCCGAACTCGAAACGAGTTCCAGCTCCACGACGCCCTTCGCGCCCAGGTTTATGGTCACTGAGCCGTCGGGCGCTTGCATTGGCATCGGCATGTAAACGCCGTTGCATTTCTTGAGAGCGGCCAGAATATCGGGGCGATGGACCACTTGGGCAAAGTGCGGCGATCCGATTTCTTCCTCACCCTCGGCCACGAACACGAGGTTCACCGGCAGCTTGCGCCCGGCCGCTTTGAACGCGTGCAACGCGGCGATCCAGGTCGCCTCAGGACCTTTCTGGTTCACAGCGCCGCGGCCGACGAGAACCTTTCCGAAACCCGGCTTGTCCACAATCTTCGCTTCGAACGGAGGCGAAGACCATTCCGCCGGATCGGCCTGCTTCACGTCGTACATGAAATAGATGCCAACGGTTTTCGGCGCCCCCGCGTCGAGCGTGGCGAAGACTCCGGGATGCCCGTCGGTCGGAACTTTCTCGGCCTTGTCGAAGCCGGCTTCGCGCAGCATCCGCATCATCATGTCGCAGCCTTCGGTCATGCCGCGATTTTCGGCGGCGATGGAAGGCTGCCGGATCCAGTCCTGAAGTCGATGGATGGCTTCATCATGCCGCTTCTCGATTTCCGCCTGAATGGCCTTCAAATCGGATGCGTCCGCGGCGCTGGCGCGGCGCGAAAAAGCCAGGCTTGCAGCGCCGGCTACCGCGCTATGTAGAAATCGCCGCCGATCTAAGGGATTTTGAGACATGAGTTCGCTCTGTATCTGGCGATTATAATCAGATATGCGGGGGGTTGCGATGCGTAAGACACTCTGGGTGGCTATTTCAGTCGGGGTAGGCGGGGCGGCGTTCGCCGAAACGTCGCCGACTTTCTCGAAAGATGTCGCGCCGATTCTCTACAAGAACTGCGCGAGCTGCCATCGTCCGGGCGACATCGCGCCGATGCCGCTGCTCACCTACGAACAAGCACGACCCTGGGCGAAATCGATTCGAGAAAAAGTTTCACTCGGCCAGATGCCGCCGTGGCACGCCGCGCAACCGGCCGGGACGTTCTCAAACGATCGCCGCCTAACCGAAGCCGACAAGGACATTCTCGTGCGCTGGGCCGCCGCGGGCGCTCCGCAGGGCAATCCCAAGGACCTGCCTCCCGCGCCCAAGTTCACCGAGGGCTGGGAGATCGGCACGCCCGACGCCGTCTTCAGTATTCCCAAAGCTTACGACGTGTCCGCATCCGGCACCATCGCATATCAATACTTCACCGTCCCCACGAATTTCACGGAAGACAAATGGGTGCAGGCGATCGAGGTTCGGCCCGGCAATCGCGCCGTAGTCCATCATGTTCTCGTCTTCAGCCGCGAACAGCGAACGCCCGGCCGGACTCCGGCCTATACCGCCGTTCTGCCGAAGCCGATTGCGCTCGCCCCGAACGCCAATAACAGCGCTGCCCACTCCGATCCACCGGCTCCTCAGAAAGATCCCGACATATTGATCGCAACCACGGCTCCCGGCACCAACGCCATGATCTTCGAACCCGGTTCGGCGATGCGGGTTAAGGCCGGATCGACTCTGGTCTTCCAGATCCACTACACCGCCAACGGCAAGCCCGCCACCGATCAATCCAGCGTCGGGATGATTTTCGCGAAAGACGCTCCGGCGCGCGAAGTGCGCAATGGAGCTTTTACCAACGTATTTCTGAAACTCCCCGCCGGCGCCAGCGATCAGAGCGTCGATTCCGTGATTCAGTTCAACCAGAATATTCACATCACCGCTTTGTTCCCGCACACCCACGTCCGCGGCAAGAGCTGGGAATACCGGCTGGTGTATCCGAACGGCAATTCCGAGATCGTGCTCTCTGTTCCGAAATACGATTTCAACTGGCAGACCTACTACGTGTATTCGAAGCCGCTCGCGGTCCCGAAAGGGGCTTTGTTGGAAGCCAGGGCGCGCTATGACAATTCCGACGCGAATCCGTCAAATCCCGACCCGAAAATCGACGTTCATTGGGGCGAGCAGACCTGGCAGGAGATGCAGTATTCCGGCATCACTTATTACGTCGACGACGCCCCCGGCGCGCCCGCCGCGCCGTCTAGTTCTGCGGAACAAAAATAACTGGACCACAATCAAGGCATGCCCTCGCTACGAGGCTCCTTTTGGGTACTGGTCCTGTACGACGTCGCCGAGCAGATCAATCTCGAAAAGCTGCGTTCCATTCTGGGGGTCCAGCCGCCGCGCCGCGAGCCAAGCTTCAAACATCCCGTTCCCGAGTATGTCCGCTTCGAGCATCCGCCCGTCGTCGAGGATTGCGAATCCATCTCGACCGAGAGCGGCGGCAAATTTTCCTGCCGCGTGAACTATTTCGATTACGGTGTAGTCAGTGTCGAGCTAGAGCTTCCCTTCGAATCCGACTGGCCGGACCTGGTGCGGCTTTCTTCGCACTGGATCGCTTCGCCGGAAACGGAAAAAAGCACCCTCGACGTGATCCGCGGCCGTATCGACCGCGTTCGTGAGGCGCTCACGCAGCCCTACACTAACTGGCTGAGCGAGGACTACTACATCATCCACTTGAAAGATGCGCGCGATTCGGAGGGCCGCCCACTGACCGGCGCCGGCATGCTGGCCGCCCGCGGCGCCGAGATCGCGCAGATCGTCCGCGGAGAATCGGGACCGCTGGCGGATGATGAGCGCAACGAAGCCTTGCAATCCAGCATGTCTTACTATCCGGAAGACCTTCTGGTCGCCGGCTGGGTCGCGGCCCTGGTTTACGACACGCCGCAGGGTGCGATTCCAACTCTTCAGTTGCTTGAGTACGCGAACACGCAGTTGCTGGAGTATCGCCATTACGACGATGTCCTGACACGCGTACTCGAAAATGTTTACAAGATGCTCGAGCGGGGCGGCTTTTTCAGGCGCTGGCGTATGGCGAGGCAAGCCGGCAAACTCAACGCCATGCGCCTCGATGTGACCGAGCTAACCGAACGCACCGACAACGCGATCAAATTTCTGAGCGACATGTTCTACGCGCGCGCTTATCGAATGGCCGCCGCGCGCGTGGGCGTCCCGGACTATCGCACTCTTGTCGAACGCAAGCTGCGTACGGCCGGCGAGCTGTATCAGTATATGGTCAGCGAGTTTTACCAGGCGCGTTCGTTTATTCTCGAAGCCATGGTGGTCGCGATTCTGGTGATCGAACTAATCCACCTGTTCCGCGGCGGCATCTGAACCCTGCTTACTACGTGCGCGGTTCCGTCCAGGCACACCCGCACCGAACCGCGCGCGAGAGCAAGCGGGTCCCGACGACCCAAAGTCCTACAGTGGCGCTTTCTCCCACGTGTACGTGCGACCCATGGCGTACTTCTCGAACCAATCCAGCTCGACGTTCATCTTGAATAGAACGTGCCGCAGTTCCGCCCATCCGTGCGGCTCCCGCGGTGCGACGTACAGATGCGTCGGAACGCCGTTGCTCTTCAGCGCCCGGTACATCTCGATCGATTGCGGTTCGGGCACGCGCTGATCGTTCTGACCGACCAGGAAAATAGTCGGCGTCGTCACGTTGGAAACGTCTTTCAACGGAGAGTTGT
>Ga0070731_10002726_pt1 | contig 16520 bp, 10 predicted proteins | sample Coa_R1_2_FD_66448 | JGI IMG/M metagenome (GOLD analysis project Ga0070731, IMG submission 66448) | Surface soil microbial communities from Centralia Pennsylvania, which are recovering from an underground coalmine fire - Coalmine... | ecosystem: Environmental > Terrestrial > Soil > Unclassified ...
ACCTTTCTTCAAATCCTCGATGGGCAGCGTTCCCTTGTCGAAAAATTCCTGCATCAGCTCGTCGTCGCCCTCGGCAACCAGCTCCACCAGCGCCTCATGCGCCTTCTTCGCATCCTCGGCAAGTTCGTCCGGAATTTCGCCTATCTTCGCCTTTCCGTCTCCATCCGGCGCGTAGGTCAGCGCCTTCATCGCAATTAGATCCACCACGCCCCGAAAACTCTTGTCGGAGCCGATTGGCAGTTGAATCGGCACCACCCCGCGCCCGAAGACCTGCTGTAGCGACGCGAGCGCTCTCTCGAAACTCGCCAGATCCCGATCCATCCAGTTCAAAACGAACGCGCGCGGCTGGTCGTATTCCGCCGCGTAGTCCCACACTTTTTCGGTGATCACCTGCACGCCTGCGGCCGCGTCCACCAGAATCAGCGCGGCATCGGCGGCGATCAGCGACGATTTCGTCTCATTAATGAAAGTGGAATAACCAGGAGTATCCAGAAAATTGATCTTGGTTTTTTCCGCTGACTCCGGCGCGAGCCATTCCGCATACGCTATGCCGGTGTTAATCGAAATCTTTCGCGCGATTTCCTCTTCATCCCAGTCGGTGACCGCTGAACCGTCGCTCACCTTGCCGAGCCGGGGCGTCATCCCAGCCGTGTACAGCAACGACGACACAAGCTGGGTTTTCCCCGTGTCGCCGTGGCCTACAATGCCCACGTTGCGTATCCATTCAGTGCCATAGGATTTCATGTTTCACCTCGATTGGCGTAGTTGTAGTTTTCGGGGAAAAATTCAAAGGGAATTTCGAGAAGCAGGCATTTCGCGGGGGAAAAATCAGGACTGCGTTTTCGTGCTGTGCGCTGCGTTCGATCGACATCACGAACCCGCCCCCTGGCGGCCGCGCGATGAACCTTCAAGCGCCCTTGGGCGGGGACGCCAAAGGCCGGAAACCCGGCATGCTAGCACACGCCAAGCTCCCCATTCAACCGTCGTTCTCTTACAGCGCCGGCATCCCGCAGGCACCTTTTCTTCCGCTGTTTCGGTGGAACCCCGCGCCTTACGCTTTTGCCGCGGCAAGTGGAAGTGCGTCCGCCAGCCGCACCAGCCGCGCCTCGGTCACCGACGGCAGCGCCCGAATACTCTGCACGATCGACGCGCTAATCTCGCCGTCGAGTCCTACCAGCGCGAGCGCCTCACCTCCGCCGCCAGGCGCGCGCCGGCCCAACGCAAACGTCGCGATGTTCACGCCCAGGCTTCCCAGCGCCGTCCCTATGCGCCCGATCACGCCCGGCACATCCACATTCCGCGTCAGCAGCAGCGTGCCCTCGAGCGGCGCTTCCAAGCTCATACCGTCGAGCGAAATAATTCGTGGCACGCCATCCTGCCCCACAATCCCTTCCAGCGTGAATTCGCGGCCATCGTTCGCAATACAAACTTCAATTGTGTTGGGAAAGCCGTGATGGTGACGCTGCGTTTTTTCCTCGACGAGCAACCCGCGCGTCGCAGCCATCGAAGACGCATTCACCAAGTTCACCTTCTCATCCAGCACCGAATTCAACGCCCCAGTCAGCACCGCGCTGCGAATCATGTGCGAACCCAATTCCGCCGGCTCGCCCGCGTAACTGATGCGGATGCGGCCAAAGCTTCTCGAGGGTGCCGCCTGCGCGATAAACGATCCCAGCCGCTCGCCCAATTCCAGGTACGGCCCGATCCTGCGATATTGGTCGGGTGAAAGCGCTGGCATATTCACCGCGTTGCGAATCAATCCGTCCGCCAGATAATCGCGCACTTGCAGCGCAATCGCCGTGCCCACTTCCTCCTGCGCTTCGGCAGTTGACCCGGCAATGTGCGGCGTCGCAATCAGATTCGGCAAGCCGATCAGCGGAGAATTCTTCGGCGGCTCTGTCGCGAACGTATCCAGCGCCGCGCCTCCCAAATGGCCCGATCGCAGCGCTTCAGCCAGCGCCGCCTCATCAATTAACTCGCCGCGCGCGCAATTCACCAACCGCGCACCCTTCTTCATTTTCCCGATGGCCTCCGCGCCAATCATTTTTTCCGTGGCCGCGCTCAGTGACGTGTGCAGCGATACCACATCCGATTCCCGCAGCACCTCATCCAGCGGGACGAGTTGCACTTCCACCTCGCGCGCCACTGCGGGCGTCACGTACGGATCGTGCGCCAGCACTTTCATCTCCAGGCCTCGCGCCCGCCGCGCCACCTCCATTCCTACTCGCCCCAGGCCCACCAGCCCCAGCGTTTTCCCGCGCAATTCCGTCCCCGAAAATGCGGACTTCTCCCACTTCCCTGCTTGCGTTGACGCATTCGCCTGCGGCACCGCGCGCGCCATCGCGAGCATCAGCGCAAACGTATGCTCGGCCACGCTCACCGCGTTTCCTCCCGGCGTGTTCATCACCAAGATTCCGCGCCGCGTGGCCGCTTCCACATCCACGTTGTCCACGCCCACTCCGGCGCGTCCGATCACGCGCAGCTTCGGAGCCTTTTCGATCAACGCGGCATTTGCCTTGGTGGCGCTGCGAACGATCAACCCTTCGGCATTCGCGAGTTCACTCACTAGCGACGCTGCCGCCGGAATGATCACTTCCCATCCCGTTTCGCGAAGCAGGGCGATGCCTCGTTCACTGATTTTGTCTGCGACGATAATTTTCATGGGGCACAAGGTTATCGGGGGCGCAGCCGTGTGTCAATTCGCCGGGCATGCAAAATCCGCGTAATATCTCCCCGCAATATGAAAGATCCGCCTCCGGAAACCTTTTGCCCGGTCTCCTGCGTCTCATGTCCGCGGGACTCGTCTCCTTAACCTCTACTTTGGCGAGATAATTTGGTATAGGATGTCCCGCGCAATATCCGGGGGGATTTCGCAATGCGAATGCTGAAACTAACCAACTGCTGCTTGGCCGCCGCAATTGCCCTGTTGTTGACATGCGCCGCTTTCGCCAAGCGCGCCAACCGCGTGGACGACAAAGCTCTGCGCGACGCCCGCCAGGACGCTGGCGAATGGCTGACCAATGGCCGCGATTACACTGAGCAGCGGTACAGCCCGCTGAAAGAAATCAACGCGAGCAACGTCTCCAAATTGGGCCTCGCTTGGTATTACGACACCGACTCCGATCGAGGCACGGTTGAAACCACTCCCATCATCTCGAATGGCGTAATGTACGCAACGCTGCCCTGGAGTGTTGTCGTCGCCTTGGACGCGCGCACTGGCGCGGAAAAGTGGCGCTGGGATCCAAAGATCAACCACGTGAACTTTGCGCCGGGGTCGATGGGTAAGCCCGATGCCGATAAGGTTCGCGTCGGTCCTAGCGTCTGCTGCGGCCCGGCAAATCGTGGCGTCGCTCTTTACGATGGCAAAGTCTACGTCGGTACTCTCGATTCCCGTCTCGTCGCATTGGATAAGGACACTGGCAAAATCGTTTGGCAAGTCCAGACAATAGATAAGAACGCGGACTACAGCATCACCGGCGCTCCCCGCATCGCCAATGGAAAAGTCATCATCGGAAACGCTGGTGGCGAGTACGCCGTCCGCGGCTTTGTCACCGCCTACAACGCTGAAACGGGCAAGCAGGTCTGGCGCTTCTACACCGTTCCCGGCGATCCCTCCAAACCCTTTGAGAATAGCGCTATGAAAATGGCCGCGAAGACCTGGGCCGGCGAATGGTGGAAACTCGGAGGCGGCGGCAATGTGTGGGACGGAATCACTTACGACCCCGAGCTCAATATGGTCTACATCGGAATCGGCCAGGGCGGCCCGTGGGTGCAAGGTTTTCGCGATCCGATGACCAAGGACAATCTCTTTCTTTGCTCCATCGTCGCTCTGAATGCCGACACGGGTAAATATGTGTGGCATTTCCAAACCACGCCAGCCGACGAATGGGATTACGATGCCGTTCAGCAAATGACCCTTGCGGACCTCAAGATCGACGGCAGGATCCGCCACGTCATCATGCAGGCGCCCAAAAACGGCTATTTCTACGTGCTCGATCGCAAGACAGGCAAATTCATCTCCGGCGCGCCCTACGTGAAGGTCACGTGGTCCACCGGACTTGATCCGACTACCGGACGTCCGCACGAAGCTCCCGGCATGCGTTACGAAAAGCACCCCATCGAGGCTTCGCCCGGCCCAGCCGGCGGCCACGCGTGGGAGGCGATGTCTTACAATCCGCATACCGGGCTCGTTTACCTTCCCTCTTTCGACAGCACGTTCAAATACATTGCCGCCGAGCGATTCAAGCCCGAGCTTGGCGCTTACAACTGGGGGATCGTGTTTCGGCCACCTCCTCCTCCAAAAGGTGCTCCCGCGGGGGAGCTTCCACCTCCGCCTCCGAACGATGCCTTCCTGCAGGCTCGAGATCCAGTCACCCAAAAGGAAGTCTGGCGAGTTCAGGGCATGAACGGTGGCGGCACGGTCACCACTGCCGGTAATCTCGTTTTCGGAGCTTCCGACAACGGAGACTTCGTGGCCTTCAGCGCGGACAAAGGCGAAAAACTCTGGTCCGCGAAACTGCTACCCGGGATAGCGAACCCCGTCACCTACAGCCTGGATGGAAAGCAGTATGTTTCCGTTCTATCCGGACGCGGTGGAAAAGCGAGAATCTACACATTCGCTTTGGACGGCAGCGTGGCCGTGCCGCCCCCACCTAGGTCAACTCCGCCGCCTCGGCCAGGTTCCGCCGGTGCGCCTGCGCCGAACACCGCGCCGACCATCGCCAACCCCAACGGCACCGCCGAAACCCACTAACCGCTGGGCCACCTCCACGGGCGCATCATCCGTGCCCAGTGAGGGGTCTTAGCCTTGGTCTTCATAGCGCCAGGCTGGACCGATGTCATTCCGCCTGCCCTGACGCAGGAAGGGAGCGGAGTGTCCAGCGCCTTCTTGGGCGAAGCGCCGGGACACGCAACCGAGGAATCTCTCTTCGATGTACGCTAGACTCGCCACTGGCGATAGAATCGTTGTCCCCACCCCCAACACCTCTAGAAAGGGAAAATCCATGAAAGCCATTCGCATGCATTCCAAAGGCGGACCCGAATTGCTCGTCTACGAAGATGCTCCAAAACCGCAACTACAGCCGGGTGACGCACTCGTGCGAGTCTCCGCATCATCCATCACCAAAACCGAACTTACCTGGTCTGAGACGTACACCGCCTGCGACGGCACCCCGCGCCTCCCTACCATCCCCGGCCACGAATTCTCCGGTGTGGTCGAGGAAATCACTGCCGGCGTCACGGACGTGAAAGTCGGCGAAGCGGTTTACGGGCTCGCTTCATTCTGCCGCGACGGCAGCGCCGCGGAATACATCGCCATTCGCGCCGCCGATCTCGCGCCAAAACCGAAGACACTCGATCACGTGCAAGCGGCGTCGATCCCCCTTGCTGCCCTCACCGCCTGGCAAGCGTTCTTCGATCACGCGTCCGTCACCAAGGGCAAGCGTGTGTTGATTCATGGAGCGGCCGGAGGCGTGGGAGTCTTCGCGGTGCAAATTGCGAACTGGGCTGGCGCGGAAGTAATCGCCACCGCGTCCGCAAGCAATCACGATTTCCTCGGCGAACTCGGCGCGGATCAGGTGATCGACTACACGAAACTGCGGTTTGAGGACGAAGTCGAGGATTTGGATATGGTCCTCGATACGATGGGCGGAGATACGCTCGACCGTTCATTCGGCGTGCTCCGCCGCGGCGGGGCGCTCGTCAGTGTTGCCGCAGAGCCATCCGCACAAAAGGCCAAAGAACTAGGAGTGCACGCCCTGTTCTTCATCGTCGAACCGAACTGCACTCAACTAATGGAAATCGGCCGTCTGATTGACGAGGGAAAAATCAGGCCAATCCTCGACACAGTTCTGCCGCTAGATCAAGCGCGCCAAGCCTTCGAAAGAGGCCTAACCAACCACGCCCGAGGAAAAATCGTCCTGCGCGTCGCAGAACAAGCCGCCGCCAACGCGTAAACGGAGATGCATCCATGGCGCCGCAGTGTGGCTACGCGACAAGCGCATCACCGCCGTGACGTTCGTAGGGGCACAACATGCTGTGCCCGGCGCAGATGCTTGGCGTGATGTCGACTATCCGCCGCGATTTCGATGCGGTGGCGGTTTTTTGCCGTTGCCCTTGTAGGGGCGGGGCGCTGAACTTTTTTCGACCCGGCAGCCTTGCGTTTGCAGTTGCAGTTGCCAGGCGTCCCAATCGGAAATCGCGGTTAGAAGTGGCTGGTTAGTCGTAGCGAGGAGACGCATGCTGAAATCGATCAGTGTGCTTGGCGCCGCGCTTCTGTTTATCGCAGCCGTGGCTAGCGCGCAAGCCTTGCCACCGCCAGTGCCGAAGCCGCCGGAAGCCAACCAACAGCTCGCGCGCGATATTTTCAAACAGATCGTCGAAATCCGCTCCGTTCATGATGTCGGCACCGAAGACGTGGCCGCGGCGTTGGCAGCACGCTTCAGAGCAGCCGGCTTCACTGATTCTGAAATTCATACCGTGCCGGAAGTTGAGTGGCCCAAACAGGTCAATCTCGTCGTGCGCCTCAGAGGTAAGCGACAAGGCAAACCCGTCATGTGGATCTGTCACATGGATGTCGTGGATGCGCGGCCGCAGGATTGGTCGTTGCCGCCGTTCAAATTTACCGAGAAGGATGGCTATTTCTACGGACGCGGCACATCAGACATGAAGGATGAAGATGCAGCAGTAGCCGCTTCGCTCATTCGCCTCAAGCAAGAAGGTTTCGTGCCCGACCGGGACATTATCGCGGCGTTCACAGCGGACGAAGAAGTAGGCCTGGACCAAGACGGCCCGGCCTATCTTCTGAAGCACCACCGCGATCTAGTGGATGCGGGGCTGGCGATGAATCCGGACGGCGGTTCAGGCGAAATTCTGAACGGCAAGCGCGTCGCTTTCGCCGTCGAGACGGTCCAGAAGACTTACATGACCTTCCAATGGGAAACGACGAACAAGGGCGGCCATTCCTCGGAGCCGCGTCCCGATAATGCCATCTATCAACTGGCAAATGGCCTGACTAGGCTTTCGCAGTATCGATTCCCTTATAAGACAATTTCGACCACGCGCGCCTATTTCGCGGCCATCGCGCAGATGTCCAGCGGACAGAAAAAAGCCGATCTTCTGGCGCTATCGAAAGAGCCGCTGGATCAGGCGGCGGCTGCGCGCGTGGCGCAAGATCCGGCGATGAATGCCATCCTTCATACAACCTGTATCGCCACCATGTTGAAGGCGGGAGTGCAGGAAAATGCCCTGCCGTCGAGCGCGGACGCGACGGTTCAGTGCCGCGTATTCCCGGGCGAGACGGAGCAGCAGACCTTGGTGACGCTAGAGAAGGTGGCTGGCGATCCCAGCATCAAGGTCTCGCTGATGGAGCAGGTGCAGCCGGCGCTCGAAACGGTGCCCGATGCGAAGGTGATGGCCGCCGTCGCAAAGGTCGTGCACTCCATGTGGCCCGGCGTCCAGGTGCTGCCGAAAATGGATGCGGGTGCGAGCGATAGCATTTTCACGCGTGCGGCGGGAATTCCGACCTATGGAGTGGGAGGCGGCTGGAACGACCTCCACGATCTCAGGATGCACGGTCGTGACGAGCGCGACGAAATCAACAACTTCTATTCCACTGTGGAATTCACCTACCGGCTGATGAAGGAATTAAGCACGACACCGCAGTGAGCTAGCGTTCCGCAACCGGCCTACTGATTTAGTTCGTCATTCCGAGCGGAGTGTCCCGCGATTTTTCTTTTGCGCGAAGCGCCGGGACACGCAGCCGAGGAATCTCTCTTCGATTGCGGCTCAAAGTTAGCGTAGGATCAAGATTTCGAGGGCGCGCCCGCGCCTACCGGTTGAGGTTCGGCGGCCGGCGGCTCTTGCGGATGTACGAATGGTGCGGGCTCGGGCGCGGCCACTTCCCAATCGCACTTTTCGTTGATGCACGCGCGGAAATTACCTTGCTTGGTCCGTTTTTCGACGATGAACGGCGCGCCGCACTTCGGACAAGGCTCGGCAATCGGCTCGTATGGAGTTGTGAAATCGCAATCGGGATAGCGGCTGCATCCATAAAAAATCCGTCCGGCGCCGCGCCCCTTGGAAGTTCCGCGGCGCACAAACTCCCCTTCATTGCACTTCGGGCATTTGATTCCCAGCGTGATCGGACGCGTGTACTTGCACTTCGGATAATTCTGGCAGCCGATGAAATCGCCAAAGCGTCCCGCGCGGCGGATCAGTTCCCCGCCATCCTCGGGACATTTTTCGCCGATGGGAACGTCCGGCTGCAGCGCCTTCTTCGTCCCGCTTGCCAGCCGCCGCGTGGTCTTGCAATTCGGATAGCCCGTGCACGCGAGGAATGTGCCAAACCGTCCACGCTTGATCGCCATTACCTTGCCGCAATTGTCGCAATAGACCGTCCCGCCCTCTTCCTCGTCCGCGCTGCCGTGCTCCGCAAGATCCTGGATGAAATCGCACTCGGGATAACGCGAGCAGCCCAAAAAGAATCCGTGGCGGCTGATGCGTTCCAGCAACTCGCCTTGGCCGCACTTCTCGCACTTTTTCCCGGTGGGAATCCCCGCCTTGTACGAAACCATCTTGTCGGACGCCGTTTCGAGATCGACTTCGAAACGATCCCAGAATTCCTTCACCGATTTGCGCCAGGTAAGTTTTCCCTCCTCGATTTCGTCCAGTTCGTCTTCCATGCGTGCGGTGAAACCAACGTCGAAAATATCCTCGAACGATTTAACCAGTAGGTCGCTCACTTTTTCGCCCAGTAGCGTGGGCGTGAAGCGTCCTTGCTCTTTGTTCACGTACTCGCGCTCCACGATCGTGGAAATAATTGCGGCATAGGTTGACGGCCGGCCGATTCCCTTTTCTTCCAGCTCTTTTACCAGCGTGGCTTCCGTGTAGCGAGGCGGCGGCTCTGTGAAGTGCTGGTCGGGCCGCACTTTTTCAAGACGCAACGTCTCGCCCTCGCTCACGCGCGGCAGCGTGCGGCTATCTGTATCTCCCTCGTCTTCTTTTTCCTCTTCGTCTTTCACCGCTGCATATGCGGCCAGATAGCCATCGAATTTGATCACCGACCCCGTAGCCCGGAACGTATACCCGTTGGCCTCCACGTCAATCGTGGTCTGATCGAAAATCGCGGGTACCATTTGCGACGCCACGAACCTTTGCCAGATCATCTGGTAGAGCTTGAACATATCGTCTTCCAGATATCGCTTCACGCTTTCAGGCGTGCGCGTCACATCCGTCGGCCGGACCGCTTCGTGCGCGTCCTGCGCATCCTTTTTGCTCTTGAAGAAGTTGGGCTTCTCGGGCAGGTAGCTCTCGCCGTACGCGGAGCCGATGTGTTCGCGAACCTGCGCTATCGCGTCGTTTGAAACGCGCACCGAGTCCGTGCGCATATAAGTGATAAGCGCCACCGATCCCTCATCGCCCAGATCGACGCCTTCGTAGAGTCTCTGCGCCAGCATCATGGTACGCTTCGCCGTATAGCGCAGCCGGTTGTAGCCTGCTTGTTGTAGCTTCGATGTGGTGAACGGTGGCGGCGCGTATCTGCGCTTTTCTTTTTGCGCCACGCTGGCCACCTGCCACGTAGCGCGCTCGACCGCGGCCACTACGCGCTTTGCTTCTTCTTCGTTTGAAACCTCGATATCTTCGCCCTTGAATTTCGTCAGCTTAGCTTCAAACGTCGGCGGCTCGCCCGCTGCGAGTAGCGCGTGGATCGTCCAATATTCCTTGGGCACGAACGCGCGTATCTCGCGCTCGCGCTCCACAATCACCCGCAGGGCCACCGTTTGCACGCGCCCGGCCGAAAGGCCGCGCCGCACTTTGTCCCACAAGATCGGCGAAACTTTGTATCCCACCAGACGGTCCAGCACCCGCCGCGCTTGCTGCGCGTCCACCAGGTTCTCATTCAGTTGCGTAGGATTCTCGAAGGCGGCCTTGATGGCCTTCTGCGTGATCTCGTTGAACATCACCCGGTAAATCTTCGGGGGTGTGATTTTGCCGTTATCTGTTTCGGCCTTCGCGGTTTTCCCGGGTTTCTCACCTTCCTCAGCTTTTTGTCCGTCGCCATTCACGCCGTGCTCTTCCACTGCGGCGGCCATCACCTTTTCGTACTTGCGGGGCTTGCTCAGTATCTCGCGCAGATGCGCGCAAATCGCTTCACCCTCCCGGTCTGGGTCGCCCGCCAGGTACACCGCATCCGCCTTTCCCGCGGCCTTTCGCAAATCTCCGATTACCTTCAGCTTGCTGGGAATCACTTCGTAGGTCGGCTCGAAGATATTTTCTGCGGTTACCGGAATCGCCTTCGCAACTTTCGCCTTGGACTTGCGCTTTCGTTTCTTCTTGCCGTTTTCTTCCCCGGGCAGAAGTATCCCGATATTCTTCTTCGGCAAGTCCATCACGTGGCCATAGGACGCCTTCACGATGTAATTCCTGCCGAGGTACTTGTTGATTGTTTTCGCCTTACCCGGCGACTCGACTATCACCAGCGATCTTGCCATGCTAACTTTCGTTCCCCTCGCTGCACCCTAAAGATTTATCTGCTGGAAGGCAGTCTTCCCCACCCCATCTGACCACCCATCCTAACCTGCTGTCCGTCTGTTGATTACAACAGGACTTTCAGGAATTGCTTTCCAGGTAACTGGCGTACCACGCCTTTGAGCTCCAAGTCAAATAGCGCAGCCAGCACTTCGGAGGAACTGAGGCCGGAAAGTTCCACCAAATCGTCGATCTGTCGCGCTTCATCGACCCCAAGTAATGCATATAAAGGCCTTTCGATCGGACCCAGATTTTCCTCCACCAGCGCGGCCCGTTCCTCACTTGGGATGTTCTCAACCGGCACCAGTTCCGCGCGCACCGGAGTCGGCAGCTCCTCAACCACGTCTTCCCAGGACGTCACCAGCTTCGCCCCCTGCTTAATCAGCTGATTCGGGCCAAAGCTTGTAGGTTGCGTCGCATTCCCAGGAACCGCAAAGACTTCGCGACCGAACTCCATTCCCAGCCGCGCCGTAATCAACGACCCCGAGTACTGGGCCGCTTCCACAACCACTACTCCCAACGCCATTCCAGAGATGATGCGGTTACGGATCGGGAAGTTCTGTGGTGCTGGAAACGTCCCCATCGGGAACTCGCTCACAATCGCGCCGTGCTGCTCTATCTCCTGAAAAATCTTCTTGTTCTCCTTGGGGTAGACCACATCTATGCCGCATCCCAGGATGCCAATCGTCCCTCCGCTCGACGAGGCCAAGGCCCCTCTATGGGCGCTGGCGTCTATCCCACGGGCTAACCCGCTCGCTATCACCAGGCCGCGATCGGCTAAGTCCTTTGAAAGCCTCTCTGCCATTTGATTCCCGTAGGGCGTCGGGCGTCGCGCGCCCACCATGGAAATCACATGCTTACTAAGAAGTTCAACTTTTCCAATAACATACAGAAGTGGCGGAGGGTCGTAGATCTCTCGTAGCCGTGCGGGATACTCAGGCTCGTCCCAGGTGAGCAAACGGCAGCCCGCCGCCTGCACCTGGGCCAACTCTTTGGCAGCATCGCTCAGCGGCCGCTTCGAATGGAGCGCTTGCGCGACCGCTGCCGGCACCCGCTGGCCTTCCAAGGAGGTTAAGGATGCATTGAAGATTCCGTCCGGGGTTCCGAATTCGCGTAGCAGTTTCCCGGCCGTGCGCGCGCCGAGGCCCGGGGTCAGCGCCAGGGCCAGCCAGCCTACGTAATCGTCTGGATGCATTAAGAGGGAAACCAGCGGCAGAGGCTAAATACGCGGACTCACTAGTGTCAAGGTGGGGAATCTACGTACGGCACGCGGCGGGCCGCGTTTTGACTTTTTTTAGGGCGGCAAGGGGTCGTCAAGGCGTCGTTTTGCGACCGTTTTTGCCTGCTAACTGTTTCCAGCTAGACGGAACAGGTGCGGCAAACTCGAAACTAACTGGAAGCAGTTTTTGCGAGATTTGGCCTACTCGACAGGCAACTATTGTTATAAAGTTCTCGTGTCAAAAGTTCTCGGGGGTTTCATGAAAATTGGGATCAAATCCTGGAACGAAGATCTGAACGAAATAGTTTGGGAAATGGCGGCGATACTCGGCTGCATATTTGTGATAGTCGGGGTGATCGCGCTTGGGATGCTGGTCATCTATATTCGCCATCCTAAATAGTACCTCTCTGAACTATCCCACTAGGGCCCACTGACTTGAAGAAACTGCGCATCTCGATTGTCGAATTCCTGAATACGGCGCCGCTGGTATGGGGCTTCACCAACGGACCGCTCGCGGACAAATACGATTTGTCGTTTACGGTGCCGTCGCAATGCGCCGAAGCGCTGCGGCGTGGCGACGCCGACGTTGCCATCATTCCCTCGATCGAATATCAACGCATGGACGGCGTGATCGCGCTGCCGGGAATGGCAATCGCGTCGAAACGCGAAGTGCGCAGCCTGCTGGTGGTCGCGAAAAGGCCGATTGAAAAAGCAAAACGCATCGCGCTGGACACGAGTTCGCGCAGCACCATCGGCCTGGTGAAACTGCTGTGCGCGGGCTACTGGAAAATCGCTCCGCAATTTGCCGATGCCGCGCCCGACGCTTCGGAAATGCTGAAAGATGCAGATGCCGCGCTGATCATCGGTGATCCCGCGTTGCGCATTTCGCTGAAAATGGAAGCTCTCGCGGGAAAATCGCCGAGCGGCGAACAGTGTTGCCAGGGCGATCCCGACGACATGCCCGTCCCGGGTTTCGAAACGCTTTTCGTTTACGACGTGGTCCACCAATGGCGCGAGATGACAGGAAAACCCGCCGTACTGGCGATTTGGACGGGACGCCGCGACGTAATCACGCCGGAAGTTGTTTCGGATTTCCAGGCGTCGAAGCAATATGGCGTCGAGCGAGTGCGCGCAATCGCGGAAGCCGCATCCGTGACGCTCGACTTGCCGTCCGCCGCGCTCGAGCGCTACCTCACCGAAAACATTCACTTCGATTTGGACGAAGAAAATCTATCCGGTCTTGAGCTCTATTTCGAAATGACGGCCGCCGCCGGCCAAATCCCCCGCGCCAAGCCGCTAGAATTTGCCACCGCCGCAGTGCAATCCGCCGCCCGCCGCAGCGCCTAACGTTGTAGCGAGATGCGGGCGCAGTCACTCCTCTGTGCGTCCGACCTGCTTCAGCGTAGCAGGTGCGGCTGGTGAGCTTTGATCCATTTCTCCACGACCAACCATCATCCCAGGGGACGTGTTTGTCGCGCCCGCAGAAGAAGTAATCGCGTGCGGACGTTTGCTCAGGATAGCGAATATGCGGTGGCGAAACTTTGCGCAATGGGATACTTGGCGGAAGATGAGACGTGCGGTAGTGTACGCGCATGGCCGACCTGGCGGGCGAAATCAAGCGGCTGACGGAACAGGTTGCGGCACTGACCGCCCGCGTCTATCGACTCGAGCAAAAGAGCAGTGGCGCTGAGCCGCAGCCGGAACGATCGCAGGCAACGCTCGAACCGCACCGCGAAGCTGCGATTCCGGCGCCGCCTCCAGCGGGAACAATGCTTGTGCCGCCATCGGCAGAAACTGTTTCTTACGCAGTTCCAGCCGCACCACAAACCGCGCCACCCGCGCCGACACAGGCACGTCCCGTGCAGCGGCCTGTTTCCGCAAAAGAACAGCCCGATCTTGAAAAGAAGATTGGGCAATACTGGCTAAATCGCGTCGGCATCGTGGCGATTTTGATCGGCGTTTCCTATTTCCTGAAACTTGCGTTTGAAAACGATTGGATTGGCCCTGCCGGGCGCATCGCGATTGGCCTGCTGGCTGGCATCGGGTTCGTCCTGTGGAGCGAGCGTTTCCGCAAGCGCGGCTACGCGGCATTTTCGTATTCGCTGAAGGCGGTGGGCATCGGAACGCTGTATTTGTCCTTGTGGGGAGCGTTTCAGATCTATCACCTGATTCCCGCCGCGGCTGCATTTGTGGCGATGATCGTGGTCACCGCGTCAACCATCGCACTGGCTCTCAGCCAGAACGCAGAGCTTCTTGCGAGCTTCGCGCTGATCGGCGGCTTTGCCACGCCCATACTGCTTTCCACCGGACAGAACCACGAGGCGGTGCTCTTTTCCTACGTTTGCCTACTAGACGCGGGGATTCTGGAAATGGCCGCCGCGAAACCCTGGCGGCCATTGCTCTGGGGAAGTTTCGCGGGAACCATGATCCTCTACTGGGGATGGTATTCGAATTACTATTCGCCAGACCAGCGCGCGCTGACGGTATTTTTCGCGGCACTCTTCGCGGCAATTTTCGCGGCCATACCACTGATGACTCGCTACGCGCGATCGACTCGATTTTCGGGACCGTCCATCACGCTCACGCTGCTGCCGCTCATGAATGCGGCGGCATTTTTCCTGGCGCTCTATGAGATGTACCAGGAGCAGACGGCCACGCTCACGTGGTTCGCACTGGCACTCGCCGCCGTTTACTTGGTCCTGGCGAACGCGTTCGCGAGACGCAATCCGGCGGAAGACGCAAAAGTCGTCCAACTGCTGCACGTGGCGATCGCCATCGCGTTCATAACGATTGCTATTCCCCTGAAGCTCGATCGGGAATGGATCACCATCGGCTGGCTGATCGAATCGGCGGTGCTGCTGTTTGTGAGCGCAAAGACGCGGACCAACTTTCTTCGGTATCTGGCGGCCACCGCGCTTGCTTTGGGCATTGTGCGGCTGCTGTTTTTCGACCGGTACAACACCGAAACGCTTATCTTCAACGCGCGCTTTGCGACGTACGCAGTGGCCATTGCAGTTTTGGGCGGAATCGCGGTGCTCGGAAGGCGGCACGCCTCCGCGGATGAAAAGCCCTTTCTGCGCATCGCCGCGATTGGCGTGAATTTGCTCGCGCTGATCGCGCTGACGCTCGAGGCATCGGACTATTTCGATCGCATGATGTCCGCGGGCGGAGGCTCCGACTATCATTTTTATCAAAACGTGTCGCTCGAACGGGGTTTGACCTATTCCGCGATCTGGCTCATCTATGGCGCGGTCCTGATGGCCGTCGGATTCCGGAACCGGTCGGCGTTCGTGCGCTGGCAGGCTCTTATTTTGATCGCATTCACCACCGGAAAAGTTTTCATCTACGATGTTTCTCAGCTCGGCGGCAGCTACCGGATCGTTAGCTTCATTGCGCTGGGCGCCGTGCTGCTGGGAATTTCGTTTGTCTATCAGCGCGACTGGCTGAAACTCTCTCCGCGGGCCCCGGACAAATCCGCGCAGGAGACGCCATGAGCAGAACGGTTCTGGGACTGCTGGCAGCGTTCCTGGCTGCGAATATCTCATTTGGGTATTTCAAGTACGTTCGCGAGGTGAAGCCGGCAGAGTCTAGCGGGCAGCATTACGTTGTGGTGGACGAAACTCTTTGGAGGCATGCGCGGCCGGATTTGGGCGATGTGCGCATCTATTCGCAACAAAACGAAATTCCCTACAAGCTGATCACGGAAAGCGGCGGCACGGAAACCGAACAGAAAAGTTTTCGAGTCCTGCAACCTGGCGTAGTCGATGGGAAAACACAATTCCTTCTCGATATGTCCGGCGTGCCGGAGTACGACCGCATCCAACTGAAACTGGCAACGAAGGACTTTGTCGCTCACGCTCGCGTGGAAGGACAGGATGATCCGCACGGCGCGCGGTGGTCCGATCTGGGGACCACGACTCTCTACGATCTCTCGACTGAAAGACTCGGCCGCAACAGTACGCTCCAGATTCCCCTTTCGACTTATAAATATTTGCGTATAACAGTCGATCGCACTGTGAAGCCTGGAGACGTGCAAGGCGGGACGGCCGGAGTCACCCGGGCGCAAAAAGCCGTATGGCGCGACCTGAACAGCCAAGCAGCCGTCTCGCAGCAGGATGGAAACGGCCAGGGAGGCAGCGCCGGCACGCAGGGCACGACCACGGTTTTGGCCTTTTGGGTTCCCGAGAATGTCCCCGTGGAGCGCGTGGTTTTTGCGATCGCTCCAGCACAGCAGAATTTTTGGCGTGCAGTGGAAGTTCAAAGCGACAAGGAAGCGTGGTCAGGGTCGGGCGAGATTAGCCGAATTCACATGATGCGTGACGGGCAAAGGATTGATTCGGAGCAGACATTTCTGGATATCGAAGGGGTTGGCCCTTCCACGCTAAAAATAAAGATCTACAATGGAGACGATGCTCCGCTGCAACTCATGGGCGCGCATCTGCAGCAGTACGAGCGCAGAATTTATTTCGATAGCCCGTCAGGCGCTGAGGCAAGCTTTTATTACGGCGACGAAAAACTTGGTGTTCCGGTTTTCGATTACGCCAAGCTATTCAAGAAGGACGCAAGCGCCGATCAAGTGGGGTTCCGGCCCGAACAAGCGAATGTGGCATACACTGGGCGTCCTGACGAGCGGCCTTGGTCCGAACGGCATCCTGCGGTGCTGTGGATTGCGATTGTTGCGGCTGTTGCGATCCTCGGTACCATCGCTCTGCGCTCGATGAAGACCGCGACGACGTGAGGCCAGCAGAACTGGCCACGAGCGTCAGCCGAAGTT
>Ga0070731_10002727_pt1 | contig 16518 bp, 10 predicted proteins | sample Coa_R1_2_FD_66448 | JGI IMG/M metagenome (GOLD analysis project Ga0070731, IMG submission 66448) | Surface soil microbial communities from Centralia Pennsylvania, which are recovering from an underground coalmine fire - Coalmine... | ecosystem: Environmental > Terrestrial > Soil > Unclassified ...
GGAGGCCCCATGATTCGTAAGCTTGCTGCCGGCCAATACCGGCTCTATTCGCGCAAGAAAGATCCGAAGACCGGCAAGCGCCGCAACCTGGGCACGTTCGCAACGCGCGAGAAGGCTGAAGCGCACGAACGCGCCGTGCAGTTGTTCAAGCGCCAACATTGAAGATGTGATCTCCTCGAAGCTGCGAACCGGCTCCGCAACGGCGTGGAAAAACGTGCCGCATCCATTCGGTAAACTAAGCCGGAGATGCGAAGCATGAAGGCTGTCTACATCGAGCAGCATGGGTCGGTCGACGAGCTGAAGATCAGCGATGTGCCTGTGCCGGTCCCGAAGCCCGGCGAAGTCCTGGTCAGGGTGGAAGCCGCCGGCATCAATCCCAGCGACATCATAAGCGTAGAGGGGCGGTTTCCACACGCCGTGTTGCCGCGAATTGTTGGGCGCGACTTTGCCGGAACGGTGGTCGACGGCCCCGCGGAACTCGTGGGCTGCAAAGTTTGGGGCAGCGGCGGCGATTTGGGGATCGATCGCGACGGCACGCACGCCGAGTACATGGCAATTCCGCGGGAGGCTGTGGCGTTGCGGCCGGCGAAGCTTTCCGCTGAAGAAGCCGCTACGGTGGGCGTACCGTTCGTTACCGCCTATTCCGCGCTGATCACGCTGGCAGCAATCAAGAGCGGTGACTGGGTGATCGTCTCCGGCGCGGCGGGAGCCGTGGGGCAGGCTGCCATTCAACTGGCGCAGGCCAACGGAGCACGCGTGATCGCCTTGATCAAGGACGGCAGGGAAGAGGAGCGGCTCCGAAATCTGGGCGTGAAAGCGATTGCGCGCTCCGATCTCTCGAACCTGGAGAGCGTGACGCGGGCGGCGACAGACGGGCGGGGCGCAAATGTGGCCCTGAACGGTGTCGGCAGCAGCATTATGGGCAGTATGCTGGGCGCGCTTGCAGTCGACGGGCGCGTGATCGTGTACTCGGCTGTGGGCGGCCGCGAGTTCAACCTCGATTTGTTGTCGCTGTATCGCGAGCAGATGCAGTTGCTCGGTTTGAACACGGTAAAGCTCAATGCAACCGCCTGCGCCGCCATCCTGAATCGGCTCGCGCCCATCTTCGAATCAGGCGCGCTCATGGCGCTGCCGGTTGGAGAGAGATATCCGTTGGCCGAGGCGCCGAAGGCCTATCGGCAGGCGGCGGCGCGCAAGGGCGGCAAGGTCGTATTGACGATGGCGACGGAGAAGTAGCCGCCGGCTAGCTCGTGGAGGGTCCTCCGGGGGCGGCGGCTCCGGAGCTGGCGGCCTGCCGCCGCATCTCTCCGGAAAACTTTTCCACCGCATACTTGATCGATCCCAGGGCACGACCGAAGATCTGCGGGAAAGTGTCGAGGGAAAAGAGAAACATCTCGACTGTCGCAATAACGTTTGTGCCATCGTTGCGGACAAATACCTTTGCCACCTTGGTCTCGCGGGTGGCAAGGTTCGCGGCGCTAACGGCCCGCCACAACTCTTCCTCGCTCTCGATGGCCCAGAAGTTATAGAAGACGAATTGAAAGAAATTCTCGTCCTTATCGTCGATGGGAAGGACGTAGGTGTGTCCTTCAGCCTTAAAGAGCACGTCGCCTTCGGGTTCGGCGGTTGGGCGGTAGCCTTCTTCGGTGAGGAAATCCATATACAGCTTGGTCTTTTCCGCTTTGGTCACGGCGGGGAGCCTCTCTGGGGATGGGCGCTGCGTCAGGGGAGCCTGCGGCTTCCGCATAGTCGCACGGCTTGAGCAAAAGTCAAGAGCTGAGTACGGCTTGCCTTCGGCGCAGAAGATGATCAACTAAGCATCAAGCTCTTCACACTGCGGAAGCCCAACTTCGGCACGGCGGTAACCAATTACCTCACCACTTCCCGCTGACAAACCCAGGTTTCGGCCGTGGGACAAGAAAATACCTTAGTACACCAAAAGGTGCCATATCAATGGATTACGTCGAATTTTTCACTTGACTTGTGTTTCTTAAAAGAGGAAAAGGGTAACCATCCAATCTGGCCCCAGGGTTAACTAAAGACCTCACACAGAAGCAGGCGATCTGGCCTCCGGCCTCGGAGTTCTTGCTCTAAGGCCCTGCCCATTCGTGTGAAATTCTCAAGGAGAAAGTGAAATGGCAAGACCCCAAGGGGAGTCGATTTTCCCGGTTTCTTTATTGTTCGCAGTCGCGCTGGTCACGGCTTTGGTTCTCTTGACGCTAGCGGCGGCGCCGGTTGTCGAGGCGCAGACATTAACCGTAATTCATGGCTTCCATGGCAGTCCCGACGGCTCGGCGCCTTGGGCGGGGCTGGTGCGCGATGGGGCCGGCAACGTCTATGGCACAACCACTATGGGCGGCGAGTCCGGCTACGGCATGGTGTTCAAACTCTCGAAGATGGGCTCGGGATGGACGCTCGATCCGCTGTACAGCTTTCCGCAGCCCGACCAGGGGCAAGACGGCGCCGAGCCGAACGCGCCCGTGGTGATCGGTCCGGACGGCAGCCTCTATGGGACAACGACGATGGGAGGCGGCAATCGGGGCATCGTCTTCAAACTGACGCCGCCGCCCACCGTTTGCCGGACGACGATCTGCCCCTGGAACGAGACCGTGCTTTATCGCTTCACCGGCGGGGAGGACGGCGGCAACCCGTACAGCCCGGTCATACTCGACGCGGCGGGAAATATCTATGGCACCACGCAGTCGGGAGGGACGGCGAATCTCGGTGTGGTCTTTAAGCTCACGCCGACCGGTTCGGGATGGACGGAAAGCGTCCTTTACAGCTTTACCGGTATGCCCGACGGCTCGCAGCCGGAGAGCGGCCTGGTGCTGGATGCTGCCGGCAACTTGTATGGGACGACCGCCGATGGCGGCGCGGGCGGATCCGGCATGGTCTTCCAGCTTGTGCCCTCCGGCTCCGGCTGGACGGAGAATGTTCTCTACAGCTTCGGTCCTATGGACGGCTACGCGCCATTCGGCTCGCTGATCTTCGACCGGTCGGGCAATCTGTTCGGCACGACGGCGTACTCCTATAGCGGCGATGGCACGGTCTTCGAGCTGAGTCCGGCGGGCGGCGGCCAATGGAATTTCACCAACATCCAGTTTCTGACGAGCGGCGCGCCGGGCGTTCCCGGCGCGGTGGGCACGCTGCTGATGGACAACAGCGGCAATCTGTTCGGCACAACCTTTGAGGGCGGCCTGCCAGGCTGCGGCCTGGGATTCGGATGCGGGACGATCTTCGAGCTGTCGCCAGGGGCAGGAGGATGGACCTATAACTTGCTTTACCAATACACGGGCGAGTCAGACGGCGGCTTCCCGGTGGATGGCCTGACCCGCGACTCGCGGGGAAATATCTATGGCGCCGGCTGGGGCGGCAACTCGGGCAACGGCGTGGTCTTCGAGTTGATTCCGTGAAGTTGGGCCAGGGCGAGTGCCATTCGCAGCGGGACAACAAAGCGTTGGTCCGGGCGGCTGCTGCGCTGCGGAGTCCCCGGTTAAGATCGTCAGAGCATCGAACAATTGGAGGCCGAAACCATCATGCGGCTTGGCGACAACATCGACGATTACTGTTCGCGCTGCAAACGCGGCACCGACCACGCGGTGGTCAGCATGGACGCCGAAACGGTACAGCGAGTACGCTGCCGAACCTGCGGCTTCGAGCACAAGTATCGCGGCAATAAGTCCGGTAAGAAGGAGATGACGACAGAACAAGCCTTCCAGAAAGTGTTGCAGAGCGTCACCGGACAAATGGAGGCGGCGCCGAAGAAAAAAGGACGGAAGGGTACCTAACCGGCTTGAGCCGCTTGCCGAAATCCTGAAGAAGGTTTTCTGATTTGGTGAGCTCGAAGGAAAAGTGTGTGGCTGCCCCCGGGAATAGCTTTTTTTCTTCCGGGTATTCTCCGATAGAACCGGCTCCGCGATAGTTCAATCATAGGTATGTTGCGACAATCACCTCTCCATCTCGCCATGATCATCGTTAATTCGTAACTCGTAGGCGGCAGAGCATTCGACCCGCGCCAACTTTCCGAATGGTTTCGTAGTTTTCCGGTCGCGATGAAATCTTGATCCTGGGCTGGGGGATGGCAGAGGGCGCGAGCGGTCCGGACTTGTCCGGGCGCGGCATCGTGTATCGCACCGGAATTGCCGCTGCAGGCCGGGTTTCCCGACACATTTGGCATTGCAGGGCTGGTAGAGTTGTGCTACTCTCGTCGGCGTTTTTCGGATGCAAACTGCAACGGCCAAGCAGTAGAGCGGATTCTCTCGATCCTACGGCGCTGTCCGCTTCCGCTTCGAAAAACGATCTGGCGCTCCCCTAGCAGTTTATTGTCCTCAGTTCGACGAGGTCCCCGAAGTCAGGGTGTCTTTGGATTGCCGGGATAGCGGAGTGTTGCGTAAGCAAGGGCACGCGATCCTGACACTCCAGGTGCGGGGTCGCAAAACCGTGGGGAGCTATGCGTGGTAGGAGGTATGCCAATGCGAGGAACAGACGAGAGAGCCGGAGAATCGAGAATTTTCTCAAGAAGAAACCTCAGCTCCATAGGTGTGATCTTCGTATTCTGGCTCGCAGCAATTGTTGCCTCGCCGGCGCAAACCTTAACGACGCTGACAACTTTAGCCGTCTTCAACGGCGGCAACGGCGCCTATCCTGCCGAAATGGCTCTTATTCAAGATAGTGACGGCACCTTTTACGGAACCACCAGATACGGCGGCGCCAACAATGCTGGAACCGTCTTCAAAATGAGTCCGGCAGGGCTGGTGACGACGCTTCACAGCTTCTGCTCGCAAGCCAACTGCGCCGACGGCGCGCACCCCTTTGCCGGACTAGTGAAAGCCAGTAACGGTTTTTTTTACGGAACAACCTCTTCTCAAGGCTTTACTCAGAACCATCTCGGTGGCGGGACCGTCTTCAAAATCGATAGCAACGGTAATTTGACGACGATTTACACCTTTTGCACTCAAGTCGGCTGCACGGATGGCCTCTTCCCTCTAGCTGCACTGGTGCAAAGCCAAACAGACGGGAAGCTCTATGGAACAGCCGCTCTAGGAGGGGCCGACGCTCCAAACGGTTGCTCGAGCAGCGGATGTGGCGTCGTGTTCAGGATCGGAGTGGATGGAACGGGCTTTGCAGCGCTGTACTCTTTTAGCGGCGGCGCGGATGGAGGTTTCCCAACGGCCGCGTTGATGCAGCGTCCAGCCGACGGGAACTTCTATGGAACAACGGAAATTGGTGGGAACATTGGCGCTTGCCAAGGCGGCGGCTGCGGAACCGTCTTTAAAGTCACCCCAAGCGGGGGGAGGACCACGCTATACAAGTTTTGCCCTCAAGGGGGGAACGGCTGCACCGATGGCCAATTTCCTGTTAGCACGCTGGTGCAAAGATCCACGGACGGTAACCTCTATGGAACAACTCACCTCGGTGGGGGGAGCGGTGAGGGAACGGTCTTTCAAGTCACACCTGCCGGCGTGGAGAATCTTGTATACAACTTTTGTACTCAACACGGCTGCGCCGATGGCGCCGAGCCACTGGCCGGACTCTTGCAACTCAGCGACGGAACGCTCATCGGCACCACGGACAGTGGCGGCGCAAATGGCAATTATGGAACCATCTACCAAATCCCTCCCGCAGGCACGCTGACCACGGTGTACAGTTTTTGTTTACAAAATGGCTGTGAGGACGGTAATTCACCCGACGGAGTTCTGGTTCAAGGCTCCGACCGGAACCTGTATGGGGTGAATACTGTGGGCGGCGGCCCAAATGGCTATGGCACAGTGTTTGCCTTGTCGCCGACCAGCGCCAACTACACGTTAACTGTATCTCTCACCGGCAATGGAACGGTGACCAGCACAGACGGACTCATCCACTGTCCGGGTACGTGTAGCCAGTTCTACCCGAACGGCACACAGGTAACGCTCACCGCCGCGCCAGGTTCGGACTCTATGTTTGGGGGTTGGAGCGGTGGGGGCTGCACCGGGACCGGACCATGCACGGTGACTGTAAACCAGAATTTGTCGGTAGGCGCCCCGTTCGTTCAACCCAGCCCGATATTAACGGTGGCGACCGATGGCAGCGGCACCGCGACCAGTGGGGATATGCCGCCGACGATCAACTGCCCTGGGGTTTGTGGCTATTCCTATCCTGTCAATACCCCTGTCACGCTGACTGCCCAGCCAGCTAATGGGTGGATTTTTGATCACTGGAGCGGAGATTGTGGCGGTTCCGGTTCCTGCACGGTCACCATGGCACAGGACAAAACGGTGACAGCTCACTTCGTGCAGCAAGGATTTATGTTGAGCGTGTCGATTAGCGGTAGTGGCATCGTGACCAGCGCAGATGGGTTCATCAACTGCCCGGGGGTATGTAACTACACCTACCCGGGCGGTACACCAGTAACGCTCAATGCTGAGGCCACTCAGGGAAACGTGTTCACCGGCTGGAGCCAGCCGTGCAGCGGTAACGGCTCGTGCATGATAACGATGAACAGCAACGTGGCCGTGACCGCAACCTTCAGCGTGTCGCCGCAGGCGGTGCTGATGCACAGCTTCGGCATGGGCGACGGCATGAACCCGACCGCCAGCCTGATCTCCGATGGCGCAGGGAATGTGTATGGCACGACGCCCGGCGGAGGCGCACTTGGACTTGGCAGGGTGTTTAAGCTGTCGTCGAAGGGTGTGGAAACGGAGCTGTACGATTTCCAACTCGGAATCGACGGCAACACCCCGCAAGGCAGCCTGATCTTCGATGCCGCGGGCAATCTTTACGGCACAACCTACGGGGGCGGCTACAGCGCCGGGACGGTGTTCAAGCTGACACCCAACAACACTGGAGATTGGGCGGAGACGATCCTGTACAACTTCGGAGCCGGCGCAGATGGCCAGAATCCCTATGCCGGGCTGGTCATGGATGCTACCGGCAGTCTCTATGGGACAACTGTGAACGGCGGCAGCAGCGCGGGGTGCAATAATCAAAGTAGCTGTGGAACCGTTTTCAAGCTCACGCCCAACCCGCCTCCTCAGCTGGGTTATACGGAGACGGTGCTGTACAGCTTCGGCAACGGCGATGACGGCAAGAATCCGTACGCCGGCCTCATTTTTGATGCCTCAGGCAATCTTTATGGCACAACTGTCGGCGGCGGCACATTTGGCGACGGTACGGTGTTCGAGCTATCGCCGCAAAGCGACGGCACATGGCGCGAAACCGCGCGATATAACTTCGCTGGTCCCGACGGGGCGAACCCTTACGCCAAACTAATTCTCGACAGTTCAGGCAATCTCTACGGTACAACCTTCAATGGCGGGAGTAATAATCTTGGGATGGCGTTTCAGCTGCAACCCAATGGCCAAGGAGGGTTTACGGAAATCGGCGGATACAGCTTTGGGGGCGTCATGGACGGCGTCATGGACGGCGCGAACCCGTACTCCGAGCTGAGCTTCGATGCCTCTGGCAATTTGTATGGCACGACCGTGAATGGCGGACGTTACGTCGGTGATAACGACGGTGGCACGGTTTTCGAACTGTCGTTCACCACTGCGCCTACTCGATGCTGCCGAGAAAAAATGTCCTATAGCCTTGGTGGTAGCAATGGTAATCACCGGCTGAACATCGGCAATGGCAACTATGGGCGGAACCCTTATGCCGGGGTCACCTTCGATTCGTCTGGCCACATGCTTGGCATGACTTCAGCCGGCGGGCTTAACGGGGGCGGAACGGTTTTTGCCATGATGCCGTCGTTGCAGTTCGTGCCGACCACACCGTGCCGTGTAGTGGATACGCGCAATCCCGATGGGCCGTTTGGCGGTCCATCACTAAGCGGTCGAACGTCACGCTCGTTCCCGCTGGGAGAGAGCGGCAATCCCTGCAACATTCCGTCAAATGCAATCGCATACTCGCTGAATGTGACCGTAGTGCCGCAAGGCGTTCTGGGATATCTCACCATCTGGCCGACCGGTCAGACGCAGCCGCTGGTTTCCACCTTAAACTCGTATGATGGACGTACGAAAGCGAATGCGGCTATCGTTCCCACTGGTACTCCCTTAGGCGCGGTTAGCGTGTATGTGACCCATACCACCGATGTCATTCTCGACATCAATGGCTATTTCACTGCCCCGGGTTCGCAGACGATGCAGTTCTATCCCCTGCCGCCGTGCCGAGTGGCCGATACCCGCGACTCCAGTAAGCCGCAGGGATTAGGGCCGCCTTTGCTGGGCGCTATGGAGACTCGCAGGTTGCCGATTCTGACGAGCCCTTGCTTGCAGAACTTGCCGATTCGGCCGCAGGCATACTCGTTCAATGTGACGGTGAGCCCTAATCCGGTCAATCAGCCGCTGTACTTTTTGGCGCTTTGGCCGAGTGGGCCGCAACCGTTAGTTTCCACGTTGAACAATGACACGGCAACGGCGGTGGCGAACGCGGCGATCGTTCCGGCTGATCCATCTACCGGGGACATCGAGGTGTATGGCTCCAACAGTACCGATGTGATCATCGACGTGAATGGATACTTCGCAGCACCAGGAACGGGGGGTTATTCGTTCTACCCGGTGACGCCGTGTCGCGCTTTTGACAGCCGCGATAACAACGGCCCGCCGTTCACTGGCGAGCGAACGGTACCCATCGCAAGCAGCCCGTGCGCACCGCCGACCACGGCGGCCGCATACGTGTTCAATGCCACCGTTGTACCGTCTGGCGCTTTGGGATATTTGACGTTATGGCCCGATGGCGGGAACCAGCCCTACGCGTCAACGCTGAATGCCTACGATGGCATCGTGGCGTCGAACATGGCCATCGTTCCCAACGGGGATGGCTCGACCGACGCATATGCCGCCGGCGGCTACACGCAATTAATCTTGGACATTTCGGGATACTTCGCGCAGTAGGCTTGCGGGTGGCGCCGAAGTGGCTCGGGCAGGCCGCATCAACGCGGTTTAGTTCAGCTTACTGTATTCACTTCGAGCAGCTTTAAGGACTGGCAGATCAGCGTCGGCGCCTCTCCATAGTGCCAGGAAACCTTGGTACAGCGTGCGCGCCGCCGCGGTATCGCCGCGCATGGCTGTAGCACGCGCCAGTTGAAGCCGTGCCAGTGAACCCACCACAAAATTCAGCACGATACCGCGATGATCCAGGATCTTCTGAAACTCGTTCGCAGCCTCCTGGCCGCGGCGTAACTGCAAGTAAGCTTCGCCGCGAAGATAGGCGGGATACATGTGTCCGTCGGTGCCGCCTCCCATCTCGTAGGGGATGGTCGCTTCCAGTAACTCAACGGCTTTTGCGGCGTTGTTGTTCTGTAGCTCGACGGCAGCTCTTATTACCGGTAGCCAGTAGCTCTGCACTATCGTGTCGCGGGGAAGTTCCGCATCCAGCTGGGCGGCGAGTCCTTCGGCTTCGGCGGTTTGTCCGGCCCGGGCCAACGCCAATGCAACCTGGGCTTCCACATCTCGCCCGCGGCTCATCGCCAGAGTGTCAGCAGCAATAGCACGTGCTTGAACTTTGTTCCCGACTTCAGCTTCGTAGAGTGCGGCGTTTGCCAACCACCCCGCTGCGGTCTCCGGCGCATCCGCCTTCTTCGCCGAATGGACGGCTCGCTGGGTGAAATTTCTCGCGCTATCGATTCGACCGTAAAACGCCTCCGTGTCCGCCTGGGCGGAGAAGAGTGCATCTTCCGCGCCCGGTCGTCCCATGGCCAACTCGAGCTGCCCTTGCATCGTGGCGGCGTCGCCCTGAAGAAAAGCACTGTAGTAGTGGAACAGACCCAGATCATTGTGGTCGAGTTTGCGCTCGCGGGCCTGTTCAAAAACGTCGTTAGCTTTCTCCGGCTGGTCCAGCGCAACATAATCGCCCATAAGAGCGGTAAATGCATTCACATTATTCGGCTGCAGTTGCAGAACGTTTTTTTCTTCTTCTACTGCTTTGGCGTACTGACCCATATCGGCATAGTTTGCAGCCAGGTCCTGGTGCGGCCGGAAGTCGTCGGGATAGAACTGGATCCAATCGAGATAGGTTTGATTTGCCTTCTCCATTTCACCGGTCACTGAATAGTAATAGTCTCCCTCGATATGGAACCGCTCGCTCTGACTGCTCACATGCTCACGCAACTCATAAGCTTTGCGGGAATTCTCCTTAGCCAAGGTATTGTCGCCCAATTCGCCATAGGCGGCTCCTAAAGCGGCGTAGGCCTCAGCGAACTCGGGATCATGCTGTATGGCTTGTTTATAAAAGGGGACGGCGGCCTCGGAGCCCTGGGCTGCTTTCATCTTCAGTCCCATGGCATACGAAACCGCGGCCGCCTCCCTTTGTTGAGCCTGGCTTGCCTCGCGTCGCGCCCGCCGATAGGAATACAGACTTTGCATCGTTAACAGAAGCAAGACAGCAACAAATGCGACCGCCAACGCCCGGAAAAGACGTGTCAGCCGAAGTTCGTGCCGCTTCTCATCCTGTTCGCGAAGCTCACTCCAATTTAGATAGCCGGCGGCCGTTTCAAAATCGACGGCTGCCACGTACCGGCTTGCCCATGCTGCTGTTGGCTGCGTCTCGCTGCGCCACCCTACAAGATTCTGCAAGGTAAGTCCCGCCAAGGGACGAACTGACTTCTGCTGCAGCGGGGTCAATCCAGGCCGCCAGCCCGCGTCGCTTGCCGCCTCAGCCAGTTGACGGAGGCGTCTCGCGCTCCGGTCTTCCCGCTCCAGCCACTCCCGCAAACGCGGCCACTCCCGAAGGATGCACTCATGCGTGATGTCTACGACATTCTCCCGCGGGGTTACGAAGCCCTCGGCACGGAACATCTTGACAATGCCGATCGCGTCCTCACCGCATACCTCGGTAAGCTCTCCGATCTCAGCCCGCCGGCGCACTGCCCGTCCCTTATCGAGTTCCGATAGCTGCCGGAAAACGCGAGCACAGACCGCCGTTTGCGGGCCGGTGAGCCTTGCGTAAACTTCTTCCAGATGTTGTTCCAGCCCTTTGTCCCAGCCTCCGGCGTCTATGTACTGGTCCATTGAAAGCCGGCTGCCATGGGCCCGGTCCCACATGCGCCCTAACAAATGCTGCAACCGGGGGAGCTGGTCCGGATCGCTACCCACCTCGGCGAGCAGTCGCTGGACAACCGCGGGCTCAATGGCCCCGCCTACCGGCGCAGTGATCGCTTCCTGCAACTGGTCGCGGCGCAACCGAGGGACAAGGTAAAGGCTTTCGCTCATTCGCTCCGGCAAATCCGGGAACTGCGCGCACTCCCCCAGATAATCCGACCGCATTACCAGCAGCACGTAGATCGGCAGCTCTGGCTGGGCGGCCGCATCGAGAAGCCGCCGGGTCAGGGCCTGGCAATGTTCGGCTGCTTCCGCGCCACTGCCCCGGATGAATTCTTCGCGTTGGTACCGGAATACCTCTTCGAACTGGTCGGCGATGACGAGCACATTGATTCCCGGGTCGAGTTTGGCTTCTGCCATGGCCCGGGCAATGCCCAGCGGGCCCTCCTGTACCAATGCCTCTGCACGATCGACGCCCAGCTCCGAACGGATCGCGTTCGCTAGCTCTCGCAGGGGGGCCACTCCCGGATTGAACTGGACTACCTTCCATCGCGGTCCCGCCTCGGGGATCATTCCCGAGCGCAGCTCCGGCAGAAGTCCCGCGCGTACCAGCGACGACTTGCCGCAGCCGGAAGACCCCATTACCGCCACGAAGCGGTTCTGGGCCACTTTGGCCAGCAGTTCCGCTACGTGCTCGTCACGACCATAGAAGAGGTGAGCGTCGGCCTCCGTGAAATAACGCAAGCCGATGTAAGGTCGGATCTCAATGGCTGCGGAACTCAAGATGCCTCTCCGAGAAACACCTTGGCGGTGGACTCGGCCTCTTGCACCAGGGGCAGACCGACATTAAGCAGATCGAGTGTCTTGTGTTGCGTGGGTGGAGGCGCCAGGAAAATCGCGCTTTGCAGACGGCGCTGCCGTATCTTCTTCTGCACCCGCAAGAAAACGGCATCAAACCAGTCGCGATCGACGTCGCCGTAGTAGATCAGGCAGCCGTCGAGTTCATCGAGGGCACGCACATGCGTCTGCAAAGCCTGATCAGCCGGGCCATCCAGGGGGGAGGGATAGACGCGGACCCCGTGCTGCTCCAGCGCCTGGAGCAACGGCTCGGCCTGTATCTTGTTCGGACGGTCGGGACAGAGAAAGTAGATCAGCCGTTCGGCGGCACTGGATTTCACGTCGGCGGGCTTCTCGTACAGGCGCCTGATGCGGTCCTCGATCTCGGCCTGTGATGTGAACCACTCAAAGCCGGCATTGGTCAACTCGTCCGGCCGATCTGGGGTCCACACCAATCGAGGCTTTGTCTGCCGCCGCGCGAATTCGAGCTGCGCATCGACCAACGGCTTCGCCATGGATGTGGCGTTGAGCGGATGGACGCTGACGAAGCAACGGGCAAAGTCACGCTCCAGAGCTTGCTGAAGCTCCTCGGGCGACAAGGCCAGCAGCCCCATGGGATTTTCGGGTAGCACGTCGAAATGATGTCCCAGCGACAGACGCAGCTTATCCGATGCAGGCCTGAAGTCCGGGGCCAAATAGACCGCAGGCCGGCGCTGATTCTTTGGTGTCACTTCCTTCAATAGCTGCGCGATTGCATACGCCAGCTTCCGGAGGGCCTCTTTGTACTCAATCGTTCCAGGCTGATGCTCGAAGGGAATGTCGCCTTCAGATTCGTGACAGAACGAGGCCGACTGTATCTGAGCGAGCATATGGTCGCTCGGAGCGGAGCAGCGCAGCTTCACTGGCAGTATCCGGCTGCGATGTGCCGGGGAGGAGCCAAGTCCATTGGCCTCGCAAAAGGCCTTCAGCTCTTTTTGGCAGTAGTCGCTTTGGAAGAATCGGGGCGACAGTATGGGCACGAAAATCGCCGAATCGCCAGCCGCGGAAAGGAGCGTTTGATCCCAATTGTACCCAGGCTGAAGACGGGCCTTATCAAGAAATGGGCAAATGTCCCAGTCTGAAAAGTTATTGATGTCGGCGACCAGATCGTTGTGAAAGGCCTGTACCCATTCCGAATCGCGGTTGCTGTAGCTCACGAACAAGTCGTAAGTGTGGCCATGTGGATACTTCGACGCCATATGTTGTGCGAATAGTACAACGAACTTCTCCGTTTGCCCATACTGTTTCTCGTGGGGCGCCTGGACTCCGTTTCCGTTCTGACGTCCGCTTCGTGCCGCGCAGCCGAGTAGCGCTGGAATCGAATTTCCGAGGCGTTACCCTTCAGCTCGCCTCAGTGCCGCCGCCGCCGGGTTCAAATGTGGGGAAGATCGATATTCCGGGTGAGCCATGCCGCAAGACACGCCGGTTGCCGTAACGCGGATTTCAGTTCCTGTTTACGCTCCGCGCAATTCCCTGCGGCTGTGCGCCACGTGTCCGCGAGCGTGAGATTCGATTCAGAATGACGGAGATTCCGTGCTAAGCGGAAGAAGGCGACACCTGACACTTTCTCAATAATTCAAGTGTCAAGCGTCGCCACCCTTATCTCGGCCCCACGGAACGCGGGGCGCCCTTATGGCACACCCGAACCTTTGAAAAACTCCGACATCGAGGGAGACGTGGCGCCGTCGCCGGGACAGGGCGAGATGCCCAGCAGATCGCAGAACAGCCGCAATTGACTGCCTTCCTTGTAATGGGTGCTGGAAGCGTAATGTGCCTTTATCTGCGGCCCAATGAGAACGTTCCAGATGTGACCACCGCAATTGTTGGGATCGGGATTAGTTCCGCACAAGTTGTCGATACCGGGGTCACCCTCGTCAAAGGTGACCAGCAAAACTCCATCGCCTCCCGGCAGAAAGGGCGGGCTCAAGAGCAACTGTGGGACAAAACTGCGCAGGTAGTAGTCCGCAATGATCAGCGCCAACTGATCGCTGTTTCCGTTGTGCGCGTCATGGTCGAGATCCGGACTGATCCAGGTAAAGTTTGCCAGGCGATTGTTCTCGATATCCTGCAGCATATAAGGATCGGCGGGGACCATATTCCGCTGCTGGGAAAGGCTGTACGCCACATCGCTATAAAAAGCGAAGGGATTATGGCGGCGAACATAGTTGCCGTATTGGTATCCCGTGTATCCGATATATGGCATCGACTGGAAGTATCCTCTCCATGTCTTATGCAGGGAGTTGAGATGCCGCACCAGATTGTCGATGGTAATAACTTGCGTACAACCGTCGCCATTGCAAATGCCGTGATCTCCTTCGCCGCCAAAGGGCGCCATCCCTGAGGTCAACTCCCCATAAGCCAGCCAGGAGCCGTGCGAATCCGAGTACACCTGCAAGCCTTGTCCGTACTGCTGGGCCAGCGAACCGAGATAAGCCATGTATTGCTCGGCCAGTTGAGCGCTGCGGTTTTCTTCCATGATGACCACGACATGGTTCGACAAGGGTAAGGAAAGCCCTGCTTGTCTGCTCGTAAGGCTTGCGTTACTGGGGTTATTTGTCGTGCTCGTCTCTTGCGCGGCCCCAAACGCACCGAATGAAAATATCGTGGCTGTTATTGCGATGAAAAAATACTTGCGAGAGAACATCGGCGACCCCCGTGAGCTGATCCTGTACCGGTAGTCCAGCGGCTGGAATGCGGAACTTCAAAGGCTTTCCGTGTATGCCAAGGGTACTTGTCGAACACAGATTGACGTGACAGCACTTCCCCTTAGTTCTCTCTGGATTTTCACTTACACCAGGTGCAGCAAGGGTCATCCGTTCATTTACCACGAGCAGGTATTCGACAAAATATGTCCTGCTGATGATCAGCTGGTGAACCGCGTACTCGACGAGCTTCTTCGTAGCAGTTGGCGGAGGTGATGGGGACGGTGCTGGATGGAGATCTTCCGCGGGGTGCTCAAGCAGAATGAGCTCGTGCCCATGTCAAAATCCCTCGCGGGATGCTCGACATGGGCAGCGGCTGCATTTCGACTAGCCTTTGGTCTTTCGATGAAGTTTGCGCCGATGCTTGGCGCGCTTGGCCTTCATGCGCTCTCGGGCGCGCGTCTGCGGCGCATTCGATGTGTCTTGACGGCGGTCGGACTTGGTGCGTTTTGCCGGCGCCTGGGTGTGCCCCGCTGCTTCCGGCGCTGGGTTGTCGTTGCTGCCGACAATTTTCGAAGCGGCGGAAGCCACCGTTCCCAATGCAGTGCCGACCGTCTCCGCTACTTTGGTGAGAACATCATTGCCTTGAGGCTGCTCCTCGGCCATCTATACCCCCTGTCATTAGTTATTATGCCTGCGGCCACCGGTAGGATGCTTACTTAAGCCAGTTTGTGAGTGGCCGGATCTCGCTTACCTTCCGCCCTATTCGTATCCAGCACGCTCGAGGACACTACCCGCCTGAAGGCTGATCGGCCCTCCACTGAAAGCAGATTTCAAACCCGTCCGGATCTTTAAGGTAGATCTGCTTCATTCCATACCTTGTCACATTGGGCTCCGTAACCGCGACGCCCTTGCTCTTGAGGAACTCGTAAGCGCCATTCACGTTGGGGCAGCCGATATATAAGCCGGTATCCGGATGGCCCGACCAGCGCGCACCGTCAGGCTTGTCCGGCGTCTCCTCGGGATCGTAGGCGGTATTCAGCATGAGCACCGCATCGTTCAATTCCAGCATGACCCAGCCGACGTCGTCGGGGTCGCCGGACAACGCGGGCGAACTGGCGGTGACCTTGAAGCCCAAAGTGTCCCGGTAAAACCGAAGCGAAGTCGGCATATGGAACACCTGCAACAGCGGCGTCAAGCCTCCGCGAACCTCAATGCTCATGCGAACACCTCGCGGACTCCCCATATCCGGCCTAAGCCGGCGACTGCAGTTGGGGCATGGGCTTTGCCTGGAACAGTTTCCTGCACTGTCTGGCTGTCCACCGCGCCCATCTCGCAGACTTTTTTCTGCGGGCGCTATCGGCCGAAATTCCGGTTCCCGCATACATCTGGCGATAGAGCTTCGAAAGCAGCACGAAAGCTATCCTAGAGCGCAGGCGTGGAGCACAGGCCGACCGTTGCCAGACAGCGCTCCAGTTATAAAATCTGTCCCAAACCTTCTGCGTGCGTTGCGCAATTTCCGCCGCGCTCATCAAGGGATGAGGCGTGAACATCTTCGGCCTGACCTCGCTCGGAATCAGCCAGTAGCGGGTGATCGGCACATCTCCAACCAGCGTAGGATTCTTCTCCTGCTCCTGCTCCCAGCGCACAAAATCCACGGTGCCGGGAAAGGGCGTCATCATCAGGAACTGAGCGAAGCGGACGCCCGACTTCAGCGCTACTTCAACGGTGGCGTCGAAGGTTTCCGGCTTATCGGTCGGCAGCCCGAAGATGAAAGATCCAAGCACGTGTACGCCGTGGCTCTCGAAGGTCAACAATCGCTTGGTCAGAGCCTCGCCCGACTGATTGAAATCTTTGAAGACGGCCTTGAGTCCTTCCGGGGTCACCGCTTCAACTCCCACCAGGGCGCCTTTGATATTGGCCTTGCGCATGGCGTCCAGAAACGTGGCGTCCTCGGCCGCCTCCATCGTGATCTGGGTGAAGAA